>Ga0213876_10001028_pt1 | contig 18005 bp, 15 predicted proteins | sample BarmaccomBMRX_R9_FD_160113 | JGI IMG/M metagenome (GOLD analysis project Ga0213876, IMG submission 160113) | Root-associated microbial communities from Barbacenia macrantha in rupestrian grasslands, the National Park of Serra do Cipo, Brazil - RX_R9 | ecosystem: Host-associated > Plants > Roots... | reverse complement strand
CAGCTGCACAATTCCTGTTCGCAGCCGCCGCCTACGGCGGAGCACGCGGGCGATTTCCTGCCGCGGGCGCTGGGCCCCGAACGCCAGCGGCCGCCCGACCGCCCGCGCTCGGCTGGTGCTCATCGCACACGCTCCGGATGACCCACCTTTGCGCCGCTACTGCCTTGCCATTGCGAGGTGCAGCCGTTCCTCGGGACTGATCAGATGGTCCTCGTCGGCGGCCGCGGCGTCGACATCGATCTCAACCCAGTCGATCTTGCCCGAGAACCGGCTTTCGTGGGCGGTGTAGCGGTCGCTGACGGTGGTTCCCGTGTCCTGACCGACGTCGGCGGTTTCGTCGAGCGAGAAGACCATTGGGACAGTCGCGTCGACGCGGCCGGTGGCGACGGCGTGGCCGTCTAGGTACAGCGTGACCGTGCCGCCTTTGCCGAAGCCGCCGCCGTCGTAGGCGAACTCCATCCGGAGCTGATGGGCCCCGCGGGGGACCGCGTCCGCGCCCTCGACGTGAAAGCGCGTCATCCCGAACAGGTTGTAACAGTAGGCTGGCCTGCCCTCGCGCAGGTACAGCGACCAGCCGCCGAACGCTCCGCCCTGCGCGACCAGCACGCCCGTGGCGCCACCCGCGGGCACGACGAACCGTGCTGTGACCGCGTGCGTCTTGTTCTTGACGTTCAGCAGCGAACTCTCGGTGAGCCGCCCCATGCCCTCGAACAGCAGCTGGCGGTTACCGCGGATCAACGTGGGCCGACCCGCCAGCTCGGGATTGAAGCGCTCGACCCGACGGTCATCGAGCGGCAACACCCCGTACTTGACCGCCTCGAAGAGGAACAGCCGCTTGAGCTCCGCGAGCTTTTCCGGCATGGCCGCCGCAAGGTCGTGGGCTTGGCTCCAGTCGGACTCGGTGTCGTACAGCTCCCAAACGTCTTCTTCCAGAGGGTTCAGCGGCTCGGGGATCCAGGGAGTGTTGTGTCGGGTCACTGCGGTCCAACCTTTGTGGTAGATGCCGCGGTTGCACAGGCACTCGAAGTACTGCGTGTCGTGCCGCTCGGTTGCTGTGGGCTCGTCGAAGCAGTAGCGCATGCTGGTGCCGTGGAGCGCCTGCTGTTCAATCCCGTTGACGAACGCAGGAGCCGGAATGCCAGCGGCTTCCAGGATCGTTGGAGCGACGTCGATCACGTGGTGGAACTGAGAGCGGATTTCGCCGCGGGCCGTGAACCCGCGCGGCCAGTGAACGATCGTGCCGTTCCGTGTTCCGCCCCAGTGCGAGGCGATCTGCTTGGTCCACTGGTACGGCGTGTCGGTGGCGTGCGCCCACCCGACGGCGAAGTGATTGAACGCGCCGGGACTCCCGAACTCGTCGATCTTCGAGGCGAGGAACTCGGGTGTCTCCAGATGCGCGGCACCGTTGAACACGAACAGCTCGTTGAAGGTCCCCGTCGGTGTGCCCTCGGCGCTCGAGCCGTTATCGCCGATGATGTAGTAGATCAGGGTGTCGTCGAGCACCTCGAGCTCCTCGAGCGCGTCGATCATCCGGCCCACGTGATGGTCGGTGTGCTCGAGGAAGCCGGCAAAGACCTCCATCTGCCGCGCGAGGATCGGCTTCAGCGCCTCGGGCATCTCCGCCCAGGACGGGATCTCCTCAGGCCGGGCGCTGAGCTCGGTCTCTGGCGGGACCACTCCAAGCTCCTTCTGCCTGGCGAGAATCCGCTCGCGCAGGGCGTCCCAGCCGGCGTCGAAGCTTCCGCGATAGCGCTCGATCCAGTCCTTGGGCACTTGATGTGGAGCGTGCGCTGCACCGGCGGCGAAGTACATGAAGAACGGCTTGTCCGGCATCAAAGCCTTCTGCTGGCGCACCCGTGCGATCGCCCGATCGGCCAGATCCTCGGTCAGGTGGTAGCCCTGTTCGGGCGTGCTCGGCGGCTCGATCGCCGTCGTGCCCTCATACAGCGCCGGGTAGTACTGGTTCGTCTCGCCGCCGATGAATCCATAGAAGTATTCGAAGCCCGATCCCGTGGGCCATCGGTCAAACGGTCCCATCGGGCTGGTCTCCCAGAACGGCACCTCATGGCACTTTCCGAACTGGGCCGTCGAGTACCCGTTCAGCTTCAACGTCAGCGCGAGCGGAGCGCAGTCGTCGGGGCGCATCGAACTGTAGCCCGGCGCCGAGGTGGCTAGGTCCGGCACGGCACCCATGCCGACGCTGTGATGGTTGCGCCCTGTCAACAGCGCCGCTCGCGTGGGCGCGCACATAGCGGTGGTGTGAAAGCGGTTGAACTCCAACCCGCCCGCCGCCAGGCGCTCGGCGGTCGGCATGTTCACCGGGCCGCCAAACGCGCTCGAGGATCCAAATCCGACGTCGTCCAAGAGCACGATGAGCACATTCGGCGCGCCCGTCGGCGGACGCAGCGGTTCGATCGGCGCGAAGCTCGTCTCCGGGTCCTTGGCGTCAAACGTGGTCAGCCCAAGATGCCTTCGCTCCGGGATCGGCAACACGCTGCGCTGCACCATCTCTGACATCCGCTACTCCTTCTCCTCAACCGGTGAGGCCGTTGCTTTCCTCGTGTCCGATGACGCCGTGGCGTCACGGCTGCCTCGAGCCTGCCGTGAGGCCAATATCCCGGGGCTCGCCGGCTGGCGCACCACCCATTTCGGGTTAAGAAGCTCGACGATTTCCCGGCCACGCGCGGGGCCATGCGGGAGCTCGCAGCTCGGTTCACGCCACGATCGCTCCCAGCTCCTGCGCGAGCTCGGAATCCTCCTCGAGTGAAATTGATGCCTCGACCTTGGTGCCGCCATGCGCCTGAATCAGCTGGGTCACGAGCTCCGGTCTGGTCTCACGTAGGAGCAAGCCGAGCGCCGAGCTACCCGGGCCAAGCGCCTCGCGGATACGGGCGCGGGCGTCCTCGTCAATACCTGCGCGATCGATCGCGCCGAAGAGTCCGCCGAGGTTAGGGCCATATGAGGTGCCTGCGGCGGGCACGAGAAAGACCAGCCCGAACAGCGCCTCCCACAGAATCCCCCAGAACGGGCTCCCGCGACCGGGCCGATCGGTCGTCGTAACGGTGAATTTGCCGTCGACGGCGACACGGACGACTGACGAGGAATCTAGGTCGCCACCATCGGTCCCGCTGGCGCGGAGTCGAGCGAGGACCCGCCCGGCCGCTTCCTCGTTCGTGTACGCGAACAGGAGAAACGCGCTCATCGTGTCCGCGGTTTGTTCGTGCGCATTCCGGACCCCCGGGTCCAGCCGGCGATTGATCCGGTTTGGGTCACCCGCGAGCCTTCATGGTCGGCGCTCGCCTCCGTTGCAACGCGCCGCTAGGTCGGCGCAGATGCGAGTTCCACCGTCGCGAGGGCATCTCGGGAGTTCCGCCGCGCGCTCGTCGCCCGGGTGTGTAAATCACAGCGCTCGCGCGGCTCTTGCGTGGATTTAGAGCAGTCTGAGCCCCAAGGGCTATGGCCGGCGCCGAGCCTGGCCTTGCCCGAATGCGTACCGGCGTGGAGGGGGATGGTCACGAGGAGGCGCGTTCCGGCTCCTGGCCTGGAGCGAACGTGCAGCTCGCCGTCCACCGTGGCGAGTCGGTCTTGCATGTTCGTAATTCCGGCTCCCGGTTCGGTGTGATCCGGGTCGAAGCCTGGGCCATCGTCGCGTATCTCGATCTCGATGACCGTATCGCGCTCTGTCAGCGCGATGCGGATCTCGGTTGCTCGAGGCGCGTGCTTCGTGGTGTTTTGTATCGCCTCTAGGCAGCAGAAGTAGGCGGTGGTCTCTACCTCGCGCCGGTAGCGCCGCCCGGGCTGGGCGACGATCGTGGTTGGGATCGGCCCATGCAGAGCGGCGGAGTGCACAGCAGCAATCAGGCCGTGGTCGGCGAGAGCGGCCGGGTACACGCCGCGGGCAAGCGATCGCAACTCCTCGAGCGCGGCTTGCGCCTGGTCGCCGAGGTTGCGGAGAAGCCCGGCCGTCTCGCAGTCACGGTCCTCGAGGCTCTCGGCCGCGGCGTCGAGTTTGATCCTCAGCGCAATCAGCCGCTGCTGCGCGCCGTCGTGCAGATCGCGCTCGATGCGCCTGCGCTCGCCATCGGCGAGGGCGATGATACGGGCGCGAGATTCGCGAACCTCGCGCAGCAGTGTCGGGAGAGAGAACCCGCTGAGCCAGCGGCCGCTAGGTTCCGGCGGCTGGCCGCAGCGGGACTCCGCCACGTGTTCGAAGAGTCGTGTGCCTGACATTCGCCCTCGGGGATCGATTCCGTTCTCGTCTCGCGCCAACAATGCAGGCTCTGTTCTCGGCGTGCACCACCCACATGGGGTTGTTCAACTCCGCGTAGATGTCAGACGCCTGCGGACAGGCTGCGCTATGCGCGACGGCTTTGAGGCCGGCCCAGGCCGAGTGTTCGCGCTCGTTCGACAGCCGCGGCACGGGAGCCGACGTCGAGCTTTCGGTAGATCGCCCTCAGATGACCTTTCACCGTGTTTCTCGAGACGTACAGGCTGCGCCCAATCTCCTCGAGGGTCAAATGAGTTGGTAGCAGTTCGAGCACGCGCTGCTCCGCAGCCGTCAGCGGTTCGAGCAGAACACCTCGCCCTCCGCGCGCTTCCTCGTACGCCCGCTCCTCGTTCGCGAGTAGGCGCGGGAGGATCCCAGCATCGGGATAACGCGAGAGCTCGCGACGGGCCTCCCCGAGTAGCGATCCGCCGAGCGCGAGTTCGCCGGTGGCGACGGCCACTCGACCCGCGAGGACACGTAGGTAGATGCCAAGCCAAGGCCACGAGGCCGCCCGGGGCATAACGGCCACCACCCGTTCGAGGGACGCCCGTGCCTCGCCGAGGTCGCCAAGCACGACACTCAGCCACCCGAGTCCGGCGTGCGTGGGGCCGGCGAGCACATAGGCATCGAGGCCGCACTCGTCGATCAGCGCGCGGCTCTCACTGAGCCGCGCCTCAGCGTCCTCGAGTCGCCCCTCGTCCAAAGCGATGAGCCCGAGCAGTCCGAGCGCGAACATCGCGCCGTTCGCGTCGGCGCCGCCAAACGCAGCCGCCTCTTCCAGCGGGCCGATCGCGTCCGCCGCGCGTCCGCTGAGAACAAGACTGGCAGCAAAGAAGATGGCGGCGCGGGTGTCCGGTAGCCCGCCGGGCCGCTCGAGCCGGTAGCCGGTCTCACCGTCTGAACGCATCTTGCTCACGCCATCCCATCCGTGCGCCGCCCGTAGGATCGCGATCGCGGACTCCAAACTGCGCTCACCGAGCGGCAGGGCTCCGTCGAACCTCGTCCCTTCGACGAGCTTGATGTAGCGAAGCGATCGATGCTTGTTCCCGAGCAAGCCGCCCGCCCACGCCATGATGATCGCCAGCGGCGCATACTCGGCAGCCTCCTCCTCGGAAAAGGATCCGAGCCACCGCTCGATTGTTGCCTGCAGACCGCTGTTGTACAGCAGCCGCGCGTTCTGCGCGACGAGTTCAGCGGCCCGCCGCCGATCGCCGCCAGCGAATGCGTGCTCAACCGCCTCCGGCAACGTCCCGTGCCGTTCGTGCCAGGCAGCAGCACGCCGGTGAAGCTTACATTCGGACCCCGGCTGCCGACGCGCAAGCTCGGCCCGCAACATCTCAGCGAAGAGATGGTGATACCGATACCACTCGCGCCTGCGATCAAGCGGGACGAGGAACAGGTTTAGTCGCTCAAGGTCGTCGATCACCCGTGCCGAATCCGATCGTTGCAGCACCGCGTCACAGAGCGCCGCGGTAAACCGACCGAGAACCGCGGTACCAAGCAGGAACGACACCCGCTCATCCGACTGACGTGCGAGCACCTCCCCTGAGAGGTAGTCGACGACATCCCGGTCGTCGCCGGCAAAGTCGCGCACCGCGCCGCCCGCGTCTGTCGTGTCATGGAGCGACAGCGCGGCGAGGTACAAGCCGGCCGCCCAGCCCTCGACCCTGTCGTACAGGACGTTGGAAACCTCAGCGTCCAGCTCCATGGAGGCTTTCTCGAGCAGGGCATCTGCCTCAGAACGGCCTAGTGCGAGCTCGGCGCGACCCAGCTCGACCAGCAACCCGCGCGCGCGCAGACGTGCCAACGGAACCGGCGGCGCCTCGCGCGAGATCAGGATGAACCTGCGCCCCCCGCGGTAGGTGCTCAGACAACGACGAGATCAATGCAACGCTCGCGGGCGAACGCACGAGATGGACGTCGTCCAGCACCAGCACCAGATCTGCGTACGCGCCAAGAAGCGTGACGAGCTCCGGCAGCATCGCCTCCAGCCTCTCGCCTGCGCCCGCCAGCCGCCGCAGGACCTGCGGCTCAACCGGAGCGATCCGATCGAGGGCCATCGCGATCTCGACCAGCAGCAGGCCCGGATCATCGTCCGCCGCATCGAGCGAGACCCACGCAACCGGGCGCTCCGACACCTCCGCATACTGGGCGACCAGCGTCGTCTTGCCGTACCCGACCGGCGCCGACACCGCGACGAGCGGAGAGCTCGAACCGACCATCCGGGCGATCAGCTCGCCACGCATCACCAACTCGGGGCGGAGTGCGGGCCGGCCGAGCTTCGTTTCGACGACCAGTGGCCGCACAGCCGTCACAGCCCCTCTCATCGACGCCGAGTCTACGGCCACGTTCAATGCGCTTGGCACGCTTGCCAGCTCCCGTCCCGTGTCGAGGGCGGACGAGGAGTGACACCAATGCAAGAACGTGAGCAATGTGCCCGGGCACATGGCCGTTGCTCTGAACATGGCAACTCGTTAAGCTGGCTGACAGGCAGTCGACTCAAAGAAGGGGGCACCATGGCAGAGCTCGCCGGCAAGCGTTTCGATAGTCCGGATGAGGTCCGGAAATTCACCGATGGCAAGGGTCAAGTCGACCTCGTCGATCTGAACGGACATGCAATCGGCCTGGGAACGTTTGAGCCAGGTTGGCGCTGGTCGGAGAACGTCAAGCCGATCACGGGCACCCAGTCGTGCGAGGTCGAGCACATCGGCTATGTCCTTCAGGGCCGTATGGCGCTGCGCATGGATGATGGAACGGAGCGCGAGTTCGGTCCCGGGGACACGTTCCACATGCCGCCCGGGCATGATGCTTGGATCGTCGGCGAGGAGAAGTGCGTGTTGCTCGACTTCGGTGGGCTGAAGGGCTACGCGACCGCAGGCTGAGCTGAGCTGAGCTGAGCTGAGCTGAGGCGGCCGGCCTGGGCCGCGCGCTTGCGCTTAGCGGCGCGCGCCAAGTCCCCAGGTTTACGCCCACGCGCGTAGGGCAGCGGCGATACATGGCCGGTGTGACCCCTCATTTGCGACGCGGTCTGGCGGCGGGCGCGATCGGCGGGACGGCGATGAGCGTCGCGACGAATCTCGAGATGCGGATACGCGGTCGTGAACCCAGTCGCGTGCCGGTGCAAACCATTGAGCGCTTCCTTCCGCTCGACCTGAGCCGCCGGCAGGAAGAGCGCCTTGCGACCGTCGGGCACGTCATCAGCTCGGCCGGCTTCGGTCTGCTGCGCGGCCTGCTCGAAGCAACCAGTGCATCGGCGGCGTTCGCCAACGCGGCGTTCGCGGCCGCCGCCTTCTCGCCCGACTTCGTCGTCATTCCCGCCACCGGCGGCGCGCCGCCGCCGTGGCGCTGGCGGCTGGTAGAGCTGGTCACGAGCGCGGTTCATCACGGCGTCTACGCGTCGACGACGGTCTCGGTGTACGAGTGGCTTCGGCGCCGCGGCGTCTAGTGGTTTGTGTTGTTCACCGTCGTGGCCGCGAGCGAATACGATGCGCCGGGGGTTGACATGTCCGAGCTGCGGCACTCCGATCACGCGATACTTTCACCGACCCAGGCGCTCCAGTTCATCGCGGACGCTGGAGCTGTCCTCTCCAGCTCGCTCGACCTGGATCAGACACTGCGCCGGGTGGCGCGCCTCGCGGTTCCTGAGCTCGCGGACTGGTGCGCGGTTTATGTCGCCGGTCCGGTCGGGTTCGAGCAGGAAATCACCAGCGGCCACGATGACCCCGAGATCGAGGCGATGATGCTCGAGATCCGGCGCGGGCGCCGCGACGTCGGCGAGTCCGAATCGCAGCTGGTCGCGCAGCGCATCGCTCCGGTCCTGGCGTCTGATGTGCGCGAGGATGCGGCTGCTGAGCCGGACGAGCGGCGGCGGCGTTTGCTCGAGCGGCTTGCCCCCAGGTCATACATGGTTGTCCCGCTGCTCGCGCGGGGCCGCAGCCTGGGCTCGCTCACGCTGCTCTCGACTCGCCAGGGCCGGCACTACAGCGAAGACGACGTGGCGTTGGCCGAGACGCTGGCCGGGCGCTGCGCCGTCGCGATCGACAACGCGCGACTTCACGATGCGGCTGAGCGTTCGCTCAGCTTGCTCGACACCGTATTCGCAACCGCTCCAGTCGGGCTGGCGTTCTTCGATCCCGAGCTGCGGTTCGTGCGTCTGAACGAGACGATGGCCGCCTTCAATCGCCAATCGGTCGAGCGGCACATCGGGCGAACCCTGGTCGAGGTCCTGGGTAAGCCCGGGGCTGAGCTGGCCGAGCTCTACGAGCGAGTGCTGACCACGCGCGAGCCGATCCACGACCTGCTCATCAGCGATCGCAGTAACGCGGAATCCGGCGGTGTTAGGCACTTCAATCTGTTCGCGACCCCTGTTCAAGGACCGGGCGGCGATCTGCTCGGCGTTAGCGCCGTCGTTCTCGACGTGTCCGAGCGAGAGCGCCTGCTCGAGGCCGAGCGCGCGGGACGAACCCGCGCCGACTTCTTGGCCCGTGCCGGAGCACTCCTCGATGAGACGCTCGAATATGCGCACACGCTGCGTTCCGTGGCCGAGATTGCGGTATCGGAGGTGGCCGATTGGTGCGCGGTCAGCATCCTCGACGCCCACGACGTTCTGCATCAGGTGGCAGCTGCGCACGTTGATCCGGCGCAGCGCGAGCTCGGTGCGGAGTTCAATCGCCGCTATCCGGCCGACGAGACGTCGATCACCTCCCGCGTTGCTCACACCGGCCGCACCGAGTTCGTCCGCGAGCTCACCGATGAGATGCTGCGCTCGAGCACCGACGATGCCGAGCGGCTCGCGCTCGTCCGCGGTCTGCGCCTCCGGTCGATCATCGTCGCCTCACTGCGCGCCCACGGTCGTACCTTCGGGGCGCTAACGCTCGCGAACACCCAGGACAGCCGCTGCTTCGAGGCAGCCGACGTGCAGCTGGCGGAGGAGCTGGCGCGCCGCGCCGGCACGGCGATTGACAACGCCCGCCTCTACACCGAGCGCACGCGGATCGCGCACACGCTCCAGGCCAAGCTGCTCCCGGAACGACTGGTCGAGATCCCAGGTGTGCGGCTCGCCGCTCGTTACCGCGCTGCCGGTGAGCTGAATGAGGTAGGAGGAGACTTCTACGACGTCTTCGCGCGTCGCGCGAACCAGTGGGTGGTCGTGGTCGGGGATGTGTCGGGGAAAGGTCCGGAAGCGGCCGCCGTCACCGCACTCGTGCGGTATACGCTGCGCGCTGGGGCTCGGGAAGACGAAGATCCCGCCCACGCGCTCCAGCGTGTGAACATGGCCATGCGCAGCGACGACCAGATGGATCAGTTCGCCACGGCCGTACTTGCGTACTTCGAGCGTGCCGATGATCAGCGTTTCCGGGTCCGACTCGCTCTGGCCGGCCACCCTCCGGCAATGATCGTGCGGTGCGACGGCGGCGTCGAGACCGCCGGCGAGTTCGGGACGATGCTGGCCGTACTGCCCGAGCCCGTTTTCGTCCCGACCGAGCACCTGCTCGAACCGGGCGACTTGCTGCTGCTCTACACCGACGGCGTGACCGAAGCCGGCCCACGCGACCACATGCTCGGCGACGCTGGCCTGGCGCGGCTGCTCGGTACGCTCGCATGCCAGCCGCCCCAGCGCGTGGTCGACGCCGTTGAACAAGCGGTCATCACCGCGCAGCAGGGCGAACCGCGCGATGACATCGCGATGCTGGCGCTGGCTCCCGCCGCTCGGACCTAGTCCTCGCCTGCGCGCTCCGGCCACAGCACGGGCCCCACGCCCAGGATGCGGACCAGCTTCTGCACGCCCGGCGCGACGTCACGGGCGACCTCGAGGCGTGAGCCCTGCTGGCGCGCCTCGCGCAGTTCCGTCACCAGGGTTCGGATTCCGGAGCTGTCGATGAACTCGAGCTTTGAGAGATCGAGTCGCACGTTTTCGCCCGCGCGTCTCAGCTCGCGCAGACGCTCGGCGAGATCCCCGCTCACCGACAGATCGAGCTCTCCGAGCAGACGCAAGCGAGTCGCGCCGTCGACGTCGACGCTCTGTTCAACCTCCAATGGCTCCCGCCCGCCCACCCACATGAGGCGCGCATTGTCCCATCTGAGACACAAGTGGGACGCTCGGCGAGTACGAGCGAAGGAACCGAAGCTCGCATTATCCGCACCCGAGGGAACTCGTCCGGCCGCGAAACCACTGCTAGATTCCCTCGCCTCCACGGTGGGCGTAGCTCAGCTGGTAGAGCTCCTGGTTGTGGTCCAGGCGGTCGTGGGTTCGAGTCCCATCGCTCACCCTCAGAATCCCAGCTAACGGCCGTAGTCTGGGCTTCGGAGGAACGGCCTCCTCCGAGGTGCCGATCCAGTCTTGCCGCGGGTGTAGAGCGGCAAGCCAGAGCGCGCGAGGGTCAGCGGAGCGCCGCGCGGTAGCGCGCGACATAGACGTCGTTTCCGGCTGATCCAGTGACCAGAAACGCGCCCGGACCTGCCGGCGCGAGCGCGTTGATCGAGACACCGCGCGGTCGGCGGATCTCGAACACGCCCCCGCGCGCGAAGCGGCGATTGGGGCGACCCGTCGGATCGACCTGGACAAGCGACGTGGCGACGCCCGCTGTCAGCACGCCGGCGCCGGTGACTGCGGCGCCGCAGTTCGGGAAGTTGTCGCCGGACAACCCGTAGACCACGCTTCGCCCGTCACGCGTGACTCCGTAGGAGCGGTCGAGCGTCCCGCGCGGCGTCAGGCGCGCGGTCAAGAGCGCGCCCCGGCCGTTGAGGACCGCGTCGCCAGTGGCCAGCACGCGCCCGCGGGCGTCCACGTCCATAGCGCACGGGAACCAGAACGCGAACGAGCGGTTGCGATTCCTGAACGCGACCTCGACATGACCGCCTTGGCCGAAGCTGCGCGCCAGGCGCCCCTTCGAGGTGAGCCGGAAAACGCCGACGCTGCCGTGGCCATCGCCGCCGATGTAGTCGACATGGCCCGAGCCGGTGACGCTGCCATCGCGCGCCACGACCAGACGGTTGACGGGGGAACCTGCCGCCTGCACCACGTTCCAGAACCGCACCTGGGTCACGCCGCCGCGGCCGAACCCGCGGTCGAGGCGGCCGCTCGACGTGAGGCGCGCGACGACCATCGGGCGGCCGTTAGCACTGCCGTTGGCGCCGCCGAGCAGGATCCGGCCACCGGGCCCCACCGCGACCGACAGGGCGAAGTCCCCGTCGGGTACGGCGACAACGCCATTCCGGTTCGGCCCGAAGCTTCGGTCTGGACGGCCGTTCGCGCTCAGCCGGAGCGCGAGCATGTCACCTCGCCCGTCCCCACCGGCGACGATCAGCCTGCCCGCCTGATCCACCGCGACAGACGTAGCGTTGTAGGGCCCGCTCGCAGCCGGTAGCGCCGTCTTGAAGATCCCGCCGGAGCCAAAGCGGCGGTCGAGCCGGCCATTGGACAGATAGCGCAGGACGACGATTTGATTGCGCGGCTGGCCATTCACCAGCGGCCCGAGCGCCTGGCCGACCACGACGATTCGCCCGCCCTTGACCAGTGTGACCTTGTACCCCAGACCGCTGTTTCCGCGCAAGCGCGTCGTGACCCAACCGTGCCCGCCGCCAAAGGTTCCGTCTGGTGCTACGGCGCCCGCGCGGCCGTCGGCGATTGCGACCGCGACGCCCACGAGCGCCAGCGCTGTCGTCGCCGCCACCGTGAGACCGAGTCGTCTGACTAACATCACGCTCGCGCACAGTATCCGCTCCCGCGGACCCGTTGGCGCCGCCATGCCGGCGAGCCTGGAGGAGACGTGCGGCCTCGAAACCTTGTTCAGCTCATCGCGCGAGGTGCCCGGCGCGGTGCGACCAAGGTAGGTGGCTAGTGGCGATCCGGCAGCAGCTCTTCCGGACTCGGCTGCTGCTCGACGATCGCATCGGCCGGCTCCGCGGCTTCGATGATCTGCTCTGTCGAGGGAACGCCGTCGAGCACGTCTTCCGGCGGCGGGCTGTCGACGTCGGGCAGCGTCGGCGTTGCCGCAATGGGCGGTCGGGCCGGTGGATCAGACTCATTCATGTTCTAGTGGTACCCGCGCCGGTCGAGTTCATCGCTTCGCGGGAAGCGATGGTCGCTGCTCGTGCGCGCGGACCCTCAGGTGCTCCTGACACGATTCGGTCCCAGAGCGCTGAGGAGGCGAGGGCTGGCGGCCGACGGTTGGTCGGGCGGGCCAGAGCGACGCCTGAGCTCGCCGTTTTCGACGTCGTAGTGACCGATCTCGCGCAGCGGCGGCGAGTAGACGTGGATCGTCACCGCACCGGCTTCGTGCTCCATCCGGTGGATCCCGCTCGACGGGAGAGCAAACCGCTCGCCCGTCCTGTACTCGCGCACGCCGCGCGTTCGCCCGATGACCAGCGGCTCGTTGCGAGCCACACCCTCGATGACGTATACCCCGACGCAGGACCCGCCGTGGTCGTGATAGCCAGTGTCACGCGATTGCCACCACAGGTTCAGCCACGCCTCGGAGCTCGTGCTGCGCCACAGGAGCAGCGCATCGCCGGCGCTGGCTCGGTTGAGGTCTGAGACGTCCAGTGCCTGAGCGGCCTGCTGAGCACGCTCCATGCATTCCTCTGGCGCGAGAGGGCCGGGTGCGGACGCCAGCCGCTCTAACTTCGCGACATCAACAACCCACGCGTACTCGCCGGCGATGTGATTTGGAGACAACACGCGTTCTTTCTTCGAAAGGCGGAATCGTAGGCATCCACGCGGCGCCGGCTGGCGCTCGCAATGCTCCGATCAGGTCAAAAAAGTCACTCTCATGCCAAGCGGGACGGCGAACACGATGTTTTTGATCTATGTCGTCAAATGGGTTACATCGACCCGACGCGGGACCTCGAGTACGACCTTTTTAACCCGCCGCGCGCCGCGCTCACGAAGGGAAGACCGCCGCGCTAGCGCTCCAGGCGCAGCTCGGCATTCGCCCCGGAAGCGGCTGGGACCGGTGCCCGCGGCTCGAGCACGAGCATGATCGCGGCTCCCTCAGGCGGGTCAGATGCCGCCAGCACCTCCCAAGACGTGGCCGCCGCGACGCCTAGCTGACCGGGCGTGAGGCCGTCGGCCACGGTCCCGTCGCTCGCCCGGACTTGCTTGGTCTTCTTGCCCCCGAGCCGTGACGCTAGCTCCTGCGCCAGGCGCAGCGCGGTCTCGTCGTGGTGGCCCTCACTGCGATTGGCCTCGATGAGCCGCACGTCGGTGAACGTCCGCGTCTCGCCGACGAGGATCGCGACCGGGGCAGTAATCGCTGCGGCCACCGCCTCAGCCGCGGTTCCCAGGGCGGGCGCCAGCGAGGCATGGGTCTGGGCCATGAGCACGAGCGACGGATGTTGCGTCGCCACGGCGTTGATCACGCCCTCCGCCAGCGAGCTGTCGACGAGCAGAGACGGGTCAGCGTCGAGTCCGAGCGCGAACCCGGCCGCGCGAAGCTGCGACAGTTCACGCTCCCGCTCCGGTGCGTCGGCCGGCGACGCCGACAGGACGCCCCGCACGAGGCCGCTGTCGGCAGCGGCGACGCGCGAGCCAACCGCGAAGCCGAAGCGGGCCTGAGTCGCATCCTCGAGCGCTACGAGGATCCTCTTGCCGAGTCGTTCGACCGCGATGCTCGGCGCCGGCACCAGCTCTTTCGACCGCTCGACGATCAGTGTCCCGACGATGATCGAGACGAGAATGAGGACGAGGATCGCGTTCACGACGGATTGCGAGAACAGACCGATGTTGAACCCGACCACGGTCGCCGCCAGAGTCGCGGCGGCCTGCGGGATCGTCAGGCCGAGCATCAGGCCGGCCTCCGGCGTCGTGTAGCCGAGCGTGAAGCGCGCGATCGCCGAGGCGATCGTCTTCCCGCCGACCGAGGCCGCGATGAACAGGCCGGCGAACTTCAACGTCTCGGGGCGGACCATGACGCGCGGATCGAGGAGCATGCCGACCGAGACGAGGAACACCGGCACGAACACCGCCGCGCCGAAGAAGTCGATCCGGTCCATCAGCGGGCCCTCGTTCGGGACGAGCCGGTTGAGTCCCAGCCCGGCGAAGAACGCCCCGACGATCCCCTCGATTCCGAAGCTGTCCGCCAACGTAGCGGCGGCGAGGAACGAGGCGATAGCGAGCAGGTAACGCACGACGCGATCAGACCCGAGCCGGCGGAAGGCGAGCCGCGCGATCCGCGGCAGCAGCACGAGGGCGAAGACGGCGAGCGCCGAGAGCCCCAACCCGACCTGTAGGGCGATCGAGGCCGTCGAGCCGCCAACCAGCTGCGAGCCCGAGACCACGGCCAGGACGACCAGCGAGAGCGTGTCGGTGATCACGGTTGCTCCGACTGCGGTGGCCACTGCGGCATGTGTGGTCAGGCCGGCTTCGCGCACGGTCGGATACAGCAGCAGCGTGTGCGACGCGAACAGCGCTCCGAGCAGCGCCGCCGCCGGCGTGCTCCAGCTCAACGAGAACCCGATGCTCACGCCGAGCAGCATCGGACAGGCGAATGTGATCAGCGCGAACGCGATCACCGCGCGGCGATGCACACGAAGCAAGGCGAGGTCGAGCTCGACGCCGGCGACGAACATCAGGTAGAGCAGGCCGATCTGGCCGAGCTCGGGGATCGTCGTGTTCCCGGCGCCAATCAGGTTCAGCCCGTGCGGTCCGATTGCGTAGCCGCCAAGCAGCAGCCCGATGATTCCGGGAATCCTCGCCCGCGTGAGCAACGGCGGCCCGATGATCACGACGATGAACAGGACGAGGAACTGCCACGCCGCGCCCGACGGCGATTTGACGGAGATGGCGGCGAACGGCATGGCGAGCTTCAGCGCGTGGTGTGCAGCAGCGGCAAGGAAGACTCCGCGTCTGCCGCGGCGGGACCCACCCATTGGCGCACGAGCCGGCGCATCGTGCCGTCGGCGGCGAATGCGCGCATCGCCGAGTCGACGGCGTCGACGTTGTCGGACCCCTTCGGCAGCGCGGCGGCGATCGTCTCGCTGCGCGGGAGCTGCGCCACGGCTCGCAGCTGCCCTCCCGAACGTTCCGCCGTCAGGACCGCGAGCGGCATGTCGAGCAGCAGCGCGTCGATCCGGCGTCGCTCGAGCGCAGCCAGCATCTGGTTCGTGTTGTCGTAGATCTTCACCGACGCGGCGGGAGCGATCGAGCCGCCGATCACGCCCACGAACGTCGTCGCGCGCACGGCGCCCCAGCGGAGCCGCTGCGCGGAGGCGAGATCGGGCACCGACGTGCCTGCGCGCACGACCACGGTCGGAGCCGCGTTGAGATAAGGGGCCGAGAAATCGAGCCGTTGCGCGCGCACATCGGTCGGCGTGATCAGATCGAGCGCCAGGTCCGCGCCTCCCAGCTGACCGGAGACGATGCGGTGGAAATGGACGAGCACCACGCGTACCGATTTCAAGCCGAAGCGCGCAGCCAGGTCCTTTGCGAGCTCGTACTCGAGACCGCCCGTGGGACGTTCGGCTGATCCCTCCCAGAAGCCGGGGCTGGGCACGAGCGTAGTCGCCACGGTCAACACCCCCCGCGCGCGGGGGGTGAACGTCCCCGCCGCCGGCGATGAGTTGTGAGTTCCGCAGGCCGCCACGAGCACGGCGGCGAGCGCGAGGACGCCGGCACTCCGGAGGCGCTGCGCTGTCCCGCGCCAGCACGTCGTGATACGACCATTCCCCCAGCTCACCCGCGCGATTGCTCGCCGGCGCACCACCATCGGCTGATTATGGCCGAGGGTGCAAAGGGCTCAGCGCAGCCGACGCCGAGAGCTCGGACTAGGTCTCCCGCTGTTGGTAGGGCGGCAGCTCGTACACCACCGCGAGATCATCGTCGCCGCGCACCTCGGCAATCGCGCCCATCTGCGCGAGCATCGTGTCGAGCACGGGGAGCGTGACCCCGGAGGCGTCCGCCACCTCGCGCACGAGCTCGAGATCTTTGACCGCCAGGCGCGCGGGGAACCCGGCCGGGTAGTCGTGCCGGGTCATCTCGCGCAGCTTCTCGAGCCCGTAGGGCGGGCCTAGCGGACCGCCGTCGAGAAGCGCCAGGAACTCGTTCTGATCGACCTCCATGAGCTCACACAGGTGCATCGTCTCGGCCAGGGCGGCCACCATCGCGATCATCCAGTGATTGGCCGCCAGCTTCAGGCGCGAGCCTGCCCCCGCCTCGCCGACCCACTGAACCCTCGAGCCCAGCACCTCGAGCACCGGCTCGACCCGACGGCGCTCGTCCTCCGGACCGGAGGCCAGTATCGTCAGCTTGCCCTCCTCGGCGGGCTTCGTGCTGCCAGATACCGGCGCGTCGAAGTGGACGACGTCGTGCGCCGCCGCGAGGCGAGCCAGCTCGTCCGCCTCGCCTGCGCCGACGCTGCTCATCTGCAGCCACACGGTTTCCGGCGGCCAGCTCGACAGCAGCGGCTCGACGACCGACCTCACGATCTCCGCCGTGGGGAGCATCGTGATCACCACGGCGGCACGGCTTGGCACCTCGCCCGGAGAGCCGGCGAGAACGGCACTGTGGTCATGCAGCCCCTGGAGGTGCGACGCATCTTGGTCCCAAGCCAGGACCTCGATCCCCTGACTCAGGAGCCGGCGACCCATGGCTGACCCCATGAGGCCCGTGCCGAGGAAGCCGACGCCTGAGTTGCTGTGAGTGCTCATTCCCGATCCGTCGCGGTGCCGACCATAGCGACGCCCGGCAAGACGCGAAAAACTTCGACCGTCACGAGGCGCGTGCCCGCCGCGCGCGCAGGGCGTCGACCGCCCTGGGCTCGGCAAATTGCTCGCCGCTGATTCCCGTGACGAAGTGCCCGCCGCGGATAACCCCCCGCGCCTCGAGGCGCCGCAACGCCCACAGGACCTCGCGCCACGGCACAGCGAGTCGCTCCTGCAGGTAGACGTCGCGGAACACCACGCCCCAGCGAAGCAGGAGCTGCCCCGCGACCAGCTCAGCAAGCTCCTCGATCTCCTCAGTGGCCTCCGCGACCGGCAGCAGCGTCCAGCGTCCCTCGGCCCGATGGCGCCACTGCGCTCCTCGCCGGCGCGAGCCCGGTCCGGCGTACTCCCGCCGGCGGCGCGACGAGCGCGGGCGAGCGTTCAGCAAGCCGCGCAGCGCGCTGAACCCGTCGGCCGTGACCAGACCGCGAGCAACGCCATCCCAGAGCCCTTCCTCGATCTCGGCAGCCGGCAGATCCGCGCTCGCTTGGAGCTCGGCGTGGAACAGGGCGCCGCGCCTGCGCAGCGCGAGCAGTACCTCGCGCCCGCTCCCGCGGGCTGGTTCCGCTGGGCAGGTGCTGCCGCGATGCGCCTGCAGCAGCCACGGCAGGTCCTGTCGAAGCGCAAATGTGATCGGGGTTCTTCGCGATGGGCTCTTGCTCGTTGCGCCGGGTTCGGCCGCCGGCTCGCGTTCGGGACCGGGCGCCGGTTCGAGCACCGACAGCCGGCCCCACACGACCTCGCCGGACAGGCACAAATCGTCGAGCCATTCGGGACGGTAGGAGGCGACCCGCGCGGCGAAGATCCGCTCCCATTCGCCGGCCGCCGATTCGGACCCTTGCAACTGCTCGATCACCTGGGCTAACCCGGCCCGGCCGTGGCGCTGCGTCCCAGCTGCAAGGTGCCACCAGCGCTGTAGGAACGCCTGCCACTCCTCCTGGCTGACGGCCCGAACGTTCGCGCGCCGCCGTCTGCGACTGTAGGCGTGGATGCGCGCGAGCAGGCGCCGAGCACACCATTGCTCGCCGTGGCCGGAGAC
>Ga0213876_10001027_pt1 | contig 18046 bp, 18 predicted proteins | sample BarmaccomBMRX_R9_FD_160113 | JGI IMG/M metagenome (GOLD analysis project Ga0213876, IMG submission 160113) | Root-associated microbial communities from Barbacenia macrantha in rupestrian grasslands, the National Park of Serra do Cipo, Brazil - RX_R9 | ecosystem: Host-associated > Plants > Roots... | reverse complement strand
ATCATTCCTCAAAAGGGTATGAATCTATATCATGCCTGGAGAACCAGCCCTATGACCCGACGCCTGCCACCCTTCGGCCCGCTAATTGCGTTCGACGCGGTCGCTCGCCACCGCTCGTTTACGCGCGCGGCCGACGAACTGGGTCTGACACAGAGCGCCGTCAGCCATCGGGTACGCCGTCTCGAAGAGTTCCTCGGCGCACAACTTTTGAATCGACTCCATCCTGGGGTCGAACTGAGCGACGACGGCGCGAAACTACAAGGCGAATTGGCCACCCTCTTAGATGCGATGGCGGGCCTAGAGCCGAGCCTGCGTCGTCGACCGGGCCGACAGACGCTGCGCGTGGGTGCTGGCTCTTCGTTGGCCGCATGGTGGCTGGTTCGCCGGCTGAGAACCTTTCGCGCGCTCCACTCGGAAATCGAGATCGATTTCGTTCCCATCGAGTCCGAGGCTGTTGGCGAAGCGTCACTGGACGTGCGGATTTTGTGGACCACGCTCGCAGAGTCCCGTGCCACGTCATTGCAAGCGCCGCTTTTTCGCGAGCGTGTCTTTCCGGTCTGCGCCCCTTCGTTACTTGAACGCGGAAGGCCGCTGTCGGACCCAGCGGCATTGCTTCACCTCCCGTTGATCCAGAAGGGTCATACGCCGGCGGGCGAATGGAGTTGGGCCTTTTGGTTCCGAAAATTTGGGTTCAAGCTCGCCGAGCCACGCGGTCTTGTCCTCGGAGATATGGGCCTTTGCCTGACAGCCGCCGTGGAGGGCGCCGGCGTCGCGATCGGTCGCTCGCTGCTCGTCGCCGATGCGATCAGCGACGGGCGTCTTGTTCACGCGCTTGCAACCGCTCCCCATGTGCTCTCGACCAAGGTCCACATTGCACGTTGGAACCCGGACCTCATTGGAGACCGCAACACCCAACTTCTGGTCAGCTGGCTTGCGCAGGCCGCCGAGGAAACAAACCGCGGTATGTCAAACGGGCTCATCCAATGATTTCCCAGGCCCATGCAATTTCGCATAAGATATATTATGGAACTTTCCCCTTCGTATGACCAGAAGTCGAAAGATTTCTCGTAAAACACTGAGTTCAAAATGAAATCCTTCTGGTCCGAATCCGCCCAAGCGCATCTGCTTTATCACGACATTCCGGGAATGGACGCCGCTGATCTTCATTCATGGGCTCGGTTGCGCGTCATCTTGTGACTATCCGCGTATTGCTTCGGACCCTGCTTTGGCTGGAAGGCGCATGATTTTATTGGATTTGGCGGGATCGGGATTTAGCGGTCGCCCGAGCAGCTTTAGCTACTCAATCGAGGGGCATGCCCGCACGGTAGCGGAGCTGGTGGCCTATTTGGCTCCGGATCAAATTGATTTATTCGGGCATAGCATGGGGGGATCAGTCGCCGTTATGGCCGGCCACATTATTGGTGGTCGCCTTCGGTCCCTGGTGTTGAGCGAGCCCTAATCTTGATCCAGGCGGCGGGTTCTTTAGCCGCAAGATCGCGCAGCTATCAGAAGAGGAATATGTCCTCCATGGTCATGATGATCTCGTCAGCTCCTCGGAAGCCGACGGAAACATTATATGGGCCTCATCATTGGCCACGAGTGCTCCTTATGCCGTCCACCGCGGGGCACGATCGCTAGTGGCGGGCGCCAATCCAACGTGGCGTGCATTGCTTTATGGTCTTGCCGCATCCAGAACCGTTTTATTTGGAGAAGCATCCCTCCCGGATCCGGATACGACAGGTCTGCCCCGAAATCGAGTGAACGTTGGCATAGTACCAAACGCGGGACATTCAATGGCGTGGGATAATCCAAGCGGAGTTGCGGTGGCGCTGCGACGGGCAGTGGAATAGCTGCTTTGAGGGCCAACCTCAAACCGTGAGCCGCATCCCGTCATAGGCCGGCACGACATTTGTCGGCAGGGTTTTGACGAGCGTTTCGTAATCGAGATCGGTGTGCATGTTGGTCAGCACGGCGCGCCTCGGCTCGAAGCGGGCGATCGCGGCGAGCGTCTCGTCGAGGCTGAAATGCGACGGATGCGGACGGTAGCGGAGCGCATCGATCAGCAGAACATCGAGGTTCTCGAACATCGGTTCGACGGCGGTTGGGATCGCGTTCAGGTCGGGCGCATAAGCGAAGTCGCCGATCCGCAACCCCAAGGCCTCGATGTCTCCATGTGGGAGGCGGTAAGGCGTGAGCGAAAGCTGGCCGCCCGCTTTGCCGGGGATGATCGTCGGGCCGTCCTTCGCCAGACGCCGTTCGTTGAGCAAGGGTGGGTATTGGCTTCCCGTCGGAGTTTCGAAGATATAGCCGAAGCGCCGTTTCAGCGCACCCGCTGTGGCCTCGTCCATCCACGCGTCGATGCGCGCACGCCCAGCAATCACCAGCGGGCGAATGTCGTCGACCCCGTGAGTGTGGTCGGCATGCGGGTGCGTAAAGACGATCGCGTCTAGCCTTCGCACCTTGGCATCGAGGAGCTGCTCGCGAAGGTCGGGAGACGTGTCGACGAGCACCGTTACGGCCTGATCGCCTTCTCCTGTCTCGAGGAGCAAGGAGCACCGCCGGCGCCGGTTCTTCGGGTTGCGCGGATCGCAATTGCCCCAATCGCCGCCGACCCGCGGCACGCCCCCGGAGGAACCGCAGCCGAGAATGGTGACACGCAACATGGAACCTGCCTCGTCACTCGGCCGGTGTTGCAAGCGGTTGAACCGGGGGTGAGATTGAAGCGGCCTTCTCGAAGAGGCGGTAGAAATTCGCCGTCGTGAGCTCCGAAAGCTGCTCCAAGCTCATGGCACGGGTCGCGGCCAGAACCTTCGCTGTCTCGACCACGAAGGCGGGTTCGTTGCGCTTACCTCGGAACGGTTCCGGAGAGAGATAGGGCGCATCGGTCTCGACGAGCAAGCGATCGGCCGGCACGATTTTCGCGATGCGGCGCAGCTCATCGGATTTCTTGAAAGTCACGACTCCGGAAAACGAGACGAAAAACCCAAGATCGAGCCCGACCCGCGCGAGCCTCTCCGTCGAGGTGAAGCAATGCAGCACCGCTTTGAAACTCCCCTTCCCGCTCTCCTCCTCGAGGATGCGGATCATGTCGTCATCGGCCTCCCGTGCGTGGATGACGAGCGGCAGGCTTGTTGCCCGCGCCGCTGCGATGTTCGTGCGAAACACGCGCGCCTGCACGTCGCGGGGCGCTCGGTCATAGTGGTAGTCGAGGCCGGCTTCCCCGATGCCCACGCATTTCGGTTGGGCCGAAAGGGCGACGATCTCGGAGGTTGCGACGTCGGCTTCTTCAGCGGCGTGATGGGGATGGGTGCCGACAGTGAAGAAAACGTCGTCATGGCGCGCCGCAATCGCCTGGAGAGCTGCGTTCTGGCGCACACGCGTCGAGATCGTGAGAAAGCGGCCGACCCCAGCCGAACGCGCTCGCGACAGGACAGCGGCCTCCTCGGCCCTGAGATCGGGGAAATCGAGGTGGCAATGGCTGTCGACGAGCATCGCGGCGCCGTTCAATTGAGCTCGGGCTCGACAAATCGTGGGAAGATCGGGGCCGGCGCTGGAAGTTCTCTGCCCGCTTCGATGCGTCTTGTCGGGCCAATGTCTTTCAGCATGCGCCGGTCCGCGCCGATGCCGAGAAGGTCGAGCAACTTCGCCGCCGCGCTCGGAATAAAAGGCTGGGTGACGATTCCCACCGCACGCAACGTTTCGAGCGTGACGTAAAGAATGGTAGCGAAGCGTTCGGGTGCCGATTTGCGCTTCACCCAAGGTTCCTCGCTCGCAAAATAGCGATTGGCGGCGCCGACCACGCTCCAGATATCGGCAAGCGCCACGTTGAGCGCGAACTGGTCCATCGCGGCACGTGCGCGCGCCGGCAATCCATCCGCTTGCGCAAGCAGCGCCGCGTCAGACTCGGAAAACGCCGAAGGGGCCGGGACCATGCCGTCACAATTCCTCGCGATCATCGACAAGGAACGCTGGGCGAGATTGCCGAGATCGTTGGCAAGATCGGCGTTGATCCGGTTCACGATCGCTTCGTGGCTGTAGCTGCCGTCCTGTCCGAAGGCGACTTCGCGCAGGAAGAAATAGCGCAGCTGGTCGACGCCATACGCGTCCGCGAGGGCAAACGGATCGATGACGTTGCCGACCGACTTCGACATTTTCTCGCCGCGGTTGAACAGGAATCCATGCCCGAAAACGCGCTTGGGAAGCCCAATGCCGGCCGACATGAGAAAGGCCGGCCAATAGACCGCGTGAAATCGCACAATGTCCTTGCCGATGATGTGGCAATCGGCGGGCCAGTAGTGCCAATTGGACGCGGTCTCGTCGGGGAAACCAAGCGCGGTGATGTAGTTCGTGAGCGCGTCGACCCACACATACATGACGTGATCTGGCGCATCGGGCACCGGAACGCCCCAGCTCAGCGTGGAACGCGAGATCGACAGATCCTGCAAGCCCCCCTTCACGAAGCTCACCACCTCGTTGCGGCGGGTTTCCGGACCGATGAAGTTCGGGTTCGTGTCGTAGAATTCGAGAAGTCGCTCCTGATAAGCGGAGAGGCGGAAGAAATAGGTCTGCTCCTCGGTCCATTGGACGGGCGTTCCTTGCGGCCCGAAGCGCTCGCCGCTTTCGTTGAGCTTCGTCTCCCCTTCGTCGTAGAAGGCTTCGTCCCGCACCGAATACCAGCCGGCATAAGTACCGAGATAAATGTCCCCGGCCCCCTGCATGCGACGCCACAGCGCCTGGGAGGCTTTGTAATGGGCGGGCTCGGTCGTGCGAATGAAGCGATCGCGTGAGATCGACAAGCGATCGCACATGGCCACGAAAATCGGCGTGTTGCGATCGCAGAGCTCGCGCGGCGTCAGCCCCTCCTTGGCGGCCGTCTGCGTCATCTTCATGCCGTGCTCGTCGACGCCCGTCAGGAAGAAGACATCTTGATCATCGATGCGCTTGAAGCGCGCGATGGCATCGGTTGCGACCGCCTCGTAAGCGTGACCGATATGCGGTGCCCCGTTCGGATAAGAGATCGCGGTCGTGATGTAGAATTTGGCCTGGTTCATCCGCCTTGCATCTGCTTTCAAGGGCGCACTCGCGCCTCAGGGCGCGAGCTCCGCGACACCCTTGAGAGACGTGAGGAGGAGAGCGCGTTTGTCAAGGTTGTAGGTATCGGCTTCACGTTTCCTAGCCTCGATCTCACCCCAGAGCCGAGCCGTGTCCTCGGCGCGTTGGTCGAGATCGGCCGCTTGACGGGTGGCGCGCTCGCGCAACCAGTCGAAGATGGTGTCGAAAACGATGCCGAAGGAAGCATCGGCGTCGCGCGTCACCAGCCGGCTTGCAAGCTTGAGCGCCGCCGCGTCCCGCGCCCTGGGCGGTGCTTCGAGCGCCTCTCGAGTGAGGCGCGCGAACTCGACCGCGCGACTTTCAAGAAAAAGCAAGGTGCGCTGGACAGAGCCTTCGGCGAGTAAAGCCGCCTCTGCGATTGTTTTCTCGGAAGCTTCGTTTCCCGGAAGATGCGTAATGATCTCGACGATTTCGGCAGGCGTCAAAGGATCGAACCGCAAACGTCGGCAGCGCGACAGGATGGTTGCGGGAAGTCGCGCCGGTACATGAGCGACGAGCAGGGCAAGCGCCCGGCCTGGAGGTTCCTCGATGATCTTCAACAAGGCGTTCGCGGCACTTCGGTTGAGTTCGTCCGCAGCGTCGACGATCAGCACCTTCCAACCGCCCTCCCCGCTCGTCGACTGGAGAAAGGAAGTGGCGCGGCGCGCGTCCTCGACGGCAATCTCCGTGCGGAGCTTGCCGGTCGAGCCGATCGTGCGCTCGAGGAGAAAAAGGTCGGGATGAGCCGAAGCCGCGATGCGCCGCGACGCCGGGTCGTTGGCGGGAATCTCGAGCGAGGAGGCGCCCTCGGCGCGCCCGAAGGGATCGCGTCCCGCCAGGACGAAGCGTGCGACACGATAGGCGAAGCTGGCTTTTCCGACGCCTTGCGGCCCGCTGAGGAGCCAGGCATGGGCGAATCTGCGCGTGCGCAGCGCCTCGAGCACCTCGCGCTCGGCGCGTTCATGACCGACGAGGCCGTGTGTCTCCCGCGCAGGCGGTATGTTCTCAACGCCGTTTCTGGTTTCGACCATCGCCTTTCTTCTCTCGCTGCTCCCCGGCTCGCGGATCGTCGGGACCCAAGCGCGTGATGACGACGTTCAAGATGCGCTTTGCTGCCTCTTCGATCGAGCGCCTGGCATCGATCACGACGCAGCGCTCGCGCGAGCGCGCCGCGATGTCGAGAAAGGCCTGACGCAGTGCCGCATGATGCGCAAGCGCCTCCTCCTCGAATCTATCTCTCGTCCCGCCCGAAACCCTTCGCGTGCCGAGGCGCTCGAGGGTTTCCGCCGCCGGAAGATCGAGGATGATCGTCAGATCGGGGACCGTGTCGGCTACCACGGCTTCTTCGGCCGCCTCGAGAAGCTCGTCGCTCACCTTGCCGAGCACGCCTTGATAGGCGCGCGTCGAGTCGGCAAAACGGTCGCAGATCACGATCGCGCCGCGCGCAAGCGCTGGGCGGATCATTGAACGCAAATGATCGGCTCGCGCCGCATTGAACAGCATCGTCTCGGCGAACGCACCATATCGTGCGGCTTTACCCGAGAGCAAAAGAGCACGGATCGCTTCGGCACGGGGGGATCCGCCAGGCTCGCGTGTCTCGACGACCTCATGGCCGAGATCGCGAAGTTTCGCGGCGAGACGGCTCGCTTGCGTCGACTTTCCCGAGCCGTCGCTCCCCTCGAAGGTGATGAACATGCCTCGGCGTTGCGGCATCTCGCCGATCACCGTTTCAGCAGGCGTCGCACGGCGTTGCCACCGGCTTCCAGCAGCGCGTCCTCCGCCTGACGGGTGAGGCCGCCCTTGCCGACGGATTCGGCCGCGAAAAGCGGCACATCGAGGATGGGCGCCTCCCCTTCCGAGACGCGCAAGATTCCCACACGCGTGCCTGCGGACACAGGTGGCACCAAGGGGCCGTCATAAATCAGCTTTGCGCTCAGCTTTTCACGCGCGCCACGCTGTGTGACGACGCGGATCGGCCCTTGTGCGCGCAAATCCACCGTCGATTTCTCGCCACCGTAGACGTTCGCGCTCGCGACGACCGCCCCCTCGGGGAAGAGATCCTGCCCCTCGAACGAACGAAAGCCAAATTCAAGGAGCTTGCGGCCTTCGTTGGCTCGGTCCTTGCCGGTCGGTGCCCCATTGATCACGACGATCAGACGTTCGCCGTTCTGCACCGCCGAGCCCACGAGCCCAAAACCAGATTCCTCGAGATTGCCCGTCTTGAGGCCGTCGGCGCCAATGTCCATGGTGAGCAATGGGTTGCGGTTGAGCTGTCGAAGCTTGTTCCAGGTGAATTCCTTCTGGCCGAAGAATTTGTAGAGATCCGGGTAGGTCTGGATGATGTGGCGCGCGAGGAGCGCGAGCTCGAGCGCGGTCGTGTGTTGCTCGGGATCATCCGCCCCGCTCGCATTCTTGAACACGGAAGCGTTGAGCCCAAGCTCCCGCGCCCGCCGCGTCATCAACTCCGCAAAGGCCTGCTCCGTGCCTGCGACCCCCTCCGCAATGGCGATCGCGGCGTCATTGCCCGAGAGCACGACGAGGCCGGAGATGAGGTCGGCGATCCGGACGTGGCTGTGAATCACCGCGAACATCGTCGAACCGCCCGACGGTGCCCCGCCCTTGCGCCATGCATTCTCAGAGATCACGAACTCCTGGTCGAGCGAGAACCGCCCTTCCTTGATTTCGTGGAACAGGACCTCGGCCGTCATGAGCTTGGCGAGGCTTGCGGGCAGCATCAGGCTACGCGCGTTCTTCTCGTAGAGGATCGTGCCGCTTTGTTCATCCATGAGGACGGCTTGTTGGGCCGTGGTCTGGATTGTCTCGACCCCGTGCGCGGGTCCGCCGAGCCAGCAAAGGCAAAGCACGGTCGCCAGGAAGATCGGTTGCCGAAAAATGAGGGTCGTTCGAGACAAGGAAATGACGATGGCGCCCATGCTTCAAGATGTAGCGCCGAAATCCGGCTGCGCTCTTCCAATCGTCACCCAAGCCCGGACCGAAGACAGGAGGCGGCGCCGCGAAGCCATCTCGTCCGATCCAGGCTAAGGCGCCTGCAGTCGCACGAATGTCTGCGGCTTCAGGCCGGCGAACGGGTTGCCCTTGATAACGCCTTGTGAGTTCGACAAACGCTCGGGCGCGAAAAACAATGTCGCGAGTTGCTTTGGTCGCGCCGGTGGACGCGGCGCAATCACCTCATCGTCATCGTCATCCACCGCCGCGGGTTTCAAAAACGCAGCCGAGGACGATTTCATGAGCGTTGTCGTGCCGAGCTCATAAGGCCGTTCGGGCGGCAGCGGCGCGTAGGCGACGGTGGTGCGGGCGAGCGCGTCGTTGCGCACGATGGTCGTTGTCGGGGCCGCCTCATCGCCGTCGTCGCTCGCCTGTGCAACGATGGCATCGATGGTGGGGGCTTGGCCTGCGCCGGTGGAGGCCGGGCCGGACCTGCCGAAAAGGGTCGGCCGCGGCGCGGGCTCGCTATATGCAACGGATGTCGTCCCCTGCGTGAGCGGAGACGCTGCGGCGCTCACCGCCGAGGCGATTGCCGCAATCGGCGCGCCCGGGCCAGAGGCTCGCGCTTCCGGCAGGTCGGCGCTTGCGAGCGCGACCGGCACCGAGCCTGGACCGTCGAGCACCGCACCCGACCCGTCGGTCCTCAAAGTCGCGAGAAGCTTGCGGTCGTCCGAACCCCCAAGGCTTGCGGGGCGCAGATAATCGAGGCGGATTTGCGTCGTGCCAATGCTCTTGAAATCGAGGACCTCGGCCACACGCTCCGAGACATCCATGACGCGGTTTGCGTGGTAAGGCCCGCGATCATTGATGCGCACTACGATCGAACGGCCATTGCGGATGTTCGTCACCCGCGCATAGCTCGGAATCGGCAGCGTCTTGTGCGCGGCGCTGATCGAATATCGATCGAAGACCTCGCCATTTGCCGTGAGGCGGCCGTGGAAGGCGGTGCCGTACCAGGAGGCGAGTCCGACGACCGAATATCGTTTCACTTCCTGTGGCACATAGATTTGCCCCGCGACGGTGTAGCGGTCGCCCACCAGTCTCTTGCCGCCACCTTTCGGGATTTCCTCGCCTTCCGAGTAAAGACGCGGACTCGCTCTCACTCCCAATTTCGGATCGATGCCGTTGTCGCCGACATTTGTTTTCGCGGCGCAATTGGCGAGAAGAAGGGAGACACCTACTCCGACGAGGAAGCGCCAGGGCGATTGCAGCCGGATTGCCGCGCGCGACCCGTGGTCGAGCGATCCACCACCCCGTGATCCATCATTGTCCGAATTTGGACGGCCCGACCGTGCCGGCGCGACGCACCTCATCCTGATCATGACCGCGTTCATACGAAAAACGCGCCCGAGGGGGAAGAGCCAATCACAACAGTTTGTGGACGCGAAAGCTGCAATGTTTTCACCTCATTCGAGCACATCAGGCCTCTCTCCTTGGCAATCCGCCGCGCAAACGCCCGAATTTCACGAAGGCGATTCCTCAAATATTCCATCAAATGCGTTCAAAATGCGTTCACGATCGCATCGTGGCAAGCAAAATGCCGACTGAGGTTAACGAGGGAGCTCATGGCCGACCAAGCGGGGGAACCGAGCCGGGAACCTCCTGCCCTTGCCCACGGCTTGGAACTCACCGCCAAATCCACTAAGAGCCGGCGCGGCCTTGAGCTGTGGGCCGCCGGAGGACCGAGCCATGGATGCGTTCAAGCCGATCCTCGCGAAGGTTGCGACCGGCCAGCCCCTCTCGGCGTTCGAAGCTCAGAGCGCCTTCGATCTTCTGCTTTCGGGCGAGGTCACACACGCGCAGGCCGGCGCGTTCTTGATGGGTCTTCGCGTTCGCGGGGAGACGGTCGAGGAGATCACCGGCGCCGTCGAGGCGATGCGGGCGCGCATGCTGCGCGTCGAAGCGCCCGAAGATGCGATCGATGTGGTCGGCACGGGAGGCGACCAAGCCGGTACCTGGAACGTCTCGACGCTTGCTTCCTTGATCGTGGCCGCTTGCGGCGTGACGGTCGCCAAGCACGGCAATCGGGCGGCCTCCTCGAAATCGGGTGCGGCCGACGTGCTCGGCGCGCTCGGCGTCAAGATCGGGATCGACAAGGATGGCCTGGAACGCTGTCTCGCCGAGGCCGGCGTGGCCTTCATGTTCGCGCCAACCCATCATGCCTCGATCCGCCATGTCATGCCTGTGCGCACCGAGATGGGCACGCGCACGCTCTTCAATCTCTTGGGGCCCATGTCGAACCCAGCCGGCGTCAAGCGCCAGCTCGTGGGCGTGTTTGCGAAGAGCTGGACGCGCCCTGTCGCCGAGACGCTCAAGGCACTGGGCTCCGAGCGAGTCTGGGTCGTTTGCGGCGCCGACGGCATCGACGAGATCACGACAACGGGCCCGACCCACGTGACCGCGCTCGAAAACGGTTCGATCCGGGATTTCGAGATCACGCCCGAGGAGGCGGGGCTCGCTGTCGCCGAGCCCGAGGCCCTCAAAGGCGCCGAGGCGATGGTGAATGCCGGCGCTTTGATGCGCGTCCTCGCCGGAGAGAAGACCGCCTATCGCGACATCGGCGTGCTGAATGCGGCGGCGGCACTTTGTATCGCCGGCAAGACGAAGACGCTTGCGGAAGGTGCAAAGCTCGCGGCGCGTGTTCTCGATGACGGCACCGTGCTGCAAACGCTACGCAAGCTCATCGCGGCATCGAATGGGGCGCCATGAGCGATATCCTGCGGCGCATCGAAGGCTATAAGCGCGAGGAGATCGCGGCCGCGAAGGCGCGCCTGCCGCGCACGGCTCTGGAGGGGCAGGCTCGTGCCGCCCCGCCGGTGCGCGACTTCGTTGCCGCTTTGCGCAAGAAGATCGATGCCGGCAACCCCGCGCTGATTGCCGAGATCAAGAAGGCAAGCCCATCTAAGGGGCTCATCCGCGCCGATTTCGATCCGGCTGCGCTCGCGCGGGCCTATGCCGAAGGCGGGGCCGCGTGCCTCTCCGTGCTGACGGATGCGCCCTCCTTTCAAGGAGCGCCGGAATTCCTGACGCAGGCCCGCGAAGCCTGCGAGCTTCCGGTCTTGCGAAAAGACTTCATGTTCGATCCGTATCAGGTGGCGCAGGCCCGCGCCTTTGGTGCCGATTGCATCCTCATCATCATGGCGGCGATCGATGACGCCTTGGCCCTGGCCATCTGCGAAGCTGCGACGGCGCACGGCATGGCTGCGCTGATCGAAGTCCATGACGAAAAGGAGCTCGAGCGCGGGCTCGCCCTCCCCTCGCCTCTCATCGGAATCAATAATCGGGATCTGCGCTCATTTTCGACGTCACTCGAGGTCACGGAGCGGCTCGCCGCACGCGTCCCGCCCGATCGTCTGCTCGTGAGCGAGAGCGGAATTGCGAGCGCAGCCGATGTCGCGCGCCTCGACCGACACGGCGTTCGCGCCTTCCTGGTCGGCGAAAGCTTGATGCGCCAAGAAGATGTGGCGAGAGCGACGCGGTCGCTCCTGGCTCCTGTCGAGCCGAGGACGAGCACCGCGTGACCAAGCTCACCCATATCGCCAAGGACGGCTCGGCGCGGATGGTCGACGTTTCGGCAAAGCCCGTGACCGAGCGCGTGGCCGTCGCGGAAGGGCGCGTTCGCATGCGTCCCCAGACGCTCGCCCTCATCCACGCGGGGGATGCAAAAAAGGGCGATGTGCTGAGCGTCGCGCGGATTGCGGGCATCATGGCCGCGAAACGAACCCATGAGCTCATCCCGCTTTGCCATCCGCTCGCGATCACCGGCGTGACGCTCGATCTGACGCTCGACGAGGCGATGTCGAGCGTTCGGGTGACGGCAAGCGTCAAGACGAGCGGCAAGACGGGCGTCGAGATGGAGGCCCTCACCGCCGTCTCGATCGCCTGCCTCACGATTTACGACATGGTGAAGGCGGTCGATCGCGGCATCACGATCGAGTCTGTGCGGCTCTCCGAGAAGCGCGGAGGCGCATCGGGCGATTGGCGCGCCGAGCCGTCGTCGCCCGCGACCAGAAAGCGACCTCGACGCGCGTCGTGAAGTCCCGGGTTCAACTTCCCTTGTTGACGAGCGCCGCGCCGGCTTTCGCGCCGACCTCGTCTTGCGAGCCCGTGCCCCCCGAGCAGCCGATCGCCCCGATGATCATCCCGTTCTCCACAAGCGGGATGCCGCCACGTGAACCGATCACGCCGTCGAGGGTCGTAAGGTAATTGAGGCCGCTCTGGATGCCGGATTCGATTGCTTTCGTCTCACGGCGGAAAGTGACGGCGGTGCGGGCCTTGTGCTCGGAAATCGCAATGGAGGCGAGTTGCGCGCCGTCCATTCGCTCGAACGCAACGAGATTGCCGCCTGAGTCGACGACGGCGATGTTCAACTTCCAACCGTGCTTCTTGGCCTCGTCGGCAGCCGCGGCGATCACGGCTTTTGCCCGGTCGACCCCGATCGGCGCACCGTACGGCACGTCAAAAGGCATCTTGTCGGGAATGACATCGAGGGGGTTGGGCTGGGTCTGCGCGCCCGCGACGCCGGCGCTCATGATCAAGGCGGCCACGCTCATGGCCAAGGCTAAGTTGCGCATGCTGTCTTTCTCTAGCTGACGAAGTTGGAGGGCTAACGGTCAGATTGCAGTACCATCCGCACTTCGCCTAGCCGTGCAAAGACCCGATTGAACGATCTCGCGATGATGTGAAGTCTCGCGCTTCGGGGCTTCCGTGCGGACCGCGCAGAGGCGACAGATGCGCAATTCCGGTGATAAGAACCGAGGATGTCCAAGAACCCGCTGCTACCTGTTTCGGAAGCGCTTTCGCGAATCCTCGAAACCGCCACGCAAGCGATGCCTTCCGAGCGCGTGCCGCTCGACGAAGCCCATCGCCGCACGATTTCGCAACCTCTTATCACCTCGCGGGATCAGCCGCCCTTTCCGGCCTCAGCCATGGACGGATATGCAGTGCGAGCCGCCGACGTCGCCTCCACACCCGCGACGCTCACCGTCATCGGGATGAGCGCGGCGGGCCATCCCTTCGCGGGCACAGTCGGCCCGCGACAAGCGGTGCGCATCTTCACGGGTGCGCCCGTGCCGAGCGGAGCCGATGCGATCGTGATCCAGGAGAATACGCAGCCGAGCGGGGACGGAAAGGTCACGGTGAGCGCCACGGCCTCGGTGGGCCGTTTCGTGCGTCCGGCCGGGCTCGACTTCGCGGCGGGTGAGGTGCTGATGGCGAAGGGCCACCGCATTTCCGCGCGCGACCTTGCGCTTGCCGCCGCAGCCGGCGTTTCGCATTTGCCGGTGAGGTGCCGTCCGCGCGTCGCCATCCTGGCAACGGGGGATGAATTGGTGCGCCCCGGCGAAGAACTCCGCCCCGGCCAGATCGTCGCCTCCAACAGCTATGCTGTCGCGGCCATGGCGCGTTCGGCCGGGGCCGATGCGATCGATCTCGGCATCGCGCGCGACGACCTCGCCGATACGCGGGCCGCGATCGCAAAGGCGCGCGAGCTCGAGGTCGATATTCTCGTCACTCTCGGCGGGGCATCTGTCGGAGACCACGACCTCGTGCAGGAAGCATTGACGAGCTCAGGCATGAGGCTCGGTTTTTGGCGCATCGCTATGCGCCCGGGTAAGCCGCTGATGCAGGGGGTGCTCGGTCGGATGCGGGTGCTTGGGTTTCCAGGAAATCCGGTTTCTTCAATAGTTTGCGCGCTGATTTTCCTGCGACCTCTTATCCGGGCTCTGCTGGGCGACGCGGATGCGGGATCAGATCCGACGCGCGCTGGCGTCCTCGGGGCGGACGTGCCCAACAACGACGAGCGACAGGATTACTTGCGCTCCAGCGTTGCGTGGGGTGGCCCCGCACCTGAAATTACACCGTTCGCGCATCAGGATTCATCCATGATGGGCGTGTTCGCTCGCGCCGACGCCTTGCTCGTTCGCAAGGCCCATGCGCCGGCAGCGAAGGCCGGCGATGCCTGCCGCGCCCTTTTTCTCGACGAATGGGAATGAGCACTCTTTCGCTTCCACTCGTATCGCGGCTCGATTCCTTGCGCGCTCGCGCTATCTCGACTACTCAAGGTTCAACCGCTTCCTTGAGGAATGCGCAATGAACATGCAGTTGCGGTTGGGTGCCACCGCTGAGCGCCAACGGCATAAGTCCGGCGAGGCTTCTTCGACATCGCTCAACCTTACGACGCGCTTGCGGCGCCCTCGCCGCGCGTCATGGTCGCGCCGCCTCGTTCGCGAGCACGTGCTCACCGCCAATGACCTGATCTGGCCCGTCTTCATCGTCGAGGGCACGGGGCGGCGCGAACCCGTCGCTTCGATGCCGGGCGTCGAGCGCTTGTCGATCGACGAGCTGCTTCGCGAGGTCGAGGAGGCGGCGAAGCTCGGCATTCCGGCGATCGCGCTCTTTCCGAATGTGGACCGCGCCTTACGCGACGAGGAGGCTTCCGAAGCCTTGCGAGACGACAACCTCGTTTGTCGTGCCATCGCGGCCATCAAGAAGAACATTCCGGAGATCGGCGTAATCACCGACGCGGCTCTCGATCCTTATACGAGCCATGGACATGACGGCTTGCTGCGAGGCAGCGAGATCGTGAACGACGAGACTGTGGGCGTGCTTGCCCGCCACGCGGTTTTGCAGGCGCAGGCCGGCTGCGACATCGTTGCGCCTTCCGACATGATGGACGGCCGCGTCGGCGCGATCCGTAGCGCGCTCGACGCCAATGGGTTCCAGCACGTCCAGATCATGGCTTATGCGGCGAAATACGCCTCCGCTTTTTATGGGCCCTTCCGTGACGCGCTCGGCTCCTCGAAGACGCTCGTCGGCGACAAGGCGACATATCAGATGGATCCGGCCAATGCGGACGAGGCGTTGCGGGAAGTCGCGCTCGATATCGAGGAAGGTGCCGACAGCGTGATGATCAAACCCGGCATGCCTTATCTCGACATCGTGCGGCGCGTGAAGGATGCGTTCGGCGTGCCAACCTTCGCCTATCAAGTCTCGGGCGAATACGCGATGCTGACGGCGGCGGCGGCCAATGGCTGGCTCGACGGCGAACGCGTGATGGTGGAGAGTCTCATCGCCTTCAAGCGAGCCGGCGCCGATGGCGTGCTCACCTATTTCGCACCGCGCGTCGCGAAGCTCTTGCGAAACGGTTCATGAGCGACGATTGCCTGCGCCATCCCATTTAAGGGCGACGCCGGCGCTCCTCTCTCCCGATCGCCGCGTGCTCTTCGACATCTCTCGCGTGCCCGCGCGAACGGCCTGCATAATCGCGACCCTTCTCGGCACTCTTGTCGTGGACGCTTGCGCGACGCTCGTCGACGAAGGTCATGCGAGGGAGTGCCGCAGCGTGGCGGCGGCGCTCGAGCCGGAAGGTTCCAAGATCACCATCTTGCGCAGCGCCCCGGGCGAAGTGTCAAATTCCATTCGCGTCGACTACCGGGCGGAAGGCGAAGCGCGCTCGCAATTGCGCCATGTGCTCTGCCGTTTCGGAGGGACGGAGGCGGAAAACTCGCGCGACACTCTCATCGGGGTGGACACCGCGCAAGGCCCGATCGGTGAAGCCCAGCTTCTCTTCCTGAGGCGTTTTTATCTCGAAGCGCCTGGTGAGCCGCCGCCGGATCCAGGCGCGTCCGGCGCGGGATCGCTCGTCACCCTTCCTGCACCTTTCGCCTTGGCACTGCAGCAGCTTGTCGCCGCCCTCCCCTCTGCCGCGATTTACGGGCTCCTCGCCTCCTCCTACGCCCTCATCCATGGCCTGGTCGGGCGCGTGGTGTTCGGCTTTGGCGATCTGGCAGCGCTAGGTGGCTACGCCACCTTGACGGGCCTTGCACTCGGGGCGGTCTCCAGCTCGCCCCTTGCGCTAGCCGTGGGTTTCTTACTCGCTCTTCTCGTCAGCGCCTCGTATGGCGTGGCGGCGGGTCGCTTCGCCGTGCTCCCTGCGCTGCGCGCCAAAGGGCAGGCCGTCGTGATCGCGACGGTCGGCCTCATGATCGCGCTCGCCGAATATTCGCGCCTGACGATCCCCCGCTCTCTCGTTTGGGCGCCCCCTTTGCTGGCTTCCCCGATCGCCCTCGTGAGAGCGCCCAATTTCATCGTCACCGTGACGCCGATGCAAATGCTTTCCGCCCTGATCGGGCTCATCGGAGCTCTGTGTCTTCTCGGCTATCAACGCTGGTCGGCGTTCGGGCGCCAATGGCGCGCCGTGTCGCAAGACGAGATCGCCGCCTCGATGCTCGGGGTCGATCGCGATCGCGTATTCACGCAAAGCTTCGCCATCGCGGCAGGGCTTGCCGGGCTTTCCGGGTATGTGCTCACGGTGCATTTCGGCCAGACGGGCTATGCCTATGGATTCACGCTTGGCCTCAAGGCGCTCGTCGGAGCCGTGCTCGGCGGCATCGGCTCGATCGGCGCGGCCTTCGCCGGCGGCGTCATCCTCGCCTTCAGCGAGGCGGGTTGGTCGGCGCTCTTCAGCGTCGATTCTCGCGACCTTGCGGTTTATTCGCTCCTTGCGATCCTTTTCATCTTTCGTCCCTACGGGATATTTGGCCGCCGCCCGGATTCGCCAAGCCTCAGTTGAAGGCTGGATTGAACTCAACGAGATCAGCCCATGATCACCCCTGACATCATTGCCCCCGACAAGGTCCTCCCCGAGCATCGCCAGGCGATCTTCCGTCTTCTCGACGCCTTCAATGACGAGCGCACCGGATTTCCCGATCCGGTCACGCCGCTTGCGCTTCTGCTCAAGGAACCCGGGCGAGATGCGATTATCGGGGGGCTTTGGGGCGTCAGCTATTGGAATTGGCTCTTCGTGGACCTCCTGATCGTGCCCGCCGCTTATCGGGGCCAGGGCCTCGGCACCGCTCTCTTGAAAGGTGCAGAAGACAAGGCGCGCGAACGCGGCTGCATCGGCGTGTGGCTATTGTCTTTCAGCTTCCAGGCGCCGCGATTCTACGAGCGCCACGGCTATCATTCGTTCGGCAAGATCGAAGATTATCCGCCAGGTCATGATTGCACGTATCTTTTCAAACGATTGGATTTGGAGTGAAGCCATGTTGATCGCGACCTGGAACGTCAATTCGGTTCGCCAGAGGGCCGCTCATCTGCTTCGCTGGCTCAAGCAGGCGCAGCCCGATATCGTTTGCCTCCAGGAATTGAAATGCCTTGACGACGCCTTTCCCCGGCTCGAGGTGGAGGCTGCGGGCTACCATGTGGAGACGCACGGCCAGAAGACGTTCAACGGCGTTGCCATCTTGTCGCGCCAGCGACCCGACGAGGTGATCCGGGGGCTCGAAGGTGACGACGAGGATAGCCATGCGCGCTACATGGAGGCCGTCTTCTCGACAGCAAAAGGCGTCGTGCGCGCAGCCTCGATCTACTTGCCGAACGGCAACCCGCCGCAAACCGAGAAATACCCCTATAAGCTGGGCTTCATGGAGCGCCTTCGGCGCCGTGCGGCTTCCTTGCTGCGCCTCGAGGAGCCGCTCGTGCTCGCCGGCGATTACAACGTCATCCCGGAGCCGATCGACGCCCGCGACCCGGCGGCGTGGGTATCCGATGCGCTCTTCCTGCCGCAGACGCGCGCTGCCTTCCGACGCCTTTTGGCGCTCGGCTTCACGGACGCGCTACGTGCTTGCGATGAAGCCGCGGAGCGTTACAGCTTTTGGGATTACCAGGCGGGCGCCTTCCAGAAGAACAACGGCATTCGTATCGATCACCTGTTGCTTTCACCCCAGGCGGCCGACACGCTCGTCACCTGTCGCATCGACAAAGAAACACGTAGCTGGGACAAGCCTTCCGACCATGTGCCGGTGGTGGCGGAATTGAATATCGGGTGAGTTTCGCCGAATTCTCGAACTCCACTTCTTGTGGTCGGACCGATGTCGAATGACGTCCACAAGCGCGGCAATGGCTCGCGATGGCGCCCCGCGCAACACATCCGTTGGTCGCCGTCGGA
>Ga0213876_10001025_pt1 | contig 18074 bp, 12 predicted proteins | sample BarmaccomBMRX_R9_FD_160113 | JGI IMG/M metagenome (GOLD analysis project Ga0213876, IMG submission 160113) | Root-associated microbial communities from Barbacenia macrantha in rupestrian grasslands, the National Park of Serra do Cipo, Brazil - RX_R9 | ecosystem: Host-associated > Plants > Roots... | reverse complement strand
AGGTCGGCGTGTAGCCGATGAACCAGACGTCCGTGTGGTCGTTGACCGTGCCGGTCTTGCCCGCGACCTGGACGCCGACCGAGGAGGCCGCGGGCGCGGTGCCGCCCGGCGCGGTGACGCCGCGCATCACGTCAACCATCGTGAGCGCGACGTACTCGCTCACCACCTTGAAGGTCGTCGGCTCCCACTCTTCCAAGGTGTTCCCGTCGCGGTCGAGCACCCGGCGGATGAGGTGCTTCTCGTGGCGCACGCCCTTGCCGGGGAAGGTCGTGTAGGCCGAGACCATCTCGATTAGAGGCACCTCGGTCGCGCCCAGGGCCGAAGGCAGGTAGGGCGCCATCGGGCGCGTGATGCCGAAGCGCCTGACCATCTGCGAGGCCGTCTGGATGCCCACGGTGTCGAGGGTGTGGACGGCCGGGATGTTGAGCGAGTGGGCGAGCGCGGTCTTCAAAGGCACGTCGCCGCAGGAGGTTGAGCCGTCGTAGTTGTGCGGCGTCCAGCCGTTGCGGGTGATGGACGCGCCCGAGATCACGGTGTCGGGCGTCATGCCCCACTCGATGGCCGCCGTGTAGATGAAGGGCTTGAAGCAGGAGCCGGTCTGCCGGTCGGCCTGCGTCGCGTTGTTGAACTTGTTGCGGTTGAAATCATACCCGCCGACCATCGTGATGATCTCGCCGTCGTGGGCGTTGATGGTCATGATGGAGCCCTCGACCGCGGGCGGCTGCGACAGCTCGACGGCGAGGCGGTGCGAGCCCTCGTCCACCGACTTGATCTTGAACTCGGCGAGGTAGCCGACCTTGAACTCGTCCTTCGGCTGGTGCCCCGTCGCGCGCCCCATGTCCTTCGCCGTCACGACCGCGTCGAAGGCGCCGAAGTGCGCGGTCGCCTCGTTGCGCGCCTTGTCCACCTTCGTGATGAGCCCCATCAGGTACTCGCCCTCTTTGTAGCGCTCCTCGTACCAGTCAGGGTGGTGATAGCTGGCGAGCTGCTGCGGCGTGACCTGCACGGAGCCGTCCGGGTTGAGTTGGCCGATGGTCTGGAACTGCCCGCGCCAACTGCCGTGGCTGCGGTCGTAGACGCGCAGCCCCTCGCGCAGCGCGTAGTACGCCTTCTTCTGCGCGGCGGCGTTGATGGTCGAGTAGACGGTCAGGCCGCCCTGCGCGACGCGCGTCGTGTACTTGTCCTCAAGCTCCTGCCGAATCTCCTCGACCGGGTAGGCGAAGACGGGCGAGGCCGACTGGAGCGAGGGCGCGTAGGCCGACTCGTGGAGCTTGATGGGGCGCGCCCGGGCGGCGTCGGCCTCCGACTGCGAGATGAAGCCGTTGTTCGCCATCAACTGGACGACGAGGTCGCGGCGCTCGGTGGCGGCCTTCATGTTGACGGTGGGCGAGAGCTGGCTCGGCGCCTTGGGGATGCCCGCGAGGAGCGCCGCCTCTTCGACCGAGAGGTCTTTGGCCTGCTTGCCGAAGTAGGTCTCGGCCGCGGCCTCGAAGCCGTAGGAGCCCGCGCCGAGGAAGATGTTGTTGACGTACATCTCCATGATCTGCTGCTTCGTGTAGTAGCGTTCGATCTGGAGCGCGACGACCCACTCGTTGACCTTGCGCGTGTAGGTCTGCTCGGGCGTGAGGAAGAGGCGCTTGGCGAGCTGCTGCGTGAGGGTCGAGCCGCCCTCGCGGCTCCCCGTAGTGACGTTCTTCCAGACGGCGCCGAGGATGCGGACGGGGTCGATGCCCTGGTGCTGGAAGAAGCGCGCGTCCTCGACGGCGAGGATGGCGTTCTGGACGTTGGGCGGAATCTCGTTGAACTTGAGCGGGATGCGCCGCTCCAGCGCGAAGGTGCCGATGACGGTCTCCTCGTCGTCGGCGTAGACGCGCGTCACCACGCTCGGGCGGTAGGTGGCGAGCGCCTTGACCTCCTCGGCCGCGCGCGAGTAGTTGAGGCTGTAGGCGAGCACGATGCCGGTCAGGCCCCCGGCCGAGAGCGCGAGCAGAAGCACCGCGGGGAACCAGAAGCGGCGCCAGAGCCGCCTGCGGGGCGGGGGCGCCGGCAGAGCGCGCCCCCTCGGGCCGTCGTTTCGCGTCGGTTGAGTTGACATGGGAATCCTCTCGAAGCCTTTCACTCGTTGACGGGGAGGCCAACGTCGCACCGCTGATTATAACTTAGGCCCCGCGCGCCGCGCGAGGCTGCCCCAGGTGAGTTTTTTACCCCTTCTTACGGACGGAGGGAATGTGGTTAGCCACAGAGGCGGAGAGGCGCAGCTTGAAGACAATATCTCTTCAAGCTGCGCCTCTCCGCCTCTCCGGTGAGACGCGGCTACTGCTGCCCGAAACGGCGGCGGTACTCGTCCGCGCTGATGAACGCCTTAACCATCTCGGCGCGCCGGTAGTCGCCGTTGAACTCTTCGAGCTTCGAGAGCCAGAACCGCCAGCCGGCGAAGTTGAGCCCCGCCTCCGGCGCGTCGTCCGGATTCCTTCGCAGGTAGCCGAAGTATTGCATCAGGACGAAGGCGCGGTTGAACTCGCGCTGCCTGAGCGTCTGGTGCTCCGCCACCTGCCTGAGCGCCGCGGCGCGCGGCGCGGCGTCGGACGGCGCGGCCCCGAGCGCGGCGACGAGCTGCGCCCGCTCTTCAGCCGAGAGCACGCCGCCCGCGTTCTGGTCGAGCCTGTCCACGAACTCGGCGGCCGTCAACGTCGCGGGGAAGGCCGACAGGAACCGCTGGCGCTGGACGAACTCAAGCATGTAAGCCTGCTTGTTCGCTTCGAGCCGCGCCTCCCAGTCGCCCACGCGGACGACGACGTCCCGCCCGATGCGCTGCGTGTCCTTGAGGAACTCGTCGAAGCGCACGACGGGCACCGTCCCCTCCACGTTCGGCGAGGTCGCGTCGCCGTACGCCGTCTTGTAGGTGCGCTCGACGAGGTAGCCGGTCTCCTGGAACTCGATGGAGAGGAAGAAGGCCGCGCTCGTGTCGATGCGCTTGACCTCGCGGCAGCCCGCGTCCGCCCCGCACGAGGTGATGCCGCCCACCCAGAAGGCGAGGCCGTCGGGGTCGGGCTCGCGGTTGAGGAAGTCGTGGTAGTGCTGCGTGACGAACTTCGTGGCGTCGTCGATGGGGTTGCCCGCGGACTCGTGCAAGTCGGCGATGGTGACGGTCGCCGCGGCGTTCGGCCCGAGGCCGGCGCCGCCCGCCGGGTTCGAGAGGCGCAAGGTGAGCGTCTCCGGCCCCTCGAAGTACGAGTCGTCGCCGACGAGCAGCTTGAACGTCTTCTCGGCCTCGCCCGCGGCGAAGCTCAGCGTGCCGAGCGCCTTCGTGAAGTCGCAGCGGTCGAGCGCCAGCCCCGTCGTCGAAGAGCAGGGCACCGCGACGGAGGGCGTGCGGCCGTCGTCGGTCGCGTAGTCAACGGCCGCCGCCGCGCCCGTGTTGCCGGTGCGCCCGACCGTGACCGTCAGCGTGCCGCCCTCGGCCACGCCGTAAGCGGCCTGGCTGAACTGGATGACGCCCCCGCTCGGGTTGAAGTCGCTGATGGTCAGGGTCGCCGTCGCGGGCGCGCCGAGCGTGGCGCTGCCCGTCACGTTGGAGAGCGAGAGGCCGATGGTCTCGTCCCCCGCGTCGCCGAAGTCGTTGCAGAGGGTGACGGCGAACGTCTTGCCGGCCGTCTCGCCGTCGGCCCACGAGAGCGTGCCCGACGCGCTGACGTAATCGACGCCCGCCGCGCAGGTCGCGCCGCCGTTGGCCGTGCCGCCGCCGGTCGAGAAGTTGACCGAGGCCGCGCCGGCGCTGCCCGACGCGCGCGTCACCGTGATGGTCGCCGACGTGCCGTTCTCGTTCACCTCGTAGTTCGAGGCGCTGAACTGGAGCGTGCCGCCGGCCGCGACGTTGATCGTGACCGTGTCGGTATCGCTCAGCGCGCCGCCCGAGCCGTTGTGCCCCTGGTCGTCCGTGACAATCTGGAGCGAGGCCGCGCCGCTGAAGCCCTGCGCCGGCTTGAACGAGAGTCCGGCCAGCGCCGCGTTGACGGCGGCGACGGTGCCGTTGAAGGAGACGGAGGCGTCGTCGGCGCCGTCGCCGGTGACGAAGCTCAGGCCGGAGGTCGAGCCGAGGGTGACGGCGCCGCCCGTCGCGTTGAGCGTGACTTTGATCGGATCAGTCCCGGCGTCGATGTCCGCGACCGAGATGGCGTTGGAGTTCGCCGCGGAGAAGACGACCGGCGCGTGCTGGACGGTCGCCTGCGGCCCCGGCACCGTGTTCACGGGCGCGTCGTTGACCGGCGTGACGGTGAGCTGGAAGGTGTCGCTCATCGGCGGGCCGCCCGACACTTTCACCGTCACCGTAATGTTGGCGGTGCCTGACTGATTCACCGCGGGGGTAAGCTGTAGCAACCTCACGGGGCCGTCGCCGGCAACGAAGAGCCCCGCGTTGGGCGCGACCGTCTGGTTGTCCGAGACGGCCGTGACGGAAGTGACGTTGGCCGTGCTGTCGCCGATGCTGAAGGGGAATAAGAGGGTGGTCTCTTCGGGCGTCGTCTTAGGGGTGATGTCTTCGAGCGAGGGGTGGAACTCGAAAGCGCCGATGTCGATGGTCTGGCCGGCGCCCGCGAATCGGCCGGCGCCGCGCTGGTCGGCCGTGAGGGTGTTGTTGTTAGCGTCCCTGGCGAGCGCGTTGCCGCCGGCGTCGAGCGCGGGGCTCCCCGCGAGCAGCGCGTGCGTCTGCGTCGGGCCGCCGTTGTCGGTCAGCGGGCCGAGCAGCGGGTCTTGTCCGTAGATGTTATGTGCGGTCGAGCCGTGGATGGTCGCGCCGGAGGTGTTCCGGATGAGGTTGTAGTCCAGGGAGTTGACCTCGGAGTGGATGTCCGTGCCCGAGCCGCCGGGCGGGACGGTGTTGTTAGCGACGAGCGTGTTGCCCAGGGTGGTGGAGCCGGGGGGGCCGCCGGCGGCGATGCCGCCCCCGTAACCGCCGGCCATGCCGCTGCCGGTGCGGTTGTTGACGATGGTGCAATTCGTGAAGGTCGCCTTCGCGCCGCCGACGGAGACGCCGCCGCCGTCGCCGCCCGGGTTACCGCTGCTGCCCTGCGTCGTCTGGTTGCCGCTGACGACGCAGCCGTTGAGCGTCAGCGTGCCGGCGTTGAGGATGCCGCCGCCGCTGGTCGCTATTCCGCGGGAGATGGTCAGTCGCCAGATGGTCACCGTCGCGCCCGCCGTGACGTTGAAGACGCGGTAGTCGCCCCCCGTGTCGTGCCTGACGGCGAGGGATTGCGCGTCCGGGCCGCCGACGATCTCGACGTTCGAAGAGAGGGCGGGCAGCGCCGCCGTCAGGTTGATCGCGCCCGAGACGGAGAGGTAGATCACGTCGTCGCCGGAGCCGGCCGCGCACTCGCCCGCGGCCGCGCCCGAGGCGGCGTCGGTGTTGGCCGACGTGATCGCCTCGCGCAGCGTACACAGGCCGTCGTTGCCGACGACGTCCGAGGTGCTGTTCACGGTGATCCGCGTCGGTGCCGGCGCGGCCGTTGACGAGAAGAGGGCAGTCGATGAGAGCGCGAGGCGCAGGGCCGCCGCAGGGATGACGACTCCGCGGAGCCGAACGAGGGTTCGCATTGGGGCTATCCTTGTATGAAGTTTGTTTTCGGCCTCTGGCGCACACGTGCGCGGCGTCGGTCGCCCACGGCGTCTTTCTCCGTTCTGACGGCGGCGGATGGTCGGCGGATACTTCAGCGGCGGGAGGGAGTGCCCGAGCCGAGGTTGCTTCAAAGGCGCACAAAGTCTAATGGCGCCTGCCGCGCCTGTCGAAAGAGTTCGAAGACACAAACAGGAGAATTGACGCGCGCCGCGGTGGCGCCCTTGCCGCCCCGGCGCGGTGGCATCTATAATCGCACCCGCGCATCTAAAAGGGTGTGCGAGTTGAGGGGGCGATAGGTCTCGACAGGGGCCTGGATCGTCGGACGGATGCATGCCGGGCGTTCTATGCGGCCCGTTAATAAGCGTAGAAAAAACAAATGCGAACTCTAACGAGTTGGCTCTCGCGGCCTAGGTTATCCTAGGAAGATAGCGAGCGTCCCGCCGCCAGTTGCTCAAGCGAAGCGGGCCGGGGCGTAACACAGTTGAGCTGGCCGGGCGCGCGTGCTCAGGCGCGCCGGGCGAGAAAAATCTGGGCTAGTCACACGCGGGGTCTTCGACGCTTCACTTACCCGCGGGCGGCGAACGCGCCGGAGCAAGACCGGCCGAGGAGAAGCGGCTAAGCATGTAGATTCCACCGGCGTCGGCTTCTGGACCCGAGTTCGATTCTCGGCGCCTCCATCGGAAGAAAGAGCGGCGGGGCTTCTCGTTAAGGGAAGCCCCGCCGCTCCGCTTTCTGCCTTCCGGCAAACCTCAAAGCCTGTGTAAGCTCAGAGGACTCCGGTGTCCTGCAAGCGTTCGCGGCCGGGCACGCTGGTCGGGGCACGGGCGGCAAGGAGCAGTACGAGCTGGCCGGCGTGATGCTGCGCTACTGGCAGTCGTTCCCCTTCGAGTTCGCACTGATGATGGGCGACAACCTGTACGGGACGGAGAAGGCCGAGGACTACAAGCGGAAGTTCGAGGACGCCTACCGGCCGCTGCTCGACAACAAGGTCAAGTTCTACGCCACGCTCGGCGGCAACCACGACGAGTCGAGCGAGCGCTTCTACGCGAACTTCAACATGAACGGCGAGGAGTACTACAACTTCAGGAAGGGGCCGGTCTCCTTCTACTCGCTCAACAGCAACTACATGGACAAGAAGCAGCTCGCGTGGCTGGAGGAGAAGCTGAAGGCCGACACGTCCGGCTGGAAGGTGGTCTTCTTCCACCACCCGCCGTACTCTTCGGGCGGCAAGCACGGGTCGTCTACGGGGCTGCGCGAGGTGGTCGAGCCGCTCTTCGTCAAATACGGCGTCAACGTCGTGCTGGCCGGGCACGAGCACTTCTACGAGCGCATCAAGCCGCAGAAGGGCGTCTACTACTTCATCTCGGGCGCGGGCGGGAAACTGCGCGAGGGCGACGTGAAGGAGAACTCGCCGCTGATGGAGAAGGCTTTCGACACCGACCTCTCCTTCATGCTCTGGGAGGTGACGGGCGACGAGGCGCACTTCCAGGTCGTCTCCCGCGCCGGCGAGACCGTGGACTCGGGCGTCATCACCAACCTCCGCAAGAAGGCCGCGGCCTCGAACTGAGACCTTCTGCAACCGAACGGCCGGCGGCCGGTTCGCCGCGCGTTGTGATAACATCGCGCCCACACCGGCCGCTCTGTTTTTCCGGCGCGGCCTCCGGAGGACTGACATGACCACGACACTTCAACGCTCGACCGCCAGCGAGCTTTTCGAGATGCCGGACGACGGCTTCCGTTACGAGCTGGTGAAAGGAGAGCTGCGAAAGATGTCACCCGCCGGAGGAGAACACGGCGCTGTAATCTGGAACCTGTCTTTGCTTCTCGGGCTGCACATAAAGGCCAACGGCCTGGGACAGGGCTTCGGCGCGGAGACGGGGTTTAAGATCGCCTCCGAGCCTGACACGGTGCGCGCCGCCGACATCTCCTTCGTCCGCCGCGAAAGGATTCCAGAGGCGGGAATCCCCAAGAACTTCTGGGCACTCGCGCCAGACCTCGCCGTCGAGGTGGTCAGTCCCGGAGATACCTATAATGAAGTTCATGAGAAGGTTATCGACTGGCTCGATGCCGACACCCGCGCCGTCTGGATCGTCAACCCGAGAAAGCGCCTCGTGTCGGTCTACCGCTCGGTGAAGGATGTAACTATCCTGTCCGAAGAGGACGAGCTTGACGGCGGCGACGTGGTGCCGGGTTTCCGTTGTAAGGTGTCGGAGATTTTCGTCTGAGTCGTTGTAACGCTTCCCAATAGTTTGGATCGCAACCTTCCCATCGGAATTTTCGACAGCGGCGTCGGGGGCCTGACGGTCTACCGGGCGCTGCACGAGCGCCTGCCGACGGAGCGCTACGTCTACCTGGGCGACACGGCGCGCGTGCCCTACGGGACGAAGTCGCTCTCGACCGTGGAGCGCTACGCCATCGAGAACGCGCGCTTCCTGGTCTCGCGCGGCATCAAGCTCCTCGTCGTCGCGTGCAACACGGCCTCGGCGCTGGCGGTGCCGGCGATCCGCGCCGCCGTCCCCGTCCCCGTCGTCGGCATGATCGGGGCGGGCGCGCGCGCCGCCGTGCAGGCGGCCGCGGGCTCGGCGCGGGTCGGCGTCGTCGCCACCGAGTCTACCGTCAAGAGCGGCGCCTACAGCAAGGCCATCAAGGCGCTCGCGCCCGGGACGGAAGTCTACGAGCGCGCCTGCCCGCTCTTCGTCGCGCTGGCCGAGGAGGGTTGGGCCGAGACGGAGGTGGCGCGCGTGGTCGCCGAAGAGTACCTGGGCGAGCTGCGCGGCCTAAATGTCGCGGCACTCGTCATGGGCTGCACGCACTACCCGATCCTGCGGCGCGTGATTCAGGAGGCGGTCGGCGCGGGCGTACGCCTCATCGATTCGGGCGAGGCGGCGGCCGCGGCCGTCGAGGCTTTGATCGACAGGGAAGGACTGCGGCGCACGGCGACGCAGGAGCTGAGGGACTTGCGCGAGGCCGGCGCGCACGCGCGCCACCTGTGCGACGACCTCGACCACTTCTACGTGACGGACGCGGCCGAGCGCTTCGCGCACGTCGCCGAGCGCTTCCTCGGCGCGGCGCCGCGCCGGCTCGAAGCCGTCGAGGTCTGGGGGCAAGATGAGCTTCAACCCCGCTAGCAAAACTTACGCGCGCACCGACGGCCGCGCGGCCGACCAGTTGCGCGAGCTGCGCATCACGCCCGGCTTCATGCCCTACGCCGAGGGCTCCGCGCTCATCGAGATGGGGCAGACGCGCGTCATCTGCACGGCCACGCTCGACGAGCGCGTCCCGCCCTTCCGGCGCAACTCCGGGCAGGGCTGGCTGACGGCCGAGTACTCGATGCTCCCGCGCGCCACGCCGCAGCGCACGCAGCGCGAGACGGGCCGCGGCGGCCCCTCGGGGCGCACGCACGAGATACAGCGGCTCATCGGCCGCTCCTTGCGCGCCGTGGCGAACCTCTCGAAGCTCGGCGAGCGCACGATCACGATTGACTGCGACGTTTTGCAGGCCGACGGCGGGACGCGGACGGCGGCCATCACGGGCGCGTACGTCGCGCTGGTGCTTGCCTGCCGCCGCCTCGTCAGGGAGAATAGGCTCTCGGTTCTCCCCATCACGGGCGAGGTGGCGGCCGTCAGCGTCGGGGTCGTCGCGGGCACGCCGCTTCTCGACCTCAAGTACGACGAGGACTCGCGCGCCGAAGTTGACATGAACGTCGTCTGCACGGGCGACGGCCGCTTCGTCGAGTTGCAGGGCACGGCCGAGGGCGAGCCCTTCAGCCAGGAGCAGATGGAGGCGCTGCTCGCGCTCGCGCGCGGCGGACTCCAGACGCTCTTTGCCGCCCAGCGCGCCGCCGTCGAGCAGTCCGGGCTTTAATTTCTCCCGACCCGACCCTTCTCAAGGAGTTTAAGAAAGTGTCTGTCAGAACTTCGCAACCCCTCTTCAGACTCCCGCGCTTAATCTTCGTCGCCGCGCTGCTCTGTACGGTTCAACTCGGGGCGCGGGCGCAGGGCATCGGCGCGCACCGCGGCGACAACACGGGCGGCGTGGCCGGCGGCACGCGCTCGATCCAGGGGCACGTCATCAGCCCCACGGGGCGCCTGCCCGAGTCGCGCATCCGCGTCACCGTCAGCAGCTCGAACGGCGGGACGCAGACGGTCGCCGCGGGCGAGGACGGCGTCTTCCTCATCAACAACCTGGAGACCGGCCCCTACGACCTGACCATCGACGCCGGCAAGGAGTTCGAGCCGGCGCACGAGTCGGTCTACATCGGCGGCGCGCAGCAGACGGTCAACGTCCCCATCTACCTGCGGCTCCGGCCCGAGTCGAACCCCGCGCTCGCGGGCGTGCCGAAGCCGGCCGTCGAACTCTACGTCAAGGCGGAGGAGGCCGCGCGCAAGAACGACAACGACAAGGCCGCGTCGCTGCTCGCCGAGGCCATCGCGCAGCACCCGCAGTTCGGGCTGGCGCACAACGAGCTGGGGCTCGTCTACATGCGCGAGGGCAAGCTCGACAAGGCGCTCGAAGAGTACAAGGCCGCCGCGCAGACGCTGCCCGACGACCCGTTCGTGCAGCTCGACTACGGCACGGCGCTCACGCAGAAGAAGGATTTCCCCGAAGCCGAGAAGCACCTGCGCGCCTCGCTCAAGCGGCTCGACAAGATGGCCGCCGCGCACCTCTACCTCGGCATCACGCTCATCGGGCTGAGGAACTTCGAAGAGGCGGAGCGCGAGCTGCAACAGGCGGCCAAGCTCGGCGGCGACCAGATGGGGCAGGCGCACCGCTACCTCGGCGGCCTCTACTGGGGCAAGAAGGAGTACAAGCGCGCGGCCGACGAGCTGGAGACATACCTCAAGCTCTCGCCCAAGGCGCCCGACGCCGACCAGACGCGCGAGACAATCAAGAAGCTGAGGGGCATGTCCTGAGCGCCGGGCAACACCGGCGCGCGCCCGCGACATCTGAGCGAGTTGGAAACCCTCGACAGCACGCCCGCGAGAAGGAGTAGGACGAAAGTATGCGACGCACCACGAAGCTCTACACTTGCGCGCTCGCGCTCCTGGCCCTCGGCGCGCTGACGGCGTCGGCGCAGGAGCAGCCCTACACGAGCGAGACCGACGAGTACTCCGTCGAACTCCCCTCCGAAGTCTGGAAGGCCGTCCCGCGCCCCGACAGCGAGCACGAGCACACGGAGTTCGTCAACGGCGTGCGCGCGGACGGCTACCTGCGCGTGCGGCGCGAGGTGGTCGAGGGGAACTCAGACCTCAAGGAGTACGCGCGCGCCGAGGCCGACACGAAGCTGCGCTTCCAGCCGGGCTTCGTCGCCGGCAAGGACGAGCGCTTCACGGGGCGCCTGAGCGGCGTCGTCCTCAACTACGAGTACACGCAGGCCGGCAGGCCGATGGCCGGCCGCGTCTACTACCTCCAGGCCGACGGCCGCACGCTCTACGTCCTCCACTTCACGGGCCTGCGCGACAAGCTCCAGCGCATCCAGAACCAGACCGACGCCATCGCCCGCAGCTTCCGGGTGAAGCAGTAGGCAGCTACTGACTACTGTCTACTGCCTTCCCATGAAACTTGCCCCCGGCCTCGCCATCCAGAAGTCGCCCATCGACGGGAGGGGCTGCTTCGCCACACAGCTCTTCCCGAAGGGGAAGAAGATCGCCGAGTACGCGGGCGAACTCATCTCGGAGCGCGAGGTCGCGCTCCGCGTCAAGACCCGCCGCAAGCACCGCATCTGCGCCATCGAACGTGGGCGCCACCTCGACGGCGCGCGCGGCGGCAACGGCACGCACTACATCAACCACTCCTGCCGTCCCAACTCCTACATGCGCATCACGCACGGCCACCTCTTGTTCATGGCGCTGCGCGACATCCAGCCCGGCGAAGAGATCACCTGCGACTACATCTCCACCCACCACCCCGACGACTACCGCTGCCGCTGCAAGGCCGAAGGCTGCCGCGGGACAATCAACCGCGTCTGACCCGGATTACAAATCGTTTAACTCCGACGCGAAACGGGCCGGGGTCGCGCGATTTCGGTAAAATTTGCCACAAATACGACTGACATCGCTCCTGTGTCAACTGACATAGGAGCGATGTCAGTTGACACAGGAGCGATGTCAGTTGACACAGGAGCGATGTCGATTGACATCAGGGCCGTGTCAATCGACATCGCCTCTATGTCAATCGACATTACGACGATGTCGATTGACATAACTCCTATGTCGATTGACATCGGGGCAATGCTAATAGACATCACGGCAATGCTCATTGACATTGCGACGATGTCGGTTGACATAGCTCCTATGTCAACCGACATCGTCACAATGTCAGACGGGATTACGGCCGTCTCGATTGCGTTTGCGACGGTTTCACACGGGACTGCGCGGGCGGGAACGCTTTACAGACGCGGGAGCGTGAAGCCGACACGGGAGCCGAGCCCCGGTTCGGATTTGAGGAAGACCTGGCCGCCGTGCTGCTCGACGACCTGGCGAACGAAGGAGAGGCCGAGGCCCGTCGATTCCTCCTCCTTGATTCTCCCGTCGCGTGCGACGCGGTAGAACTTCTCCCAGACCTTGTCCTGGTCTTCGGGCGGGATGCCGTAGCCGCGGTCTTCCACGGTGAGGCGCACGGCGTCGGCTTCGAGCGCGGTCGAGAGCGTGACCGAGGTGCGCTCGGGGCTGTACTTGATGGCGTTATCGACGAGGTTGGCGACGGCCTGCGTGATGAGCCCGCGGTCGGCGGCGACCGGCGGCAGACGCTGCCCCTCACGCTCGACCAGACGGATGCGCTTGCGCTTGGCGACCGGCTGGAAGCTCGTGATGGCCTCGCGCACCACGTCGTCCAAAGTGAGCGGCGCGATCAAGACCTCCTGCCTGTCCTTCTGTTCGAGCTTCGCCACCGAGAGGAAGGTCGAGAGCATCCGCGCGACGCGCTGCGACTCGGTGTGAATGATCGAGAGGAACTCGCGCGCGTCCTCGGGCAGTTTGTCGTCGGCCATCAAAAGCTCCGCGAAGCCGTTGATGGAAGTGACGGGCGTCCGCAGCTCGTGCGACATCAGCGAGAGCATGTCGCTCTTGAGCTTGTCCAGCTCCTTCATGCGCGTCACGTCGCGCACGGTGACGGCGAGGCAGAGCGGGAGCGCCGCGCGCGCCTCGCCCTCGCCCTCGCGCTCGTCGGCCGCGTCGCTCGTCACCAGCGCGATGCGCAGGAGTAGCGTCTCGTCACGGTCGAGGAAGGTCAGCTCGCGCTCGTACTGCTGTCCCGTTTGCAGCACGCGGCGGACGGCGATCTGCGGCTCGTCGAAGACGCCCGTGCGGAAACGTTCGAGCAGCGCGAAGAGGTCGAGCTTGCGCCACGCGGCGTCGCCGAGCCGCGCGGCCGCGCGCATCGCCGGGTTGACGAAGGCGAGCGTGCCGTCGAGGTACGCGACCGCGTGCGCGTCCGACCCCTCGGAGAGCACGAGCCCCGCGAACCCCTGCTCGGTCAAAAGCCCGCTCACCACGCCGAAGGCTTCGAGCCTTTGGCGCGCGGCGCGCGAGGAGAAGAACGTCGCGCGCGGACGCGGCACGTCCAACGCGCGCGCGTCGTCGCGTTGCAGGTTGCGCGCGAACTGCGCGCTCACATTCTCGAGCAGCGGCCTGTCCTCTTCGTCGAACCGCCCGCGCAGACGCAGCAAAAGCGCGCCGACCGCCTGCCCGTCGTGACAGAGCGGCACCGCGACGGTCGAAGCCCCTTCGCCCCCGGGAGCTTCCGCCTTGACCTCAAGCTCGCGCGAGCGCATCACGCGCTCGCACGTCCGCACGCCCTCGCGCCAGGCGGAGTTGCTGCCGTCGTCGCGCGTGCCCGCCCGCGTCTGCGCGCGCAGACGCGCTGCCTGCACCGGCGCGCCCCACTCGTCGAGCCGGAAGATGACCGCCTCTTCGAGCGGCAGCACCGTGTTCAAAAGCTTCAGCCCGCTCAACAGACGCCCGTCCGCGCCCCTCCCCTCGAGCGCCGAGCGGCGCACGGCCAGGCGTTCGACGTTCTCCGTCAGCAGCGAGTCGATCTTCCAGAGCCTGCGCGCCTGCGCCGTCAACAGAGACCCGAAGGCCGCGAACATCATCGGCGCGAACACGATGTCGAGGTGCAGGAAGCGCGAGACGACGAGGCTCGCCGCGCACAAGACCACGAGCGCGCCCGCCACCAACACCAGCGCGCGCCGTGCGCCCAGACGCTCGGCCGCGAACCCGCCGCCCAGCCCCGCCGCACCCACGAGCAGCAGCACCACCCACGCCTGCGGCGGTACGCTCGGCGTCGTACGGTCGTCGAACATGAAGAGCGCCGCCGGCGACGCCAGCAGGCCCACGCCCCACGCCCCCGCCACCAGCGCCGACACGCCGAGCGACAGCGCCGCCGAGAGCATTGATGATTTGAAGGAGAAAGAGACCGGACTTTTCAAGGCTTTATCAGGAGGGCACGTCCGAGGCAGGAATTCCGACGGGGCGTCGGGAGCAAAACGCCCGAATTCAACTTACCACGCCGGCCGCAGGGTTCACAAGAGATGATTTTTCGACGGCGGCGGCTTGCGATTTCAGGCTTGCGAGAGGCGCGCGAGTGCTTCGAGCAGTTCGTCCTCTTCGGACGCGGCGACGGTGCGGAGGTCGAGGACGAGCCGGTCGTCGAGTATGCGTGCGACGACGGGCGGCGCCTGTTGACGAAGGCGCTCGTCCAGCGTGTCGGCCGAGAGCGCGCCGTGCGTGAGGGCGATGAGCGCGGTCGGCGGGTGCGTGGTCGGGGCCGAGCCGCCGCCGACGGCCGACTCGCCGTCGATGACCTCGAAGTCGAGAGTGCTCTGGTCTAAGCGCGAGCGCAGGCGTTCGGCGAAGACGCGGGCGCGCGCTTCGATGTCGGCGCGCGTCGCGGCGAGCATCGCCAGGGCCGGCACCTCGCGCGCGGCGTCGCCGCGGCGGTAGGCTTCGAGCGTCGCCTCGAGCGCGGCCAGCGCCAGCTTGTCCGCGCGCAGCGCACGGTAGAGCGGATGGCGGCGGAGACGTTCGACGACTTCGCGGCGCCCGGCGACGAGTCCGGCCTGCGCCGAGCCGAGCAGCTTGTCGCCGCTGAAGGTGACCACGTCCGCGCCCCGCGCGATGGACTCTTTGATGACCGGCTCGCCCGAGAGTCCGTGCGGCGCGAGGTCGATGAGCGCGCCGGAGCCCGCGTCCTCGTAGAGCAGCAGCCCGTGCTCGTGCGCGAGCCGCGCCAGCTCTTCCAAAGCGGGTGAAGAGGTGAAGCCGACGATGCGGTAGTTCGAAGGGTGCACGCGCATCAGCAGTCGCGTGCGTTCGTTGACCGCGCGCTCGTAGTCGGAGAGGCGCGTGCGGTTCGTCGTGCCGACCTCGACCAACGCCGTGCCCGACTGCGCCATCACGTCCGGCACGCGGAAGTCGCCGCCGATCTCGACCAGCTCGCCGCGCGAGACGATTGTCTCGCCCTCGCGCGCGAGCGCCGTCAGCACGAGCAGCGCGGCGGCGGCGCAGTTGTTGACGACGAGTGCCTCTTCGGCGCCCGTCAACTCCGCGAGCAGCGCCTCGGCGCGCGCGCCGCGGCGTCCGCGCGCGCCCGTCTCCGCGTCGTATTCGAGCGTGCAATAGCCGGCCGCCTCCCGCGCGACGGCGCGGCGCGCGGCGTCGGAGAGCGGCGCGCGGCCGAGGTTCGTGTGCAGCACGACGCCGGTCGCGTTGACGACGCGGCGCAGTCCGCGCGCGCTCTCTCGCTCTGCCGAGAGCTTGAGCCTGCGCGCGGCCTCCCTGAGCAGCGCCGCGCGCGCGCCGTCGCCGTCCGTCGAACCTGCTTCGGAACCCGTGCGAAGTTCTTCGCGCAGCTCGTCCGTCACGGCGCGCGCGAGCACGGTCAGGCGCTCGGCGCCGAGCGCGTCGCGCAACGCCGCGGCCTCCGTCGTGTGCAGGAGCGCGTCGATTGAGGGGAGCGCGCGCAGTCTCTCTGTCAGGGTCGAGTCGGGCATGTCGGCCGAGCCGGTAGTCAGGGACGAGACGTTAGTGGTAAGTTTAATCAGCGCCGCCGTATTCTACGCCGCGCGCCGCCCCGTTGAGAAACCGAAAACCGTGAACTCACAAAGCATGTCGAGGACGACGCACGCGCCGACGCTGTTCGGCGCGGCCGAGGAGGGAGACGCCGCCGCGGTGGCGCGGCTCCTGGCCTCGGGCCTGGCCGCCGACGAGCGCCGCGGGCACGGCGGCGAGACGCCGCTCATGCGCGCCGCGGCCCGCGGCCACGAGACGGTCGTGCGCCTCCTGCTCGACGCGGGCGCGGACGCGTGCGCACGCCGCGCCGACGGCTTCACGCCCCTCATCCTCGCCGTCTTCTTCGGGCACGAACCGGTCGTGCGCCTGCTCGTCGAGCGGGGCGCGGACGCCTCGGCGCGCACCGGCCTCGGGACGACGGCCGTGCGCTGGGCAGAGGCCCGCGGCTTCGCCTCGATGGCCGAGGTGCTGCGCGAGGCGGAAGCGTCGAGGCCGCCCGCCGTTATTCAGAAAGCGGTTGAGAAGGCCGGGAACGTTCGTGCGAAGGCCGTTGCGGCGAGGTCGTCCGACGAGGTCGAAATCTTTTCCAGACGCATCGGGCGCGGGGAGGCGGGCAGGGAAGAGGCGGAAGCGGGGTCTCCGTCTCCCGTGCGAGACGCGGAGGAGGAGGTCTCTTCGTCGCACGTGACGGCGGCGGGCGTCTCCGTCAAGCGCGACGGACAACTCCCGACACATCCTTCGGCCTCGACCTTCAGCCTCGGAGATTTTCTGCGCTCCTGGCAGGGGTCTCTGGGCGCGCTGCTTCTGTTGGTCGCCTTCGGCGTCGCCGTCTTCGCGCTCGTGCAGAGGGGCAACGCGCCGCGCGTCCCGGCCCGGCCCGCGCCGACGCCCGCGCCCACCGCACCGCAGGCGGCCGCGCAGCAGATGCCCGCGCCAACGCTCCCGACGCCGGAGCCGTCGCCCGCCTTCCCCACGCCAGACCCGCAGGGGATGGTGCCGGTGCCCGGCCAGACCTACGCCGTGCCGAACGGGGTCGGCCAGCCCTACTACGTCCCGCCCGGCCCGGCCGCCCCCGTCGCGTCCGACGTGCCGAGGGAGTTGACCGTCGTCTCCGAGAGCGGCGCCACTTCCGCCCAGGACACGGGACAGTCCGGGCGCAGAGCCGGAACGAACGACTCTTCGTCGCCGGCACGCAACGACAACGCCTCCGACGCCAACGCCAACTCCGCGCGTCCCGCGCGCACGCCCGAACCCGAACAGACGCGCCCCGTGCCCCCCGCTGCACCCGTCAACCAAGCGCCGCCCCCACCCGCCCCGCAGCCCAGCCCCCGCGCCAAAGTCATCCAGTGGCCGCCGCAGTAAAGTTGTTGACACCCTCGCGGCCTAAAACATATTCTCGAAAGTGGGGCCGCGCGGGCGGCTTCGTGAGGAGTAAAGAGAGTGCCGATCCGAGAGAACACGTTCGCTCGCCGCGCGAGGGAGCGGGAGCGGGAGCGCGAGGAGGGTAACTCGAAGAGAGTCGTCTTCCGCGACCAGCAGCCGACCGTCGATGAGCAGTTGGCGCGGCTCGAAGAGGATATCCGCGGCCTCAAGGTCGAGTTCGACACCTACTTCAACGGCGCCGCCAAGCGCCCGCCCTACGACACGAAGGGGCGCGTCGAGACGCTCATCAAGCGCCTCGCCGACGAGCGCACGCTCACCTTCGCGCAGCGCTACCACTACAACTCTCTGGCCGCGCGCTATTCGTCATTCATGCAGCTCTGGCGCCGCACGATGCAGGAGCGCGAGGAGGGGCGCGGCCCCGCGCGCCGCCCCGCGCCGGCGCCCCGGCCGGAGCCCGAGTCCACCCCCGCCACCTTCGTCTGCGCCGACCCGCGCGGCGACGTGCGCACCGTGCGGGGACTCTTCGACGCGCTCGTCGAGGCCCGCCGCCGCTGCGGCGAATCGACCGAAGACCTCTCCTTTGCGCGCTTCCACCGCATGGTCACGGAGAAGTCCGAGGCTTTGAAGGAGCGCGCCGGCTGCGAGCGCGTCCACTTCTCCGTCGCCGTCAAAGACGGCCGCGTCCAGTTCAAGGCGAAGGCTGAGAAAGAGTAGTCGGTTAAGCGAAAGACAGAGAAGCAAAAGACGTAAAAGCAGAAGGCAGTCAAGACCTTGACGGTTTTGACTGCCTTCTGCCTACTGCGTGCAGCCTACTGCTTTCTTGAGTGCCTTGCTTCTGCGTTGCGCTTGCCGGCTCGTTGCTAAGTCCGGAAGCGGTCAGTGGCCTTCAACGAAAGCTGAAGTGTTCAGTTGGGGAGAGTCACATCTTGATCACTTTCTCGGCCTGCGGCCCCTTGGGGCCTTGCGTGACCTCGAACTCGACCTCCTGCCCCTCTTCGAGGGTCTTGAAGCCGTCGCCCTGGATGGCGCTGTAGTGAACGAAGATGTCGGAAGAGCCGGGCTGCTCGATG
>Ga0213876_10001024_pt1 | contig 18086 bp, 17 predicted proteins | sample BarmaccomBMRX_R9_FD_160113 | JGI IMG/M metagenome (GOLD analysis project Ga0213876, IMG submission 160113) | Root-associated microbial communities from Barbacenia macrantha in rupestrian grasslands, the National Park of Serra do Cipo, Brazil - RX_R9 | ecosystem: Host-associated > Plants > Roots... | reverse complement strand
AATGGTCATCTGGTGAATGCGCTTGGACGTGCCCATGCGGGTGTCTCCCTCAATACCCCAAACATAGGCATGGAGACGGCTTATGTCAAGTAGTGCACAATCGCCCTTGAGGGAGGGTCGAATTCGCGAGCAAAATGCGCGGCGAATTCGGGGAGGGGTATCCGGCACTCGACTTCACCCCTCCCCGAAAAACCTTTTGCTTCGCTTCCGGTTTTTCGACCCTCCCTCAAGGGGAGGGTTCAAAGACAGTATCAACCCGGCTCGCGGGTGCGGCGGATGTAGATCGCCGCGGCGATGAAGATGGCGCCTGCCAAGAGCCCAAGCCACAAGCCCGGCGTGCTCAAGAAATGTCCCGGTGCCAGCGCCGAGGTGACATCGCTTATCGACATGAACTTGTGATGATGATGGTCTGCGGTTGGGGCGAACCCTTCGATCATCGCGCCCTTGAAGCGATAGGCAAGAAACGACCACACGTAGCTGGTGTCCGTCGCGATCTTCTCGAAAACCGCAAGTCCAAGCCACGGCAACACAGCCCACAGGAACGGCATGCGCCGCGCCCAACTGGACACCATCAAAAGCCAGCCATAGATCGGCGCGGACCACAGCACATTGATGACCACGACATAGAGCATCACCACGATCATGTGCGGCAGCGGCCAATGCTGCCACAGCGTCGCCGGCTGGATGCCGCTGGCCAGCAGGATTGCGCTTCCCAAAAGCAGCATGATCAGCTGCGTCACCAGCGCGACGGCGAACGCCGTCAGAGGCAGGACGACGAACGGGATGAAGGCTTTCGACATGACCGTTGTCGCGTCCGAAACGGGCAGCGACTTCCAGAACAGGATGCTGCGGTCTCGCCGTTCGTTGTTCAGCGCGCCAAGGCAGTAGAAGAAGGCGACGATTGTGGACGTGAGCAGGATAGCTCCGGCGGCGAAAGCAAAAGGCGCGGCCATCGCGGCATCGCGCATGCCTGGCTCCAGCGTTTGCGCCTGGCGCAACAGATGCGGCAGGTGAAAGGTTCGCAGGGCGAAGCCGAACAATACGACGCCTGCCGCCGCCAGGGGCGCGATCCAGACGGACCGGTGCTCCCAGATTTCCCGTTTGACCGACCAGAAGAACGGCCGCGTGTTTCCTGCCGCAATGGCGCGCGTGCCGTTGCTATCCACCATCTGTGGAGTGTCCGATGCAGTGCTCATGACACGCCTCCCTGCGCCGGCGGGCTCATGGTCGCGACGAAGACATCAGCGATGCTGGGGGTCCGGATATCCCCGAGCGCCGCAAGCCACTCACGCTCCGCGGATTCGAACAGCAGGATACTTCGCCCCAGCGACTGCCGCTCGTTAAAGGGCTTGAGCGACCGCGCCTCCCCGAGATGTTCGGGTCGGGGCGTCAGTTCGACATACCGCGATTGAAAATCCTCCATGCTGCAATCGAGCACGATGCGGCCGTGATTGATGAACATCAGGTCGGTGAGGATCTGCTCTATCTCCTCCACCTGGTGGGTGGTGACCACGATGGTGCGGCGGTGATCGAAATAGTCGTTCAGCAGCGTATCGTAGAATTGCTTGCGGTAGAGCAAATCGAGGCCGAGCGTGGGCTCGTCCAGCACCAGCAGCTTGGCGTCTATCGCCATAACGAGCGCAAGGTGAAGTTGGGTCACCATCCCTTTCGACAGTTCGCGGACCTTGCTCGTCTTCTTGATCTGCGTGCGCGCAAGCAAGGCCTCGGCCCGGTCGCGATCAAATTTCGGATGAACCCCCGCGACGTAGTCCAGCGCGTGGCGCACGCGCATCCAGCGCGGCAGCACGGCGACATCCGCGATGAAGCAGACATCGCGCATCAGCGTGTTGCGCGCGCTCCACGGATTGATGCCGAGCACGCTGAGATCGCCGTCATAGGGGATGAGGCCGAGCACGGCATTGAGCAGTGTGCTCTTGCCGGCGCCATTCGGGCCGATAATTCCAAGAATGCGGCCCTCCTCGATTTTGAGATCGACGCCGTCCAGCGCCTTGGTCGCGCCGAACGATTTGCGAAGTCCGCGCGCTTCGATGCATGGCATGACGCTTATTGCTCCTTGCTGCGGCTGGCCGCGAGAAGATCGGCGGGCGTAAGGCCGAGGCGCTCGATGGTGACGCTGATCGCCGGCCATTCCTCGGCCAGAAAGCGCTGGCGTTCCGCCTCGAACAGAAGCTGGCGGGCGCCGGCGTTGACGAACATGCCGAGACCCCGGCGCTTCTCCACGATGTTGTCGTCCGCAAGCTGCTGATACGCCTTCAGCACTGTGAGTGGATTGACACGATATTCAGCGGCGACATTGCGCACCGACGGCAGCGGATCGCCCTCCTCGAGCACATGATCGAGGATCATCTCGACGATCCGCCCGCGCAACTGCCGATAAATCGGTTGATTGGCGTTCCACTCGTGCTCCATTTGCGCGCCCTGTCCGCTCACTTCTGATTACGGCGTGAAGAACGAAACGGAGTGGACCACGGCAACCGCCGACTGCCAGACGACCGGCAGGCTCACCACGTCCCGCACGACCATTCCGGTATGAGCTACCTTTTGGGCATCGGCCCATACCGGGGCAATCAAGGCCGCGGCCACCGCTGCGCCCAGAACGAGATTTACCATCTTTTTCATCAGCCTAGCTCCCTCCTCGCCAGCAGCTCATCGGCTGCGTTATCCTGATGTCGTGTTCTATATAGCTATAACACTACATCTGGCAAGGGGGATCGAGAAAAATTTGCAGTGGTGCGTGGCGAGATACGGAAACGCTGGAAAAGGACAGCGCCGTTCGATCCGAGAGCCTCCTGAAAAACCGGACGCATCATCTCGGCTTACGCCGCCCTTCCCGGGCAAGGCCCCGTTCGCTTACGTCAATTGCCTTCCAGCCGGAACCTATGGTCCCCGAAAGCCGTGGAGAAACAACTCGATTCGATGGCCCAGGTTGGGCAGAAGCCGAATGCGTTGCCTGGATTCTGCCACGCCGGCGGGTTGCCATTGACGCTGCTGTGATTGCTCCAAAGCCACTGTCCATTGGGGCTTTTCGGCATATTGATCTGGACGGAAACCCAGTAGCGCGTTCCGCTTGCCCCGCCCGGCAGTGTCGTCCAGCACGACGTTCCCAGCGGAACGATGAAGTTCCCCGGTGGACCGAAGGGCGTGCCGGCCAGGTTCAGACACTGATTTACCAGCGTGCCTGGCAGCCCCCCCGCGTCCGTGTAGAAAAAAACATTTTCAGATGTGGCGGGACCAGGACCGCTTCCATATTGTCCCCTTACCCGAACCCGTTTGACCGTCCACGTGCTTCCCGCGGGAACCACGAAGTCATCAGCCGCTTGGTTGTCAAATGCGGTGTTTGGTGGGCCGTAAGCCTGCGAATTGACCGCGCCTGTGGTCGGGCCTCCCATCTGATTCCATAGGACGAGGGCGTTCGCAGACGTCGTCAGAAGGGCGGCTCCAATCACCGCCAGCGTTGGCAGAGTTCGCATATGTATCTCCCCGACAAATGCCCTGAGAGATTAACACCTCTGGTATATTGTGAATAGTTGTTAAGGTGCGCCTATCCGGTTCATGGGCCTCGCTCTTGGCCGGACAGTCAAACCACGTGGACGAGGACGAAGGACACGTTGTCCGGCGCGCCCCGTTCCAGGCACAGGGCCGTCAGCTGGTCGGCGGCCTGTTCCATGTTTTCCATCGCGATGAACCCGGCCAGTTCATCATTCGTGCAGAGGCTCCAGACTCCATCCGTCGTCAGCATGAAACGATCGCCGGCGCGAACGTCACCTTCGAGACTTTCCAGCTCGGGCTCGGGCGCAATGCCGATAGCGCGGGTGATGATGTTGCGCTGCGGATGCCCTTCAGCCTCGCTCCCGCTGAGCGCGCCGGCGGCGATCAATTCCTGGACGTAGCTGTGATCGCGCGTGAGTTGCTCCAGCGCGCGGCGCCGAAAGCGATAGACCCGGCTGTCGCCTGCCCACAGACAAAAGAAGCGTGCCGCGTGCACGCCAAGCAGGGCCACCGTGCAGCCCATTTGTCCCGGCGGGACAGAATTGCTGTTGCGGATGAACAGGGTCCGGTTGGCCGCCTCGACCGCCGCCCAGACTGCGGGCTCCATTGAGGCGCCCATGCTGCTGACGCTGGCGAGCGCATCCACCACGGCACCGCTCGCGATCTCTCCCCCCTCGTGTCCGCCCATTCCGTCGGCCACGGCCCAGAGCGGCGTCGCCCCGCCGACAAAGACCGCGTCCTCGTTGACGCCGCGCACGCTGCCGGGATGGGTCCGGGCTGCAGCACGAAACGTCAGGCCAAGCCTCATATTCTCCGTCTCCCGACGCGGGTCTGCCCGGCATCCGCAAGGTTGGCAACGAAAGGTCTAACGGGATCGCAACAATTTCCGGTTAGTCCAGAGGCTGTAATTTCGGGAAGGAGCAAGGGTTGCAGGAGGAACGCAGGCAACCTCCCCCCACGCGCTACAGGATCGGGCGCTACGAGATCGAAGAGGCCGTCGCCGAAGGCTCGACAGCCGTCGTTTATCGCGCGCGCGATCCGGCGATTGGCCGGACCGTCGCCATCAAGCTGCTGAAGACCGGCCCCGAAGCCGACGAGGCATTCCTCGCCCGCTTCGAGCGGGAGGCGCAGCTCGCGGGTGCCATCTCTCATCCCAACATCGTGACAATCTACGATGTAGGCCGGGTAAACGGCCGGCCATTTATCACCATGGAATTTTTGGCCGAGAAGTCTCTCGCCGAAGTTCTGGGAAAGGAGGTCCGGCTGCCGATCAAGCGCGTCCTGTCGCTTGGCATTCAACTCGCCCGCGCGCTCGACTACGCGCACCGCCACGGCGTGGTGCATCGGGACATCAAGCCGGAGAACATCCTTCTCCTCCACAAGGGCGAGACGGTGAAGCTCACCGATTTCGGCGTCGCCCGGCTGACACGGGGCGAGCACGTCACGAAAACGCAGGCTGGCACGCTGCTTGGCACGCCGCGCTACATGTCACCCGAGCAGGCGACAGGAAAAGACGCGGACGGCCGCTCCGATCTCTTCTCGTTGGGCGCGATCCTTTACCAGCTGCTGACCGGACGGCAGCCGTTCGACGCCCCCAATCTCGCGCTCCTCATGCTGCAGATCGTGCAGCAGGATCCGCCGCCTGTCGAGGCGGTGGCGCTGAACGTTCCGCAAGGGCTGCAGCGCGCGGTACACAAATTGCTGGCAAAGCGGCCCGACCAGCGCTTCCAGACCGGTGCTCAGCTCGCAACCGTTCTTGAGCGCGAACTTAACACATTGATCGCGCAGGAAGAGGAAGCGGCCCGCAATCGCGTTCTTCCTCTCCGCCTGAAGCTCGCCATTGCGGCGGGCGGCGTGTTCGCGGTGCTGTTCCTCAGCAGCATGGGACTGGTTTATCACCTTGGCAAAGGCGTTCTGCGCAACCACACGGTTTCGGCCGGAGCGGTTCTCACCCAGTTTGTCGCGCTTCATTCGGCCGTGCCCGCACTTAGCGGAGACTGGCTGCCGCTGCGTGTCTTCGTGGAAGACGGCCGCCAACGCCGCAGCTTCGACTATCTGGTGATCGCCGATCACCGGAATGTCGTCCAGGCTGCAACTGAATCCGCCCTGGTCGGGAAACCGCTCCGCGCGCCCTCCCCCGATGGGGATATGCTCACCCAATCCGACATGACCGTCTATTCCGCGACCGTCGGCCGCGGCGGCAAGATGTTCGTCTTCAAGGCTCCCATTCTGTTTCAGCACACCAACATCGGAACCGTGCTTCTCGGCGTCAGCCAATCCGGGGTGCAATGGGTGCTTTCGGCGATGTTCTGGCTGATGCTGGGTTTGGGGACCCTCGCCGTCAGCTTCGTCGTCGCGCTTTCCCAGTTCATCGGGCTGCTCATCCTGCGTCCCATCCGGCTGCTGACCCGGACGCTGCACGAATTCGGCAACGGCGATCTCGATCAGCGGATTTCGGAACGGCGCAAGGACGAAATCGGTCAGATCTATTCGGCGTTCAACAAGATGGCGGACAAAGTGCAGACGCAGCTCATGGCAGCTCCGCCATTTCCGCCCGCTGCGCGCACCGAACCGGCCAAGCGACCCGTGCGTCTCAGCACCACGCTCGACCGGACGCTCGTCGCGAAGAGAAAGTGACGCTCCGCTCCGTCTATTTCCTCAGTTTGTTGAGCTTTTGCTTCAACCGCTCGGCTTCCAGCAGGCGAAGCTGGGCATCGGTGAACTGCGGGTCGGCCGCCAAAGCCTTATGCCAGGCAGCGATAGCGCCATCGAGATCCTGCTTTTGAAAGGCGAGCAACCCGGCGCGATAGAGTCGTTCCGCCGTGGCGCGCGATGCCGGATTTTCTGCCGATGGCGGGGATTTTTGCTGTTGATTGGGCGCGAGCCGCGCCAGCTTGTCATCGGGGAGCGGTTCGGCTTTTTCGGCAGGAGTTGCGCGCTTTTGCGTTACCGGGTGTTGCGCCGCGGTTTGCTGTGCGGCGGTTTGCTGGGGCGCCGTTTGCGCGGCCGCCGAACGGCGGTTTGCGGGAGCGCCGGATATTTTCGGAATTCGCAACCATTGACCTTCGTGGACATCCGAGGGCACCGCGATGCCGTTGTAGCGGGCAAGGCCATAGAAGGCCAAAGGGTTGCCCAAATAGGTTTTCGCGACGGAGGAAAGGTCGCCGTCCTTCGGAACGCGGATACGAACGTTTTTTGCCGGGTAAAGCTTGGCGACCGGCGTTTCGATCTGCGAGAGGAGGAACTTGGCCGGTTTGCTCTTGGGAACCAGCTCGAGATAGCTGTGCAACTCAGCGTCGGCGTCTTCCGCGCTGCCCTGCTTCAACAATTCCACGGCGCGATCGAAATGGGTTTCCGGATTCTCCGGCTGGGCTTCCTCCGGCAAGGCGGTTGTTTCGGGCGGCAGTTCCTCTGACCGCTTCATGAGCGTGCAACCGCTCAAGAGAACGGCCGCCATCAGCACGATCTGCCCGTAGCGAAATGCCCTGGATGTCATGATCAGGTCTGGCCCCCCGCCGACACAGCCTCAGCCTCGCTATCGGCCGGCGTTTCGACGCGAAACTTGGCCATGGCGATACGCAAAGTGGAGCCACGCGGAATCGGCGCGGTGCCTTCGAACTCTGAATCATTGATGCCGACTCGCGCGCCACCGCCCGGCACGACCCAGAATCCGTTCTGATAGCGGATCGCAGCACCGACGCCTGGCCCGGTGCCTTCGACGCGCAGGGCGCAGTCTTCCTCCGCTGCGATACCGATCTGCGTGCGGAAAACGACCCAGCGCATGGCGAGGTCTTGCTGGACGGTCGGCCAGGAAGCGGCTGTCGCCAGAGTCGAGCCGGTATGGCGCAGGCTGACAATCACAGAATTCGGATCCTTCACCGGGCGCCGCAACTCAAGCGTCACTGGAACAGTGTCACCGGAGCGGCCGATTTGAATTTGGGTCTGCCCGATCGGCAACGCGCAGGGCATTCCCGGCGCGAGACGCGATCCATTCACGAAATTTCCGTTGGTGCTGCCCAGGTCCTCGAGGAACCAGTTGCCGCCATTGCAGGCAAGCGACAGGTTTCGATCCGCGCGCGAAAGCCAACGGCAATCAATGGCGATGTCCGCCGGCATCTCGCCTCCGGGCCGTCCGATCAGGATGCTTCGCCGCGGCAGCAGCCGGATGCGGTGGAGATCGCTGACGAAATCGAGCGTGGAGCGGACGAGCAACTGTTGCTCGATGGAATGGCGCAGCTCGGCAATATTCGCATGCAGCGATGGGGTGAGCGGCTCCTTCGCGTGGCGCAGGATGCGCTGGCAAAGAGCAAGCGCCTCCAACCATCGGCTCTGGAGAAGCGCGGCAGAGAGTTCGGCAAACGCTTGCGCCTGGTTTCGGTATTCGACGGTGCCGGAGTACCCCAGCGTGGTGCTTGGCAGCACGACCGTGGAATCCGTCCTGTGATCCCGGGCCAGAAGCTCCTGCAGAATCGACTTCACGAGATGGGGCCGCGCCTGCGCGGAGCGATCATCGTCCTCCATCGCAGTATGATGCTCGGCCGGTGTCGTCATCGTTTGCTGCATGTCCGAAATCCCGCCGGGATCATCGCAGCGATTTGTTTAAGCCGGCTTAATCCTTGTGCGCGCGCGGCCGCGCAAATCCTCGATTTTGGCGAAGGTTTCTTAATTCTTGCGCGCCAACATGCCTGTCCTGGGACGGAAGCAAATGGTGGCGCGGGCTTACTTCTGGATGCTTTCGCGACTGACTCCCGGCGAACCGGCCGAAGCGGCGGTGCGCGTGGAGCAGCTGCGCGCGGTGGCGCGCGCCTGCCAACAGATTGTCGCGCTCCAGCTGATTGCCGTTCTGCTGGCCGTTCTCGCCCTGCAATGGATTCCGCCCGCGCGCATCCTGCCCTGGCTGTTGTCCGTCACCGCGGCGCTCTTCTGGATGAAAAGCGGCAGCCGCGCGATCCTGGCTCTCCAAACGGTTTCCAGCGACGCCGGGCGGCTCACGTTGCGGATGATGGCGGTCTGCGTCCCTTTCATGGTGCTCTGGCCGACACTTGTCATCTGGCTGTGGAAACCTGGAGATACGCTGATCGAAGCGTTTGCCTCCATCTTCCTGCTGGGAAGCATGGCACTGACGATTCCGCAGATCGGATATTGCCGCGCCATCTCCACGGCGGCCCTCGCCATCTACATTCCGCTTCTGGCGATTTTCCATTTGGGACCGCATTTCGACCTTCTGGGATCCACATTGATGCTGCTGTGCGGTGTCCTCATCGTGCGCCTCTCGATGCGGTTCGAGGCATCCTTTACGGAACTCGCGCGCAAGAATATTGAAGGCGAAACGCTTGCTTTGAGTCTCGCCCACACGGCGCAAGAACTGGCGAAGGCTCGCGATCAGGCGGAGGAAGGCAGCCAGCTCAAGAGCAAATTCCTCGCCAATATGAGCCACGAACTGCGGACGCCGCTGAATGCCATTATCGGCTTTTCGGAAATCCTGAGAGCCCAGATGCTCGGCCGGATCGAGCAGACGAAATATGTCGAATATGCAGAGGACATTCATCGCAGCGGCCAGCATCTGTTGAACCTGATCGACACCCTGCTCGATCTTGCCAAGATCGAAGCCGGCAAACAGGACCTGCGGGAACGCGAAGTCGACCTGCAAACCGTTGCGCAACACGCCCTCCGTTTTGTCGAGGTGCAGGCGCGCAAGGGTCGCGTGTCGCTTTCGTACGACGTCGAACCCGGCTTCGCGCTGTTTGGCGATGAGCGCGCCATCACCCAGGTGCTGACGAATCTTGCCGTGAACGCGGTCAAATTCACCGAACCCGGCGGAGAGGTCACGCTGTTCTGGCAACTGGCGGACGACAGAATTTCACTTGGCGTGTGGGACACCGGTGTCGGCCTTGAGCCGGCCGAGTTGCAGCGCGCGCTCGAACCGTTCGTGCAGATTGCGCACCATGCAACCGTGGACGGCTGGGGCGCGGGATTGGGGCTTCCGCTTGTGAAGGCGCTGATCGAATTGCACGGCGGCAGCTTTCACATGGAGAGCCACCGTGGCATCGGCACCTGTGCCTGGGCTGAGTTTCCAGCCAGCCGGACGATTCACCGCGCAGCCGAGCACCGCCAGCCGGCAGTTGCGCTGCCGTCGGCGCGCGCAAGCGACCTGCGGACTGTCGCGTGACGTGCCAACGCCGGGCCGCGGTCGCAAACGGACCTCCGCAGAGGGCTTACGAAATCCTAAAGATTTCCGCGGCACGCTATGCTTGGCGGCGCCGCAAAGCGCGACGCAGGTGAAACGCGATGAGCGCGGCGGTCCAACAGTTCACTCCACAACCGATGCCCACGATCACGGTCGATTGGGATCTCGCATTCGAAAATGCCGTCATAAAGGAAGCCGCCGCCTATTGGATGAGCCTGCGAGACGAGCGGCCGATGCCGTCGCGAGGCCAACTCCGGCCAGCCGGAATGCGCAACTTCCTGACCTTCGTCAACCTGGTCGATATCGTCGACGACTCATATGTCGTTACCCTGCAAGGGGCGCACACGCGGCAGGTCTTCGGTCATCTTGCCAGGCAGAAATTCGTGAACCTCTTCACGGAGGAAGAGGACAAACGCTGGCGCTATTGCTTCGATCTCGTGCGCGACAGCGGCAAGCCGGTGCGGTTGTATACGCAGGTGGGAACCCAACAGCAATTGTGGCTCGACTGCGAGGTGTTCATCGCGCCGCTCGGCGATGGCCCGCAGGCGATTCAGTCGCTCTTCTGGATTTTCAAATCCTGGCGCAACGCGCGGCCCGCCTGAAAAAAGGCCCGCCGCTGCCAGCGTCCCCTTACTTGGCGCGAGCGAATGATCTTCCATCCGTCCCCACTCGCCAGCCTTTGCAGACGTTAGCGAGCACAGTTGCGAGTTGGAAGCGAAGTTCTTGGAACGGCATGCCCGCTGCGATGAGGCCTGCCGGCGAACAACAAAAGATACTCTAGGAACCGGCCTGTTTGTAAATTCAAACCGGCAATTAAACCTGCGCTTTCATTGGTGCGCGTCTGCGCTGACTTTTTAGGTCCCGATTAAGATATCTAACGCCCAATGGGCGCCACACAAATGGGTGGTGGATCATGATACGCAAATGGCTTCTGGCGGGCGCCGCAGCCCTCTCCTTAGTCGCGGTTGAAGTAGGTCCCGCGATAGCAGGCAAGCAACAGGATCAAGGCGGTCCGATCGATCAGTTTTACGGCGTCAACGGCGGCCCGATCGACCCGTTCTATGGTCCCATCAATCCATTCTACGGCGGCGTATATCCATTTTACGGTCAGGTGAGCCCGTTCTGGGGCACCATCACGCCGTTCTGGGGCACGGTCAATCCGTTCTACGGCTCCGTTCAGCCCTTTTACGGAAACATCGATCAGTTCTGGGGGACAGTGAATCCGTTCAATGCGAACGAGTTTCTTTCCCAGGTCTATCCCTACTGGAACACTGTCGGGCCGCAGTGGGGCGCGCTGAACACCCTGTGGAACGACCTGCAGGCAAATGGGGCTACCGATTATTCGCAAGTGCAGGCGGGCCTGAATGATTTCGTCAATGCGACGGTTGCGTTCTGGGGAGCGCAGGCGGGCCAATATGTCTCGCAGATGTACGGCAAATACGGCATCGATCCCAACAACCCCTCTTCGCTCGCCTATGTCACGCCGGAAACACGCTCCGCCTTCTTCATGAACCTGTACGACGGCATGATGAACTTCACGTCCATCGACCATGTCGATTGGTGGATGGCAGCGGTGCATTGGGGACCGCAACTGGTTCAGACCCAAGCGCCGGGCACCGTGCCGGCCGGCCTTCTCGATGCCTCGATCTCACGCAACTATTCAGACGTGAAGGATCTTAAGTTTATCGGCGGCTTCAAGGGCTACGTGAACGATCACGGCGCCGCTGTCGCCAGCTTGATGGCCGCCATGCAGGACAAGATCGGTGTGATGGGCGTGGCGCCCAACTCCAGCGTGCGCCTGTACAACCCGTTCGACTCGACCGGTACGGCTGGCTGGGCCGACGTCGCCAAAGGAATCGATGCCCTCTACACACAAAAAACAACAGTTGTGAACGCCTCGCTCGGCATTCCCGGGTGGACCCTTTCCTCTGAATGGGGAACGGTGCTGACATCCTCAACGCTCAACAGCAAGAAGCACGGCTTTGTTTTGGTGAAGGCGGCCGGTAACGAAGCAACCGCGCAGACTCAAAACATTGCCTGGCCGAGCGGCTACAGTGCACCCGCCAACCTGATCCTCGCTGGTTCCGTCGGACCCACGGCTCAAATCTCGCAGTTCTCGAACACGCCGGGCGAGGCTTGCATTCTGGTCAGCGGCATTTGTCAGGAACAAAACAAACTCAAATACCGCTTCGTCGTCGCGCCCGGTGAGTTGATGCTGGTGGAAGACAATCAGGGTGGCACCACGCGTATGACGGGAACGTCTTTCTCGGCGCCACTCGTGACCGGTACCGTAGCACTTTTACAAACCCGCTGGCCGTGGTTGCAGCAATACGCGGACGAGTCGGTGCAGATCGTCCTGCAATCGGCAACCGATCTCGGCGATCCGGGCGTTGATCCGGTATACGGCTGGGGCATGCTCAACGTGGAAGGTGCACAGTCTCCTCTGAACTTCGACAACATGATCGTCTTCCAGCCGATGAAGTACAACAACGGCAAAGACGTGAAGCTGGACAAGAACCACCCGAACTGGACGGCCGCACAACTCAAGGCGGCGCTGAAGAATTCCACTCAAGTTACGCAGTGGGATCAGCAGCAAATGTATCTGATCGCCTACGAAAACATCGGCCTGACCTACCGGGACTTCTACATTCCGCTGAGTTCAGCGCTCATCGGGAAGACGCAGAGTGTCAACGGCGCCAAGCATCCCTTCCAGTCCTACATCTACCAGCGACTTCTGACCTGGGCGCAGAGCGCGCCCGGTCGGCACGGAGGCGGCAAACCGGCTCAGCGCGGTCATCGTGCGGCAAAGTAAAGTCAGGGCAAGGAGACTTGAATTTCCAAACGCCTGTCAGGGAACTTGGACGTGGAACAGCGAATATCGGTTGAGGAAATGCTTGCTCTAAAATTGCTGGCGAATACCGGCCGGCGAGAGCGAAACCTTTCCTTTGCGATCCAGCAATCCCTGGTCGCCAAAGGCCTCATAGCAATTCAGTACGGGAACTATGTCCTCACATCGCGGGGACATGCCGCTGTTCTTCGAAGCGAAGCGGCCAAGGAGCGGGCCACGCAAAACGCGTAAGGAAAGGCCCGCTGGCCAGCGGGCCTCTCTCGTTTCCAACCCTGGGAATGCTGGAATTCACGGCGTTATCGCCGCGCGCGTTTTCTGGTCGCTTCTACCGGTGTAGCACCAGCGTTGTGTGCTTGTTGATCGTTACGGGCGTACCGTTCTGGCTTGCGTACACGATTTGCACGACATGCGCTCCCGGCGCAGCGGAACTGACCCAGGAAAAGGCGCGAGCGGCCGAGCCATTGCCGTTCGCGTTCTCATCGCTGTCGCTGGAAAACACCACCACATTAGGGAACATCGGGGCTCCGTCGAGCAGAGCCTGGACTCCTAAGAGTTCACCCGGTGCCTCGATACTGTTGGCGAAAAACTCAACAACGACGCATGCTGCCTTGTTGCCCTTCTGGGAAAACGCGACCGACGCCTCGGGCAGATTAACGAGGGCCATGGAGTTAGTGGTGGAGCCCAACAGATCTGACGCCGTGAAGGCCACTTTGACGGCCGGGCAATCGCCTGTTTTCGCTGCAGCGAGGGCCGTTGTTGGCAGTAAGGGGGCCGAAAGCAAGACTGATAGAAGAACAAAGTGTCCGGAATTTTTCATCGTATTGCTCCTTCGAGCGTCGAGGCTTGCCACCGCGGGACGCGATGGAATCGCCCTCAAGAACGGGAAGCAAAACGTCATCGTACTGTGGGTGTACCTGACCCACGCCGCCCCCTTGTCGCCGGACATCCCCACTCCACTATTCGACGACTTGAGACTACTCTGATCTACTCCGGAAACATGTCAATCCCGTAATGGGAAGGATGCCCGGCGTCCACCTTCAAAAACGAGACTTCAATCTACGTGCGCCCCCTTAATCCTCGCATTGCGCCTCTCCCGGCGCGGTGCCGAAAACACCCTACGCCTACCTAGCGCTTACCTTGGACCAACGTCCGCCCTAAGCGAACAGCGCGCCATGTACAGCTAGCATATTGATTCATTTAGGAAAGTTGGAGCGGGCGAGGCGAATCGAACGCCCGACCCTAACCTTGGCAAGGTTATGCTCTACCCCTGAGCTACGCCCGCACTCCAAGCGGAGGCGGGTTATGGCGCAAGCCGGAAGGCCCGGTCAAGCCGCTCCGTCGCCGATGGCTTGCCTGAAGGCCCATCCAGGTGCCAAGCGGCGGGTATGACCGGCCCGGCCAGCATGGAACATTTGCTGTCACGCCTCGACGCGCTTGGCATCGCGCACCGCACCTTCGAGCACACGCCGGTGTTCACGGTGGAGGAATCGCAGGCCGTCTGCTCGCACATTCCCGGCGGCCACACCAAGAACCTCTTTCTCAAGGACCGCAGCAGCGGGCTATGGCTTGTGGTGGCGCGCGAACGCTTGCGCGTGGATTTGAATGCGTTGGCGAAGCAGCTTAGCGCCGCGCGCTTCTCGTTCGGTTCGGCGGAATTGCTGGTCGAAGTGCTGGGCGTGCCGCCGGGCTCGGTGACGCCGTTCTCCCTTATCAACGACACGGATGCGCGCGTGCGCGTGGTGCTGGATGAAGACATGCTGGGGGAAAATCCGCTGAACTTCCATCCGCTGCGCAATGACCGCACCACGGCGATTGCGCCGGACGATCTGCTGAAATTCGTCCGCGATACCGGGCACGAGCCGCTGATCGCAAATCTGCCGGAGCGCATCACGTAAGCCATTTCGGCGCCGGCAATCCGAAATGCCGCTGCAGCATGGTTTCGGCGCGTTCGAGCGCGCCTTCCACCCAGCCCGGCTCGTACACGCCATAGGCCTCGCCGCAGATGTAGAGATCGCGATCGGCGAAAGGCTTCTGCACGCGATCCGCCATCACCGCGCTGTCGGTGCCGATGCGCCAGAAATGCCAGCCGCCGCCATAAGGCTCCGCCGTCCAGTCCTGGAAGCAGGCCGCGAGCGGCTGCGGCGCATCGCTGCCGTACACCAGCTTCGCTTCGCGATGGACTTCCTGCGCCAACTGCGAACCGCCGGCGAGCCATTGGAAGCCATACGCTTCGCGCTGCGCAGGCGGCGCCGCCTCCTTCCAGTACTCCACCGTGTTGGCGTCACTGTACATCATCAACACGCCGTGGCCGTTGGTGGGTTCGGCGGACGTGCGTTCGGTTTCCGCGCCGAGCGGATAGAACTGCCGCGCCTGCATGTCGGTCACCGAGCGGCCGCCCGTGATGCCGAGGTCGCGCCACCATGGCTTCGGATAGAGCAGCAGCGCCTTGCAGGCCGGAATTGGATCGACCGACGAAATCATGTCCGCGAAATGCGGTTCGCGTCGCGCCGGAAAATCGTCAATCAGTTCGAGCGAGCGGCGCGGCAGCGCGAGCACCACCTGTCGCGCGGTAATGGCCGCGCGCCTGCCATCGGCCGTCACCAGCGCGAGATGAAACAAGCCGTCCGGTGCGATGGCAACACTCGCCAGCCGCGTTTGCATGCTGATACCGGCGCCGGCGCGTTTCGCTTCCTCTGCCAGCGTGGTGGGAAGCTTCTGATAGCCGCCGACCACGGTGTAAAACGGCTTGTTGAAATCGATGCCGGTGAACACAAAGTCGAACTGGTCGAGGCCGGATTCGTGCAGGGCGACGTCGTCGTAGCCGGCGCTGTCCTGCTGGAACGCTAGTTCCTCATGCGTGAAAACCTCGGACAGCATGGTCCATGCCGACCAGTCCTTCAGCGGCCGGCCCTTGTAGAGAAGGGTGGCGCGAATTTTCCGCCACTTCTCCGGTGTCATGGTTTTCGCATCGGGAACGATACGCGCGATGCCGTCCATGTAGGCGGTGCTGTCCTGCGACTGCTCCGTATCCGGAATATTGTACGGGTATAGATGCCCCGGCGTACCGGCTTCGGAATATGGGAAGGTTTTGCCGCGCAGTGCCAAGCGGTTGTTTTTTCCGAACAGCGGATAGAAGCGGCGCGCCAGCCCAAGCTGCCTGACGAGCGGCGCCACATGGCGCTGATCGTCCAGGAACCGCATGCCGCCGACCTCGCCAACCAGCTGCGGCGCCTGCGGGAAGGCGACCGAGCGCAGCCGCCCGCCGATGCGGTCGCTCATTTCGAACAGGCGCACATGCAGTTCCGGCCGCGCCTGGCGTAGCCGCCACGCCGCGTAAACGCCGGAGACGCCGCCGCCGATGATGGCGACATCGAGATCGCCGGCGTGCTGTCGCGCGTATGCTGGCGCCAGCGGCAACAGCGATGCCGCCGCCGCGCTGCCCAGGAATCTCCGCCGTGTGAATGCCATCGCCAGCCCCCGCCTATTCGAAAAACGGCTCCTCAGAATGCGCGAGAGTGTAAGGCCGATTCGCCGCTGGTAGACGGATTTATTTTCACCGTTGAGTCCCGCACCTTTTTGAGAGTGAAGTGGTAGATGCAGCCACCAAAACGTCTGTGGCGAGCCGCGAGCAAAGGAAGGTTTACGATGACAGGAGCGGGCTGACGCGCGATTCCGTAGGCGGCCTCAGCGGAATGCGCGCTGTCCGAACCCGGATGTGTTATCGCGGCCGATCCCGATCCGCTGACCTCTTGACCGGCCGATAGATGAAGTCGAAGGCTTTGGACCAGTGCTGGCCGTCATCGTAAGAGAACTCGCCCAGCTGTTCCACACGGCCCCTGCTAAGGGGTGTGTAGGTGATGCGAGAAAGTGCATTGGGATGACCGGCTTGCGGCCATAATCCCTGGATTACCATTGCTGTGCCGTTCCAGCCGCCTGTGAAATGTACGGCCGAGCCACCGGAATCTACCCAGAATTGCTCCCACTGATTGGTTACATTCGAAAACGTATTCATGCTGCCTCCCCCCGTACCGCTTGCGGGCATCCAGTTTTCGCGAATGCCGCAACCTGCATACAGACTCTCGATCAGACTCGTCGCCACCTGTGAGGCGCCTTTCACATTTGGAAACACCTTCCACTTGCCGATCCAGAAATCGAACTGGTGGTGCTGTTCGGTGTCGCATGGAGCAGCGGCTTGCGCGCAACCGGCGCTAGCGAAGGAAACGATGACGGCGACAGCGCAGAACGCTTTGATGATCATGACAATCTCCTCTGTTGCGCTGCCAGCTTGTGCGAATTGAACAAGCCGCCAAGTCACGAAAATGAGAGAGGTCTCTTACCAGCCAAATCATTGTGGTTTGGCGGTTTCATCGCGGGCCAGCACTGTGCTGAAAGTGCGATTTGCATGCGGCGCCGCGAATCTGCTTGGAATTGCAGCGCCAATCCGAGTGCCGCTTCGCATCTACCAGGCGGATGGCGCAATCCCGTGGAAGCGGCGAAAAGCGCGGGCAAAGGCGCTGAAATCGGAGTACCCGACGCTGGCCGCGATCTCCGACACGCTGCGCCCTCCAGACCGCAGGAGGGCCGCCGCCCGGTTAAGCCTCTCGCGCCGCAGAAACTGGTAAGGCGTTTCCCCAAAACATTGCGAGAAGGCGCGCAGAAAGTGTGCGCGAGAAAGGCCGGCAACGCGCGCCAAATCACTAACGCAAACGTTTTCTGACAGATGAGACCGGAGATAGGAGCGGGCAACCGAGCAACGCCTATAGAGTTCGCCCCGCGTCGATGCGCGAACCGCGGTCATCTGCCGGGTCCGCCGCTCGCTCCGCTCCATCGCCCAAACCGCTGCAAGAAGCGTGAGGCTGAACTCCTCCTGCCGCAATCTCGGCGCGATGCGCAGTCCGGACAACCCGCCGAGAAGCTGTTGCAATTGAGCAGACATCCGGCGCTTTACGGCCGGCAATTCTCCCACGGACCGGAATCGCGTCGGCTCATCCAGCAGATCGGATTCCGGCAGCTCCAACTGCGCAAGGGAGAAAACATCTCGCGCCGAGAAGAACAGGCAAACTGTCTCGACAGGAGATCCTGAAGCGATGGCGCTGGAGTAAGACTGCCCCTCATTGACGACGAGACACTCGCCGGGATGGATAATCTCGTCAAACCCGTGCACGTTGTAAGACTCGGCACCGCAGCGAACCGTTTTCAGAGACAACGGCGCCACGTGCCGCCGATAGGATGCCCGGCAGGCAAGATCATGAACAACGAGAGTTTCGTCCTCCCACAAAAAGCGGGAAAGCAAAATGCGGTCGTTGGGATTCGGTAGCGATTTGAACAGCACGGCAGGAGGTTACAGCCTCATCGCGGCATGGCCACGATCACAAACGCGTAAGGCTGCTGACAGGCTCCTCGGCCTGTTTGCCGGTGGAAAGGATCTTTACGTGTGGACTTGGGCGGCACAGGCGACAACGGAAAACCAACAGCAAATGCAGCCCTTGAAGGGCCCTGCCCTTTTCTGTCCTTCGCCGCAGTGATCGCGGTCATACGGGC
>Ga0213876_10001023_pt1 | contig 18098 bp, 17 predicted proteins | sample BarmaccomBMRX_R9_FD_160113 | JGI IMG/M metagenome (GOLD analysis project Ga0213876, IMG submission 160113) | Root-associated microbial communities from Barbacenia macrantha in rupestrian grasslands, the National Park of Serra do Cipo, Brazil - RX_R9 | ecosystem: Host-associated > Plants > Roots... | reverse complement strand
TCCGTGTGACAACGTAGGGGCGGGCTTTCGCCCGTCCGGGCCGGCTGAAGCCGGCCCCTACATTTTCACTTCGTCGCGATCTGCACTTCGACGCGTTGGCCGAGCTTCAGCGGCGTGGGACCGCCGAGGGCGACTTTCACGAGGAGCACGCGAGTGTCGATCGGCTTTGCCGCGTCCTGTGGTTTGAGGCGGCGGCTCGTGACCGCGTCGGGGATCTCTTCGATCGTCCCGCGCCACGACTGGTTGTCGAAGCCTTCGGCGCTGATGTCTACCTTCGCGCCGAGCGCCACGCGCGCGGCGTCGAACTCGTCGACCTCGGCCTCGATGCGCGTCTTCTTCAGATCCGCGATCGTGACCACCGGCGCGCCGCTCTCGATCGCCTCGCCGGGATGGATGTCGCGCGTGATGACGACGCCGTCGATCGGCGCCTTGATCACGGTCTTCGCGACCATCGCCTCGAGGCGCTTCACTTCCGCGGCCGCCGACGCTCGCCGCGCACGCGCCGCATCGATGTCACGCTCAGCTTTTTCCCACGCCTGCTTTGAGCCGACGTCTTCGTGGAACAGCCGTTGGGCGCGCTCCGACTCGAGGATGTACAAGCGAATGTCCGCATCCGCTTCGCCGACGCGAGACCGAGACTCGGCGAGTGCGGCGCGCGTGTCATCCGCACGCACGACGGCGAGCACCTGGCCCTTGCGCACCACGTCTTTTTCCAGGACGGCGATCGACTCGATCGTGCCGGCGACGTCGCTGCCGACCGTCACCTGCGCCCCGGGATACGTCACCACGCGCCCCTCGGCCATGATGTTCACAGGCGCCGCAACGACGGGCCGCGCGGGCGCAACATTCTTCGCCTGACGCGAGGCCATCACCTGCGTCACGGTCACTGCGAGAACGACGATGCCGATGAGAGGGAAGAGCAGACGCTTCATAGGTGACTCCCTTTACGCGGCCAGCAGGCCGTCTTGAATCTTCACAACGCGATCCGCGACGCCGCGGACCTTCGGGTCATGAGTGACGATGACGAGCGCGCGGTTCTCTTTCTTCGCGAGCTCCCGGAACATCTCGAGGACCTGCGCACCGACGACCGAGTCGAGATTCGCCGTAGGCTCGTCGGCGAGCAGAATCGGCGCATTGCCGGCCAGCGCGCGGGCGATCGCGACGCGTTGCTTCTGGCCGCCGGAGAGATCGCGCGGCAGGAATTTCTTCCGCTCCGCGAGGCCGACCGCCTCGATGACGCGCTCCGCTTCGGTGCGCGCCGCGGAACCGCCGACGCCCTTCACGTTCAGCGCGTACTCGACGTTCTCGACCGCGCTCAGCGACGGGAAGAGATTGAACTGCTGGAACACGAAGCCGAGCGAGCGTTTGCGGATCTCGTTCAGCGTCTTCGACGTCGCCGTCTTGCCATCGATCACGACGCTGCCCTTCGACGGCGTGAGGATGCAGCCGAGGATGGAGAGGAACGTGGTCTTGCCGGAGCCGGACGGACCTTCGAGCGAGACGATCTCGCCGCGCTCGACCTCGAAGTCGATCCCGCGCAGAACGGCGACCGACTCCTTCCCCTCGGTGAAGTGCTTCTCAATGTTGGTTGCTTGCAGAATTTTCATGTTCACTCCTACTCCGCTGAGAACGACCAGCCTCATGAAGGCTTGGCCGACCAGCGCAGCCGGCCGTGCCGGCTCATGTTCACTCCGAGACCGGCGGACGAGACGTCCGCCGGCTGCGGGCGGGACGCCCGCTCACCTATGTTCTGAATACCAGTGCGGGATCGATGGAGGCGACCTTGCGGAAAGAGATCATCGCCGCCGTGAGGCAGAGGACGATCGAGCCGAAGAAAACGATCACCGCGAATTCGTTGGGGATCACGAGCTTGAGGTCGATCTTGTAGATGAGCGGGCGGATCGCGTACGCCATCAGCGCGCCGAGGGCGAAGCCGACGACCGCGGCGATCGTCGCCTGCTTGCCGAGGATCTTGTAGATGTCCGCGTTGCCACCGCCGATCGCCTTCACCGTGCCGAACTCTTTGATGTGCTCCATCGTCGAGGTGTAGAGCGTCTGGGCCACGACGACGATGCCGACGAGGCAGCCGAGGAAGACGGTGAGATACATGTTGAGCCCGAGGCCGGTGGACTCGACCCAGTAGGAACGGGAGCGCGTGGCGAACTCCTGCTTCGTGAAGACGTCGTTGTACGGCAGCCGCTTCTGGATCTCGCGGCGCACGGCTTCGACGTCCGCGCCCGGCGAGAGCTTCACGAGGATGTACGTGGTGTTGCCGCGCAGCTGATCGGGATTGAGGGCCTGCGCGAGGCGGAGATCGAGGAACGTGAGCGGCGTGGTCGTGAACGACTTCGCGTCGACGGTGCGGCCGATGATCTTCAGCCGCCGGCCGAGGATCTCGCGGTATTGGCCGACTTCGAAGGCGCCGTAACGCTTCTTGGCCGAGTCGTCGAGGAAGAAGTAGTTCCCCCGCCGCAGATCCTGCAGGTTTCCCTCGGCCACGTTCCAGGGGAAGGACCAGCGCGTGAAGTCTTCCATCGCATAGATCTCGGTTCCCTCGACCGCGCCGTTCGGCAGATTGATGTTGAGGAACCAGACGATGAGGTTGTCCGCGCGCTCCACGCCCGGGATAGATCGGACGCGGTTCACGTACGTCTCCGGGAACGTGTGCGCGAAGTCGACGTTCGGCGTGTTGTGCGACGTCACCCAGAGTTCCGCCGGGATCTTCTCGATCGTGAGCGAGGCGTTGTCCATGAGGCCGAGGAAGAGGCCGACCTGGACGAAGACGAGAGTGACGGCGAAGGCGACGCCGCTGACGGTGATCAGGAAGCGGAGCTTGTCGTGGAGAAGGCTGCGGGTGGCGAGATCGACGGCCATGATTTACCTCGTGAGCCCATCGACGATTAAGTCGATCATCGACGTGACGCGTTGTTCGAGCGGCCGCCACTCGATCCAATCGTCGTTGCACTTCGCGATCTGCAGGGAGACGGCGCCGTGCATGGCGGCCCAGATGGTTTGGGAGAGGAGGTCGGCGTCGCCGAGGCCTTCGCGGAAGCGGCCGGCGGCGAGGGCGTCGACGACGATGACGCGCAGGAAGGCGTACGCGTCTTCCTCCGGGTTGCCCCTCTCCAGCTCCTGCCTGGCCGGATCGATGGGCGGATGCGGCGTCATGAACATGAGCCGGTAGTGGTTGGGATGCTCGATGCCGAACCTGGCGTAGGCGTGCCCCGTCATGTGCAGCCGCTCGATGGGATCGGCGACCTCCGCGATGTTGACGAACTGGTGGGCCAACGCGCCGAAGTCGTTGTCGCAGAGCTCTTTGAGGAGCGCTTCCTTGTCCTTGAAGTGGAAGTAGATGGCGGTGGGGGAGTACTCGATGCGCTCGGCGATGCGGCGCATGGTGACGGCGTCGAAGCCTTCGTTCGCGAAGAGCTCGCGGGCGGCGTCCAGGATGAGGGTCCGGGTTTCCTCTCGCTCTCGCTCTCGACGTTCTTTCGGTCCCAAACGGCCCTCCGTAACTTAACGTTGTTAAATTAGGTTGTGACGTTCGGATTGTCAAGGGGAGCGTTTTTTCAGACGTAGGAACCGGCTTCAGCCGGTTCCGGGACCGGCTGAAGCCGGTCCCCACGTTGCTTCTCGCGATAGAAAACTTCCTCGGCTTTGCGTTTGCAGCAAGCGCGCGCGTGAATCTCGCCCGTTTCCTCTTCGGTCGTCGACGCGCCACGTGGGAGAGCGAGGAGGTGCGCATCGATGCCGTTCGCGGCGTTCCCTTTCTCGGGCTCGATGCCATCGGGTCGGCGGCGTATGGGCCGGAGGCGGCGCTCACGATCCTGATCCCGGCGGGGGCGGCGGGGTTGGGACACATCGAGCCGCTCACGGGCGTCATCCTCGCGCTCCTCGTCATCCTCTATCTGTCGTACCGACAGACGATCGCGGCGTATCCGAACGGCGGCGGCTCCTACATCGTCGCGAAAGAAAACCTCGGCACGATGGCGGGCTTGTGCGCGGCGGCGGCGTTGATCCTCGACTATGTGCTGAACGTCGCGGTCGGGATCTCCGCGGGTGTCGGCGCGTTGGTCTCGGCGATCCCCGAGCTCCATCCGTACATCCTCCCGCTCGCCCTCGGCATCCTCGTCCTGATCACGCTCATCAACCTGCGCGGCGTGCGCGAGTCGGCGGTGACGTTCGCGGTGCCGACGTATCTGTTCGTCGTCAGCTTCGGCGTCGTGCTCGCGGTCGGCGTGTACAAGACGGTGAGCGCGGGCGGGAAGCCGGAGCCGATCGTCGCGCCGGCGAGCCTCGCGGCGACGACCACGGCCGTCGGGCTCTGGCTGCTGCTCCGCGCGTTCGCCAGCGGCTGCACCGCGATGACCGGCGTCGAGGCGGTCTCGAACGGCGTGCCCGTGTTCAAGGATCCGAACGTCGTCCGCGCCAAGCACACGCTCACCGCAATCGTCGTGATCCTCGGCTGCTGTCTGGCGGGCATCGCATTTCTGGCGCGCGCGTATCACGTCGGCGCGATGGATCAGGAGAAGCCGGGCTACCAGAGCGTGATCTCCGCGCTCGTCGCGGCGATCGTCGGCCGCGGCTGGATGTACTACGTCACGATCGGCAGTCTGCTCGCCGTGCTCTGCCTCTCCGCGAACACGAGCTTCGCCGACTTCCCGCGGCTCTGCCGCATCGTCGCCGGCGATGGCTTCCTGCCGCGCGGCTTTGCCAGCGTCGGACGGCGCCTCGTCTTCTCCATCGGCATCGGCGTCCTGGCGACGCTCTCCGGTTTTCTGCTCATCATCTTCGGCGGCATCACCGATCGGCTCATCCCGCTGTTCGCCGTCGGCGCGTTCGGCGCGTTCACGTTCTCCCAGGCCGGCATGGTCGTGCACTGGCGTCGCCTCGGCGCGAGGAAGCATCTCCATCACCTCGTGCTCAACGCCGTCGGCGCGGTTGTGACGACGATCGCGTTGCTCGTGATCATCGCCGCGAAGTTCACGAGCGGCGCGTGGATTACGCTCGTGTTGATCCCGCTCCTCATCGCGCTCTTTCGCCTCGTGCATCGTCACTACGAGAAGGTCGAATTGCAGATCGCGCGGAAGCGGGAGCTCGAGCTCGATCGCATCGAGCCGCCCGCGTTCGTGTTGCCGGTGCGCGCGTGGGACAACCCGACCGAGAAGGCGCTCCGTTTCGCGCTCGCGTTGTCGGAGGACGTCACCGCGATGCACGTTTTCTCCGAGGCGCAGGAGAAAGAGACGCTGCGCGATTTATGGGAGCGCTACGTCGAAGAGCCGCTGCGTCGCGAAGGACGGCCGCCCGTTCCGTTGGTTTCCATCAACTCCCCGTACCGGCTGATCCTCAAGCCGCTCTCCGAGCAGCTCGATCGCATGCGCAAACGACGTACGGGCACGATCGCGGTCATTCTTCCGAGCCTCGTCGAAGGAAAGTGGTGGCAGTACCTGATGCACATGAATCGCGCGAATGCGTTGCGGCTGATGCTCGTACTGAAGGGGCATCAGCACGTCGTCGTGATCACCGTCCCGTGGTATCTCGAACGGCGGCGCGGCAAACGCGCCGACTGAATCAGCGCTTCGTCCAGACGCCGTTCGGCCCGCGCGCGAATTCTCTCTTCACCACGCGCAGCGCCACCTGCAACGACATCTGATCGCGATCGGTGCGACGCGGCGGCAAGCGTTGCCACACCTCGTTGTACGCGTTGCAGAACGCCTCCTGCGCCGCGGCGCAGAGGTTGTAGCGAAAGACGAAAGGCAGGTCGGAAGTCGATTGGTATCGCATCAGTCGTAGTACTCGTGCCCGAGGTGCGTGACCGGATCGGCGCCCATGGCCCAACGCATCGTGTTCTTCAGCTTCATCAGCTGGATGAAGAGATCGTGCTCGGGATAGAGCTCCGGCGCGGTCATCGGACATTTGAAGAAGAAGCTGAGCCACTCCTGGATGCCGTGGAAGCCGGCGCGCGCCGCGAAGTCGAGCAGGAGAATGAGATCGAGCACGACCGGCGCGGCGAGGATCGAGTCGCGGCAAAGGAAGTCGATCTTCATCTGCATCGGATAGCCCAGCCAGCCGATGAGATCGATGTTGTCCCAGCCTTCCTTCGCGTCGCCGCGCGGCGGGTAATACTCGATGCGCACCTTGTGATACAGGTCGCCGTAGAGCGTCGGATACGTCTTCGGCTGGAGGATGTAATCAAGCACGCCGCGCTTCGTCACTTCCTTCGCCTTGAACGACTCCGCGTCGTCGAGCACTTCGCCGTCGCGGTTGCCGAGGATGTTCGTGGAGAACCAGCCGCGGACGCCGAGCATGCGCGCCTTGAGGCCCGGCGCCACGATCGTCTTCATCAACGTCTGGCCGGTCTTGAAGTCCTTGCCGGCGATCGGCACGTGCCGCCGCGCCGCGAGCTGCTGCGCGGCGGGGAAGTCGACGATGAGATTCGGCGAGCCGTTCGCGAACGGGACACCTTCGAGCAGACACGCCCAACCGTAGATCTGCGAGTTGGAGATCGCCGGGTCGTTGTTTGCCAGTCCGCGTTCGAACGACTCGATCGACTCGTGCACGTGCGACGCTTCTTCGTAGATCTCCGTCGAGCCGCACCACACTGCGACGAGGCGCGCGCAGTCGTTGCGCTCCGCGAAGCTGCGGATGTCTGCGCGTACCTGCTCCATGAGATCCGCCTTCGTGCTTCCTTCTTTGACATGCGTGCCGCAGAGACGCTTGACGTAGCGCGGATCGAAGACGGCCGTCATCGGCGCGATCGCCTGGAGCTCGTCGCGGATCGGATCGAGGTGCTCGCGGTCGAGCACCTTCGCGTGCACGGCCGATTCGTACGCGTCGTCGGCGAAGAGATCCCAACCGCCGAAGACGAGCGAGTCGAGCGATGCGAGCGGCAGGAACGACGCAATGCGCGGCGCGCGCGCGTCGGTGCGTTTGCCGAGGCGGATGGTGCCGAGCTGGGTGACGGATCCGATGGGCTCGGCGAGGCCGCGGCGGACGAGCATCACGCCGGCCATCAGCGTCGTCGCGACCGCGCCCATGCCGGGCAGCAGCACGCCGAGCCGACCGGCGGCGGGGGCGACCGATCGTGGTTGTTGCACGCGCTTGGGCCTAGCACGAGGCGTTCCAGAATCTTGCGAATATCGCAAGTCGACCGGTAAATCAGGTGCGTCTATTGCAAAGCCGAAATCCATGCTCGATCAGCTGATCGTCACCGGCTCGGACGGCTCCGGCCTGCCGCTCGCCCCGGACGTCATGCGCGCTCTCGCCGGCCAGTTTCCGTCCGTTCACCTCGCGCCGCCGCACGCGTGGAGTGACGATGGCGTGGCGATCGGAGCTGCTGCGTGGTGTTCGGACGCGATCGACGGATGGGCGCTCGACTGCGCGGTCGACGACGCCGACGAACGCGGGGACTTCGTGTTGCGGGTGCTCGACGCGGATCGCGGAGGCGCGGTCTGTCTGGAGATCCTCAACCGCTGTCAACGCACCATCCGCCGGCGCAATCATTTCTCGCAGAATGCACGCTTCGACTCGCTCCTCTCGGCGCATCGGGGCATGCACGATCTCGCGAAGCCGCTCGTGCGCGCGGACTTCAACCACGCGCGCGACACGTGGCAATGGGTGTTGCGGCTGGACCGCGAGGCTTCCCTGCCTCTCCAGCTCGCCGCGCTGTTCCACGACGTCGAACGGCTCGCGACGGAAGCCGATCGGCGGGTCGAGCATCTTTCCGCGAACTACCAGCGCTTCAAGGACCGCCACGCGGCCGGAAGCGCGTCCATCACCGGATCGATCCTGACCCGCATCGGGATCGACGCGCAAACTTGCAAACGCACGGTCGATCTGATCGCGGCGCACGAGCGCTATTCCGAGGAGGACGTCGAGCTGCGGTTGTTGAACGAGGCTGATGCGCTGTCCTTCTTCTCGTTGAACAGCGGCGGCTTCTACGACTACTTCGGGCCGGACCACACGCGCAAGAAGATCCGCTACACGCTCGGCCGCCTCGGCGACCGCGGACGCGCGCATCTCGCCGGCGTCCGCATGCGCCACGAGGTGCGCGAGCTTTTCGAGGAATGCGGCGGATGAAGCTCGTCATCTTCGGCCTCACGGTCAGCTCGTCGTGGGGAAATGGACACGCGACGCTATGGCGCGCGTTGCTTTCCGCACTGGCGAAGGAAGGCCATCGCTGCGTCTTCTTCGAGCGCGATCGCTCGTTCTATCGCGGCCATCGCGACCTCCACGGCAGCGATGCGTTCGAGCTCGTGCTGTACGAGTCGTGGCCGGACATCGAAGAACGCTCGCGGCAAGAGTTGGAAAACGCCGATGCGGGCATCGTGACGTCGTACTGCGCCGATGCGCTCGACGCGACGGCGCTCCTCTTTCGCTCCCACGCTGCGAAAGTCTTCTACGACCTCGATGCGCCGATGACGCTCGATCGCCTGGAGCGTGGAGAGACGGTCGAGTACTTGTGGCCCGAGGGATTGGGCGAGTTCGATCTCGTGCTCAGTTACACCGGCGGCACCACGCTCGACGCCTTGCGCGCTCTCGGTGCGCGCAACGTGCATCCGTTGTACGGCAGCGTCGATCCGGAGGCGCATCGGCCGGTCGCGCAGGAGAGCGACTATCGTTGCCGGCTCTCGTATCTCGGCACGTACGCGGCGGATCGGCAGGAGGCGTTGCAGCGCCTGTTTCTCGCGCCGGCGCGCAGGATGCCGAACGCGCGCTTCCTCCTCGGCGGCGCGCAATATCCGCTCGACTTCCCGTGGAGCGACAACGTCTGGTACCAGGAGCACGTCCCGCCGCCCGCCCATCCCGCCTTCTTCAGCTCCTCGGACGTCACGCTCAACGTGACGCGCGGCGCCATGGCGAAGCGCGGCTACTGCCCGTCGGGACGTTTGTTCGAAGCCGCCGCGTGCGGCGTGCCGATCCTGAGCGACGACTGGCCCGGGCTCTCCGAGTTCTTCAAGCCCGATGAAGAGATCCTCATCGCGAACGACACCGAAGATGCGATCGGGCATCTGCTCAAGTCGGCCGAGGAGTTGACGGAGGTTGCGGCGGCGGCGCGGAGGCGCGTGCTGCGCGATCACACGGCGGCCGTGCGCGCGGCGGAGCTCGTCGCCTTCGTGGAGGACGCGCAGTGACGTGGGCCGTGATCCCCGCGGCGGGCATCGGAAGCCGGATGCAGCCGCTGGCCTTTTCGAAGGAGCTGTTGCCGGTCGGCAGCCGTCACGACGGCGAGGCCGAACGTCCGCGCGCGGTGAGCGAGTACCTGCTCGAGCGCATGGTCGCGGGCGGCGCGACGCGCATCTGCATCGTGATCTCGCCCGGCAAGTCGGACATCATCGAGTACTACGGCGGCAGTTTCGGCGAGGCGAACATCTGCTACGTCGTGCAGCCCCAGCCCGGCGGCTTGTGCGACGCGATCTTCCGCGCGTTGCCGCTCATCGGCGACGAAGAGCAGGTGCTCGTCGGCCTGCCCGACACGGTCTGGTTTCCGATCGAGGCGCTGCAGTCGCTCGGCGACGGCGACCTCTCGTTTCTCCTCTTTCCCGTCGATCGCCCCGAGCTCTTCGACGCGGTCGTTTGCGATGACGACGGCAACGTGAAGGAGATCCAGGTCAAGCAGCAGGACGCGAAGTCGCGTTGGATCTGGGGCGCGTTCAAGCTGCGCGGCCGCGTGCTGCGCGCGTTGCACGAGTTGTGGCGCACGCGCGACCCGCGCGATCCGTACATCGGGACGCTGGTCAACGAATGGCTCGCGCGCGGTGGGCAGGCGGTGGGCATCGCGGCCGGCGCGTCGTATGTGGACGTCGGCACGGTGCACGGCTATCGGCAGGCGATGACGCTGCTCGCGGAGCGGCAGAGAGAGACGCGATGAACGACATGACGTCGATGAGCAACGCGGAGATCGAGGCCGAGGTGCAGCGGCTCGGGCCGTGGTTCCACAACATCGATCTGCACGGCGTGAAAACCGCGCCGCAGCATTTCCTCGGCGACTATCCGCGCTTCAAATGGGAAAAATTCGCCCACGCGATTCCCGAGGATCTCACCGGCGCGACGGTGCTCGACATCGGCTGCAATGGCGGCTTCTACTCGATCGAGATGAAGCGCCGCGGCGCCGCGCGCGTGCTCGGCATCGACAGCGACGAAGCGTATCTCGCGCAGGCGCGTTTCGCCGCACGCCTCTCCGGCGCGCAGATCGAGTTCCGCAAGCTCTCCGTCTACGACCTCGGCGCCCTCGGCGAACAGTTCGACATCGTGTTCTTCATGGGTGTGCTCTATCACCTCCGCCATCCGCTGCTCGCGCTCGACATCCTCCACGGCATCGTCGGGGAGATGATGGTTTTTCAGAGCATGCAGCGCGGCAGCGCCGGCGCGATGAGCGTCGCGGACGACTATCCGTTCACCGAGTCCGCCGTCTTCGATCGTCCCGATTTCCCGAAGATGCATTTCATCGAGAACCGCTACACGGGCGATCCGACGAACTGGTGGATCCCGAACCGTGCTTGCGCCGAGGCGATGTTGCGCAGCGCCGGCTTCGTGATCGAAAGCCATCCCGAGCAAGAGGTGTACATCTGCAGGCCGGGCATGCGCCCGCCGATCGGAGACGCATGATCGAAGCAGTGATGCTGTGGAACGAGCCGAACAATCTCTCGCACTGGGATTTCGAGCTCGACAGCGACTGGATGATCTTTTCCACCATGGTGCGCCTCGCGGCCGACGCCGTGCGCGCCGAAAACGCCTCGATGCCCCGCGTCCTCGGCGGGATCTCGCCGATCGATCCGCTGTTCATCGAACGGATGGAACGGCAGGGCGTGCTCGACAAAATCGACGTCGTCGCCGTGCATGGTTTTCCGCTCGACTGGAACCATTGGCAAATTCAGGAGTGGCCGGAGAAGCTGGCGGAGATCCGCCGTTCGACGACGTTGCCAATCTGGGTGAGCGAAGTGGGCGTCTCGACGTTCGGCGCCGAGGAGGTGCAGGTCTTCGGCTTGCGCAAGACGGCGGAACTGCTCGCCGGCAAAGCGGAGCGCATCCACTGGTACAGCCTCTACGATCTGCCCCGCGCGTGGCCCGCGACGACGCGGCATCGCGAGGCCGAGGGCTCGTCGTACTACCGGCATTTCTACATGGGACTCTTGCGCGAAGACGGAACACCGAAGCTCGCGCTGCGCGAGTTTTCGGAGTTCGCGTCGGAGCTCGGCATCTGCCAGTGGTTTCACTTCGAGGATCACCGCCTCGAAGACACCGTGCGCTGGCTGCGTCGTCTCGGCGTCCGCAAGCTGCGCACGGGTTTGAGCTGGGCGGACAGCCTGCGGCCCGGCGCGCAGCAGTGGTTCGATCGGCAGATGAAGGCGCTCGACGGATTCGACGTCACGATGACGTACTGCTACACGCCGGAGTCGTGCGGATTGCGCCCCCACCACACCAGCCCGCCGCGGCGCGTGGAGGAGTTCGCCGACTTCTGCGCGCGCATGACGCGCTGCTACGGGTGACGATTCTCGCGATAGCGCTCGATCGCGCGCCGCAAACGCGGCGCTTCGTCGCCGTCGCACGTCTGGAGCGCCATCGTGTAGTAGCCGGCCCAGAACGCGCGGTAGCAAGTCTCGTAGAAACGCAGCACGCGCGGCGACCAGTTGCGTGACGTCATCTGCTCCACCTGCGTGATCATCTTGCGCGCCTCGACCGGCGTCGCGCGCCATTCGAAGCATGCGCCGGCGATGTCCCACGCGGGATCCTGACAGCCGATGAGGTCGTGGCCGCAGTTGTGGTCGAGGTCGATCTTGAGCAGGCCGAGCCACTCCCAGCGATGCATGCGGTTGTCCGTCCCGACCGGAAACGCCTGCTCCGGGATGTCGAGATTGCTCGCGCCGAGATTCGCTTCCGCCATGTCGGCGAGCTCGCGCGGCGATGCGCCGCCGCTCGACGGAAACTGCATCGTGCGGAAGGCGATGTAGCGCGCGATCGTGTCGAGCATCCGTTCCCGGCTCTTCGGCCGATCCACTACCGCCTCGGTCAAGAGGAAGCCGTTGCGCAACGCGCGCGGCGCGGGCGTGAAGCCGTGCTCGGAGAGCAGCTTCGTTTTCGCGAGCGCCTCCGCGCCGCGCATGCCGAGGCCGGCGAAACGGGCGACGAGGTTCGCATCGGGGAAGTAGTACTTGCGCCGCTCCTGCTGCACGTACGCCGGCGGCGGATCGAAGAGCCGTTCGCGCCAACGGCCGGCGCACCAGTCTTCGACGCGTCCCGGCGCGAGCGTGTGCGGATCGAACCACGACTCGAAGTCGACGTACGCCTTGCGCCGCGTGCGCCACCAGCGGATCCGATCCTCGCCCGCTTGCGGACCGGGATCGCCGCGATGGCTGGGAAAGTACCAGACGTCCGGCGAGTCGAGGCGCGCGCCGACGGCCGCGAACGAGCTGCCGGAGAGTCCCGGACCTTCGTCGACGACGGCGTACGCATCGGCCTTCGGGATGTCTTCGAGGACGACGCGGTCGAACGGATGGCCGACGGGGCGGACGGTCATCAACCGGGCATTCGGCAACGCGCTCGCGACGGCTGCGCCGAGGCTCGTGCCGATGCTGCGGATGCCGATGACGAGCCACGATTTGCGCCGCGGCAGCTGCTTCGCCGCCGCCACGTACAACGCCGGGTGGACGCCGTAGAACGCATATCCTTCCGGCTCGGTCACCTCGATCTCGGAAGGCAGGTCACCGAGGACGCCCCAGAGTCCGACGGGAATGTGGCCGCGTGCGGAAGCGAGGAGGATGGCGTGAATCGCAGCGTTGTCGACGCCCGCATCGCACAAACCCTGCGCGAGCTTGCCGACTTCGATGAGCAAGGTCACGGGATCGACGATGCCGCGGATCCGCTCGATCTCCTGCGGGACGTTCCAGACGTTGCGCCGATCCCCGTAGACGATCATCGTTCAGGCCAAAGACGTTGCGCCGGCCTCCTCGCCGGCGCAGAGGTAGGACTCCAGTTCAGCGGCGCGATGCGCGGCGGTGTGCTCCGCGAGGACGCGACGCCGGGCCCTGCGCCCGATCTCGCGCCGTTCGCGCTCGTCCATGTCGTGCAGGAACGCGAGGGCGTCCTGCGACGATCGGGCGACGAGAATCTCGCTGCCGATGCGGAAGATCGAGTCGAGGCCGACCCAGTCATCGCTGATGATCGGCACGCCGCACGCGGCCGCTTCGAACAAACGGACCGAGGGGGAGTAGCCGGCGCGGATCATCGCCGCGCGCGTCACGTTCAGCGTGAAGCGTTGGCTGCTGTAGAACGCGCGATGTTCCGCCGGCGGCAAGTGCTCGATGCGTGCGACGTTGCGCGGCCAGCGCAAGGTCTTCGGATATTGCGCGCCGGCGACGACGAAGCGTCCGCCCCGCCACTGCCTCGCCGGCTCGACGAGCAAACGCGCGAGCGTCGGCTGGCGATCGTCGCTGTACGTGCCGAGGTACCCGAGGTCCAACGCGTGGCCGATGCGCTCGGGGAAGTAGATGGCCGGATCGAAGGAGCAGTAGAGCGGGCGGGCCATCGGCGAGCCATACGTGCGCTCGATGTGCTCGAGGATCGGGCCGCCGGTGAACGAGAGATAGAGGTCATAGCGCGGGATGAGCTTCGCGCTGAGATACGCGCAATCGCCGCGTTCGAGGGAGGCCAGCGTGACCGGCGTGTCGATGTCGTAGAAGGCGGTGACGCCCTTCGCCCGCGCCGTGACCCATTCGCCGACGGCGATCCCTTCCGGCACGTACGAGCCGACGATCACGACGTCTGCCTCGCCCACTGCGGCGCCGAATCGGCGCTTGAGACTCGCGAGCGAGCGATACAACTTCGTGGTGCCGAACGGGGGAGAAGCGAGATCGCGATTCTCCGCGTACCACGGCACGTCGCGCTCCAGGAACAGCACGTCGTGGCCGCGCGCGACGAGCTCCCGCACCAGCGCGCGGTACGTCGTCGCGTGGCCGTTGCCCCACGAGGAGGTGATGGACAGACCGAGGATGACGATGCGCATTCAGGTCAGTGCTTTCTCGACGTCGAGCGCTCGTTGCCCGTACGTGTGCTCGGCGCAGATGCGCCGGTACGCAGCGGCGCCGATTTGCCGCGCGCGTTCTTCGGTGAGCTCGCTCATCTGCGCCGCGACTTCCGCACCGTCGCGCGCGACGAGCACCTCGACGCCTGGCTCGAGGAACTGCTCGATGCCTTCCCACGCGTCGGTGATCAGGCACGCGCCGGCGCCGGCTGCTTCGAAGACGCGCGTCGCGGGGGAGAAGCCGTAACGGGCCATGCTCTCGCGGCTGATGTTCAGCACCGCGCGCGGCGAGCAGTTGAACGCGTTGTGATCGAACGTGCCGACGTGGCCGATGTAGTCGAGGTTCGCCGGTCGCGCCTTGTCGCTCCAGCCGCTGCCGCCGAGGAGAAAGCGCTGCGCCGGCTGCGCTTCGGCGGCGCGGAAGAGGAAGTCTTCGACGCGGCGCTCGCGATCGGGCAGTCGGTTGCCGAGGAACGCGAGGTCGCAGTCGAAACGCGGGTCGCGGGGGACGGGAAAGTGCGTCGAGGTGTCGAGCGCGTTGTAGATCGGGACGCAACGCCGCGCGCCGAGCGCTTCGTAGGCGCGCACGACCGGATCACCGCCGCCGTAGGTGAGGATCGCATCGTAACGGGGGATGAGCGCGTGGAACGGATCGCGCCCGCCATGATGCTGCACGCGATCGAGCGTGGCCGGCGCGTCGACGTCCCAGAAGACGACGGCGCGTCGGTCGTTCTGCAACGCGAGGACTTCGCGTTCGAGGAACGCGTCGAAGACGCCGACGCCGCTCGCCTTCACGACGAGGTCCGCATCGCGCGCCGCTTCGAGCGCCTCGCGGACGCCTTGCTCGCCTTCGCCCGCGTATACGACGACCCGCGCCCACGGCGGCTCGTCGATGTCGCGATGTTGCTGCCGTTCGTATGCGTCAGGCTCGTAGAACGTGATGCGATGGCCGCGGCCGTGGAGCGCGCGGACGATGCCGCGGTAGTATGTCGCGGCGCCGTTCCAGTACGAGGAGAGGAGGCTGGAGCCGAAGAACGCGATCTTCACGAAGCCACCGCCTCCGCGCCACGCAGCGACCCGACGATCGCGAGCAATTCGTCGACGCGATGCGCGCACGTATGCCGCGAGCGGATCGTCTGCAGTCCGTGCGCGCGCAGCGCGTCCGCGACGCCCGGCTCGTGCAGGACTTCGCGCAAGCAGCGCTTCATCTCTTCGCCGTCGTTGGCGACAAGGAAATCGACGCCGGGCGTGAAGAGTCCTTCGCGGTCTTCCCACGGCGCGGAGATGAGCGGGATGCCGCACGCGAGCGCCTCGAAGACGCGGATCGTCGGGATGCCCGGCAACTTCTCGACGTACGGCCGCCGCGGCACATGCACCGTCACCCGATGGCGTGCGAACGCTTCCGGCGCCAGGAAGTTCGGGAGCCAGCCGTGATAGTCGATGCCGTTCTCGGCGAGCAGCGCGATCGCGTCTTCGGGATAGCGAACGCCGTGAACGTCGGCCGTGAGCCGCAACGCGTGCACCGGCTCGATGAGAAACTCGCGCAGCTCCGCGCTCCGTTCGTCGTCGCCCCAGTTGCCGATCCAAACCAGATCGCCTTCCGGATCGCGCGGCAGCGGATGAAAGACGCGGACGTCCGCCGCCTCGTGCCATGTCCACGCCTGCGCCGCCCAGCCGTTGCGCAGATAGATCTCGCGGATGGTCTCGCCGAACGCGAGTACGCCGTCGTAGTGGCGCAAGTCGTACGCGGCCATCTCCCGCGGCTCGGTCGCGGCGCGGTGATGCGTGTCGTGAAAGAGCAGCCGGAAGCCGCCGTGGTCGGCGCGGTATTTGCCCACTGCTGCGACCAGCGCGGCGCTGTTCCACTCGTGCACGATCGCGACATCGGCATCTTCCAACGCGCGATGCAGATTCGGCGTCGGGCCGATGTAGCGCCGCGTCTGGAGCAGCGGATACGCGCGGCGGAAAGCGGAGACCGCCGCAGGGCCGACGTCCTGCAGCAGGTTGCGCAGGCTCCACGCGTCGTGCGGCTCGTACACGTCGACTTCGTGGCCGCGCTCGATCAACTCCGTCGCGATGCCGCGCAGAAAGTGGGCGTTGCCATGATTCCAGTCGGAGAGAAGGCTGTGGACGAAGAAGACGATCTTCACGCCCTCGCTCCTTCAGCGAGCGCGATCGGTTGCGGGACAGGAGTGGTGAGCTCGCGATACGTGGCGAGGTAGCGGCGGCCGAACGTCTGCGGGTCGTACACGCGCGCCCGTTCGCGGGCGAGCATCCCGTAGTGGCGACGCAGCTGGCCGTCTTCGATGAGCGACAGCAACGTGCTGCGCAAGAGCGCTTCGTCATCCGGCGGGACGAAGATCGCCGCGCCGTCCCAGAGCTCGCGCAAGCTGGCAATGTCGCCGAGGACGAGGGCGGAGGAAGACAGGGCGGCTTCGAGGACGGTGAGGCCGAACGGCTCGTACCGAGCGGGCAGACAGTAGATCGACGCCTGGCCATGTTGCTCCGCCATGGCGCATGCGGAGAGCACCCCGAGCCATTCGACGTTCGGCAGCGACTCGCCCGCGGCACCGGCGACGCGCACCGGCCAGGAGAGCGACGGCGCCACGCGCGCGAGCGTCGCGACGTTCTTCCCTTCATCCCACAGCCTTCCGGCGGCGAGCACGAACGGTTGCTTCTCGCGCGGCGTGAACGGCCCGGTGCGCGTGTTGTGGATGATGCGCGCGCCGCGCATCGCCACGCCGTAGATCGAGCGCAACGAGTCGAGCATCGTCCACGACGGCGCGATCACGACGTCCGCTCCGGCCAGCCCGGCCTTCACGCGCTCGTGATACGTCCACCATTCCTCGGGCGGCTCGGAGCCGTGCACCGCCTGCCACCAGGAATACACGCACGAATGCCCGACGACGATGACTGGCGCGGCGAACGGCAGGGCGCCGTGCGCGTAGCCGTTGAGATGGACGACGTTCGGATGCGTATCGCGCTCCAGCGCGAGCAACCATTCGCCGGCGCGATCGACGTCGTCCCACGGCTCGGGCGTCCACTCCAGCTGATACGTGCTCTCGACGAGCGTGACGTTCGAGAGCGACAATGCCTCGCAGCGCTGCGCGCGGCTCGCCGCGTCGCCCATCGTCACCAGCACGATCTCCACGCCGCTCTTCGCGAGCGCACGGGCCAGCTCCATCGAGTAGCTCCACACGCCGCCTACCGCATCGGTCGTCATGAGGATCTTCATGCGGTCTGCTCCAGTGCCCTCCGCGTGGAGGGCGGCTCGTGCAACGCATAGACGCTGTCGAGTACGGCGGCGACGTCCGCCACCCGTTCGATCGAAGCATCGAACCCGCGATCCTCGGCGAGCCTGCGCATCCAGGCGATCGCGGCGCGGCCGCCCCACGCATCGGGCGGCGAGGCGAGCGTCGTGCGCCGCGTGCCTTCGCAGCGCGCGGCGGTGAAGTCGTAGAACGAGCCGTTCTCGTTCTGCATCGTCACCGCGCCGCGCGTGCCGTAGAACGTGGCGCGGATGTCGGCATCGGCGCCGGCGTGCAGGTTCCACGAGCACGTCACGCGCACCGCCGCGCCGTCTGCGAGGTCGAGCTGCAGCAGCGCGTGATCCTCCACGCCGCCCATCCCGCGCGTGAACGGTTTGCCGTTCGCGAAGAGCCGGCCCGTCGTGCGCACGACCGGTGCGCCGAACACCCAGAGCGCGAGGTCCACGAGGTGAATGCCGAGGTCGAGGAGACAGCCGCCGCCGGAAAGGCGCGCGTCGCGGAACCACGCTTTGTCGGGGCCGTAAGCGTTGTGGAACACGAGGTCGGCCGCATACAGATCGCCGATCGCGCCGTTCGCGATCTCCGCACGCATCGCCTCGACGGCCGTCGTGTGGCGATACGAGAAATCGACGCCGAGGAGTCGATCCGCGGTGCGCGCGGCATCGATGACCATGCGCGTTTCGGCTGCCGATCGGCCGAGCGGCTTCTGGCAGAACACGGCCATCCCGCGCGCGAACGCGGCGAGCGACTGGCTCGCGTGCAAGGCGTTCGGCGTCGCGATCGCGATGCCGTCCAGATCGAGATCGAGC
>Ga0213876_10001022_pt1 | contig 18100 bp, 16 predicted proteins | sample BarmaccomBMRX_R9_FD_160113 | JGI IMG/M metagenome (GOLD analysis project Ga0213876, IMG submission 160113) | Root-associated microbial communities from Barbacenia macrantha in rupestrian grasslands, the National Park of Serra do Cipo, Brazil - RX_R9 | ecosystem: Host-associated > Plants > Roots... | reverse complement strand
ACGAGGCAAAGCTCGACTCATCCTTCTTTCGGGTTCGCCTGGATCGGGCGACCGAACTTCAGACGGCGTACCTACGTGCCATGGCTGAGCTCGGACCCCAGCCCCAAAAGGCAGCTGACGTGGCCCAGGTCATGGGACGGACGTCGACCAACCTGGGCCCTACTCGCGCCGAGTTGATCAACATGGGTCTGTTGTACACACCAGAGCACGGATACGCGGCCTTCACGGTTCCGCACTTCGATCGCTTCATGCTGCGTACGGTTCCGAATCTCGTAGTCCCCGAGCTACGTGCGAGACGCGGTGCTCGTTGATGACGTCCGTTGGCTGACAGACGGTTACGTGGTCGAGTTCCGCTTCAACGTATAGGCACCTGATCGATCCTTGGCCTGAGCGGTCGCGAGCGGAAGTCGTACTGATACCGATCCCTGGGTGAGGCGCCTTGGGGTTTGAGAAAGCCCGGATATTGGCGTCGCGTTGTGACAGCCTGCTCGCAGCATCACCGGAGCGGCGGCGGAATCGTGCAAGTGCCCGGCAGCGGTTGGAGCGAAAACGGGGCGAAGCCCAGCCACTCCAGACCTGTGAGGAGGGCAAATGGGAAAGCCAGCACCTTGGACAGATCATGACGGCGCGATCTGGCACACCTTCGATATTGCCGCGGCAGTTCTCGGGGGATCTGTCCGCGAGCGACCCGAGCTCAGCTCACCATTCCCGCCTCAGGCTGGCGCCGCCGAGAAAATGCTGGTCTCCGGAACGTTCCAACTTCTGGCCTACGGAGCGCCCGGCGATGGCACCTACAGACACCAAGGCGGTTTCATCCTCGCCGGCGGCGTCGCGGGACTAGCGCTGACCGCAGCGTCTGTCGTCGGTCGACAGGCCGGCAACGCGCGCCGACGAAACGCCGCGGTGGCTGCTGCTACTCCGCGCTGGATGCCAGTGGATAGTGGCAACCTGTGGGTGTCGACGCACGGGTTCTATATGCATACCGCTCAGGGCCTGTTCGCCTGGACGTGGCCGCAGATCAACACAGCGCAAATGGTCGGTCCCGGCGATGTCCACATCCAGGGTGACAGTACGACGGGACCCATCTCCTGGATCATCCGCGGGAACTGGTCCGAGCTTCTGTTCGTCCTGTGGGCACTCGCTCACCATTCGCAGCATCCCCAGTTGATCTCCGGAGGGTGGTTGCCACCGGGCTGGCTTGACCACTGCGCCGCCCACGGGAACCGCCCCGACCAGCAGATCCGTGTGTTGACTCAGGGGCGGACGCGGCCAAACGCGTCGCTCTAGCTCCTGCGCGAGTTGTCCGAGCCTGACGTTGCTCTGACCGCGCTCAATTCGGACAACTCTGCTGGACCGGTGAGGTCGTCGCAGATGTCGAACAGCCGCTTGCGGTCCGCGGCGGTCTCTCGTGTCCAGGGCAAATAGTGCTTGGTACGACGCATGCGGTCATGCCACAACTCACCGCTGACCTGGCCACCTTCTGGCGCGGCTGCCAGCCAGACCACGGTGTCCGCGCCCTGTTCCGGCGTACGGATCGACGGGCCCAGGAGCCGTCGGAACGTGGGGAGCGATGCGGCAACACCCGGAGTGTCAGCCCAGCCCGGATGCATGCTGTTCACGACAGTCTCGGGTCCCGCGGCCTGCCGGCGCGCCCACTCGTCGGCCAATGCGACCTGCATGCGTTTGGTGCGGGCATAGACGGCCGCCGGACGATAGGTGGCAGGCGCCGAGTCCAGCTCGTCGGGATCGAGACGGTGGGCGTACATCCCGCCGGAGGTCACCCAGATGACGCGGGCGGCGCCGGCTGCTTCCATCGCCGGCGTCAGGAGGCGGGTCAGCAGGTGCGGGCCGAGCACATGGGTGGCTAGGCCCATCTCGTACCCGTCGACGCTCTCGGCGCGCTCGGGTGGCATGACTCCCGCGTTGTGAATGAGAACGTCCAACGGACCGGGGAAGGAAGCGGCGTACTTCTCGACCGACCGCATCGACGAGACATCGCAGACGTCGACCCTGACGTCGCCACCGACGGCATGCCGAGCGAGTTCTGCCGCGGCCGCCTCGCCGCGCTCCCGGTCACGCACGACGATGTGCACCCGCGCTCCAAGCGACATGAGCCCGGCGGCTGTCGCCTTGCCGATCCCGGCGCTGCCGCCGGTCACGATCGCCAGCTTGCCTGCCAGTGATCCCGCCGCCGGGTCCGCCGGCCAGTTCGTCCGCCGTCGGACCTGGTAGCCGATCGTGGTGTAGCCGATCAAGCCGCGATCCAGTGTCGAGTCCAGCAGGCGCCCCATCACATCTGTCTATTCGCGAAAGCTGGGCTAGCGGTTGACCCGTCACCGTCCGGATTTGATCGACGTTCTCGATCCGCAGACCGCTCGTCCGTCGGGGACTAGAACTTCTGGGCGGCGAGCAGCAGTTCGGCGAGCGGCTCGAGAGCGGAGACGAGCTCGTCGAGCTCCTCAGCGTCGAGGCTTTCGTACGGTTTCGCCGCGAGATCGTCGGTGCGCGCTTCGACACGTTGTTTGACGGCCCGACCCTCGTCCGTGAGCCAGCCGTCAGCTCCGATCAAGCCGCGGTCGCGCATCCCGTCGATGACCGCGGCGAGCTGAGCTGGTGGGAGGTGGTGGATGCGGCCGAACTTCTCCGCCGGCAGGTTCATGTCCAGGGCGAGCAAGACGTGTGCCTCGAGGCCGCCGACCCCTTCGATCATCAGGGCCGCGATGTGACCGTCCCCGCGGTGCTCGCGCAGCAACGAGGCCGCGTGGAACAACCGAGCCACCACGTCATCGGGGATCGGCAGCGCCCGAAGCGCGGCGTACATGGGCCGGCCCTCAGTCGGGGCGCTGGTCGCAGCTTTGGTCAGCAGATCGGTCGCGCGGGCGAAGGCAGGAGTGTCTACACGTTCAGCCAGGATCCGCCGAAGCGCTCTCGCGCAGCCCTCTTGCCGGGCAGCGATTGCCGCGGCGGGCGACGTCGTGAGCCACACCTTCGGGATGTGGCGGGCCACCTCTCCAGGCGCGAAGTTGTAGAACAGCGCGTCGACCACCTCCGCGTTGGCAAACCCGAGGGGCGCGGCCCGTCCCGCGAAGTAGACGTCCCAGTAGTTCGTGAACCCCAACGCGAACATCGCCTCATTGGGCTCATCAGCTGAGTAGGGAATGACCCCGATCGGCTCGACGAGCTCGAACATCCGTCGAGCCATCGGGTTCATGTCTGCTCCTGTTCGCCTCGCTGGAAATACGTTTCTCCCACGATCACGTGAAACGGTGCATCGCGCCATCCGGGGGTAGCGCGATCCGTTAACCCCCCGGTAGGATTGACCAATGAGCCGCTCTGCCGAGGTGCTGCGCGAGGTGCGCCGTCGCGCGGGTCTGTCGCAGAAGGAGCTGGCACGCCGCAGCGGGATCGCCGCCACGCTGATCAGCGCTTACGAGAACTGCCGCCGGGTGCCCAGTGGTGACGCTTTGATCCGGCTGATCGAGGCGTGTGGCGGCTCGATCGACACGACGACGACGGTCGACCAGTCACGGGCCGCGGCGGCGCAGCTCGAACAGGTTGCTGCGATCGCGATGGCGTTGCCGAGGCGCGATGCTGGACCGCTGACGTATCCAACGTTCCGGCAGTTGCGCGCCGGATGACGGTCTCGCCGTTGATCGTCCTGGAGCGGGCGGTCGACGTGCATCGGCGGCTGGATCGAGCCGGGATCCGGCACGCGATCGGCGGAGCGTTGGCGCTGGCGTACCACGTCTCGCAAGCCCGGGCGACGAACGATATCGACCTGAACGTCAGCGCCGATCCCAAGAAGCCGCAACGAGTCTTCGATGTGTTGCCAGACGATGTGCCGTGGACGAAGGCTGACGTCGCAACCGTCCGTAGCGATGGTCAGGTGCGGCTTCGGTGGCCGGTGCCCGATGCCGGCCCGCCAATCCCACTCGACCTGTTCTTCCCGCAGCACGCCCTCCACGACGCCATCGATTCGCGCGCCGAGCTGGTGCCGATGCTCGATGCCTCCGTGCCCATCCTCTCGGCTACCGATCTGCTGGTGTTCAAGGCGTTGTTCGATCGGCGAAAGGACTGGGCTGACATCGAGGAGCTGTTGCGGTTCGGCAAGGTCGACGTGGCCGAGGCGGGTAGCTGGCTGGAAGAGATCGTCGGCGGCGCAGACCGCCGGCTCGGGAAGCTCGCGGAAATCGTCGCCGAGGTTGGTGGTGGCGGCTGTCGTTAGGGTCGTCGGCGACCGGCCGATCGGGCTCTGATGGCTGATCGCGGTGGGCTAGCGCGATAGTGACTGGTCGTACAGCTGCTGATGTTGGAGGAGGGAACATGCGTCGCGTCACACCATCCCGTCGGATGATCGTCGCTGCGACGCTGGCGGTCGCCTTCGTGGGTGCGGAGGGGGCAGTTGCTGTCCCGGGGCAGTCGGGCCGCGCCGCAGCGGTCCACACGCGGCCCGGCGCATACCGGTTGTCCGTCACGGTCATGACCTACGACATTCGCAGCTTGCAAGCGGATGGCAGCTTCGAAGGCAGCGGCCGCATTCCGCCCTGGTCGAAGCGGGCGCCGAAGCAGGCTCGCCTCATTCGCGGTGCCAGGCCGGACGTGATCGCGGTCCAGGAGGGCGCCTACTACCTCCCTCACTCGCACAAGCGCCAGGTCGACTCGTTGCGTCACAAGATCGGCAAGCCCTACCGGCTGGCCCGGACAGAGATCCCACCTAAGCAGCCGCATCACTTCCGGACCGGCGACTACATCATCTACAACCACGCGACGCTCCGGCCTGTTGGAAAGGGCGGCCACTTCTCGGTCGGTGACCAGAAGTGGGCGGCGTACAAGGAGTTCGCGAGCCGCGCGACTGGATCGCGGTTCCTGTTCGTGTGCACGCATCTGCTCGTGGGTGTCGGTTCGTCCTACGACGCAACTCGTGCGGCCGAGACGAAGAAGCTGCTGCGCCACTCGATCAAGATCGCGAAGCGGCGGTTCGTTCCGGTCTTCTTCGGGGGTGACTTCAACGCGTCGAGTACCAAGGTCGGGTCCGGGAAGGTGATGCGCAAAGCCGGGCTCCTGGACACGCTGAAGACTGCCCACAAGCGGGTCAACGGACGATACGACAGCGACAACGAGAACCTGCGCCGACCGCCACGCCGAGGGATCGACATCGACCACCTCTACGTGCCGACGGGGATCAGGGTCACCTCCGCGGGCATCGTGCTGCGGCTGCATCACGGTCATTTCAAGGGCGCGATCCCATCGGACCACAACCCGGTCGTCGCGCACCTTCGATACCCGTAGGGGCAGCGACGCCACCAGGTGAGTCGCCGTCGCTCACTAGTGAGCCGCGAGCGGCGTGAAAGGGTCTACCGACTTCAGGGCGAGGATGTACCAGGCGGTCGCGCCCGTGTGCATGGAGCTGAAGTAGCGTCCACCGTCGCAGTCACCCAGGCGGTTCTTCGACGCCGCGATGACTCCTCGGCCGTCACTGTTGTGGCCGTGTCGTTGCGCGAAGCGGATGTCGGACAGGTATGCCGCGGCGCGCTTCGCGTCTCCGACTGCATCTCGTTGCTCGAGTGCATCGGCCAGATGCGCGGTGCCTTCGAACCACACGCCGGAGCGGTCGCCGGAGCAGAAGCTCACGCCGTCGAATCGACCTGTGACGGCGAGATGCCGCACATCCCAGTCGACTGCCCGATCGAAGCGGACGTCGCGGAGCGACAACTGTGCCCAGCTGTTGACGTCCTCTGGTTGCTCGTCATCGTTCACCGTCCTGCCGTCGGTCCTGGTTCCGACGTAGAAGCGATGCGCGGTGCTGCTCCACATCTGCCCGACGAATGTTCGTGCCCACGCGGCGTCGGTTGCGAAGCGGGACCTGCCTGCCGCCGCGAGCATCTCGAAGAGGCCGTACAGGTCGAGGTTGTGTTCGGTCGACTTCCACCGAATCAGTCGGCCGTGCCCGGTCACGCCGCCGGTGTAGCCACCGGGACCTCTCGTGTCACGGCAGTGCTTGTGGACCCACTTCCCGATCCTCACGGCCGCGCGAAGATAGGTGTGATCACCCGTCACCGAGGCGGTGCGTGCCAGCGCCATCCCGACCCACGCCATGTTGCCGACGTCGGACGTCCGGTCGCGAACCCGAATCGATGCCGTCGATGTCAGGGGTCTCGGCGCGTACGCCGCCCGGATCCGCCCGTCACCAATCGGGTCGTGGCGCTGGATGAACACGAGCGCGTTCGCGATCGCGCGCGCCCGGCGGATCGCACTGCGCGTGCCCGCTGCGATGTAGGCGTCGATCACCAGGGCATCGTCGTACGTGACCGAGTCGGTGTAGTGCTTGCGGGCCAGCGGGCCACCGACGTAGCTCCGAACGAGGCGTCGCGTTGAGCCCGTCGCGCGACGATCCATCACCCGGTCGAGGAACTGGTATGCCTTCGCCTCGCTCGTCATCGGGTGCGATCGCGTAGCCGAGGCAGCAGGATGCTCGGCCCCACTCAAGACGACTGAGGCGAGGAGCCCGGTTACTGCCCAGCGATATCGCACGTGGCGCCGCCTCAGCCGAGCAGCGCGTCCACTCTTCTGGCGTATTCGATGTCGAGCTCGGTGACCCCGCCGGCCGAGTGCGTCGACATGACGATCGTCAGGTCGCCGTCGGTGATCTCGGTGTCCGGGTCGTGGTCCATCTCGCGGGCGATCACCTCGAGCTTCGCGAGCACGTCGTCCATCGCCTGCGGACCGCCGTCGACGTGAACCGTCCGGCGGATCGCGGACCGGTCACCCGCCCAACCAGTGAGCTCGCCCAGAGCTGCATCCCGGGCAGCGTCATCCAACACCGTTGCCATTCGCCTTCTCCTTCGGTCGACACGATGATCTTGCCCGACCCCGTCGATGTGACACGCCGCCACATAGCCTTTGCGTCGTGACCGCTGAGCCCGCCCGACGACTTCTGCTCGTGCACGCCCACCCGGATGACGAGACGATCGCCACCGGCGCAACGATGGCGAAGTACGCCGCCGAAGGCGCGCACGTCACGCTCGTCACGTGCACACTCGGCGAAGAGGGCGAGATCCTGGTCCCAGACCTGGAGCATCTCGCGTCCAACCGTGACGACGGTCTCGGTGAGCATCGCATCACCGAGCTCGATGCCGCGATGCGTGCCCTCGGAGTTGTCGACCATCGGTGGCTCGGCGGCGCCGGCCGATGGCGCGATTCCGGGATGATGGGCGAGTCGACCAACGACAACCCTTCGTGCTTCTGGAACGCCGCCCTCGACGAAGCGATCGGCGAGCTCGTCAGGGTCGTCCGCGAGGTGCGCCCGCAGGTGCTCATCACCTACGACGACAACGGTGGGTACGGCCATCCTGATCACATCCAGGCGCATCGTGTGGCGGTCGGCGCGTTCGATGCTGCGGGGGATCCCGCGCGCTACCCCGAGCATGGCGCGCCGTGGTCGCCGTCGAAGCTGTACTACGCCGTCGTACCGAACTCCCTGCTCCAGCAAGCCTTCGTCGCCCTGAAGGAGCTCGGCGAGGATGCTCCGTTCGGTGTCACGGCACCTGAGGACCTGACCTTCGGCGTGAACGACGACATCGTCACCACGGTCGTCGATGCGCGTGCCTACCTGCCGAAGAAGATGGATGCGATGCGGGCGTACCCGACCCAGATCGCCGTCGACGGCCACTTCTTCGCACTGTCGAACGACATCGCGCAGGGCGCCTTCGGACTCGAGCACTACGTCTTGGCGCGGGGCGAGTCGGAAGTGTCGGAAGGTCGCGAATCCGACCTGTTTGCCGGGCTCGTCTGACTCGTCAGCGTTCCGACAGGCACACAGGACTAGGCCGTTCAGGTACTTCGGCCGAAAATAGGCCTTCCTGATTAGCCCATAGGGGTGAAATCGCCCATCGCGAACGTTCAAGTACGCGCACTCGGTGAAAGACTCGATACGAGTTCCAAATCGCACCATTTCAATCGTGAATCGAGGCTCCGTGGAGCGTTCGTCGGCAGTTGTAGAACCCGTGTCCCAGGCCCTGTACGGAGCTGCTGGCGACTCCATCCTTTCGGTGGCCGGCGCTGACGTCGGCGTCAGGCGAGAGCTTCAGCGCCGCCGCCGGTTGTGGCGGATCGCGTTCTATGTCGGAATTCCCGCAGCGTTCCTCTGGTGGCGCATCTTCGACAGCCGTCCGTTCGACGTCTTCAACTTCCCGCACGTCAACTGGTTGGTCGTCACGCCGATCCTGTTCTTCGCGGGCCTGCTCGGCATCTACGCCGCGATGCTCCTGGTCTCGCGGCGCAGCCCGCACATCATGTACCGGCCTGAGCAGATCGACGTGCGGCTGTCCGACGTCGTCGGAATCGACCCGGTGAAGTCCGAGGTCATTCGTTCCATCAACCTGTTCCTTGCGCACAAGTCATTCGCCGCCGAGATGGGTGGTACGCCGCGACGCGGCCTGCTGTTCGAAGGTCTGCCTGGCACCGGAAAGACCCACACCGCGAAGGCGATGGCCGCCGAGGCGGGGGTTCCGTTCTTCTTCGTCTCAGGCACGTCGTTCCAGTCCATGTTCTACGGCGCGACCGCGGGCAAGATCCGCTCGTTCTTCAAGGTGCTGCGCAAGACAGCGCTTGCCGAGGGCGGCGTCATCGGCTTCATCGAGGAGATCGACGCCATCGGCGGAACCCGTCACGGGATGGGCATGTCGGCGAAGGACTCGGTCGCGAGCTCGATCGCATGCTGCGGCTCGCTCGAAAGCCTGCCGTCGTCGTATCTGCAGACCGCGCCGGCCACCGTCACGAACAACTACATCAGTGAGGGTGTCGGCGGCGTAGTCAACGAGCTGCTCGTGCAGATGCAGTCCTTCGACGAGCCCATGGGCTGGCACAAGGCATGGAGCGGCATCGTCAACACGATGAACAAGCTCATGCCTGCGCACCGGCAGATCCCGATGCCGGCGCCCCGCCGCGCCAACATCCTGCTGATCGCCGCCACGAACCGTGCGGACTCACTCGACCCCGCCCTGCTGCGCCCCGGCCGATTCGACCGGTCGCTGAACTTCCAGGCACCGGACCAGCGCGGGCGCCGGGCGCTCGCTGACCACTTCCTCGCGAAGAAGGCACACCACGACGAGCTCGACGACGAGGAACTGCGGGACACGTTCGCCGGGGTCACGCAGGGCTACACGCCGGTACAGATCGAGCAGCTCTTCGATGAAGCGCTGGTCAACGCGGTTCGCCGCGGTGACAACAAGATGAACTGGAAGGACGTCGAGGGCGCCCGGCTCACGCTGTCGGTCGGCATCGGGCAGCCGGTCGGTTACACCGACCACGAGAAGCGGCTCATCGCGACGCACGAGGCGGGCCACGCAACCGCGGCGTACCTGATGGCACCGAACCGCCGGATGGAGATCCTGTCGATCATCAAGCGGCGGGACGCGCTCGGCATGCTGGCGCACGGTGACTCCGAGGAGGTCTACACGCGCTCGCGCAAGGAGATGACCGCGCTCGTCCAGATCGCGATGGGTGGCCAGTGCGCGGAGGAGATCTTCTTCGGGGACGTCACGACGGGCCCGGCCGGCGACCTGCTCTACGCGACGAATGTCGCAGCGCAGATGGTCGGCGCCGCGGGAATGATGGACACGCTCGTCTCGTACGCCGCGATCCAGGGCAGCACGTTCAACAACACGAACATCGTGGGGCGGGTGCTCGGGGACCCAGATGGTCGCCAGCGAGTCGAGGAGTTCCTGCAGAACCAGAAGGTCATCGTCAAGGGGGCCCTCGAGGAGAACCAGCATCTGGTCGCTGCGCTGCGGGACGCCTTGGTCGAGCGCAACGAGCTGGTCGGCAAGGAGATCCGCGAGGTGCTCGACGCCGCCAAGGCAGCCGGTCCGCCGCCCGCGGTGATCGACGTCCGGACGCCGGAGGAAGCCGCGAAGGACTCGTTCGTCAAAGGCTGACGACGTGGCAGCGCTGTCGCTATGGCGATAACGCTGTCACATCGTTCCGTCGCCCTAGGCTCGTCGCCGTGGGCAGGCCCGTGGCGGTTGAGCGAGGCGCGCTGGCGACGACGTACCTGGTCCTCGCCGCCGCCGCCGCGCTCTCGGCCGTGATCGAGGCCTTCCTGGTCCCGGAGCGCACGGCGGGAGTGGTCGGCCTCTCGCTGCTGCTGGCCGTCGTCGGCAACGTCGCCCTCGGGCTGCTCGGCGGCGTCGGTACCCGGACCTGGGCGGGCTCGGCGATCCCGCTCGTCGCCTGGGCGGTGGTGCTCGCTGTCCTTTCGGCGTCCGGCCCGGGCGGCGACGTGATCCTGCCCGGCGCGCTCCCGCCGGACCCGCCCGTCGCACACGTCAGCGTGGCGCTGCTGTTCGCCGGTCTCATCGCAGGCGCGGTTGCGGTTGTCCTCACCTCGCGCTACACCACACGGGTGAATGCGCCGAGACAACATGGGTGACGGAATCGCAGCTTGTCGCGCCGACGGAGGACCTCGGCGGTGTCGACCAGGAGTCGGTGAGCACTGACGCGATCATCGTGCACCTCGGCGCGGGTCGGTTCGCCGTGGATCTTGCATCGGTCGCCGAGGTCGGACGTGCCCCCGCGGTGACGCGAGTTCCCGGTCTGCCGGCCTGGCTCGCCGGCGTGGCGAACTGGCGTGGCCGGATCCTGCCGATCCTTGACCTCCGGCCACTCCTCGGCGCTGAGGCCGTGCCACTGGAAAGCAGCGGTCGTCTCATCGTCCTCACCGACGGCTCCGTCGCGGTTGGCCTGCTGGTCGACGCGGTGGACGGTACGACGGCGCTCGTCGACGTCGCACCGTTCCCTCCAGCCAGCGCTCCGATCGGCTCGAACCTGCTCAGCGGCCAGTCACCCCGCGAGGACGGACCGCTCGCCGTGCTCGACGTGCCGGCGGTGATGCGCCTGCGCGAGAGCCTGCCGCGCGGCCGTCGCACGGCTTAATCACGCACCACGCCACGCTCAACCGCCGCTGAGCGCGGACTTCAGGGCGAACCGAATTCGCCCGATGAACCTGATGAACGTCACGGGAGGATGGAGGGACAGTGGACTTCAGCAAGAAGCTGAGCCGTGTTGCGGCCGCTTCGACCTGGGTCGGCAGCCTGCTCGCGATCGTCGGTGCCATCGTCCTGCATCGCCACCCCGCCGCTGGTGTCCACGTCCACCTCAAGGCGCTCTACTGCTGGGAAGGCCTCGCGTTCGTCAACGCGACCTTCATGTCTCTGCTCCCGACGATTCAGGCCTCCGTCGCGCACGTCCGCCGGCGGATCACGATCTACCGAATGGTGCTGTTGCTCTCGACGACGCTGTCGGTGAGCGCTGCGACCGCCGTGACGGGCGGCCTGCGCGGTCCGTTCTGGATCCTGTACCTGCCGGCCCTTCTCTTCGCCGCAACGACCCTCAAGCAGTGGCAGTCCGTGCTGCTTGGTGTCGCCAACTCCGGCTGCCTGGTCGCAGCTGCGCTGATCGCGCACAGTGTCGACTCGACCACTGTCGCGTGGCTCGTGCTCGTGCTGCCCGTGTTCCCCGCTCTCACCTGGTTCAACGGTGCCTTGTCGCAGTCGATCTGGGCGATGCGAGCGATGGCGCGCGCCGAGCGTGACGAGCTCCAGGCTCGGGTCGGTGAGCTCTCCCAGGTGCTCGCGCAAGCGGCCGAGGGCGACCTGTCGGTTCACATGGCAGGCGAGGACAGCGATCACGAGGCGCTCGAAGTGCTGTCGGGTGCGTTCTCGCACACTCTGACCAACCTGCGCGGCCTCGTCGGGCAGATTCGGACCGGTGGTGAGCAGATCGGCGCCGCCGCCGGGGAGCTGCTCGCGACTGCCGAGGAGCACGCCGCATCGGCGTCGCAGCAGTCATCCGCCGTCACCGAGACGACGTCGACGATCGAGGAACTCGCCGCGACTGCGGCACAGATCGCCGAGACCGCCGAGGCGGTAGCGAGGTACGCCGCGGAGACGTTGCGCCACGCTGACGACGGCCGCAATGCGGTGCAGTCGAGCGTCGGCGCGATGGACACCATCGCGAACCGCGTGGACTCGATTGCCTCCCGCGCGCTCTCACTGGGCGAGAAGAGCCAGGAGATCGGCCGGATTCTCGAGGTCATCAACGACTTGGCCGAACAGACCAACTTGCTCGCACTCAACGCGGCGATCGAAGCCGCCCGCGCCGGCGAGCACGGCCGCGGGTTCGCTGTTGTGGCATCTGAGGTTCGCAAGCTCGCCGAGCGCGCCCAGGAGTCGACCGGCCGGATCGCGTCGATCGTCAACGAAATCCAGAGCGAGACGAACGCGACCATCATCGCCAGCGAGGAAGGCGCCAAGGAGGTCCGGACCGGCTCCGACCTCGCCCGTGGCGTCGTCGAGGCACTCGAGCGAATCAGCGGCATGGTCGACGAGACCACGACGGCGGCCAAGGAGATCTCGATCGCGACCCAGCAACAGCGCTCCGCATCCGACCAGGTCGTGTCCGCGATGACGCAGGTATCGGACGTTTCCCGGCAGTACGCCGTCGGCTCCAAGCAGGCGGCGGCCGCGGCTGCCCAGCTGAACGTGCTGGCCGCTGAACTGCGCGCATCGATCGCGCAGTTCAAGGTCGCGTAACCCCGCTCAAGCCCGTTGCGCCATGCGCCGATCTTGAGATGTGGGCCATTCGGCGCATGTCCGGTTGGTCCGTCTAGCTCCAGGTGAGGAGTCGGCGACAGCATGAGAACTGCGAGGCGGTGATGGCCGCGCAGCGCAAGGGCATGGGACTCGGCACGGTTCGAGTCCCGCGTGCGGCGACCGGTCGCCACGACGATCTACCGAAGGGGCGCGAGGCGGTGCTGGAAACAGTGGTCGGTGCGGTACCGACGCCGCGCGCTCCGGCGGTGACACCCGTCGCCACTGCCCTGCCAGTCGACATCGAGCGCAAGCTCGCGGAACTGGTCGGGATCGACCCCATCGTGAGCGAGCCGCTCGACGATCCGAGTGTCGATCCCACCTACGACGAGCTGAAAGCCACGCACTTCGCCAAGCGAGTCCTCCAGGTCGCGCAACAGCTGACGCTGGGCAGTCTCCTGCTGATGGTGGTCTGCGCCGTCGTCGCCGCCCGCACCGACAGCACATCCCTGCCGGTCCACTCGACGCCGCTGACGATCTGGGCAGTGGCCGCCGCGATGTCAGCGGTCGGCCTGGCCGCGCTCGTCACCGACCCCGACGTCGCCGACGGTCTGAGCCCGCTGAAGCGCCGTGCCCTCGGGTCCGTTCTCATGTCGGGCCTCCTCGTCTCGCTCACCGGCGCGGTCGCGAATGCCGACGGCCTTGCCGCCCCGACATGGGTGCTGTTCCTGCCGGTGGTCGTCGTGTCAGGCGCGGTCCTCGGACCGTCGGTCGGTCTGCTCGTCGGCGCGCTGTCCTCGAGCGGGATCTACGCAGCTGCCGGGTTCTCCCACACGCTCGACATCGCGGGTGTCGGTCGGCTGGTGGTGATCCTTCCCGCCATGCCGTTGTTCGGCTGGGCGGCGGGCGCGCTGGCGAGCGGCGCACATCAGGCCGTCGCGCGGGCCCGTGACCAGCGCATCGCGCTGATCGACGACGTCCACCGGCTGTCGACCCTCCTGGACTCCGTCTCGAACGGGGACCTCTCGGCGGTGCCGTCACTGGAGGACCCGGCCGATCAGGCGACCGCGACGCTTGCGGTCGTGTTTGCGGACACCGTGTTGTCACTGCGCCGGCTGGTCCGTCAGTTGAGCGACGTGTCGGAGCACTTGGCGGAGAACGCCAGCGACCTCGCCGGTACGGCATCGTCACAAGTGGGTGCGGTCGAGCAGCAGGCCTCCGCCGTCTCGCAGACCACCAGCACCATCGAGCAGCTCGCGGCAACCGCCACCTCGATCGCGGAGACCGCGGAGCGGGTGTCGACGTTCGCCGGCTCGACGCGGGTCGACGTCGACACCGGTGTGCGCAGCGTCGCCGCGGCGACCGCGTCGATGATGGCGATCGGTGAACGCGTGAAAGAGCTCGGCGCTCGCACCGGTCGGCTCGACGAGCGGGTCGCTCAGATCGCGGAGATGACGCGTTTGATCGACGAGCTGGGTCGGCGTACGACGATGCTCGCCGTGAACGCCTCGATCGAGGCAGCACGCGTCGGGGAGCTCGGTCACGGATTCTCGACCGTCGCGACCGAGATCGGAGCGCTGGCCGCAAAGGCGCGGGCCGCGACCGCCGGCATCGCGGAGATCGTCAAGGAGCTCGAGGTCGAGGTCGCCGCGACCGGAGCGGTCAGCCGTGAGGGTGTCGAGGCGGTCGCGATCGGGCTGGAACGTCAAGAGGTGGTGGAAACGGCGCTCGTGCAGATCAGCGCGCGCGTCGATGACACCACCCGCGCCGCGCACGACATCACCGCCGCGACCCGGCAGCAACGGGTGGCGAGTGACGCGGTCGTTCAGGCAATGCATCTGGTCACCGGGTCGAGTCAGAGCGCCACCTCGGCCACGCGGAGTCACGCGGCCTCCGCGGAGCGGCTCAGGGATCTCATGAGCACGCTTCTCAGCGCGGTTGCGAGGTTCAGGCTGGAGTGAGCCGCGCCGATGAACTATTCGTGAGCTGTGCATCAAACCGGGCATCTGGAGCGGCTAATGGCCGGCTGGGCTGACGACCCGGAGCTGCTGGCAACGTTTCGCGCCGAGGTCGAGGAGCGCGTTGCGTCGCTGCAGGCTGGGCTGCTGGCGCTCGAGGCACATCCTTCGCCGCGCCAGGTGGTCGTGAGCCTGTTCCGCGATGCCCACACCGTCAAGGGTTCGGCGCGCATGCTCGGGCTCTCCGAAGTCCTCGCGGTCGCGCACAGCGCTGAGGACCTGCTCGGTGCGCTTCGCGATGGGCGCCTCCCCGTGCGCCGCGACCTGGTTGACCTGCTGCTCGCCTCGTGCGACGGGATCTCAGGGGCGCTCCCGGGCGTGGACGACCCGGTCCCCGACGAGCACCTGCACTCCCTCGCCGACGCCATGGGCCGCGCGCTCAGCGGCGAGGAGCCGGTCGTCGTACCGATCTGGACACCGGTAATACCCGAGGACGACGAGACCGTCGACGATGCACTGCGCCGCGGCGGCGACTCGGTTCGAGTCACGACGGCGAAGGTCTACGAGCTGATCGACGTCGTCGGTGAGGCGGAGCTCGATGCCCGCCGGCTCGAGCGAGCCAGCACCACGATCGAGTCGGTCGCCTCCGACACGACCCGCTGGTTGCGTACCCTTCGCGACGCGGTCGTCACGCATCCGTTGCCCGATGACGCGCAGCAGGCGCTGACCCGACTGATCGCCGCGGATGATCAGATGCTCGCCGCTGCCCGTGAGCTTCGTGAACTGACCGATGATGCGCAGAGCCGGCTGTCGCAGGTGCGCGACGGTGCGATGGGTCTGGCGATGGTCCCGGTACGGCGCGTGGTGGCCGGCCTGCCGCGAGTCGTCCGTGATCTCGCGACGGCCACCGGCAAGGACGTTCGCCTCGTGCTGCAGGGCCAGGACGTCGAGCTCGACAAGCAGGTGTTGGATGGCGTCTCGGACGCGCTCAAGCATCTGGTCGTCAACGCGGTCGACCACGGCTGCGAATCCGTCGCCGAGCGCGTGGCGGCCGGCAAGCCGGCTCAGTCGACGGTCACGGTCACCGCTCGGGCGGCCGGTGGGACCGTCGTCATCGAGGTCACCGACGACGGGGTCGGGATCGACGAGGAGGCGCTGCGCGCAAAGGCGATAGCGCGCGGCGCTCTGCTGCCGGACTCGGCGCTGTCCGGGCAAGCGCTCTACAGCGTGCTGTTCATGCCCGGATTCACCACGGCCGACGAGGTCACCGAGACCTCCGGTCGTGGCGTCGGTCTCGACGTGGTGCGCAGCGCGGTCGAGGCGCTCGGCGGCTTGGTCGAGCTGCGGTCGTCATCGGAAGGTACGACGTTCTCGCTCACGCTGCCCGTGACGCTCGGCGTTCTGCGGTGCTTGATGACCCGCCTCGGTGACGAGCGGTTCGCGCTGCCGGTGCCCGGCATCGTCGAGTCGCTGTCGCTGAAGAACGCGGTCGTTCACTCTCTTGCCGGCAATCCCGTCGTCGTCCGCCACGGTGAGACGCTGCCGCTTCTCGACCTCGGTCATGCGCTGGGCGTCGCGGGCAAGCGGGAGCCGACTGCAGCGATCGTCGTGCGTCATGGCGACCGGCAGGTCGCCTGGGCGGTCGACGCTCTCGACGGCGAACGGGAGCTCGTCGTCAAGGATCTCGGTGCGTTCCTCGGCCGGCCGCCGGTGATCAGCGGCGCAACCATCGACGGCGACGGCAGCGTCGTGTGTCTGGTCGACCTCCGCGAGCTCGGTGACGACAGCAAGCAGCGCACCTCGGCGTCTTCGTCGCTGTTCGCGGCGGAAGGCACCGACGTACCGTCGCAGCGCCGGCCGCGGGTGCTCGTCGTCGAGGACTCGGTCGGAGTACGCGAGCTCGAGCGGGCGATCCTCGAGAGCGCCGGGTACGACGTCGTCACCGCGGTCGACGGGACCGACGGCGCCTCGCGCCTTGGCGACGATCCGGCCGACCTCGTTCTGTCGGACGTCGAGATGCCGGGCATGGACGGTTACACGTTGACCCGGACGATCCGACGGACTCGCGGCTGGGAGCAGGTGCCGGTCGTGATCATGACCAGCCGCGGTAGCGACGAGGATCAGAAGGCTGGCCTCGACGCCGGCGCGAGTGCGTATCTGCTGAAGACAGAATTCGATCAGGAAGAGCTCGTCGAGACGGTCCGCCGGCTCGTCGGTCGATAGGAGACGACATGCCGACCGTGGTGATTGCCGACGACAGCCCGACGCTGCGCCGAATCCTGACCTCCGTGCTGACGAAGGAGGGATTCGAGATCGTCGCTGCCGAGGACGGTGTCGGCGCGGTGCAGCAGGTGTTCGCAACGATGCCTGACGTCGTCGTGCTCGACGTGCAGATGCCGCGGGTCTCCGGCTACGTCGCCGCGCGACTGCTGAAGGACGACTGGCAGACCGCGGACATCCCGGTGATCCTGCTGACCTCGCTCGACGCCGCGAGCGATCGCTACTGGGGCGCCCAGGCCGGTGCCGACCGGTACTTCACCAAGGACTTCGAAGCGCCACAGCTCGTGGCGGCCGTGCACGAGGTGATTGCCGCGGCGAGCGCGTCGCAGGGCGGCCGGCCGTTGCTGAAGGCGGATCCGCTCGAGCTCACCGACGACGACGTGATGGGGCGGGTCTGCGACCTGCTCGACCGCAAGCTGTTCGAGACGTCCGTCGCCGCGGAGGTGACGGCGCTCGCTGCGACCACCCACGGCTTCGAGGAGAGCGTCGCGGGCGTGCTGGACGTGCTGAAGCGATTCGTCGACTACGACCTTGCGTCAGTCGTGCTCCTGGAGGAGCGGACGGCATACGTCGCGGTCGCGCAGGAGACCTCCCAGCTGCAGTACTCCGGAATGCTCACCGCCGCGGTCGACGCCCTGTCCGCCGTGTCGGGGCAAGCCACGTCGGTGGCGGACCTCGAGCTCAGACTGGCCGACCCGAGTGGCCTGCTCGGCGAGGAGGACGAGCGCGGCATGGCGACGTTCCTGTCGATGCCGCTCAAGGGACATGGTGGTCATGTCATCGGCCTCATCGCGCTCTCCTCGGCGCAGAAGAACGCCTTCGGTGAGACCGCGCTCGGCACCCTGCGTCTCGTCGACGGGCCGGCCGCTCTGGTCATCGACAACGCCCGCCTCGCAGGGGTGCACGCGCCGGCGGCTTCCTAGCCCTCCCGTCGGAGTCGCGCGGGTTGATCGTCCGGCTCCGCGTCCGGCTAACGTTCCGTCATGCCAACCGGACGGATGGAGGCGTTCAGCGACGGTGTGATCGCCATCCTGATCACCGTCATGGTGCTGGAGCTCGGTCGTCCGGAAGGTCCGACATGGGGCGACCTCCGTCACCTGGCACCGAAGCTGCTCGCCTACCTGCTGAGCTTCGTCTACCTGGGCATCTATTGGAACAACCACCATCACATGCTGATGGTCACCGAGCGGGTCGGCGGCCTCGTCCTGTGGGCGAACCTGCATCTGCTGTTCTGGTTGTCGCTCGTGCCGTTCGCCACCGACTGGATGGCCGAGG
>Ga0213876_10001021_pt1 | contig 18119 bp, 18 predicted proteins | sample BarmaccomBMRX_R9_FD_160113 | JGI IMG/M metagenome (GOLD analysis project Ga0213876, IMG submission 160113) | Root-associated microbial communities from Barbacenia macrantha in rupestrian grasslands, the National Park of Serra do Cipo, Brazil - RX_R9 | ecosystem: Host-associated > Plants > Roots... | reverse complement strand
CGCCGTGCGCTCTTGAAGGCAAGAGGCTGTCTATCGTCTGGACGAGCGAGACGAAGTCGGAGGTCTTGCTCTTGTAGATTTTGACGCCGGCCTGCGTGGGCCGCCGCTGCCGGTTCGGGCCGGAGCTTTCGAGCGAGAAGAGGAGGACGGGCGTCACGGGGTCTAGCTCGCGGAGCTGTTGGCAGAGTTCGAGGCTGTCGGCGTCGATGTAAGTGTCGTTGAGGATGTAGAGGTCGAAGCGGTCGGTCGCGGCCACCTTCAGGCACTCGGCGGCCGTCTGCACGGACTCGACCTCGTAACCCTTGCGCGTGAGCATGAGGGCGATCAGGTCACCCACGTCCTTGTTCGACTCGGCGCACAGAATGCGCCTCTTGCCTTCAGACATGCGGACACACCCCGACGAGAGAGAGCGCGGAAGCGTTATTCGCGAGGGGGCTGTAAAACAAGGGGGACTTAAATGTAAACGCGCGGGCGCCCTCAGTCAAGGCTCCCCGTCTTCCGACGCGGGAAGGGATTGCCCGACCTGCCCGAGAGGATGGAGTTGACGGTCGAGACGATATCGAAGAGGTCTTGGGGCTTGGTGAGGTAGGCGGTGGCGCCGGCTTCGAGCGCCAGCTCGCGGTCGCGGCGGAACGCCTGGGCCGAGAAGAAGAGGATCGGCGTCTCGGGCGTCATCTCGCGCAGGCGCTTGCAGAGCTGGAGCGCGGTGCCGTCGATGTAGTCGTCGTCCACCATGTAGAGGTCGAACCGGCCGTCGCCGACCAGCCCGACGCACTCGGCGATGGTGCCGGCCGAGACGACCTCGTGCCCCTGGCGTTCGAGCAGGATGGTGATGAGCCGGCACGTGTCTTCGTGCGGCTCGGCGCAAAGGACGCGTCTGCGGGGGGAAGACGGCATCGGGGGAAAACTCCTTAACTGTCCTTTGTTCGCAGTTGCTACGGGCGGCCTGAGAAAAGTCGAGTCGGTGAAGACTGAGACTCTAACGCCGGCCGGCCTCCGGGGTCTGTACGGGGTAAAACACTCTCGTCGGGGCCGGCTCTGGACGGCAGACATTAAGCCTCAAACCAAAAAATTTAGCAACTTAAATTCTTCGGCCCGGGCGGCGCCTACTGGGCGGGCGAAGGCGCGGCCGAGTCGGGGGTCTCGGCCGTCTGGGTCGCCGTCGCCGGGCCGTCGGCGGACGCGGCGCCGGGGGGCGTCTCGGCCGGGCGGAGGAGTTCCGCGACGATGCCGGAGCTGCCGCGGTGTTCGAGCCAGTGGCGGTAGGTGACGGTCAAGACCGCGATGACCGGGATGGCGAGGAAGATGCCGGCCACGCCCGCCAGCTCGTGCCCGGCGAGGATGGCGAGGATGACGGCCAGCGGGTGGAGGTGGATGCCCGACCCGATGATGCGCGGGTAGAGGACGTAGTCCTGCACGATGCGCAGCACGGCGAGGAAGAGGAGGACGGCGAGCGCCTTCGTCCCCGAGTCGAACCCGGCGACGGTGCCGGCGAGGGTGGCGACCACCACGGGGCCGAGCAGCGGGATGAACTCGAGCATCCCGGCGACGAGCCCGAGCACCAGCGCGTAGCGCAGGCCGAGGACGGCGAAGGCCGCGGTGCAGATGCTGCCGATGAGGAGGCACGAGATGAGCTGCGCGCGGATGTAGGCGGCGAGCGTCGAGTTGATGTCCTGGAACAGCTCGTCGCCGCGCCAGCGGATGCGCCCCTGCGGCAGCATCATCAGGGCCGAGCGGCGGAAGCTGTCGGCGTCCTTCAAGAAGAAGAAGGCGAGGATTGGGATCAGCACGAGGTAGGGCAGGTAGCCGAGCAGGTTGACGGCGCTCGAAAAGCCCTCGCCCGTGACGTAGCGGCCCACGTCGCCGATGGCGTCCGAGACGGTCTTGTTCGCCGTGTCGCGCACCGAGGGCGGCAGGTTCAACTGCTCGAAGAGGCCGTTGAGCCGCTTGGCCCGTTCGCGCGCGTTCGTCAGGTAGCCGGGCGCCTGCTGCGCCAACTCGCCCAACTGCGTGCCGACGCGCGGCGTGAGTACCCACGCGCCCAGGCCGAGCGAGCCGAAGATGGCGACGTAGACGACGGCGATGGCGGCCGTGCGCGGCAGAAGCCGCGGCTCGCCCTGGCGGTCGCGCCGGGCGAGACCTTTCCGCACCAGCTCGATGAGCGGCGCGATGAGGTATGCGAAGAAGATGGCGAGGACGACGACGAGCAGCACGCCCGTCAGCGCGTAGAAGACCCAGCGGACGGTCTCGAAGAGGTAGTAGATGACGAGGACGAGCACCGCGACCCAGAGCACCGAGCGCGAGGCGAGCCGCAGCACGAGGCGCGCGCGCCGCTCGGTGAGCGCGAGCGCGGCGGACGCCTCCTCGTCTTCGCTCAACTCGGGCCGGACGATTGTCTTCTGTTCTGCCAAAGCCTGCCGCCCTCCGCCCGCGCGGGGTTCAGGAGCTTCCGTGACTGTGGGTTCGTGGGACATGCAGCATGATGCTAGGAGGAAAGGCAAAAGGCAAGAGGCAGAAGGCAAAAGGCAAAAGTGGAAGACGAAAGCCGCGCCGTGCGGGCCGCCGTCTTCATTTTTGCCTCTTGCCTTTTGCCTCTTGCCTTAGTTCTCGTAGTCGGAGTAGTCCTCGTCGGCCTCGCGCTCTTTGATGCCGGCGGGCTCCCAGACGAGGCCGCGCCACTCGTCGGTCTCGCCGAGCAGTTGGAGCGCGGCGAGCGGCTGGACGGGGTTGCGCTCCAGCCTGAGTACCTCGGCGACCGCCTCGACCGTGCGCCCCTCGTCGCCGGGGACGATGATGCGGACGCGGCCGCCCACGTCGGGCAGGCGTTCGAGGTGGACGAGCGCGCCCTGCGGGCCGATGTTCTCGGTCTCGCCCTCGACGACGACGTGCTCGCCCGAGCGCTCGTCGTCCCACTCGGCGCGCACGCTGATGTGCACCATGTAGCGCGGCCCTGTGCGCTGCTCAACAAAGCTTGCGGACATCCGGGGCACCTCCGTTCGAAAGGGCGGAATTCTCTCCGCCTATTAATAAAGTGCTAAAGGGGCAGGATTTTGGGAAATGATGAATGATGAGTGATGAATAAAACCAACTTGCCTTTAACTCATCACTCATCATTCATCATTCCTACTCGTCATCTGTCGCGCGCAGCTTCTCAAGCACCGAGAAGTCTTCGAGGGTGGTCGTGTCGCCGTGGGCGGAGCCGGAGGTGGCGATCTCGCGCAGGAGCCGGCGCATGATCTTGCCGGAGCGCGTCTTGGGGAGCGCGTCGGTGAAGCGTATCTCGTCGGGTCGCGCGAGCGCGCCGATCTCTTTGGCGACGTGGCGGCGCAGCTCCTCCTTCAGCTCGTCCGACGCCTTGCGCTCGCCTTCGAGCGTGACGAAGGCGACGATGCCCTGACCCTTCAACTCGTCCGGGCGGCCGACGACCGCGGCCTCCGCGACGGCCTCGTGGGAGACGAGCGCGCTCTCGACCTCCATCGTGCCGAGGCGGTGGCCCGAGACGTTGATCACGTCGTCCACGCGGCCCATGATCCAGAAGTATCCGTCCTGGTCGCGCCGCGCGCCGTCGCCCGCGAAGTAGACGCCGTCGATCTCGGAGAAGTACTGCTTCCGGTAGCGCTCGTCGTCGCCCCAGATGGTGCGGAGCATCGAGGGCCACGGCCGCTTGACGACGAGGTAGCCGCCCTCGTTGGGCTTTGCCTCGACGCCCTCCTTCGACATGACGGCGGCCTCGACGCCGGGCAGCGGGCGCGTGGCCGAGCCGGGCTTGGTCGGCGTCGCGCCCGGCAGCGGCGCGATCATGATGGCGCCCGTCTCTGTCTGCCAGAAGGTGTCCACGATGGGGCAGCGGCCCTTGCCGATGATCTCGCGGTACCACATCCACGCCTCCGGGTTGATGGGCTCGCCGACGGTTCCGAGGAGACGTAAAGACGAGAGGTCGCAGCGCAGCGGCCAGTGCTCGCCCCACTTGATGAAGGCGCGGATGGCGGTGGGCGCGGTGTAGAAGATGTTGACGCCGTGGCGCTGGATGATGTTCCAGAACCTGTCCGGCTCGGGATAGTTGGGCGCGCCCTCGTACATCAGCACCGTCGCGCCGTTCGAGAGCGGCCCGTAGACGACGTAGCTGTGGCCCGTCACCCAGCCGATGTCGGCCGTGCACCAGTACACGTCCTTGTCCTTGAGGTCGAAGACCCACTTGGTCGTCAGGTGCGTCTGCAAGAGGTACCCGGCCGTCGTGTGCAGGATGCCCTTCGGCTTCCCCGTCGTCCCGGAGGTGTAGAGGATGTAGAGCGGGTGCTCGCTGTCGAGTTCTTCCGCCGGGCAGTTGTCCGAGACGGCTTGCATGATCTCGTGCCACCAGTAGTCGCGCCCCATCTGCATGTTGATCTTGCTGCCCGTCCGCTTGAAGACGATGCAGGTCTTGACGGTCGGCGTCTTCTTCAGAGCCTCGTCCACGATCTCTTTGAGCCGCACCTCTGAGCCGCGGCGGTAGCCACCGTCGGCCGTGACGACGAGCTTGCAACCCGCGTCGTTGATGCGGTCGATGAGCGCCTGCGAGGCGAAGCCGCCGAAGATGACCGAGTGCGGGGCGCCGATGCGCGCGCACGCGAGCATCGCCACGGCCAGCTCGGGCACGAGCGGCATGTAGAGCGCGACGCGGTCGCCCTTCTCGACGCCCGCGCGCTTGAGGACGTTGGCGAAGCGCGAGACCTCGCGGTGCAGCTGGCCGTAGGTGAGCGTGCGCTGCTCGCCCGGCTCGCCCTCCCAGACGATGGCGGCCTTGTTGCGCCGCCACGTCTGCAAGTGGCGGTCGAGGCAGTTGTACGCGGCGTTGATCTTCCCGCCGACGAACCACTCGGCGTGCGGCGGCTCCCACTTCAAGACCGTCTCCCACTTCCTGAACCAGTGCAGCTCCGCCTCGGCCATCCGCGCCCAGAAAGCCTCGGGCGCGTCCGACGCCTCGCGTCTGAGCGCCTCCAACTCTTCCAGAGACTTCACGTGCGCCTGCGCGGCGAACTCCGGCGGCGGCGGGAAGACGCGCTCCTCGTGCAGGACGGATTCGATGTTGGTCGTGGCTGAAGACATACCCTGCTCGTACCTCTCAGAATATCTATGGCGGTATGGCTGCCTTGTGTACCAGAAACCGCCCCGCGCGGCAAGGCTCGCGCCGCCCCGCCACTTTTAATCTTGATTTGATTTCGCCGGGTGATATAACTACCGCCGCCCGGCGGTTAGGCTTTGGGGAGGCGTGGCGAGAGGTGGCGGGGAACGGAGGTGGGTTGTGTCAGGGATGGAGTGGGCTTCGATAGAAGGTTCGCCGGCGAGGGAACTCTTTAGGGGCATCCGGCTGCGCACCCTTTGGGAAGGCGAGGGCGGGGCGAAGGCGCAGGTGTTGGAGATGGAGCCGGGCACTTGTTGGGAGGGGTTGGACGTGCACGAGCCGGGGCCGGAGGAGGTGTTCGTCGTCTCGGGCGTCTTCAACGACGGCGTGCGCGACTACCCGGCCGGGTCTTTCATCCACGCGCCGGCGGGCTCGTCGCACGTCCCGCAGTCTCGGACGGGCTGCGTGCTGTTCGTCTTCTACCCCGAAGGCTGAAGGTCGATGAGGGTCTTAAAGGGGAGGGTGGTGACGGGCGTCGGGAGCTTCTCCTTCTGGATAGAGAAGCTGCACGACTATTACTTTGAGAAGACCGGCATGCGGCTCTTCCCGGGCACGTTGAATCTTGAGCTGGACGAGCCGTTCGAGCTGCCGCCGGGGCGCGCGCGTTTGGAGGCGTGGGAGTACGGCGGGACGGTCTCGGTCAGCATCGTGCCGTGCAAGGTGTTCGACCGCGCGGCCGTCATCCTGCGGACGGACAGGGACGACGCGGAGCCCGGGTCGAGGAAGATTATCGAAGTCGCCTGCGAGGTGAAGCTGCGGGAGCGGCATCAACTACGGGACGGGGACTGGGTGGAGGTCGCGGTCGCGGATTAGAGACGACGCGAGAGATTGATCGACATGCGCGCGGCGGCGATACAACTGCGGCCCGTCATCGGCGACATCGACGCGAACCTGGCGGCCTGCGAAAAGCTCGCCGACGCGGCCGCCGTCGAGGGCGCGGAGTGGATCGTCCTGCCGGAGTTCTTCACGACCGGCGTCGGGTTCTTGCCCGAGCTGGCGGAGCGTTCGCTGCCGCCGGACGGGGCCGCGACGCGGCTGCTGTTGAGGCTCGCGCGGAGACACGGGGCGGTGGTCGGCGGCTCGTTCCTGTGCCTGGACGCCGACGGTGAGGTGCGCAACGCCTTCCTCCTCGTCACGCCCGAAGGCGTCGCGGGCCGCCACGACAAGGACATCCCGACGATGTGGGAGAACTGCTTCTACGTCGGCGGCACGGACGACGGCCTGATCGAGTTGGGCGGACTGACGGCGGGCGTCGCCCTGTGCCAGGAGTTCAACCGCACGCGGACGGTCGCGCGCCTGCGCGGGAAGGCAGACCTCGTCGTGGGCGGTTCGTTCACCTGGGGCGCGCCGGCGTGGATGCCCTTTCGCGGCCGCCTACAGAGTTCGATAGAGCGCTACACCGACTGGGCGCCGCGCTTCGCGCGCCTCGTCGGCTGCCCCGTGGTCGAGGCGACGCACTGCGGCCGCATGCGCTGCAAGACGCCTTGGCTGCCGCTGCCGTATGAGACGGGCCTCGGCGGCGGCGCGATTGTCTGCGACGCGGCCGGCCGCGTCCTCGCGCGCCGCGCCGCGGAGGAGGGCGCGGGCGTCGCGGTGGCGGAGATCGAGGTTGGACGAATTAAAGCCGGCGAAGGCGAGCCGGAGGGCTTCTGGATTCAGGAGCTCGACCCTTTGTCGAAGGCCGGCTGGCACCTGCAAGGCTGGCACGGCCGCCGCTGGTACCGGCGCCACGTCGCGCCGTCAGGCGTAATGTTGACTAAGGATGAAAGGGAGGGCGGTTGATGGGGACGCAGATTGACGTGAGGGTGGCCGCGAAGGGCGGGAAGTATCTGGGCGACGACATCGGCGGGGCGCTCGTCACCGTCGAAGACGTGCGGACGGGCGAGCTGCTGGCGGAGGGGAGGACGGCCGGCGGGTCTGGAGTGTCCGACCTGATGAGCCTCTGCGTGACGCGCGCGGAGGTTTTGACGGTCGAGGGCGCGTCGGTCTTCACGGCCACGCTCGAACTGGACGGGCCGCGGCTCATCCGTGTGACGGCCTACGGGCCTCTGGCCGCGCAGGGTGCGGCCAACACGGCCTCGCTCACACAGTGGGTCGCGCCGGGCAGGGACGTGAACGGCGGCGCGCAGGGCGGCGGGTTCCTGCTTGAGATTCCCGGGCTCCTGGTGCAGATTTTGAACCCGCCCACGCACTTCCTGCCCGCGCCGGGCCAAGCGCCCGCGCAGTTGGAGATCAGGGCCAACGTGACGATGATGTGCGGCTGTCCCATCGGTGTGAAGCCGTGGGAGCCTTCGCTGTTCGAAGTGTCCGCGTCAATCAAGTCGGGGGAGACATACGCCGTCGAGTTCCCGCTCGCGTTCGACGCGGAAGCCCCGTACGGCGCGCCGAGCCAGTTCAAGGCGCTGTGGGACGTGCCGCCGAACACTTCGGGGCAGTCGGAGATATACGAGATCAACGTCACGGCCTTCCAGCAGTTGACGGGGAACACGGGCGTTGACAGGGCGACGCTCATCATCCCTGTGCCGCCAGCAACGCCCGGCACGCAGGACTGACGCGGGCCGCGGCCCGCCGTGTCTGTCGAGATGAAGAAGGACGAAGAGGGAAGGGTCGAGGTCTTCTTCTACGGCCTGTTCATGGACGAGGCCGTCCTGCGGGAGAAGGGCTTGCGCCCGTCGGGCCGGCGGGTGGCGTCGGTCGAGAACTTCCGCCTCGCCGTCGGCGAGCGCGCGACGCTCGTGCCCTGCGCGGGCGGCGAGGCGCACGGCGTCCTCTACTCGCTGACGCACGGCGAGGTGGACGCGCTCTACTCGGAGGACTCCGTCAGCGCCTACCGCCCCGAGGCGGTCTGCGCGCAACTGGCCGACGGCACGTTCGTCCCCGCCCTCTGCTTCAACCTCCCCACGCCGCCCGCGCCCGGCGAGCGCAACCCCCTCTACGCGTCGAAGCTCAGAGAACTCGCCGCGCGCCTCGGCCTTCCCGCCAACTACGTCTCTTCCATCCGGTAACGCTAATAATGGTTGAGCTGCCTTTTTCAATATGAGCACCTTAGAAACAATAACGGCGCTGATTTTCCTGCCCTCTTCTATTGTCGCTGGAGTTGTATTTATATTAAGGAAGTTCTTTGAACAATCTCTTGCACGAGATTTAGAGCGGTACGGTGCTAATCTTAAGGCTGAATTTGAGCATTCAAGGCTCCGGCTAGAAAATGATCTTCAGACAAAATTTTTTGAGTTTCAGACGAAGTTCTCGCTGTATCACCAGAAACAGGCCGAAGTGATAGAAGAGTTGTATGTGATGTTGTGTGAAACAGAATGGACTGTGTCGGGATTGGTTTCACCTGTTCAGGGTAACGATAAAAGGTCAGTTAAAGAAAGAGTTGCTGAGGCAGACGAAATGTTTGTAGCTCTTGCGCGTTTCTTCGGCAAAAAGCGCATTTATCTTGCTAATGATGTATGCCAAAAAATGGATACAATCCTTAACGCTATGCGTAAATCTGTCGTGCAATTTAGTGTTGGTCAAATGGAACCAAGCGGCACGGTATCTGATATGCGAATGTGGGCAGAGGCATGGAAAGTAATGGATGAAGAATTCCCTCCTTTGAAAGAAGCTCTTGAGCATCAGTTTAGAGAAATCCTGTCTGCTTTACCGAACAGCGCAGCACCCCGAGTCATTTCACCCGACCGCCCTCAGCTTGCCTCTAATGAACATACTGTGGGAGCTTCTGTGCTGCCGCCGTCAGGCAGCAGGTGAATGTAATTCCGGCGATATATCTTCCCGACTATGTGTGCGGGACAAACGCCTGAGCCGCGCTTTATAATCCGCACGCTCTCCGGCCGGAACATTCAGACTAACAGTAGGAACCGACGATGAATAGATTGCCGCGCGCCTTCATTCTCCTCTGCCTTGTCGCCTTAGCCCTGCCCTTCGCCGCGCCGCTCGCCGCGGGCTCTTCCCCGAAGAGGCAGGCGCCCGCCCCGCAGGCGAGTCCGACGCCGGTGAGGGATGAGAAGTTGTGGCGGCGGGCGTTGGCGTTGCAGAAGCGGGCGATTGTGGTGGACGGGCATAACGACATCCCGACGATTATGGCGGATGAGGATTATGACATCGGCGTGTCGTCAGTCGGGAAGTACCACACGGACATCGCGCGTTTGAAGCAGGGGGGGATGACGGGGGAGTTCTTTTCGATCTACGTGGACAGGCAGTACGCGACGCCGGAGTGGGTGGCGAAGAACTACACGACGCAGGGCGGGTCGGCGCGGCGCGCGCTGGACTTGATTGACGTCAGTTACAGGATGATCGAGAAGTACCCGCAGGATTTGATGCTGGCGACATCGACCGCCGACATCCGGCGCGCGAAGAAGGAGGGCAAGGTCGGCGTGCTGATGGGCATCGAGGGCGGGCACGCCATCGAGAACTCCCTGCCGGCGCTGCGCGAGTTCTACCGCCTCGGCGTGCGCTACATGACGCTGACGCACAACAACACGAACGAGTGGGCCGACGCGTGCTGCGACACGGCGCGGCACGGCGGGCTCTCGGACTTCGGCAAAGAGGTCGTCGCCGAGATGAACCGCCTGGGGATGCTCGTGGACGTGTCGCACGTGTCGGACGAGACGATGTCGGACGTGCTCGACGTGTCGAAGGCGCCGGTCATCTGCTCGCACTCTTCGGCGCGCGTCTTCTCGAACCACAAGCGGAACGTGCCGGACGAACTCCTGAAGCGCATCGCGCAGAACGGCGGCGTCGTGATGGTCAACTTCTACCCGGCCTTCCTCGACGAGAAGGTGCGCGTCGCCGGACTCGAACGCGACGAGAGGCTGAAGGCGCAGCACGCCGCGCTCCGCGAGCAGTTCAAGGACGACCCGAAGCGCCTCGACGAGGAGTCGAAGAAGCTCGACGACGCCAACCCCATCCCGAACACGACGCTCTCGATGCTCGTCGATCATATCGAACACATCGCGAAGGTCGCCGGCATCGACCACGTCGGCCTCGGCTCCGACTTCGACGGCGTGCCGAACCTGCCCGAGGGCATCAGAGACGTGTCCGACCTGCCGAACATCACCTACGAGCTTTTGCGGCGCGGACATTCGGACGAGGAGGTGCTCAAGATACTCGGCGGCAACTTCATGCGCGTCTTCGCGGAGGCCGAGCGCGTCGCCGCCGTCGAGCGGCGCAAGATCAGCGGCGAAGGCAGTCTGCGCCGCCTCAAGTAAAAGCAGTAGTCAGTAGGCTCCGCTTTGCGGAAGTTGAGGATGAGTGCCGGAGGGTTAGGGCGTCGAAGTTTTTCTACTGTCTACTCTCAAATAAAATGAGGCGCGCGGGCCAACGCCCGCGCGCCTCTTGATTTTAACGATCTGCTGTGGCGTTAGCGCCCGCCGCCCGAGCCGCCGCCCGAAGAGCTGCCGCCACCGGAGCCGGACGAGCTGCCGCCGCCGCCCGAGCCGCTCGACGAGCCGCCGCCGCCGGTGCCGCCGCCGCCGCCCGAGCTGCTGCCGCCGCCACCGCCGGAGGAGCCGCCGCTCCCACTGCCCGAACCACCGCCCGAACCGCCGGAGCTGCCGCCGGACGAGCTTCCGCCGCCACCACCACCGGAGGTGCTGCCGCCCGAAGAGCTGCCGCCACCGGAGCCGGACGAGCTGCCGCCGCCGCCCGAGCCGCTCGACGAGCCGCCGCCGCCGGTGCCGCCGCCGCCGCCCGAGCTGCCGCCCGAGCTGCTGCCGCCGCCACCGCCGGAGGAGCTACCGCCGCCGCCGCCAGAGGAGCTGCCGCCGCCGCCGCTGCCGCTCGAAGAGCCGCCGCCGCCGCCGGTGCTACCGCCGCCAGTTCCTTCCATGTTGTCTGCCATAAACGCTTCCTCCAAGTGTTGGTGTTGTTCGTTGAAGCCCCGGATGAAACGCGTGAGCTTTTCAAATAGAAGAGACGATGAGATGACCACGCGCATTCATCCGCCATGTTCTGCTTTTGTTCCTTCACCCAACAAACCACATGCCACGCGCGAGCCCACAGCACGCCGCGAGTTTTAGAAGATAAACTCTCTCGCTTTGCCCGGCTTTCGCCAAGCGCTTAACACGCCGTCAAGGATTGGTACCTTTGAGGACAAAATTAAAGTCGTACACGCCCCTCCCTAAAAACATACATTCCGCGCGGCGCGTCTGTCGTCTAACGAACACGAGAACTTGACCACGGACGCGCGTGTTATAATCGAGAATCTTTTAAAGATGGATCGCGCCGGAATATACATCCACGTCCCCTTCTGCCGTTCGCGCTGTTCGTACTGCGACTTCGCCACGGGGACATTCGAAGCCGCGCTCGCCGAGCGTTACGTCGGCGCGCTCGCGCGCGAGATAGAGTCCTTCGAATTCGAAGACGCGCGCACGGACGTTGACACCGTCTACTTCGGCGGCGGGACGCCTTCGCTGCTCACGCCGGCGCAGGTCTCGCGCGTGCTCGAAGCGGTGCGGGGCCGCTTCCGCGTGGACGCGGCCGCCGAGGTGACGCTTGAGATGAACCCCGGCACGGTCACTGCGCCCGGCCTGCGTGCGCTGCGCGCGGCGGGCGTCAACCGCGCGAGCTTCGGCGCGCAGACCTTCGACGACCGCGAGCTGAAGCGCCTCGGCCGCACGCACACCGCCGACGACACGCGCCGCACGTTCGACCGACTGCGCGCCGCGGGCTTCGACAACATCAGCTTCGACCTCATCGCGGGCCTCCCGCGCCAGACGCTCGCGGGCTGGGAGAGGAACCTCGAAGAGGCGCTCGCGCTCCGCCCCGAACACCTCTCGCTCTACCTGCTCGAAGTGCACGAAGGGACGCCGCTCGCCGAGCAGATTCGGCAGGGGCGCTACCCCTCGCCCGACCCAGACCTCGCCGCAGAGATGTACCGCCTGCTGGTCGAGCGCGCGCGCGCCGCCGGCTACGAGCAGTACGAGATATCGAACTTCGGCCTGCCCGGCCGCGAGTCTCGGCACAACTTGAAATACTGGACGGGCGCGCCCTTCTACGGCTTCGGCAACTCGGCCCACTCCTTCGACGGCCGCCGCGCGCGCTGGGCGAACGAGCGCGACGCGCGCGCTTACGTGAAGCTGATTGAAGAGAAGGGCGACGCCGTCGTCTCTCTTGAAGAGCTGGACGAGCGCGGCGCGTCCGCCGAGGCGCTCTTCCTCGGCCTCCGGCTCTTGTCGAAGGGCGTTGACCTCGCCGCGCACCGCGCGCGCTTCCATTCGGACGTGCGCGCCGACTACGCCGCAGACCTCGCGCGCTTCGACGAGGCCGGGCTGATCGAAATCGAAGGCGACGTGCTCCGCCTCACGCCGGCCGGCGCGCTCCTCTCGAACGAGGTCTTCGCCGCCTTCGTCTGAACGCGCTTATGAGATCGATTGACACGGACGTTCGACCGGGAAGCTTTTACCGCTGAGCCACTGACTACTTAAATCATGACCAAGCCATTCATCGTCGCCATCGACGGCCCTTCCGGGGCGGGGAAGTCTACGCTGGGCCGCAGGCTCGCGCGGGAGCTGGGGCTGCTCTACATCGACACGGGCGCGATGTACCGCGCCGTGGCGCTGGCCGCGGCCGCGGCGGGCGTGAAGGACTCGGACGCGGAGGGGCTGACGTGCGTCGCGCACCGCGCGCGCGTCCGGCTCGAAGGCGACCCGGACTCTCTGCGCGTCTTCCTCGACGGGCGCGACGTGTCCGAGGAGATACGCGGCGAGGCGGCGGGGCGCGGGGCTTCGGTCGTCTCGGCCGTGCCGGGGGTGCGGCGCGAGCTGGTGCGGCGGCAGCGCGAGCTGGGCGAGGCGGGCGCGGGCTGCGTGCTCGACGGGCGCGACATCGGCACGGTCGTCTTCCCCTCGGCCGACGTGAAGTTCTTCCTCACGGCCGCCCCCGAGGCGCGCGCGCGCCGCCGGCTCGAAGAGGAGCGCGAGCGCGACGCCGCGCGCGACTTCGAGGAGACGCTCGCCGACATCAACGACCGCGACCTCCGCGACGCCACGCGCGCCGACTCGCCGCTGGCGATAGCCGACGACGCCGTCGTCATCGACACCACCGAACTCTCCGTCGAAGAGGTCTTCGACACGATGCTCCGAACCGTCCGTGACCGACAGCCCGGCGGTTCCCGAAGGGGTGAGGCAGAGGCTTGAACCTTCCTCCGCGAAGGTTCCATAATCACCGCCAGAGGAGAACGCCATGAGCGACAATCCCACGCAAGAGATGCCCGACTCCCGCTCCTTCGAGGAGAGGGTCTTCGCGCGTTTCGACACCTTAGACGTTCGCATGACCACGCTCGAAGACAAAGTAGACTCGCGCCTGCGCGACACGCGGCCGATATGGGAGGCCATGCAGGCGGACTTGGCAAACGTCAAAGATGACTTGGCAAGTGTCAAGAGCGAGGTCAAAGTGATCAGCCGCAACGTCATGTTGTTGCACGAGGACAACCTGCGCATGCGCAGTGATCAACGGGAACTGCGAGAGCGGGTGGAGAAACTCGAATCGCAATCTAGGAGTTAGCCGTTTTCAGACTTGCGAAGGCCACCCGTGAAGTACTCGCGGGCGGCCTTCATTCTTGCAAGAGGCTTTTATGTTCACGGGAATCATCGAGGAGCTGGGGCGCGTGCGTTCTTTGGAGCGGCGGGGCGAGGGCGTGCGGATGACGGTGGAGGCGCGCGTCGTGACGGAGGGGACGGGGGAGGGCGATTCGGTCGCCGTCAACGGCGTGTGTCTGACGGCGCTCGAAGTGCGGCGGGACTCGTTCGCGGCCGACGGCTCGCGCGAGACGTTGCAGCGCTCGACGTTGGGGACTCTGCGCGCAGGCTCCGTCGTCAACCTTGAGCGGGCCGTGACGCCCTCGACGCGGCTCGGCGGGCACATCGTGCAGGGGCACGTGGACGCGCGCGGCCGCTTCCTCTCGGCCGAGGAGCACGGCGGCTCCTGGACGGTGCGCGTCGGCTACCCGCCGGAGCTGGCGCGCTACCTCGTCTTCAAAGGCTCGGTCGCGGTCGAGGGCATCAGCCTCACCGTCGCGGCTTTAACGGATGACCATTTCGAAATTGCCGTCATCCCCAAGACCTGGGCGGTGACCAACCTCTCGCATCTTCGAACCGGCGACGCGGTCAACCTCGAAGCCGACATCATCGCCAAGTACGTCGAGCGCATCCTCTCGGTCGGCGCGCGCCAGGGCGGGCAGGCGCCCGCGCTCACCTTAGAAAAATTGTCGGAGCTGGGTTACAAGTAGGCGCCGCGCGCGTCCGCGGCCGTCGAGGGGACGGAAAAAAAGTCCGTGGGTTCGCGCCGCTTTACAGCGTCTTCAGGCCGGAGAATAATTTCCGAGCCCGAAGGGAGCAGTCCTATGAAGTACAACCCTCGCTTAACTCTCATCTGTAAAAACGCCCTCTTGATCGCGCTGCTGCTCGCCGCCGCCGCGCCCGCCGTCCGCGCCCAGGGCGAGACGTGGGTGCCGTGGACGTTGAGCCCGCAGATGGTTGCCGTGCGCGTCTGGGCTTCGGGCGACCACACGTTCGCCCGCGTCAACCTGACCCTGCCGTCGCCCTGCTACCGCGTCGCGGGCGTCGGCCCGGTCACGCGGCAGGGCAACAACGTGTCGGTGGACTACACGACGGAGCAGTACACGGGCGGCTGCGTGCAGGTGGTCGTCTTCCGCGAAGACTTCTTCGACCTCGGCGCGCTCGAGCCGGGCACCTACACCTTCACGGTCAAGTCGCGCGGCACCGCCGTCGCCAGCGTCACGTTCAACCCGCAACAGATCGCCGAGCACTGGGAGGAGACTTCCGACGTGGCTTCCGTCGGCTTCTCCGTCTGGACGGCCGGCGGGGTCACGTTCACCTCCGTCAGCATCGCCTTCCCCGACGACGGCTACCGGCTCGTCGAATGGCAGGAGCCCGTGCGCTCCGGCAACGACTTCGTCTCGCGCGTCAGGCTCGAACGTTGGACGGGGCACGCCTCGGCGCTCGCGCACCAGGGCGAGACGCGCGTCTTCTCGCTCGGCACGCTGCCCGCCGACGAGACCTTCACCGTCACCGTCGAGTTCTCGGACGGCGCGCGCCGGACGAGCCACCCGTTCACGCCCGCCGGCACGGCGCGGCCCGCTTCGATGCACCCGCTCGACGACGCGGCCTTCTTCGTCCGCCAGCACTACTTAGACTTCCTCGGGCGCGAGCCCGACGCCGAGGGGCTCACCTACTGGTACAACGACATCGTCAGGAACTGCCCCTTCATCCCGTCCCCGTGCCTCGACGTGAAGCGGGTCAACGTCTCGGCCGCCTTCTTCCTCTCCATCGAGTTCCAGCGGACGGGCTTCTACGTCTACCGGATGCACAAGGCCGCGACGGGGCAGATGCCGCGCATGGACGTGTTCTTCGCCGACACGCGCAAGACCGCCGAGAACGTCGTCGTCGGGCGCGAGGGCTGGGAGGCGCAGGTCGAGGAGAACCAGCGGCGCTTCAGTGAGGAGTTCGTCGCGCGCGCCGAATTTAAGGAGCGCTACCCGGAGACCTTGACGCCCGCGCAGTACGTGGACGCGCTCAACAACAACATCTCGCACCCCTTCCGCGAGAACGAGCCCGGCGCGCTCTCGAACTCCGAGCGCGAGGAGTTGATCCAGGGGCTGTCCGCCGGCACGGAGACGCGCGCCACCGTCCTGCGCAAGATGGCGCTGAACCCGGACTTCACCAGACAGGAGTTCAACAACGCCTTCGTGCTGTTGGAGTACTTCGGCTACCTGCGCCGCAACCCGAACGAGGGGCCGGACACGACCTGGGACGGCTACAATTACTGGCTCGCCAAACTCAACACGTTCGGCGGCGACTACGTCAACGCCGAGATGGTCAAAGCCTTCCTCGACTCCGACGAGTACCGCAAGCGCTTCGGCCAGCAGTAAAAGAAGACGGATTTAGCCGCAGAGACAGAGAGGCACAGCCCGGGGCCTGACCGCTTCGAGCTGTGCCTCCGTGTCTCTGCGGTTAAATTCCTCTGGCAACCCGACCGGCCGTCAACCTTCTCCAAAGGTATCCCCGAACAATCCGTTCGCCAAAACGGCCGGTTTCGGGTAACATAAACGCCGACCGCTAAAGCTCTCCACAGTTGATTTTAAAGGCCGTACCCCGATGCCTTTTGCTTCCATCGAAGAGGCCGCCGCCGAGATGCGCGACGGCCGCATGGTCATCATCGTGGACGATGAGGATCGCGAGAACGAGGGCGACCTCGTCTGCGCGGCCGAACTCGTCACGCCCGAGAAGGTCAATTTCATGGCGACGCACGCGCGCGGCCTCATCTGCATGCCGCTGACCGAGGAGCGCTGCGACGAGCTGCACCTGACGATGCAGGTCGCCGACAACACCTCGTTCCTCGGCACCGCCTTCACCGTCTCCATCGAGGCGCGCAGGGGCGTGACGACCGGCATCAGTGCGTCCGACCGCGCGACGACCATCCTAACGGCCGTAGACCCCAAGACGCGCCCGCAAGACCTCGCGCGCCCCGGCCACGTCTTCCCCCTGCGCGCGAAGAAGGGCGGCGTGCTCGTCCGCCCCGGGCAGACCGAGGCGTCGGTTGACCTCGCGCGCATCGCCGGGCTCACGCCCGCGGCCGTCATCTGCGAGATCATGAACGAGGACGGCACGATGGCGCGGATGCCGCAACTCGAAGAGTTCGCCGCCCGCCACGGCCTCAAGATCATCACGGTCGCCGACCTCGTCCGCTACCGGATGCAGAAGGAGGTGCTGGTGCGCCGCGCGGTCGAGACCGATCTGCCGACCGTCTACGGCACCTTCCGCGCCGTCGCCTTCGAGAACGTCCTGAGCGAGGAGGTGCACCTCGCGATGGTGATGGGCGAGGTGCGCACCGACGACCCCGTGCTCGTCCGCGTCCACACCGAGAACGTGACGTGCGACATGTTCGGCTCGCTCGTGGACGACACGGGCTTCCAGCTCCACGCCGCGCTGGAGCGCATCGCGGCCGAGGGGCGCGGCGTCGTCCTGTACCTGCGCCAGCGGCAGAACAACCTCGACCTCGTCCACCAGCTCCGCACCTACCAGCTCATGCGCGAGCGGGGCCTGGCGAAGGAGGAGGCGAGCCTCCAGACCGGCTACGGCGCGGAGCGCGACTACGGCGTCGGCGCGCAGATACTCCACGAGCTGGGCCTGCGCCGCATCCTCCTGCTCTCGAACCACCCGCCGCGCGTCTCCGCGCTCGAAGGCTTCGAGCTGGAGATCGTCGGCAACGTCCCGCTCGGGACGCCGGCACGCGACGAGCGCGGGGCGAGGGTGGCGAAGACGCCCGGCCCGGACGTGGCGCCCGCTTGAGCTTGAGGACAATTTCAAATTTGAAATTTGAGATTTCAAATCCGCGTTAGGGTCTCTTCCCGATTTCGTCTCGGCCGCCACTCCCCCTGGCGGCACTTCACGGAAAAGTTATGCCGACGGACGAGCACGACGAGCGAGACGCTCAGCCGACACCCGAGCCGCAGGGCGGCGACCCCCTGGCGCCGACGCCGCCCGATGAAAGTCGTGGTGTCGGAACGTCCCCCGTCCGCCGCCGCCGCGGCTGGCGCCGCGTGGTCAACCGGCGCAACGCGATATGGACGGCAATAGTCGCGGTCGTGGCCGTCGTCGCGCTCGTCTTCATCCTCTTCGTCCTCTACCGCTCGGGGCAGCTCGACCGCTACGTCGCCGGCCAGATCATCGGCACGCTCGCCAAGTACAACGTCAGGGCCGAGGTCGGGTCGTTCACCACGCGCCTCGGGCCGCGCGAGGTCGAGATCAAAGACCTCAAGCTCTACAACTCCGTCACGGGCGCGCCCATCGGCAACGTCGGCCGCATCGTCGCCAAGGTGCGCGTCGAGGACATGTGGGCGCTCAACCTGACGCGCAACGTCAACCTCGAAACGCTGACCGTTGACCGGCCCGAAATCTGGGTGACGTACGACGCCGAGGGGCGCTCGAACTTCTCG
>Ga0213876_10001020_pt1 | contig 18137 bp, 16 predicted proteins | sample BarmaccomBMRX_R9_FD_160113 | JGI IMG/M metagenome (GOLD analysis project Ga0213876, IMG submission 160113) | Root-associated microbial communities from Barbacenia macrantha in rupestrian grasslands, the National Park of Serra do Cipo, Brazil - RX_R9 | ecosystem: Host-associated > Plants > Roots... | reverse complement strand
ACTGAGCTTCCAGCCGCAGAATCTCGCCGCGGATTTCGTGCCGCATGTCGTGGCGCCGTTGCGCGCGCTGGCCTCGCGCACCATCGACGCCGGCTCGATCATCGGCGGCATCCTGCTGCCCGGCAGCATCGCCGACATGGTGGCGCAGGCCTACCGCGACCATCTGTTCGGCAATCGCACGCTTCAGGATCTGCCGGACGAGCCGCGCTTCGTGATCAATGCCACCAACGTGCAATCCGGTGCGCTGTGGCGCTTCTCCAAGCCTTACATGCGCGACTGGCGCGTCGGCATGGTGCGCCAACCCACCGTGTCGCTGGCGCAGGCTGTCGCGGCGTCATCCGCCTTCCCGCCGGTACTCTCCCCCATGATCATGGAGCTCGATCCGCGCGGTTTCGTGCCCGGCTCCGGCCACGATCTGCAACACGAACCCTTCACATCGCGCGTCGTGCTGACCGATGGCGGCGTCTACGACAATCTCGGCCTGGAGACGATCTGGAAACGCTACCAGACGATTCTGGTCAGCGACGCCGGCGGCCTGATGGCGCCGGAAGGCGAGCCCAAGGAAGACTGGGCACGCCATGCCTATCGCATCCTCAACGTGGTCGACAACCAGGTGCGCAGCCTGCGCAAGCGCCAGGTCATCGATTCGTTCAAGTCCGGGACGCGGTCCGGCACGTATTGGGGCATCCGTACCGACATCGCCGACTACGAACTGGGCAGCGACGCGCTACCCTGCCCGCGCGCCGCCACGATGGCGCTGGCCGAGCTGCCGACTCGGCTGAAGGCGATGCCTGATGAGACCCAGGAACGGCTGATCAACTGGGGCTACGCGGTGGCGGACGCCGCACTGCGCCGCCACCTTCTGCCCGGCCTGCCAAAGCCGGCCGGCTTCCCCTACGCCCGCGCCGGCGTCTGATCCGGGTTGGCGCTACTCCAGTACGATGCGCGGGAAGTAGAACGACACCACCCAGTTGGGTACGTCGACGATCGAGCTGATGCGCAGGTCGGCGCAGACGCTGCACAGCATGTAGGCGTCGACCGCGGAATAGCCGAAGCGGCGGCTCAGCAGCTCGACCATCTCCGATACCGCCATGCGCGCGCCCTGCATCAAATCGGGGCCGATGCCTGTGGTGACCTCGTAGCCCTTCTTGTCGAAATGATCGCTGACCGGGCCGGGCGTCACGTAGCGCGGCATGCGCAAATTGGCACCTTTCACCAGCTCGAACTTCAGGGCCACGTCGATCGGGCTCTCGATCGCCGTGCCGCAGACTTCGCCATCGCCTTGCGCCGCGTGCGTATCGCCGGCCGAGAACAGCGCGCCGTCGACCTCGATCGGCAGATAGAGCTCGACACCCTCGGTGATGTCGCGCACGTCCATATTGCCGCCGACATTGCGCGGCGGGATCACGCTGTGCAGGCCCGGTGCTGCCGGCGCGACGCCGATCGTGCCGGTGAACGGCCGCAGCGGCACGCGGCCGCCCGGTCCGTACATCGCCGGCGCCAGGCCCGGATCGTAGTTCCAGTGATGCAGCCGCGCTTCGGGGAATTGATCGGCCAGAAGACCGAAGCCCGGGATGTTGCCGGTCCAGCCCCAGCCCGAGGGCTTGAACGACAGCACCGTGACCTTCAGCGCGTCGCCCGGCTTGGCGCCGTCGATGAATACCGGCCCGGTGACCGGATTGACCCGGCCGAGATCGAGCTTCTTGAGATCATCAACGGTCGACTTGGCGGAGAGCTGGCCGGACGAGGCGTCAAGCGTCTCGAATTCGATGCTGGCGCCGGGCGCGACCGTCAGGACGGGCGCGAAGGCGTTGTTCCAGCCGTGGTGGATGTGGGCCTTGTGGATCGTGTGAGCGCCATGGGTGTGCATCGCACGTCCTCCTACACCGCCACCGTGAGCGCGCCGTCGATCACCAGGTTGGTGCCGGAGATGCGCCCGGCGCGCGGGCTGGAGATGTAGACGACGCCGTCGGCGACCTCCTGCGCAGTGCCGAACTTACCGGTCGGGTTGACCTTCAAGGTCGACTGGAAGAGATCGGGCATGTTCTTCTCGATGTTCTGCCAGATGCCGCCGTCGAAATAGGTATTGCCCGGCGACACGCAGTTCACCCGGATGCCCTTGCCGACAAGCTGGCGGCTGAGCCCCTTGGCGTAGTGGATCAGCGCCGCCTTGATCGCGCCGTACGAGCCCGCCGCGAAATCGACCTCGAAGCCGGAGACGCTGGAGATCAGCACGATCGAGGCGCAATCGGACTTCTCGAGGAACGGCACTGCGGCGGCGACCGCGTTCACCGAGTGCATCATGTCGGTGCGGAACGATTTCTCCCAGGATTCCGCCGTGTCGCCGACAGCGAGCGCGCTCACATTGCAGACCAGGGCATCCAGCCCGCCGAGCTCGCCGGCGCTCGACTTGACCCACTCCGCGAGCGCCGGCGCATCGGCGACGTCGAGGGCGCGGCCGGTGGCCTGCACGCCCTTGGCCTTCAGCGCCGCGACCGTCGCTGTCACCTCTTGGGCGTTACGTGCGCAGATCGAGACATTGGCGCCTTCCGCCGCGAAGCCATCGGCGACGGCGCGACCGATGCCCTTGCTGCCGCCGGTGACGGCGACCCGCTTGCCCTTCAGCCCGAGATCCATGGCAACCCTCCAGCAACCAAGTTCGTCGGCATCCTGCGCCTGTTCGGCACGCCGCGCCTGCCCAAAAAGCAAGCGGCGCCGGAGGTCATCCGGCGCCGCTTTCATCGGTCGGTCAGGCGGACGCTACTTCCACTTCGCGTAGTAGAAGCGCGGCAACTCATCAGGGAACGCCTTGAACTCGAGCTGCTTGGTGAAGGCGTACGGGTTCACGTAGGTGAACAGCGGCAGCCAGTAGGCGTTCTCGGTGGCGCGCTTGATCGCCGCCGAATAGGCCTTCTTGCGTACCGCCGAGTCAGCCGTGTTGCCGCCCTCCTCGATCAGCTTCGTCAGCTCAGGATCGCGCGTGTAGTCGTCGTTGCCGCCGCCGAACATCACGGGGAGGATCGCCGAGACGTCGTTGATCGAGTAGCTGCCCCAGCTGCCGTGATAGAGCGGGTTCTCGCCACGCCACGCCTTCTGGATCGCCGCGGCGACCTGCAGCTGGGTGATCTTGGCGCGGATGCCCACGGCCGCCAGGTATTGCTGCATCGCCGCGCTCCACGAGGTGGTCGCGACGTAGGTGACGAACTCGATGTCGAAGCCGTCGGCGAAGCCCGCCTCCTTGAGCAGCGCCTTAGCCTTGGCCGGATCGTACGGGTACTTCACCGCCGCGTCGGCATCACAGCCGAACTGACTGGGGAAGCACGGCGCGTCGAGCGCTCGGCTACCGCCGCCCACTAGCTTGTCGGCCATGGTCTTGCGATCGATGGCGTGCCAGATCGCCTGGCGCACCTTGACGTTGGTCAGCGGGTTGCCGGCGCCGCTGCGGCCCGCGGCGTCGATCGACAAATAGCCGATGCGCATGGATTCCTGCCGGATCGACTGCAGGTGCGGCATCTTGTTGACGCTGTCGATCTGGTCGGGGTTGATGTTCCAGATCCAGTCAGCGCGCTGCGCCAGCAGCTCGACCATCGCCGTGGCGTTGTCGGGCACGAAGCGCACGTGCAACCGCTTGATCGCCGGTGTGCCCTTGGGGCTGCCCTTCCAGTAATCGTCGAAGCGCTCGAAGACGACTTCCTTGCCGACCTCATTCTTGACGATGCGATACGGGCCGGCGCCGACCGGCGCTTTGGCGAAGCCGTCCGGCCCGACCTTCTCGCGATAGGCCTTGGGATGGATCGGCGTCACCATGGCGAGATACTCGAGCGCCGCCGGCGTCGGTTTCTTCATCTTGATGCGCACGGTCCAGTCGCCGGTCTTCTCCGCCTTGTCGATCCAGGCGTAGTTGCTGGGCGTCGCCACCTTGCTCGCCGGGTCGGCGGCCATGTTGATGGTGTAGACCACGTCGTCGGCGCTGAGCGTGCTGCCGTCGTGGAACTTCACACCCTGGCGGATCGTCAGGTCGAGCGTGCTGGCGTCGACGAACTTCCAGTCGGTGGCCAGCGCCGGCTTGATCTCGAAGGTCGCCGGGTCGCGATGTACCAGCATGTCCCAGGCCTGGTGCGCCAGGATCAGGCCGGTGCGCTGGCTGTTGAAGTACATGTCGACGTTGGGCACTGCGTCGACGAACAGGATCCTCAGCGTATCCGTCGCCTTCTCGGCCTGCGCCGGCACCGTCGTCGCCAGCATGCCCGCCGTCAACAGCGCGGCGATCATCCTCCTCAATCGCATGTCGATCCCTCCGTCGGTTCGCGGGGGTACGCTATGACCAGCGACACCCCCGCGCAAGCATTCGCCGATCAGCGCGGCAAGGCCGAGGTCCGGCGCCAGAGCTGCGAGCGGCAGACGAACAGCACGCAGCCCCGCACCTCCATCGTCGTGGCGTCGCGCAGCTTCAGCGTGGCGCTGTAAGTATTGCCATCCTCGGGATTGTAGATGCGCCCGCCGGTCCATTCGCCCGGCGCGCCCGGCCGGAAGCCGGAGAGCATGTCCAGCCCGACCAGCGGACGCGAGCGCAGCGCCGGATCGGGGTTGCGCGTGTCAGCTGTCGTCGACGGGTCCCACAGCCAGACAATGCGTCCACACAGCGTGCCCTCGCCCGATGCGCAGGGTGAGACCTTCACCACGGCGGAGGCGGCAGCGGTAAGCCAGTCGCCCATCGGCGAGGTTTGGGCCGACGCAGCGCCGGCGAGCAACACCAGCAAAACGACGAGCGGCAGGAGAAGTCGCTTCATGGTCCCCTCCTACGCGTCCAGCGGCTGCGGCAGGCGGCGGCTGCGAGCTTCGTGGAAGCGCGCCGCGTAGTCGGGATGCTCGGTGCCCATCAGACGATCCCACCAGGTGAAGTACAGGCCGAAATTCCACCGGCCGGTCTGGTGATGCAGGTCGTGATGCGTGGTGGTGGTGGTCCAGCCCAGCAGGCGACCCGGTGCGAAGATCGCCGGATGGAACTCGACGCCGGCATGGCCCATGACGTTGCGCACGATCATGATCAGCAGGAAGAGCGAGATCACCAACGGGTGGACCGGCAGGACGAGCAGGAACAAGGTCAGAAACACCGACTGGATGCACGCCTCACCGATGTCGAAGGCATAGGCCGCGAACGGTGTGGGCGCGCTCGAGCGATGGTGCGCACGGTGAAGGTGGCGCGCCAGCTTCGGCCAGTGCATCAACCGGTGAGTCCAGTAGAAATACGTGTCGTGCGCCAGCAGGACGGCGGCCAGGCTCGCCGCGATCCCGACCCAGCCACCAGCGGCCTCGACGGTCCGCGGCAGCACGATCACGCCTGATGTCACCAAGGCGAAGATGGTGAACCCGTTGAGCGAGAAGATCACGACCGAGCGCAGGGAGAGCGCGATCTCCCTGAGATAGTCGCGGCCGGTCGGTTGCCGGACCTGGATGCGGCCAGGGCCGAAGCCCAGGCGCGCAACCGTGAAGATCAGCAGCGCCATGACCGAGGCAGCAATGGCGTATCGGGCCAGATCGATCAGGGCCATGACCGGCCAGGCCTGAAGGAAGAGATCGAAGATGAAGGACATTGCAGAGGCTCCCGTGTGTGGAACGGGGCCCTTCTCCACTTCGCCGCGCCTCGACGCTCGCCGGATGCGGATGCTGGCTAGCCGAATCATCGCGCAGGCCTGTCGAACTCGAATTCCGCCTGTCTCGGCAAAGACTTACGCTGCCATCGCGCGGGCCCTGAACTCGCTCGGCGTGAGCCCGGTCTCAGCCTTGAAGGCCCGATTGAACGGGCCGAGCGAGCCAAAGCCGGCATCCATGGCGATGGTCAGGACCGGCACCTCGGCTTGGCCAGGGTCGGCCAGCGCCGCCTTGGCGTCCGCGATGCGATAGGCGTTGAGGAACGCGTTGAAGTTGCGATGGCCCAGCCCGCCGTTGATGGCACGCCGCACGCGATGCTCGGTCGCGCCCAGGCGCAGGGCGAAGACCGCGATGGTCAGCCCCTCCTCGCGATAGAGCCGGTCGCGCTCCATCGACGCCTTGATCTTGCCCAGCAAGGCGGTGTCGACCGGCGCGTCGGGCTCGGCGCGCTGTTCCTCGAGTGGTATCGGCTCCGCCGCGCGCGGAACCGGGACGAACAGGTCGCCTGCGCCTACGCCCAACACCGCGGCGGCGAAGGCAAAGCTCACCGCCAGGATACCGAAGGCGTTCAGCACCGAGAGTTCGGGATAGGCCGGCCCATTGGGCATCGCGACCTCGAGGCCGAGGATCACCAGCATGTAGAGGCCGGACATGGCGACGAACACCGGCCGCAGCCGGCGGCGGCGCTCGACCAGATCGGCGCGCGCACCGCGGATCGCGGCGATCAGCGCCAGCACGGCGAAGCCGGCCGCGACGGCATGGATGGCGATGTTGACCACTATCCGCGCCGTGCCGCCCAAGGGCCAGATGAGCAGCCAGAAGATCAGCGCGACCGCGATCCAGGCGGCGATCACCGCGCCGTGGACGGCCCGCGGGCGGAAGCCATCATCGAAGAACGCCCGCGCCATCAGCCAGAGCGCGACCGGGGAGCTATGGGCAAAGATCGCCAGCGGCAGCAGCGCCACGCCGAAGCGCTGACCGAACTCGGGCGTCGAGACGACGCAATAGGCGGCGATGGTGAGTGTGTAGCCGGCGACGATCCACGCCGCCGGCGCGCGCGGCGCGCCGCGCGGCACGAGCAGGGTCAGCAGGGCAAGCAGGCCGACAGCGGCACCGCGCAGGGCCATTTCCAATTCGAGCATCCCGCGCACCATAGCGGAACGGCGATAGCGGGTGGACTAGCGTCCGGCGACGCGCCGTCCTAAAGGTACCCCATCGCGACGCCGAACAAGGGCAGCGGGAGGGAAACGGGTAATGTCTTCGTACGATTACATCGTCGTCGGTGCCGGCTCGGCGGGCTGTGTGCTGGCCAACAGGCTGAGCGAGGATCCAAGCAAAAAGGTGCTGCTGCTGGAGGCCGGGCGGAAGGACGACGGCTTCTGGATCCCGATCCCGGTGGGCTTCTCCAAGCTGTTGAACCACAAGGTCTACAACTGGAACTTCGCCACCGAGCCCGAGGAGAACACCAAGGGCCGCGTGATCCCCATCCCGCGCGGCAAGACGCTCGGCGGCTCCAGCTCGATCAACGGCATGCTTTACGTGCGCGGTCAGCCGCTCGACTACGACACCTGGTCCCAGCTGGGCAATCGCGGCTGGTCGTATGAGTCGGTGCTGCCCTACTTCAAGCGCTCCGAGCATTTTGAGCGTGGCGGTGACGACAGCCGCGGCAAGAGCGGCGAGCTCAACGTCGCCGACATGTACGAGAAGCACGAGATCCTTGACGCCTTCATCGACGCCGGCGTCGCCGAGGGCTATCCGCGCACCGTCGACTACAACGACGGCAACCAGGAAGGCTTCGGCTACTACCAGGTGACGCAGAAGAACGGCCGGCGCTGGTCGACGGCGCGCGCCTTCCTCGACCCGGCGCGTGGCCGGCCCAATCTGCAGATCGAGACCGATGCGCAATGCAGCGGGCTGATCCTCGAGGGCAAGCGCTGCGTCGGCGTGCGCTATCGCCAGAACGGCCTGCCCAAGGAGGTACGTGCGTCGGGCGAGGTCGTGCTCGCCGCCGGCGCGGTGCAGTCACCGCACATCTTGGAGATCTCCGGCATCGGCCAGCCCGAGCTGCTGAAGAAGCTGGGCATCGGCGTGAACCACGAGCTGCCGGGCGTCGGCGAGAACTACCGCGACCACTACGCCACACGCATGGCCTGGCGCGTGAAGCTGCCGATCACGCTCAACGAGCAGACGCGCGGCATCCGCTTCCTCACCGAGCTGGCGAAGTACTACCTGCAGGGCCGCGGCATCCTCACGCTCACCGCCGGCATCGTGCACGGTTTCGTCAAGACTCGGCCGGAGCTGGCCGGACCCGACATCCAGTACCACTTTGCGCACGCGAGCTACCCCAGCGCCGCCGATCGGCGCCTCGAGAAGGAGCCGGGCATGACGGTGGCGGTGTGCCAGCTCAGGCCGGAATCCAAAGGCTCGATCCACGCCAAGTCGAACGATCCCTTCGCCGCGCCGGCGATCCGGCCGAACTTCCTCGCCGAGGAAGTCGATCGCCAGTGTCTGGTCGACGGCATGAAGATCGCGCGCCGCGTGATCGACAATCACAAGATGGACAAGTACCGCGCTTTCGAGTTCCGCCCCGGCCCCGAGGTGAAGACCGACGAGCAATGGCTCGACTTCGCGCGCATCAATGGACAGACGGTTTTCCATCCCATCGGCACCTGCAAGATGGGCAGCGATCCGATGGCGGTGGTCGACGATCAGCTTCGGGTGCACGGCATCGCCGGTCTGCGCGTCGCCGACGCTTCGATCATGCCAACCCTGGTCAGTGGCAACACCAACGCTGCCTGCATCATGATCGGCGAGAAGGCCGCCGACATGATGAAACAGGCCGCGAAGGCGGCGTGACCCGCGCCCGCGACCTCGGGCTGGCCTGCGGCCGGCTGCCTCCGGGCCGGCTCAACCTCATCAGCGACGTGGCTGGCGTATCGGTCGGCCACGTCACGCTGGTGGATGGCGAGATCCGCACCGGCGTCACCGCCATCCGGCCGCACGCTGGCGACGTCTTCCGCGACCGGCCCGTGGCTGCAGCGCATGTGCTGAACGGCTTCGGCAAGAGCATCGGCCTGATGCAGGTCGAGGAACTCGGCCAGCTCGAAACGCCGATCCTGCTCACCAATACGCTGTCGGTGGGCGCCTGCGGCACCGCGCTGATCCGCCGGGCCATCGCCGAGAACCCGCGCATCGGCCGGCAGACGAGCACAGTCAATCCAATCGTGTTCGAATGCAACGACGGCTATCTAAACGACATCCAGGCGCTCGCCGTCACAGAAGCGCATGCGCTCGCAGCGCTCGACGCAACAACCACCGCGTTCGATGTCGGTGCGGTCGGCGCCGGCACCGGCATGAGCTGCTTCGGCTTCAAGGGAGGTATCGGCAGCGCATCGCGCCAGCTCACCCTGGATGGTGCGACGTTCCATCTCGGTACACTGGTGCTGGCGAATTTCGGTCGGACTGGCGACCTGAGACTGCCCGATGGACGGCGCGTGGCGCCACCCGATCTGGCCACCTCGGCCGAACGCGGCTCGGTGATCATCGTCGTTGCGACCGACGTCCCGCTGGAGCACCGCCAGCTGCAGCGTGTCATCCGCCGCGCAGGCGCTGGTCTCGCGCGGCTCGGCTCGTTCTACGGCCACGGCAGCGGCGACATCTTCCTCGGCTTCACCACCGCCAACCGCACGTCGCACGATGCGACATCCGACCTGATGCCCATGCGCGTTATCGCCGAGCAGCGCATCGACCTGCTGTTCGAAGCTGTCGCCGATGCCACGCAGGAATCCGTACTGGACGCGCTGGCTGCGTCGCCCGACACCCTCGGCCGTTCAAGCCACCACCGCCTCGGCCTTGCAGGTTCGCTGTAGTGTCGGGCAAAGCGCAGTCTCAAGTCAGCAATTCGATGATCACGACTGCGACCGCGCCCAGCAGCAGGATGACAAAGCCCCAGGTGCTCAGGCGACGACGCCAGCGCACGTGACTGCGCTGATCACGTTCCAGTCGGAGTTGGCTCGGCATGACTCCACGCAATATGGGATCGCGCCGATCGCGCAACCAGTGCGACAACGATGTCGACGCCGGTAGGTGGCACTGAACATCGCAATCTCAGAGTTTCGATTGCGCTACGATCCGATGACGGCGTGGTCACAGGTCCCGCCACGCCTCTATAGTGAGCACATGGCACAGACGGACGATCCCTACGACCTCGCACGCTTCGTGCGGGCGCAGGAGGACGACTACGCGCAAGCGCTGTCCGAGCTGCAAGCCGGCCGCAAGCGCAGCCACTGGATCTGGTACATCCTCCCGCAATTGCTCGGCCTGGGCTCCAGCTCCATGGCTGTACGCTACGGCATCACCTCGCTGGACGAAGCGCGGGCTTATCTGAAACACGCGGTGCTTGGCGCGCGTCTGCGCGAATGCGTCGCCGCGATCAATGCGCATGGCGATGGTTCGTCAGCTGAGGAGATGCTCGGCAGTATCGACGCTCAGAAATTCCGGTCCTGCCTGACCCTGTTCATCGCCGCGGCCGAGCACGACGCACCATCGCGGCAAGAGTTTCAGCAGGCGCTCGACAGGTACTACGGCGGCGTACCCGACCAGCGCACGCTGGGGTTATTGGGGAGGGCCTAGACGGGCAAGAATTGCTAACGCGAAATTCAGGAATCGTCGCTTCGCCGCACGGCGATGGGCCGCCATATAGGCGACGTCATGCTTTTGCCGACCCTGCCCTTGCAACTCTGTAGCACCGCCGCGGCCTGATCCGCGGCGCGGCGAGCTCACTCGCCGCACACCACAGGCAAGCTTCCCTTTCGCCTTAACAGGCCATCCGCACCGCGATCGTCGATCGCCGTGACAGTCGACCTGCGTCCCATTTCCAGGAGTGTATCCATGTCCGTCTTGTTGAACCGTCGCGCCCTCATCGGCGCCACCGCCGCCCTGCCTTTCGCGCGAATCGCCGCCGCCGATGCGCGACCAATCAGCTACGTCGTGCCCTTCACGCCAGGCGCGACCAACGACAACTCGGCCCGCATCGTGGCATCAAGGCTGGCCGAAGCGCTGGTGACTTCAGTCATCGTCGACAACAAGGCCGGCGGCGGCGGTTCGATCGGCGCCGACTTCGTTGCCAAGGCGGCAGCCGACGGCCGCACCCTGCTCAACGCCTCGACCGGCAATCTCACCATTGTGCCGCAGCTCATCCAGACCGGGTACGATCCCTTTCGCGATTTCACGCCGCTGGCGCTGATCGGTGAATCGCGCTCGGTCTTCGCCGTGCATCCCGCGCTGCCCGTCAGCACGCTGGGCGAGCTGATCGACTACGCGCGCAAGCATCCCGGCGAGTTGAACTTCGGCTCGGCCGGCAATGGCTCCGGCGGTCACCTTGCGGGCGAGTATCTGAAACTGCGCACCGGCATCGACATCCAGCACGTGCCCTATCGCGGCAGCGCGCCGGCCGCCCAGGACCTCATCGCCGGACGCATCCACTTGATGATCGATCCGATTGCCGCGACATACGTACGCTCGGGCCGGCTGCGTGGACTTGCGGTCGCCGGCAACGATCTGCGCGACGACCTGCCCGGCGTGCCGAGCATCGCCGAGGCCGGCCTGCCCGACTGGGAGGTCCAAGGCGGCTTCGTCGCCGTGGCACCGGCGGCGACACCCGGTCCGATGCTGGCGCGCCTGTACACGGCCTTCGCCCGTGTCCTGACCGACGAGGCGACGGTACGGCAGCTCAACAGCATCGGCCTCGCGCCGCGCCTGCTGTCGTCGGAGCAGATCCTCGCGCGCCTGCGCCACGAGAGCGAAACCAATGGCCGCATCATCGGCCAAGCGAAGATCTCGGTCTGACCTTCGCATCAGGAATGGTTATGCGCCGCGCAAGACAATCTCGTTGGCGAGTTCGGGTGCGGCCACACATCTGCCTGACATCTCCAACCTGGAGGATTTCGAATGACGCTCGTTCTAGAACGCGACACCGCGACGGTACCCAAGCACCTCACCGCCACGCTGAACTACCTCAAGCGCACCGGCGAACGGCCCGCGCGCTACGTCGAGGAACCACCACCCGGCGTGCCGCAGTGGAACGGCATCGACGATCCGCGCTCGATCCTGATCGAGGATGCGCGTGGCCATGAGCAGGAGTTCACGCTCGACCGCAACGGCTTCCAGCTGGTTCATTCGGCCTCCACGGTGCGCGACTTCTACGACGCTGGCGAGGTCGCAAGAACCTATTACCCCGAAGTCGAGGGCCTGTTGCGCGCCGAGCTGGGCGTCGAGCGTGTGGTGATCTTCGATCACACCGTTCGCAACGCAGCGCGCAAGGGCGCACGTGAACCCGCGCGGCGGGTGCACAACGATCACACCGTGAACTCCGCGCCGCGCCGGGTGCGCGATCATCTCGGCGGCGACGCGCTGGAGCTGTTGAAGGGCCGCTTCGGCATCGTCAACGTCTGGCGGCCGATCCGCGGGCCGGTGCGCGACTCGCCGCTGGCGCTGTGCGATGCGCAGAGCTTCACCGACGCCGACCTGATCGCCACCGATCTCGTCTATCCGCACCTGCGCGGCGAGACCTCGTCGGTCGAGTACAAGCCCTCGCACCGCTGGTACTATTTCTCCGACATGCAGCCCGACGAAGCGGTACTGATCCGCGTGCACGACAGCGCCGAGGACGGCCGCGCGCGGCTGTCCTTCCACACCTCGTTCGACAACCCGCTGGCGCCCGATGCACCGCCGCGCGAGAGCATCGAGGTGCGTGCGCTGGTCTTCTTCCCGAATCGCTGAACATCTGAGGTGGCGGCGCTCATCGTCGCCACCTCGTCCTCTCCGGCGTAACAATTGCTTTACGCGAACGGCGGTGATTTGATGGCGCCCGTCCGAGACAACGGACCGGGAGGGGTGTGACAATGCGAACAATCGGGTTGGCTATCGCGGCGCTGGCGCTGTTCGTCGGCATGGCCGCGGAGGCGCAGCAGACGCAGACGCCGCGCAAGGGCGGCACCATCCGGATGACCGGACCGTATGGCGCCAGCATGGGCAGCCTCGATCCCCACGCCACCTCGCGTGCCCAGGATGGCATCGTCAGCTTGGCCATCCACCGCCCCCTCTACAGCTGGGACTCGACCAACAACAAGGTCGTGCTGGAGCTGGCGACCTCGGTGACGCCGTCGGAGGATGGCCTCGTCTATACCTTCAAGCTGCGCGACGACATCTTCTTCCACAACGGTCGCAAGATGACCGCCGACGACGTGATCTATTCGTTCACGCGCATCATGGACAGCACCAAGGGCTACCCTTCCGCGCGCTACGTGCGCGTGATCAAGGGCGCGGTCGAGGTCGAGAAGGGCCAAGCCAAGGAAATCTCGGGCTTGAAGAAGATCGACGACTTCACGCTGGAGATGACGCTGACCGACCGCGTCAACCCCGGCTACTACTTCTTTCAGAACAACACCGCGATTGTGCCCAAGGAAGAAGTCGAGAAGGGCAATTTCGCCGCCAATCCGGTCGGCCTGGGGCCGTTTGTTTTCAAGGAGCATATCCCAGGCAGCCGCGTCGTGCTCGAGCGCAATCCGAAGTTCTACAAGGCAGGCAAACCCTACGCCGACAGGATGATACTGCAGATCATGTCAGAGGCGCCGGCGCGCGACGTCGCCTTCCGCAACAAGGAGATCGACACCTCGATCCTCGGCCCGGCACAGTACGTCGCCTATCGCGCCGATCCCGAGCTGTCGAAGGGCATCCTCGAGGTCGCGGAGATGTTCACCCGCGCGCTCACTTTCAACACCGAGCACAAGCCGTTCCAGGACAAGCGGGTGCGCCAGGCGATCAACCACGCCATCGATACCGACCTGATCATCAAGCGGCTGGTGAAGGACAAGGCCTATCGCGCTACAAGCTGGCTGCCCTCCTCGTCGCCCGCCTATGACAAGGCGCTGAAGCCCTATGCCTACGATCCGGACAAGGCCAAGGCGCTCCTGAAGGCGGCGGGCTATCCCGACGGCTTCGAGTTCGAACTGACCACCAGCCAGAACGAGAGCTGGGGCCTGCCGATCGTCGAGGCGATCCTGCCGATGCTGGCCAAGGTCGGCATCAAGGCGAAGCCGAAGCTGGTCGAGGTCACAGTGCTTACCGATGTCGCGCTTAAGGGTGAGTTCCAGGCCTATATCGGCTCGAACCTGACGGGTCCGGATTCGCTGGCCACCCTGCGCTGCTTCTACTCCAAGACGCCGCGCTCGGCTTGCCGCGTAACCCTTTTCTCCAGCCCCGAGTTCGACAAGGTCTTCGAAGCGGCGGCGGCAGAGGTCAACCCGGCCAAGCAGCTCGAGCTGATCGCCAAGGCCAATGCCATCCTCTACGACGAGGCGCCGGTGTGGTTCTTCAACTACAACAAGGCCGTGCTTGCCTATCAGCCGTGGATCCACGGCCTGCAGGCCAACGCGACCGAGATCACCCATCAATACGTCGAGGACGTCTGGGTCGACGAGCGCTCGCCCGTGAAGTGAGCTGAATGGGCCTTGTAGTGGTCTTCAGACGGGCGGCGGCGCTGTTGCCGCCCGTCGCGTCCCGGAACTGACGATGCTCACCGTTCTCGTCCGCCGCCTCGCCAACGTCATTCCGACGTTGTTCGCCATCGTCGCGGTGGTCTTCCTGCTGTTCAGCGTACTGCCCGGCAGCTTCATCTCGGCCATGAACGAGGATGGCCGCGGCATGATCGATCCCGCCGTGATGGAGCGGATGCGCAAGGAGATGGGGCTCGACGATCCGCTGATCGAGCGCTTCGGCAAGTATGTCGGCCACCTCGCCATCGGCGATCTCGGCAATTCCTTCCGCACCAAGGAGCCGGTGACCAAGCTGATCGGCGATCGCCTGTGGCCGTCGCTGAAGCTGGTGCTGGCGGCAATGCTGTTCGCCATCGTCATCGGCGTGCCGCTGGGCTTTATCGCCGCGCTCAAGCCCGGCAGCGTCACCGACGCCACCTCGATGGTGGTGGCGATATCCGGCCTGTCGCTACCCAAGTTCTGGCTCGGCCTGATGCTGATGTATCTCTTCGCCCTGCAGCTCAAGCTGCTGCCCAGCTTTGGCTACGGCGATGGTGGGCTCACCCATCTCACCCTGCCGGCGATCGCGCTGGGCGTCAGCCCGATGGCGCTTCTCGCGCGCACGACAAGAGCCGCGGTGCTCGACGTGCTCAACGCCGATTTCGTGCGCACTGCGCGCTCGAAGGGCATGAGCGAGCCGCGCGTCGTCACCTGGCACGTGATGCGCAACGCGTTGGTGCTGGTGATCACCACCATCGGCCTGCAGTTCGGCTCGCTGATGGGCCAGGCCGTGGTGGTCGAGAAGCTCTTCGCCTGGCCCGGCGTCGGCTCGCTGTTGGTCGATTCGGTGTTTCAGCGTGACGTGCCCGCGGTGCAGGGTTGCATCCTGCTGATCGTGCTGTTCTTCCTCGCCATCAACACGCTGATCGATCTCGCCTACGTCGCGATCGATCCGCGCATCCGCTACGCCTGAGGCGCCGCGATGAAGTTGCGTACCAATCTCCTCGTCGGCGGCGGACTGGTGGGCCTGGCAATCGTCGTCGCTATTCTCGCGCCGTGGATCCAGATCACCGATCCGGTGCTCGACGCCAATTTGATGAACGCCGAGATCCCGCCCGGCGCCGACTTCCCCTTCGGCACCGACCAGCAGGGCCGCGATATCTACTCGCGTATCGTGCACGGCGCGCGCATCTCGCTCACCGTCGGCCTGGTGTCGCAGATCGCCAACACGATCATCGGCGTCACCCTGGGGCTGACCGCCGGCTACTGGGGCGGGCTGTGGGACGACCTCGTCAGCGGCGTCACCAACCTCATGCTGGCGATCCCGTCGCTGATCTTCGCACTGGCCATCATGGCGATCCTCGGGCCCGGCCTGGTGAGCCTGCTGATCGCGCTGGGACTCACCAACTGGTCCTATTCCTGCCGCATCGCGCGCGCGCAGGTGTTGTCGCTGAAATCGCAGGGCTACGTGCAGGCCGCGCGGATTCTCGGCTACGGCGATCTGCGCATCATGTTCACCCAGCTGCTGCCCAACATGCTGGGGCCGCTGATCGTCATCGCGACCCTGGGCATGGGCGGCTCGATCCTCGCCGAGGCGGCGCTCTCCTTCCTCGGCCTGGGCATCCGTCCACCCTATCCGAGCTGGGGCAGCATGCTCTCGGAAGCGCGCGACCAGATCACCACCGCGCCCTGGCTGTCGGTGTTCCCGGGCCTGGCGATCTTCCTCACCGTGCTGGGCCTGAACCTGCTGGGCGACGGCCTGCGCGACATCCTCGATCCGCAATCGCAGGAGCGCCGCGCGTGAGTGACGTCCCTCTGCTTGCGGTCGACGGACTGCGCATCGACATCGGCAGCGGTGCGCAGCGCCATGCCGCGGTAGAAGGCGTGAGCTTCAGCATCGCGCGCGGCGAGACGTTCGGGTTGGTGGGCGAATCGGGCTGCGGCAAGAGCATTACTGCACTCAGCATCATGGGTCTGCTGCGCCAGCCGCTGTCGTTGGGCGGCGGTACGATCGTGCTCGATGGCCAGCCGATCCACAAAGCCTCGGCGGCGGAGATGCGCAGCCTACGCGGCCGGCGTATCGGCATGATCTTCCAAGAGCCGATGACCGCGCTCAATCCGCTCTCGCCGGTTGGCCGCCAGATCGCCGAGATGTTCGTGCTGCATATGGGCATGGGCTGGAAGGAGGCCAACGACCGCGCGGTGGAGTCGCTGCGCCAGGTGCGCGTGCCCTCGCCCGAGCGGCGCATCCACGACTATCCGCACCAGCTCTCCGGCGGCATGCGCCAGCGCGTGATGATCGCCATCGCGCTCGCCTGCTCCCCCGACATGCTGATTGCCGACGAACCCACGACGGCGCTCGACGTCACCGTGCAGGCCGAGATCGTCGATCTGATGCGCGAGCTCTGCGCCGCCAAGGGCACGGCGATCCTGATGATCAGCCACGACCTCGGCCTCGTCGCCCAGGTCTGCCGCCGCGTCGCGGTGATGTACGCCGGACGCATCGTCGAGCAACGTGCCTCGGCCGAGGTGTTCAAGGACCCGCGCCATCCCTACACGCGCGGCCTGCTTGCCTCGTTGCCACGGCTGGGCGCGCGCTCCAAGCAGGGCCGTCAGCGGCTCAACGAGATCAGCGGTGTCGTGCCGGCAGTATCGGCCTTCCCCAAAGGCTGCCGGTTCAATCCGCGCTGCACAGCGCGCACCGATGTGTGCATGGTCGAGGATCCGGCGACGACGGCGCTCGATGGCGGCGTGGGCCTCGTGCGGTGCCATAATGCCTGAGGTCATCGACAAGACGCTGCTCGCCGTCGAGGAGCTGAAGGTCCATTACGAGGTCGGCGGCCGCTTCGGCACGCGCATCGGCAGCCGCTCCTTGCGCGCGGTCGACGGCGTGACGCTCGAGGTGAAGGCCGGCGAGTGCCTCGGCCTAGTGGGCGAATCCGGCTGCGGCAAGTCGACCCTGGCGCTGGCGATCATGGGCCTGGTGACGCCGACCAGCGGACGCATCAATGTCGGTGGCCAGGCGATCGGCAAGGACCACAAGCCCGACCGCGAATCGATGGCGCGCGCGGTGCAGATGGTCTTCCAGGACCCCTACGCCTCGCTCAACCCGCGCCAGACCGTGCATCGCACCTTGGCTGATCCGCTGCGCCTGCACGGCATGGGAAACAAGACCGAGGTCGAGCATCGCGTCGCCGACATGCTGGCCAAGGTCGGTCTGCGGCCCGAACACGCCAGCCGCTACCCGCACGAATTCTCCGGCGGCCAGCGCCAGCGCATCGGCATCGCCCGCGCGCTGATCCTGGGTCCCCGCCTGGTGATCTGCGACGAGCCGGTCTCGGCGCTCGATGTCTCGATCCGCGCGCAGATCATCAACCTGCTACTCGACCTCAAGGAGCAGCTCGGCCTGAGCTACATCATGATCAGCCACGATCTCGGCGTGGTCGAGCACATGAGCGATCGGGTCGCGGTGATGTATCTCGGCCGCCTGGTCGAGACCGGTCCCTGGCAGGAGATCTTCGAGAACCCGCGCCATCCCTACACGCGCGCGCTGATCGCCTCGATCCCCGATCCATTCCTGCCGGCCTCGCTACAGGCGCAGAAGGCGCGTGGCGAGATCGCCAGCGCGCTGAACCCGCCGCCCGGCTGCCACTTCCACCCGCGCTGCCCGATGAAGCAGGATCGCTGCGTCGCCGAGATGCCGCTGCTGCGCACGGTCACCAGCGGCCACAACGCCGCCTGCCATTTCGCGATTTGAGCGACGGACTCTATCCGATCCAGCCGGCGTAGAGCCGAGAGACGAACGAGGCGGTCGGACGCGCGCGTAGCTCGTCCACGATCGCCCGTAGCGCGGTCGGCATCTGGCCATAGACAGGCACCGGTGCAATATATCCGGCGGGCAGCAGCAGTGGCGCCGTGGCGGTCGCCAGGGCGAAGTCGCCAAGCGTAAGA
>Ga0213876_10001019_pt1 | contig 18168 bp, 17 predicted proteins | sample BarmaccomBMRX_R9_FD_160113 | JGI IMG/M metagenome (GOLD analysis project Ga0213876, IMG submission 160113) | Root-associated microbial communities from Barbacenia macrantha in rupestrian grasslands, the National Park of Serra do Cipo, Brazil - RX_R9 | ecosystem: Host-associated > Plants > Roots... | reverse complement strand
GCACGCGCGACAACCGCCTGCAGATCGGCCGCGAGCTCGGCGCCGATTTCGTCGTCAACGCGCGGAACGAGGACCCAGTCGAAGCGGTGCGGCGGCTCAATGGCGGCAAGGGCGTCGACTATGTGATCGAGTGCTCGGGCGCGCCCAATGCGGTCAATGAGGCGGCGCGCATGGTCAACCGGGGCGGGCGCATCTGTCTGGCGGCCTTTCCGCACGAGCCGGCCGAGATCGATATCGCCCACCTCGTGCGCAACAACATCTATGTGTTCGGCATTCGCGGCGAAGGCCGCAGCGCGACGCATCGCGCCGAAGCCTTCATGGCGCAGAAGCGGTTCGATGCGACCAAGGTGCACACCCACACTTTTGCGCTGGAGGATCTGCGCGAGGCGCTGCGCTACGCCCGAGAGCGGGTCGACGACGCGATCAAGGTCGTGGTCAAGACGCGCGGTCACGTCGCGCTGAACCGCGTCGCCGCCGAGTAGGTCGGTCAGCTCAGCGATACCGGAGAATTGCGCGATGACGGTGACGACTGCAGACCGCCCTGAAGCAATCGCAAGCCTCGTCGCGAAGGCGACGCCGATCTTCGCAAAACTCTATATTCAGGTGCTCATCGCGGTCGGGCTCGGCGCGCTGCTCGGCGCACTGGTGCCGAACTTTGCCCAGAACCTGAAACCGTTCGGTGACGCCTTCATCAGGGCGATCCGGGTCGTGATCGCGCCCATCATCTTCACGACCATCGTGGTCGGCATCGCGAAAATGGGCGATATCCGCCGTGTCGCCAATGTCGGCATCAAGGCGCTCATCTATTTCGAGGTCGCCTCCACGCTGGCGCTGATCTCAGGCATGATCGTCGGTAACGTCTGGAAGATCGGCAGCGGCATCAATGCCAATCCGGCGACTTTCGATCCCAAGATGGTCGAGACCTATGCGAAGAGCGCCAAGGCCGTCAACCTGACCGATTTCCTGCTCGCCATCATCCCGACTTCCTTCGCCGAGCCGTTCGTCAATGGCGACATCCTGCCGGTGCTGTTCATCGCCGTGCTGCTGGGCCTTGCGCTCAGCATCGCCGGCGAGCGCGGCAGACCGGTCGTGACGTTGCTCGATGCGGCCTCGGTCGGCCTGTTCGGCATGGTGCGGATCATCATGCTGGTTGCGCCGCTCGCAGCGCTTTGCGCAATGGCCTTCACCGTCGGCAAGTACGGCCTGAAGACGCTGGTCGATCTCGGCCAGCTCGTCGCGTCCATCTATCTGGTCAGCGTGCTGTTCGTTCTCATCGTCCTTGGCGGCTTCCTGCACCTCGCCGGCTTTCGCGTTCTAACAGTCCTCAACTATTTCAAGGACGAGATCCTGTTCGTGTTCGCCGCGACCTCGGCGGAGACCATGATGCCGCGATCGATCCAGAAGCTGGAGCAGGTCGGTGTCTCCAGGGAGGTGGTCGGCCTGGTCATGCCTGGAGGCTTCTCTTTCAACATGGACGGCACGGCGATCTACATGACCATGGCGGTGCTGTTCCTTGCCCATGCCTTCAACGTCGAGCTCTCGCTCTGGCAGCAGCTCACGGTCCTGTTCGTGATGCTGTTCACATCGAAGGGCGCGGCCGGCGTTACCGGCGGCGGCTTCGTCGCGCTGGCCGCGACGCTTCCGGTTCTGGACGCGGTTCCGATCGCGGGCCTGGCGCTGCTGCTGGCGGTCGATCGCTTCATGGCGGAGATCCGCGCCGCGACCAACCTGACGTCCAACATCATCGCAACTCTGGTCGTCGGCCGCTGGGCCGGGGCGGTCGACATGGTCAGGGCGAGGCGCGAGCTCGAGGCGGGGTTTGTCGAACCGTCGGCCCCTGCGGCATGACGACGCGCGTTTCATCCTTAACACCGGCACTCGGAGAGGAGGATTATTCTGCAAATGCCTCGCCGCGGACCGTTGATCGTCCAGAAACACACCGAGGCGCGTTTTTGAAACGTCGTTCCCGGACCGCGTGCGGCGCTCACACAACTGTTAGTATATTGTAACCGCCATCTCGACGCATGTTGGCGTCAGACCAACTTATGAAGACAGGGAGGCAGTGTCATGACGATGAGGCCGGATCCTACATTTCATGCTTCGCCAAAGCTTGCGATGGAAGCGCCGCCGGAGAACTTTGCCTATACCTTGCTGCTCTCGCCGGATTTTTCCAAGCCCGACGCACTCGCCGTGATCGACGTCAATAAGGACTCGGCGAGCTACGGCCAGATTGTGCATACCATCACGATGCCGAACAAGGGCGACGAGTTTCACCACTTTGGCTGGAACGCCTGCTCGTCGGCGCTGTCCCCGCTCACCGGCCACGCTTTCGTCGAGCGGCGCTACCTCGTCATTCCCGGGCTGCGCTCGTCGCGCATCTATATCGTCGACACCAAGCCCGATCCGACCAAGGCGCGCATCCACAAGATCATCGAGCCCGAGGAGGTTTTCAAGAAGACCGGCTATTCACGGCCACACACCATCCACTGCGGGCCGGAGGGCATCTATGTCAGCACGCTGGGTGGCGGTGGCAAGGACGGCACCGACGGACCGCCCGGCGTCTTCATCATGGATTGCGAGACATTTGAGGTGCTCGGGCGCTGGGAGATCGATCGCGGTCCGCAGGACAAGCATTATGACTTCTGGTGGAATCTGCCGCGCGACTACATGGTGTCGAGCGAGTGGGCGGTGCCGCCGCAGTTCGAGAACGGCATCGTTCCCGAGGATCTGCTGTCGAACAAATACGGCCATCGCCTGCATTTCTGGGATCTGCGGGAACGGCGCCACGTCCAGACGCTCGATCTCGGCGCCAATCACCAGATGGCGCTGGAGGTACGGCCCGCGCATGATCCGGTCCGTGAATACGGCTTTGTCGGCGTGGTGGTGGATACCAACAATCTCGAGGGCTCGATCTGGACCTGGTGGCGGGAGGGCGGACAATTCCATGTCGAGAAGACCGCGACGATACCGGCCGAGCCCGCGCCGAAGGAAAAGCTTCCGCCACTGCTGCAGGGTTTTGGCGCGGTGCCGCCGCTCGTGACCGACATCGACCTGTCGATGGACGACCGCTTTCTCTACGTCTCCTGCTGGGGCACCGGCGAGATGCGCCAATATGATGTCAGCGAGCCGCGCAAGCCAAAACTTGCGGGGTCGGTGCATATCGGCGGTATTGCCCGCCGTACGCCGCACCCGAACGGCAAGGCGGTTGCAGGCGGTCCGCAGATGGTCGAGATCAGCCGCGACGGCAAGCGCGTCTACTGGACGAACTCGCTCTATTCGACCTGGGACGATCAGTTCTATCCGGATGGCGTTCCCGGCGTCGAGGTGATGGCCAAGGCCGGAGCGAATGGCGGGCTCGAACTCGCCAGCGATTACTTCGTGAGTTTCCCGGACGGCTATCGCGCGCATCAGATCCGGCTCGAGGGCGGCGATTGTTCGACCGATTCATTCTGCTATCCGTCGGTCTAAAGCCTTGAGCCCCGCCATGGGGACGATGGCGTGGCTCTGGCTCGCGGTGATCGCGAGCGGTCTCTATCACGGAATCAATCCGGGAATGGGCTGGCCGCTCGCGGTGTCCTCGGGGTTGATGGAGAAGTCCCCGCGCGCGCTGTTCGGCGCGCTCGGCATCTTGGCGATCGGTCACCTCGCGGCAACGCTCCTGATGCTGTTGCCGTTCGCGCTGCTGGTCGCGGTTGCGGAATGGCGGCGTCCGATTCAGGCCGCGGCCGCTCTGATCGTGATCGGCTTCGGCCTGTTCCGCGTGTTGAACCCGCGGCATCCGCGGGCGCTCGCAAAAATCCCGCCGACGCAATTGGGATTTTGGTCGTTCGCGGTCGCCATCGCGCATGGCGCCGGGCTGATGCTCGTGCCGATCTATCTCGGACTTTGCCAGGCCTCCGATCTCGACCGTTCTCATCCGGCCGCGTCCACACTCGCCAGCGCGAATCTCGGCATTGCGCTCCTGGTCGCGCTGGTTCACGTCGCGGCCATGATCGTGGCGGGCGGCAGTCTGGCCTGGGCGGTGTATCGCTATCTCGGCGTGAGGTTCGTGTCGAAAAGCTGGTTCAACCTGGACAAGGTATGGGCGATCAGCCTCGTTCTGGTCGGCGGCATCGCGCTCGCCTTCAATCTCGTGGATCCCATGTGAGCGTGCTTTGCAGGAGGCCCGGGGACAGGCGTCAATGCGCTAGCCCGGCAGCATCCGCTGCAGCACGCGGTCGCGATAGACGAAGCGATGCACCAGCACGGATGCGATATGCGCGACCACCACGATCAGGAGCGCCCATTCGAGCGCCTGATGCCAGCCATCGATCACCTTGATCGCCGGGCGGCTCGCGCCGGCCAGCATCGGCAGCGTCATAATATTGAAAAAGGAGATCGACCAGCCGCGGAACGAGGCAAACAGCCAGCCGGTCAGCGTGGTGGCGAGCACGAGCACATAGAGCAGCCAGTGCGTTGCCTCCGAGCTTAACTGCTGCCAGCGCGGCAGCGAACCGTCGGGCGCGACCGGATGCGTCAGCCGCCAGACCAGCCTTGCGACGATCAATGCGAGGATGACGATGCCGATGGAAATATGCAGCGCCATCGGCGCGCCTGGCTGCATGTCGCGATGAATGTCGGGCATCAGCCAGCCGACGGGATATTGCACGGCGAGCAGCGCCACGATCATCCAGTGAAAGATCTTTGCCGTCGTGCCGTACTGCGCAGCTGACTGAAGACTTGATCCCATCGCTCCATCCTGTCGAAACTGGGCTCAGACATTGCGCGCAATTGTGTCATCGGATTGACGGGAGTACGACCGGCCGCTTCACTGGCGCGCGCTTCGAGATCGGTTTGCCAACGCGTCTGACGGTCGGGCCAGCGCGACCTGCGTCATAATTCGGCCCGCCGCGGCTGCAACGAGTAGATGTGGGAGAACGGGACGAACCACCCCCTGTCAGAACTTCATGGTAACGCGTAGGAGGCGATGACATGTCGTGGCACAACACCGCAGCCGCGGTGACGCTGATCTTGGCACCGATGTTCGCGGCCGGTACGGATGCAATCGCTGCGCCCATCGTGACGTCCTCCAGCAGCAGCGATGCGGCCTGGCTTGCGACCCAACTGCACCAGATGCATTTTTCTACTCGCTCGCAGCAGGAGCCCCTCGATTCCTACGACCGCGCCGATGCGACCGCGGTCGGCGATGGTCCGCACGTCATCGGCTTCCATGCGGCAGGCTCGGCCGGCGCGTCCGGAGTAGTGCCGGCCGCGCAGCGCTATCGCGGCACCAATCCGACCGGGCTCAAAATCCCCTGGTGCGCGGTTTTCGCCAACATGATTTTGAGGCGTGCGGGATTCAGCGGCACCGGCTCGGCGGCAGCGCGCTCATTCGCGCAATATGGCCGGCCGGCGTCCGGGCCGGCGCCCGGCGTCATCGCCGTGTGGCCGCATCATGTCGGATTTGTCGTCGGCTCCGCGGGCCCCGGCCGGATTCGCGTCGTCAGCGGCAACCACAATCATCGCGTCGATGAGAGCATCTATGCGACGCGCAGCGTGATGGCGTTTCGCTATCCGGTGAGGTCCTGAGGCTGAAGCTGCCGGCCAGGGCCGGCGGCAGAAGGAGCGCACCTCCCGTACGGCTCCGATCGAACCACATCTCATCACGCGCTAGCATCGCTCGTCTTGCTGGGCGAACCTCGCCGGGACATGCTCCGAAAGTCGCGGATCTATTCGCGCCACATCAATATTGCACGCGCGCGCCGACCGTGACGACCGTCGCGTCGAGGTTGTTCTCCTTGACGTTCGATCTCGTCATCTCCTGCCGCAGATGGGCCTGCAGCTGCAGCAGTCGAGACACCTTGTACAGCATGCCGAAGTCGACGAAGTACCGGTTGTCGACCCGCCCCTGCGCCGAGCCGACGAACACGTCGGCGCCATAGCCGGTCATCAGCGTGCCGACCAGCCATGGCTCGAACTGGTGATCGTATTCCAGCGTGATGTCGCGCTTGAGCACGCCGGAGATGCCGGCCTCGGCGATCTCCGCGACCTGCGACTTTGCACCGAACTGCAGCGTGTTCTCGGGGTTGATCTGGTACATCAGATTGGCATCGGCGATGAAGCCGCTGACCGGCTTCAGCATCGCATCCTGATATTGCCGCACCAGATAGCCGATCGCGGCATCGCCGGTCAGCTTGTCGGTGAGCGCGAAAGTGACGCCGCCTTCCACGGCCGTTCCCGTCGAGTCGCGACGGAAGCCCAGCATGTCCACCGGCATTTCGTGCATGCGCCGGTCGACCGCGACGTCGATGAAGGGATGATACTGGTCGTTCAAGGCATAGCTGACGCGGCTCTGCACCGCGTACTGGTTGAAGTTGCGGTCCTGGTTGGAAAGGATCTGGCCGTCGGTCAGCCCGACGTTCTGGAATTGCACGTGATCGACCGCTCCCTTGACCGATACCTCGAAGGGATCGAATTTCTGGGTGACGCCGGCGCTGGCGCCGACGGTCGACACCAGCGGAATCTTGGTGAAGCGGCCGGTGAATCGCGCAGTGCCGGGATCATCGGCATCGAGCATGAAATGGCCTTCGCCGTTCAGCGCGGTGGTGTCGGCGAGGTCATAACGACCGTTGATATGGGCATCGACGGTCGGGTGGCTGATCAGGTTGGCCTGGGTGTCATCGACATAGGCGGCGCGGACGTCGGCATTGAGCTGGTGCTTGTCGAATTGCGAGCGCACCGACACGACCGGCGCGATGACCACGACCGGCGAGCCCTTGCCGCCGGGCACCCGCCCGGGATTGCTGTCATAGCCCGTCGTCAGTTCGACGGCCGGCTTGACCACGAAATTGCCGACCGTGAAGCCGGTCGGCTCAAACGGATCCATCGGCATTGCCGGCGGCGTCATTGGCTTGTCGGCGGCGACCGGCGGAATCGGCTGCGCATCCCTGGGCGAAATGCGCGGCAGGTTTCGCGGCAGCACCTGGCGCGTTGCCGGCGGCGGGCTCACCGCGAAGGCGAGCGCCTGCATGCATCGGTCCTTCGCGTTGTCAGCATCGCGACCGTTGCGATTGAGACCGCACGAGCCACCCAAAAGGCCCGCCGTCGGTGCGCCGAAGAATCCGTCAGGGTCGGGGCGCGGCGCAGTGCCGCGAAAATGCGTGGCGCCATAGAGCGCATCCAGGCCGGCGGTTTGACGAAACCCCGCCGATATTCTGGGTCCGCCATCAGGGTTGGGCTGGAACAACGGATTCGGTGCCGCTGGCGCAGCAGCAGCATTCGCCGGCCGCGACGGCGTGCGGTCAACTGCAACGGGCCGTGGTGGGCGCGGGCGATCCTCGGTCTGCGCACGAATGGTGGTCGGCGGTGCGCCGGTGGCAGGCGCCGCGTTGCCGGTCGCCGGCGCGTTTGCTGCAGGCGTTGCGACCTGCGGGACGACAACCGGACCGCCGTTTGCACTGCGCGCAACCGGCTGCTGCGCGCGCCGCGCAGACGGAATCACGATCGGTCCGCCTGTCTCGGTTGCTGCCTGGCCAGTATCCGCGTTGCTTTGCGCCAGGCTGCGCGAGATTGGAACCACAAGGAACAGCAGCACAGTGGCGAGCGTCCGCGTCACGCGGGGCGTGCGAAGCAACAGGCGATCGCCGCCGACTCCCCCGCGTGGAATCATGTCCCCCCAAGTCTCCAGTACGCATCCCCACGCGTCCTGCTCGACGCAGAAATGAAGTGACACATCAGGGCGGCGGAAGTCGGAGAGAGTTGTGATTTCCTGAGATCAATGATGGCTACTTGTTGATTCATTGGGGCAGGGTTGCGAACGGCGCAACAACAACCAAGCCGGTACGGCAAGGAGTCGCAGTTCCAATCGCGATTGGAGACTTGCGCGCGCGGAGCGATGCAGCATTGATCCATGGAACCAAGCGTCCCGCGCCACCTTCGCGGCGCATGCCGATGGCTGCGGCCAAAGCCCTTCTCATCATGTCGCGGCAGATGCGATCGGCGCTGCTCGACATGACCATGGCGACGATGGACGCGGTGGCCGGCGCGACGATCGCGATGTGGTGCAGAAGGATTGTCGATACGATGGCGGCAATGCACGCAGCGTCTGAGATGACGCGGTCGAGACCGGCACGATCGGCAGCCCGCTCGAAAGCGGCGCGCACCGTGCGACGAAACCTGCGGGACCGTCGCGATGCTCTCGGGAGGAAGTTTTGGCAGGTAGTTTGGCATCAAGCCGCGGGTCGCCGGCGGCGGACTGACGATATAGGCCAGCCCGGGAATTTCCTGCGTCTCCGCTGCGGACAGCGCATTCGTGGTGACGGAGAGCGCGAGGCCGAACATCCAGATCGAACGCAGCACACCAAGCATCGCGTCACAGCAGGTGAAACGCCCGCTTGGGGACATGCGCCCTCCGGTCTTCGTCACTCGTCGCCAGGACAGTATTCGGGATTGTTTTGCGCGATGCCGTTGCATCGGTGGTCACGCCGCTTGCGAGACATATCCTCTCTAACAATCTTGACTTGCGGCGGTCCTCGCGGCATGTCCGGACGATGGTACGTCGTCCGGACGCTACGACGATCAGCTGACTTCGGGCCGGCACGCCGAACGGGTGCCGGCCCTATGACGGATTATTCGACGACGAGGGTACCCTTGGTGTCCTGATGGAGGTCGTCGAAGAACACGTAGCGGCCGGGTTTTTGCGGCTTGACCTTGACCGTGATCTCGGCGTTCGGCTTGACCACCTGCTCGAATTGCAGCGGCTCGCTCTCGAACTCCACCGGATCCGCGCCGAGGTTCTTGACCTTGAACACGATTGCGGACCCGGCGGTGGCCTTGAACTCGGCAGGCGAGAACTGGTGGTCCTTCACCGATACCTCGAAGGTCGAGTCGCCGGCGCGCACCGACGGTGCGGCGAGCACGAACGATCCTGCGATCGCAACGGCAATGGCTGCTTTCCTTGTTATCATTGTTAGACTTCCTTCTTGTTTTCCTTTGGGATGAAATCAGCTGGCCTTGCTCATGATCTTGACCAGGACGGCGTCGGCGGGAGTGTCGTCCGGCACCAGCGTGGCGGCCGTGGCGCGCTGTGGCCGCGCCTGCTGCGCCACCGCGGCAACGCTTGCACGGCCGACCATGATGTGGGCGGTGATCACGGCTGGTACAGCGAGCCCGAAGGCGATGTGGATCGTGCTGAGCCAGGGCCTGAGCGCCTCGGATCCCATGTAGTACAGCCCGAACGCGGTCGCGATCAGCAGGCCATACATCGCAATGCTGACGACGCCGGTCGCGCGGTTCTTCTTGGCGCGCCAGGCGCGCTGAACGTGCATGGGACCAAGCGCGCCCAGAAGCATCAGCGTGATCATGGCCGCGCCGCCATGCATGCTCAGCAGAAATGCGGCGGCCTGTTGCCACATCTCGGTGTCCGTCTCGGTGTTGTTCTTCATCTGGTCGGCGTAGATCCACGCCGCCCCGCTGACGAACAGCAGCGCGAAGATTCCATAGAGGGCGAAGCGAAACGCGTTTTTAAGCCGCATGTTGTAGAACTCCCTGCCAGTCCGATGTCGTGTGGATGTCGCCGTCGCTCGAGACGAAAATCGCGCTGGCCTGATAGCGGGCCAGCGCAGCCGCGGCCCGCTTGCCCGCAACCATGACAACCTTAGTCAGCGCGTCGGCGACCATGCATTTATCGGCGCAGACGGTCGCGCCATGAGCCGCCCGAGCCGGCATCTGGGTCGTGGGTTCGATCACCGCGGTCTCCGTCGTCTCGGCGGAGCGAAATGGATCGAAGCGCCGTGCGGAGGAGGCCAGCGCGCGATCGCGGACCTCGGCCTGGCACAGCAGCCTGTCCGGCGATCGCGGATCGCGAATGTGCACGATGCGCGCCTCGGGGCCGAACGCGGCCAGATCGCCGCCCGCATTCACCATCGCCGAGCGCGCGCCGCAGTCCTGCAACGCCGCGATGGCGCGGTCCACCGCGAACCCCTTGGCGATGCCACCGAGATCGATCAGGACCGAAGGGTGGCTGAAACGGACCCGTTGGTCCGCGAGCAACTCGATCGCATCCACGGCCGGGATGTCGGCCGCCGATGAGGTGGCATCCGAGACGCCGGGCAGCTGCCCCAGGCGCTGCAGCGCAGGAGCGACGGTGATGTCGAACGCGCCGTCGGTGTGACGATTGATCTGAAGCGCCATCTCCAGCACGGCGTAGGTCCAGGGATGTACCGGCACGGCGCCGCTCGAGGCCGTGCGGTTCAGCCGCGACAGGTCGCTGTCGGCGTCGTGAAAGCTCATCAGGCGATGCACGTCGGCCACGGCGGAGAACGCCGCCTCGACGGCACGCTCGGCGCACGACCTGCTTGCGGCAGTGACGTCGATCTCCACGAACGTACCTAGCAGCGCCTGGGCTCGCCGGAGGCTAGCGGAAATGGCTGGCATGATATGACAGCACCTTCTTCACGCCCTCGGCCAAATGGGTCGACGACAATGTCGCGCCGGAGATGTTGCGGATGTCGGAGTTGACGCGAACCTCGTTCGAGTTGCTCTTGCCGACGAACTGCGCGAGCCAGCTCGGGTCGTGCACCTCGCCGCCGTAGGATTCTCGATAGTTCAGGATATCGACGCGACGGACGCGGCCGTCGGCTCCGATGGCGACGGTGTAGTCGATCAAGAGATGCTTGCCGACGACGTGATCGTAGTAGAAGTAACCGCCGCTGCTCGCTTTCCAGACGCGGCCAGCCTGGACCTCGGCGAAGCTCGCGCCCGGAAAGGCGGTCTTCTGAGCTTCCTCGACACTCATGTACTGAATGGCGTGGGCCGGCGCGGCGATCGACATGACGGCCGCAACGGGTGCCGTCCATTTCAGCCAATCGCTCATCGTGCCCACCTCAAATCTCTAAGCATTGTTACGCCCTCCGTTATCGGTCGGATCTTCCGTCGTATCAGGCGTGAGGCGATCTCAAGCTGCTCCCCTTGAAGCGATACACTTCAGCAGCTTTCGCATTCACTCCAAACGTTCCGATCCTAACTTCAAAATTAATTAGCTTTCCGATTGCGGCGAATTGCTGAGTCGATCTTGGCGATTTGCCGGTGTGGCTGAGGAATAACCATGTTGCTATCCGCTGCCGCATCGCAAAGGCGCCTCGCTGTGAGCGCGCGTTGTCGCGCCGTCGTGCCATGATGCTAAGTGCACGGCCGTTAAGCGAAATACGTCGAGTTGCGTGTTGCGGTGAGCGAACGGGAGCGAGCGCCGCCTGAAGCATGGCTGCGTCATTTCGGTCACGTGCGGCGATTTTCGTGACAGATTAGATCGATTCAATTGTCCGAGCCATTTTTCGAACAACACGGCCGACATGTGCCACGTTTTGGCGCTCGCGCGCCTTTTGCGCGGCCGTGAAGCGGCCTCGCCGCGGCGGCGGTGAGCAGTCGGCCTTGCGTACGCCGCGATTGAGAGAGCGAAAGCTGTGCTGCTCGCAACTGGGGGCCAAAAAAATGCCGCGGCTTTTCAGCCGCGGCATCGCGTTCCCGGCGTCTATCTCATGAATTGCCGCCGATCGGGGCGGGGACCACCTTGATCTTCGCCATCATGCCCCCGTCCTCGTGTTCGAGAATGTGGCAGTGATAGACGAACTCGCCGACCTGGGAGAACGGAATGTCGACCACCACCGTCTTCGAGGCGCACTGGCCGTTACGCCACTGGTCGATGGTGCAAACGCCGTTCTGATTGTTGGCCACGGTATCCGCCACGTCCGCGCTCGGCGTCGCGACGCCAAGCGGAATATTGTCCTGGAGCATGCCTGCACCGACCGAGGCGTTCAACGCGGGGGCAAGTGGCGAGTTCGCCGGCGCTTTTGCGTCGATGGTCCTGAACCGGGTCTGGTGCATGTGGAAATTGTGGTTTTCCGTCGAGAGCTGCACCAGTTCCCAGGTCTCGTGAACCGGCTTTTGTCCGGCAGCGAGCGGCAGGCAGACGATGCTCTGGGAGGGGTCGAACTGCGTGACCGGAATCTGCGTTCCCTGGACCACGTTGCCGTTCTGGTCGACCTCCTCGTAGCCGAGCCCGAACGTGTTGTTGACGGTGACGTCCGAGAAACCGAAGAAGATCCGTCGGCGGTGCCCTGCGGCCAGGGGAGCGCATCCCGCAGGCAATGGCGCGGCGCTGGCATAGGGCACTTTCGCATCCAGGATGCCCTGCGGCTGCATGGTCGCCAGCGCATCGCCCTTGACGTCCATGGCGTAGCTGATGTGGTTGCGCGGACCGAACTGGTTGAAGTGCACCTTGGCGAGATCGACCGCGGGCCACTGATCGCCGCTGCCCATCGTCAGCCCGACCATCTTGAACGTCGCGGACGCCAGGGTTTTTGGCGTGACGATGGCACCGGTCGCCGGATCGCGGTAGGTGACATAGACCTCGGCGCGCGAACTCGGCATCATCACCATTTCGGTGACGCAAACCGGCTTGGAATGGAAACCCGCAGCAGGCGCTGGCGGACAGGCCACGACCCGAAAGCGCGCACCACCGAGATGCACCATGGTGTCCATGGTGGTGTCCTGCGGCAGGTTAACGCTGACGCCGTCGACCGAGACGAGCTGCATGATCATCGGCTTCTGGGCCGTGTCGTCGTTCAGCTGCAGATGGTAGGACAGGCTGCCGGAGGCGTTGGTCAGCCGCCAGACCTCGCCGTCGGGGTCGCTCATGTTGATGCTCGGAAACGTCCGACCGTTGACCGTGAAGAACCATTTTCCGCCGGCCCAATTCGAGCCGCCATCGGCCGTGCCATCCACGCCCGGGCATGACCCCTGACGCACTTCCGAGCCGTCAGCCGGGAATTGATCGCAGAAGGCCGGATCTTCCTGGTTGATGATTTCGCCCGGCTGGACCGTCACCGGACCGCCGCCCAAATCTGCTGTGCCGCCGGCCGCGACCTGCATGTCCTTCAGAATCAGATGGCGGACGCTCGCATCCGGGAACGGCGTGTCCCTGGCGTCGCCATGGGCGTAGTCCGAGACCTCGCCGACCGAGATGATGCCCGCCAGGCCCTCGGAGACCTGATTGAGCGAAATGCCATGGATGTGCGGATGAAACCAGAACTGGCCCGACGGATGGTTTTTCGGCACGTCGATCCGGAAGTCCGCATAGTCCATCTTGTTCTGGCCGTGCTGATGGGTCGTCTGCGGCACCGGCATGCCATTGGCGGAGTTGTAGACGTTCACGAAGACGTAGTCGCCAAAAGTCTGGTCCGTCAGCGTCGGTGCGCGCGGTTCGACGATCATGCCATGGGTGTGCAGGTTGGTCGGATTGCGAAACAGATTGGCCTGGCCGGGATCGGTGTTGTGCTTGACTTTGGCGGGATCGAGCTGCGGCAGCTGGTTCACCAGGCGGATCTTCAGCGTGTCGCCCTTCTGCAGCGCCAGGCGCACGCCGCCATAGTCGGAAACCGTCGAGCCGGGCGGGCACTTGTTGCTGTTGGCGGGGCGCGGGCAGATTTCGTAGACCCAGCCGGTCGGATTCATGGGTGAGCCGCCTGGCGGCGTAAAGGTGATGGTCGACACCGGCTTGGAGCGGGCGATCATCAGGAGATCGAGCACGCCGTGCGAACTCGACAGGACCGTAGGCTCGACGAAACCAGCGGCGTGCGCGAGCGGCGCCGCGAAGGTCAAGCCGACCAGCACCGCGGCCGTCGATCTCAGTGATTGAATGAAGCGCTTATGCAGACGCCCGACTAACATGCCTGATCCCCATCTGGCTCGAGATACACTCGGAACGAAACGATGAAAGTGGACTTGGCGCACAGGCCGAGATCGAACGAGTCGTCCGCGACTCACCAGCTTCAACTTGCGCGTTCGCACCCTCAGGCTTCGTCGCTATGGACGTCGCATGGCTCCTTTGTGACCGTTTTTTTCGTTTTGTGAGAAACGCAGTTCGACCCTTAAGAATAGGTCTAAGAAGAACGCTGCCGGTGGATGCAGCGCGAGCGCGATGAAGAGAGCCGACACGAAAACGACAACCATCTCTCATAAATAAGACGCCAAGGCGCTCTCATGACTATCGCGGTTCGGCGCCGCGATGCGCGGCCGTTGTTCGATCTGATGGTGGCTCTGGAAAGGTTTTGGGATGCTGCTCGCTGCTGCTGTTCTCGCGTGGGTCTGCAACGTCACGGGCGTCTCCTGCACGGCGACGCCGGATGCAGCGACCATTCAAGCGGCCTACGAGCAGGAAGCGCCGTCCTCAGGCGTGCGCCATGACAAGGGCCTCAAGATCGTCGATGCGTCATGCGACCACGGCGACGAGAACGGACGTTTCCTGTGTCAGGTCTCGTTCGTGTCGGAGGACGATCCGGACAAGCGGCTGTATTTCGATATCGTCGCCGCCGCCCATACGGACAAGGGCTGGGTGCTCACGAGCGGACTGTGCAAGCGCTGACGCTTGATGAAGTTACTTGAGCCGTGACTGTTCACCTCCCCGCTTGCGGGGAGAGGGAGCGCCCCTGCGATGCGGCTTCGATCGAACCCGCTTTAGCTCACAACTGGTGGCGTCCGCCCCGTTGCCGGACCGGCATCCGCAGCGCCTTGGATTCGGGCGACAGGAAGGGCGCCGCCTGGGCCGCTGCCGGCGGCGTCACGGTGACGGGCGGGAGCTGCGCGAGGCCGGTACCGGCGGCAATCGTCGGATTGCTCGAGGGCGGCGGAAACGCGAGCACGGCGACGTCCTCGCCCTTTTGCAGCGTGACCGATCTCGATTCGATCTGACGCAGCATCCAGCCCTGATAGTCGGCGCCCATCCTGAGGCGGAGCGGGGCCCTGGTGTTCTGATCGAGGAAGATCGCAAAGCCGTCGTCGCCATTCACGATGGTTCCGACCAGCGAAAGCTGCGGGCGTTCCGGCGATTTCGGCGCATGCACTGGCGGCGCAACCGCGACCGCAGGTGGGGCCGCGTTTGTCGGCGGCGGACGGCGCGAGGCTGAGAAAAGCGGGCGATCCCGTGTCGCCGACAGCAGCTTGAGCGGAATGCCCCACAGCGGATTGCCGCTTCGCGCGGTTTGCGCCGCGAGCGAGGCCTGCGGCTCGTCGGCCGCGGCGTCGCGACCCGCCGGATCGGCGACGCCGAACGCCGACGCCGTTGCGACGAGCCAGAAACAACCGACCACAAGAGTCCTTGCGATGCTGCTCATTGCGGGCTCTGCCATTGTCCGGAAACCGAAATCAGCACATGCAGCTTCCCGTCAGACGCCGCTGCAGGCGAGGGGCCCTGGATGACCAGTTCGTCGACGAACAGGAACGGCATTCCCGCCTCCAGGTCGTAGACGATCTGCTGCAATTCCGGCTGCTCCAGATCGAAATTCGCCGTCACGCTGACGAAGCCGTCCTTGGCCTCCGTGCCCTGCAGATCGGGCTGCGACGACGACACGCTTCCACCATGACGGTTGACCACGCCGACCACGCGCTGCAGCAAGGCGGCGCCGGCGACCGTGACGGTCGGTCCTTCGAGGAAGGCCGATCCGGTTATGGCGGCGTCCGCGGCGGCTTCCGGATGCGCGGCCGCCGGGCCCCGCGCGTCCAGTTGACGAAGCGTTTCGCCGAGCTGCTCCAACGCCATGCGCTGATCGAGTACGCCCTTCAGCGGCAGCACGGTTGCGGCGATCAGCACGAGCAGCAGGCCGCCATAGACCAGAGCCGCGATCGCGGGCGGGGCGCTGCTACCGTTGACGAGTTTTGTGAAGTTCATGTGCCCAGTCCAAAATAGGGTTTGATGCCGGCCTCGATGTGAAAACGCTCGCCGGGATCGTCGGCCGAGCGGGTGGTCGGAGCAAAGAACGTCGCGTGCGTGAAGTGCGGAGACTGCTCGATCAGTTTGACCAAAGACGGCGCATCCTGGGTGATGCCGGTGATCTGCAGCTTGTCCTTTTCGATCCGCAGCTCGGTGACATAGGTGTTGTCGGGAAGAAGCTGTGACAGCGCTTCCAGCACCATGACGTCCGCGTGCGTTTCGTGCTTGCGCCGCGCCAGAACGCCGAGCGCCGAGCTGTCGGATGCCGCCAGATTGAGGCGTAGCGCCGCCCGCCGGTCCGCAATCTTGCGCGACAGCTGGAGCTGCTGCTCATCCATGGTGCCGCCGACGATGCTCGTCAGCGCAAGCGACAGCGTCGCCGAGACCATCGCGACCGCCAGCACCGCCGTCAGCGCGCGACGGAGGCGGCCGACGTCGAGCGCGCCATGCAAATGCTGCTCGATCAGCCGCGTCCCGCGGGTGGTCACGGCCTGGTCGTCCATGGTCGCAATCGGGCCATCGGGCGCCGCGAACAGCACGATCGATCCGGCACTCCAGTCCTTCGCAAGCTGGATCAGCGGATCGATCTTCGCCCTGGGTGTCGCGATCACCGTCGTCTGGATGCGGTCGCCTGAGATCTCGACCGGCGCGGTCCAGCCGAACACCGCCTCGTTTGCCGACCACGGCGTCAGACGATCGATCTGTGAGCGGATCATGGCGTCGAGAAATTCGCTCGCGCGCCTCGGCAGCTCCAGCGGCCGCGACAGGAAGCGGTGCGACATCAGGACGACTTCGAGCCGGCAGCCGCGCAAGGCCGCGTTCCATTTTTGCGGAAGCGCCAGAAAGCCCGCCTCATCGTCCTTGAGCACGAAATGGCACTCGGGCGGGGCCGAACGCCCCGGCTTCGGCGTCATCCGCATGATGAACATGTTCCGATCGGTCTCGATCAGCTGGATCGGCGCCTTGATGCGGATGCGGCTCAGCGCCGCGACGATGGCGTCGGCGACCGAGCCGATCCATGCTGCGAACTCGCTCCGAATTCTCGCTGACATTGCCATCAATGAGCCTTTGCAGATTGCCTGCGCATCGCGGCCGCACCGCCATCGTCGCGCCAGAACAGGATTTTGTAGGGATCATCGCCGCCATCCAGCAAGATGATGACTTCCGCCGCGGCCTGACGGCCATTATCGAAGGCGATCATGGTTCGCACCCGCACCGAATCGCCCATCTCCACCGTCGCGCCGGCGCGTGCCGGCCCCAGCAGCGAGGCGACAGACCTGGCATCGCGGCGCAGGCTAGTGCGCTGTTCGAGGAAGGATTTCATGATGTCCGGCGTCATCCCCGGCAGCGAGGCCAGCACCTCGGGCGCCGCCTCCAGCGCGTTGATCTCGCGCCGGCCGCTATACACGGTGACGAACGGCATCGCCCTGTCAGCCAGGGCCGGCGGCAGATGCACTAGCAGCCGAAGCTCCTCGACGTTTGCGAACGGCGCGCCGCGGGGCATGTGGTCCGCACCGGCGGCGCGATAGAGCGAGCGCTCCGCTTCCGGCGCATCGTCGGACGGTGGCGTTCGCCAGCCGATGATCCGGACGGCGTATTCGACGGCATCGTCCGCGCGTGCGCCCAAAACCTGGAAGAAATTGGCGAGCATCTCCTTAGGTGCGTGATTGAGATCGATACGGGCTGCTTCCGACCGGAAGCTGACCGACACCCGCGCATGATCCAGGTGGAAGGAAAACGATCCGGAGGGCGGACGCTGCGGCTTGGTCTGCGACGTCAATTCATAGGCTGCCAGTTCCAGGCCGGCGGAGACCAGCGCTGCCGATCGCAGATGGTCTTCGTCGAGCGACAGCGCTTGTGCAGTGTTGACGAGGTAGACGGAGAGGATTCCGGCCATTCCCGCCAGTGCCAGCAGGATCCACAGCACCGGAACGATGATGAAGCCGCCTTCGGGATTTTCGCGCCTGTCATCGCCGCGCATGATCATTGTCCGGATGCCTCGCTGGATGCACGACGGATCGCGCCATCGACCGGCGGCGACGGCGCCGCGGCGCAATTGTTGTCCGCCGGGCTGCAGACACTGTCCGCGGGCGCCGAGACATGGATGACCGCAATTCGTGAGATCGGCAGCGTGCGTCCGGTGACGCTGTCCTGTAGCGTCAGCAGCACGGCCGACGGCAACGTTTCGGCATCGCGCCACGACGGCTTCCACATCCGGTCGGCGCCCGCATAGGAGAATGAAACGCGGTAGGGCGTGCGCAGCAGCACGACGGGATCCACAAAGTTCGGTGCCGCGGCCTCCGGCGCGAACGCCGCGCGCGTCCGCGTCAGGGTGACACCACCGCGATCGCCGCTCTCGGCGACGCGAATAAGGTCGAGGCCGCCGCCTGCATTCGGTCCGAGCGCGGCCCTGGTCAGCGTGATCG
>Ga0213876_10001018_pt1 | contig 18185 bp, 15 predicted proteins | sample BarmaccomBMRX_R9_FD_160113 | JGI IMG/M metagenome (GOLD analysis project Ga0213876, IMG submission 160113) | Root-associated microbial communities from Barbacenia macrantha in rupestrian grasslands, the National Park of Serra do Cipo, Brazil - RX_R9 | ecosystem: Host-associated > Plants > Roots... | reverse complement strand
TGGGAGCCGGCGATCAGCCGCGGCGTCACCTTGCCGTCGGCGAGGTCGACCGCCGTCACGCCGTCGGTGCGGGCAACGAGCAGGCGGTGCGAGGCGGGATCGACCGCGAGCAGGTCCCAGCCGCCGTCGGGAATGCCGATCCGCTCCGCCACCTGCGGGGTCGATACCGGCAGCGCCGCGGCTGCGGCCGGCACGAGGGCGGCGAGCGCCAGCAGAATCGTCCTCATCTCGCTCTCCCTTACAAATCGAGCTTCAGCGCCGTGTAGACGGCGTAGCGGCCCTCCTCGCGGCGGTGCTGCAGGCCGGGGCCGACCGAGAGCAGCAGCGAATAGGGGCCGGCGACCTTGTAGCTGAGGCCGGCATTCACGCCAGTGAACGCTTTGCCACCTTCGGCGTCCGGCCCGCGATGGTAGAGTTCGGCGCCGAGCGTCAGCTTCTTGGACAGCGCGCGGGTGAGGCCGACGCCGGTCAGCCAATAATCGCAGTTTCCGGCGCCCGGGTTGATCTGATAGCCGCCGCCGCCGAACAGCGACCACGGCCCGAAATCCTTCTGCGCCCACACGGGCAGGAGCAGCTGAAGACGGCCGCTGCCGAGGCCGGCCCGCGCTGTGGGCAGGAAGAGCCGCGGGAAGACGGCCACGTCCGGGATCGCGTTTCCCTTCGCCTGGTGGACGAGCTTGAGCTTGGCCGCCACCTCGACCTCGCCGCTGCCGAAGCGGCTGCGGCCGCCGCTGCGATCGTAGGCCAGTGGCAGCACGGCGGTCAGCTGGAGGTCCTTCGCCGCGCCGTAATTGAGGTCGACGCCGGCGTCGGCGGCGGTCTCGCCCTGCCGGCCGCCGCCGGCTGCGAAGAGGTAGATTTCCCAGTGCTTGTAATCGGTCGGCTCCGGATCGTCGCTGACATAAGGCGGCCCGGCCGCGGCCGGGGTGCCCAAGGAGAAAGCGAGTGCCGCGCCGCAGCCAATATATCCAAGCCGTACCATTCGATGCGTCGCTAGGTCGGATTAACGGCCGCCGCAACGCGGCCGGGGGCACATTGGGATTTTGTAAACTTCCCATCATCGGCCCCGAACCTTGCCCGCGCCATGAACCGGTCCGAGCGGCCGCCGAGCCGAAGCCCGAGATCGCCCATGCCAATCGATTCCGCTGAAAGCGTTCCATCGCAAGGCGCACGGCGCGAGCCGGAGAGAGCCCAAGACGATGGGGGCCCGGTCTCGCTCGGCCGCTGCGAGCCCTTCGCGGCGATGATGCGGTTCTTTCTCTGGGGCTTGCGCAATGCGCGGCGCGTGGAGGACCTGCCGCCGGAAGACGTTGAGAAACCGTAGTTTCGCGGAAAGCTGCGCCGAAACTCACATCGCCCAGGATCCAATTCGTTCGACGAACCTGTCATAGGAGACTTGCAATGTCCAAAATTCATACCCTCGCGGCGCTGACCGCACTCGCAGCATTCTCCGCCGGTGCCGCCGCGGAGGCCGCGCCCCAGGCGCCTGCGGCCCGCATATCGATGGCCCGGGCGCGCACTATCGCGCTTCGGGCGGCGCCCGGCCGCGTCATCAGCGCGGAGCTGGAGAAGGAGAATGGCGGCTGGCGCTATTCGTTCGACATCCGCCTGCACGGCAACGTTCAGGAGATCGGCGTCGATGCGGTGAGCGGCCGCATCGTCGAGAACAAGTCCGAAGGAAAGGTCGATCACGACTGATGCAGATCCTCCTCGCCGAGGACGATGACGAGGCGGCCGAGTTCGTCGCAAGGGGCCTGCGCGAACTCGGCCATACCGTTCTCCGCGCGGGCGACGGCCTCGATGCACTCCACTATGCGCTCACGGAGCAGCTCGACATCCTCGTCCTCGACCGGATGCTGCCGGCGCTGGACGGGCTCAGCGTGTTGCAACGCGTCCGGGCCGCCGGCATCGAGGCGCCGGTCCTCGTGTTGACCGCCTTGGGGCGGATCGAGGATCGCGTCGCCGGGCTCGACGCCGGCGCCGACGATTATCTGGTCAAGCCGTTTGCCTTTTCCGAACTTGCCGCGCGGCTGAATGCGCTCGGGCGCCGTAAGCCGATGCATGACACCCCCACGGTGCTGGAGGCGGGGGACGTTCGTATGGACCTTCTCTCGCGCCAGGTGTGGCGCTGCGGCCAGGCTGTGTCGCTGCAGCCGCGCGAATTCCAGCTGCTCGAAGAGTTGATGCGGAACGCCGGGAAGGCCGTGACGCGGACGATGCTCCTAGAGCGGGTGTGGGGGTTCCACTTCGATCCGCAGACCAACATCGTCGAGACGCACATCAGCCGGCTTCGTGCCAAGCTCAACGCAGGGACCGGCTCGAACGCGATCGAGACGGTGCGCGGCGTCGGTTATCGAATGCGCGTCGATGCGTGACCTGTTCGGGAGCGCCGCATACCGCATCGCTTTCATCTATTCCGCTGCGTTCGCACTCGCCATCCTCGGCCTCGGCGTCGTGCTCTTCTGGAGCATGCACCTCGCATTCACGCGGCAGCTGGACGCGGCGTTGGGCGAAGAGGCGACGACGCTGGCGCAGGAATATCGCTCGGACGGGCCACAGGAGATCGTCGATGCGATCGCTCAGCGCGAAGCCTCGACGTCCCGCGACCGGCTGCTCTACGCCTTGTTCGACCGGCGCGGCCGCCGGATCGCGGGGTCGCTGCGGAGCGAGCGCCCCCGGCTGGGTCTCCACGACCTCAGCTTCGTCGACCCGCGCGAGGGGCCCGACTCGGGGCGCGGCCTGGCGGTCGCGCTCGGAGACGGCGCCACCCTCCTCGTGGCCGCGGACCGCGACAGGATCGAGCAGATCGACCGTACGATCATCTCCGTCTTCGCGGCCGCTTTCCTTCTGGTCGTCGCGCTTGGCATGGGTGGGGCGCTGCTCCTCGGCGGTTACCTGCGCAGCCGCCTGAACGCGATCAGCCGCGCCGCCGAGGCGGTCGTGGGAGGGAATCTCGCACGGAGAATGCCGATCGGCCCCCGCGGCGACGAGTTCGACCGTCTCGCGCGATCGCTCAACGCCATGCTGGACCGGATCGGCAGCCTCATCGAAAACGTGCGCCAGATCTCGACCGACGTCGCCCACGACCTGCGCACGCCCCTTGCACGCCTTCGCAATCGCTTGGAAGCCGGGCTTGCCACGGCCGCTCCCGGGAGGGAGGCCGCGCTGATCGAAGACGCACTGCATCGCGTCGACGATGTGCTGGCGCTCTTCGCCGCTATCCTCCGCATCGCCGAGGTGGAGGGCGGTCAGATCCGTCACAGCTTCGTGCCGGTAGACCTCAGCGTCCTCGCATCGGAGGTCGCCGAGAGCTATTTCCCGGCCGTCGCGGAAGGCGGCAGAGCGCTCGCCGCCTCCGTCGAGCCGAACCTGGTCGTGCGCGGCGATCGCGAGCTCCTGGCGCAGGCGCTCGTCAACCTGATCGAGAACGCGCAGGCGCACACGCCCAGCGGCACGCATATCGAGATATGCGTCGAAGCGGCGGACGGAGCGGCGCGCCTCGTCGTCGCCGACGACGGCCCGGGCGTTCCGGAGGATCAGCGCGGAAGGATCGTGGAGCGGTTCATCCGGCTCGAGGGAAGCCGCTCGGGGCAAGGCCACGGACTGGGCCTGAACCTGGTCGCGGCGGTCGCGGCCCTGCATGGCGGGACGCTTCGGTTCACCGACAACCGCCCCGGCCTCCGGGCCGCTCTTGAACTTCCGCGGGAACGCAAAGAAGGAAAGCCATGACCTCCTCACAAATTGACCACGGCCGCCGCGATGCGCTGACCAAGGTTCCCGCCGTCACCCTGGGCTTCTGGATCGTCAAGATCCTCGCGACGACGCTCGGCGAGACCGGCGGCGACGCGGTGACGATGAGCTGGCTCGGCGAGACCACCGCCCACCCCGTCCCCTACGGCTACCTCATCGGCACGGCGATCTTCGGCGTCGTGCTCGTGGCGCTGGTCGTCGTGCAGATCCGGGCGCGCGCGTTCAATCCATGGCTCTACTGGGCGACCATCGTCGCCTCCACCACCGCCGGCACCACCCTCGCCGATTTCGCGACGCGCGAGATCGGCATCGGCTATCCCGGCGGTTCGCTGCTGCTGCTCGCCTGCGTCCTCCTGTCGCTGCTCGTCTGGCATCGGACGCTCGGCACCGTGTCGGTGAACAGCGTCGCGGGGCCGCGCGAGGAGACCTTCTACTGGATCACCATCACCTTCTCGCAGACGCTGGGCACCGCGCTCGGCGACTGGATCGCCGACGCGGGGCTCGGCTATTCGGGAGGCGCGCTGGTGTTCGGCGCGGGGCTGGCGGTGCTCGCCGCGCTCTACTTCCTGACGAGCGCCAGCCGCGTCGCCCTGTTCTGGGCCGCCTTCATCCTCACCCGCCCGCTCGGGGCGACAGTCGGCGATCTTCTCGACAAGGGCGCCGACAAAGGCGGCTTCGAGATCAGCCGGCCGCTCATCTCGCTGATCCTCGCCGCCGTCATCCTGCTCCTGATCCTGGTGCTGCCGCAGCGGCCGGGCGTTCATCCCGGCACGGGCGGCGAGCCGAATAGGACTTGATCTGTTCTTTAATTCCTGCTATGTTCATGCGACTCGGGTTGGCTCTTTGACATTGTCGAATCGAATCAGGGCGGGGCCGGCGGACGCGCCGGCTTCCGCCTTGCGGGTGCAGTCGGCAAAGCTGCTTTCGTGGGCGATCGGGGGCACGTACGTTTCGGCCAACACGTACGTGTCCCATTGGTGGCGTCAGACGCCGGGGTCGAAGCGGCGGTGATGCCAGGTGAAGACGGCCATGGCGCCGCGGTGGGGTCGCCAGGCTTCGGAGAGCGCGCGCAGCTGCCTTTCCGAGGGCCGTTCCGGGAGCCCCATGATCACCCCCGCCTCGATCTGCACGGCGAGGTCGCCGGCGGGCCAGATATCCGGGCGGCCCTCCGCGAACAGCAGGTAGATTTCGGCGGTCCAGCGGCCGATGCCCTTGACGCGCGTGAGGAGGGCGATCGCCTCCTCGTCGTCCGCGGGGAGCGCGTCGAAATCGAGGCGGCCCGACAGCACCTCCTCGGCGAGGCTGCGGGCATAGCCGGCCTTCATCCGCGACAGGCCGGCCGCGCGCAGCGTCTCGTCGCTCGCCGCGAGCAAGGCCGCCGGATCGGGCGGGTCGCCGACGAGGGCGGTGAGCTTCGTCCACATCGACGCCGCCGCGGCGACGCTGACCTGTTGGCCGACGATCGCGCGCAGCAGGGTCTGGTAGCCGCGCGGGCTGGTGCGGGGCTCCGGATAGCCGGCGCGGGCGAGGGCGGCGGCGATGGGCGGGTGCGCCGCCGCCAGCGCGTCGAGCGACGCCTTCAGATCTTGTGCACCGATTCCCACGCGCCGCTCCCTTGCCTTGCGGCCGAGCGCCTAGCATAGCCGCGGCACCTCCCGAAACGTCAGGCATCCAAGCGCGCATGGCACAGCTCATCATCGTCGGCCGCGACGGCGCCGAGAAGCAGGTCGAGGGCAAGGTCGGCTGGTCGGTGATGGAGAATATCCGCGAGGCCGGATTCGACGAATTGCTCGCGCTCTGCGGCGGCTGCTGCAGCTGCGCGACCTGCCACGTCCATGTCGACGAGGAATGGCTCGGCGCGCTGAAGCCGATGGACGCGGACGAGGACGACCTCCTCGACAGCTCCAGCCACCGGCGGGCGAACAGCCGGCTCTCCTGCCAGATCGAATATGGGCCGGAACTGGACGGGCTCCGCGTCGAGATCGCGCCGGAGGACTGAGTTCCTCCCCATAACGGGGGAGGAGCTAAAAGCGGACCACGGCGGTCGGCACCGTCTTGCTCGTCGGCGTGACCTTCCACACCACCCGGGCCGGCGGTCCGGCGGCGGCGCCCTCCTCGTTGTTCTGCATGACGAGGGTGGCGTCGGTGGTGAGGGTGAAGGTGCCTTCGCGGCCGTCGACGTTCGAGGGCGCCTGGGGGCCGGGTGCGCCCTGGGTCATGTCGCCGAAGGCCGGCGCCTTGATGCGGACGCTGCCGTCCTTGCGCACCTCCGCCGCGACCCAGGGGATGAGCGCCATCGCATCGAGGTTGATCGGGAAGGAGAAGCCGCGGTCGAGCGTGCCGGTCAGCTGATAGTCGACGCGGAAGGTCCGGCCGCCGACATATTCCACGGCGCGATAGCCCTGCTCCCTGGCGAGCGCCTCGGCGACCTGGCGGTACTGCGCCGCATCCTCGGCCGACACGGGCTGCGGCTTCTTCGGACCGCCCTTGCCGTCGCTCATATTGGTCTCGGCCGCGAGTGCCTCGCCGACATAGGTGAAGGTGAAGCTGCGGTCCTTGCGGATGTCGAGGGTCGAAACGAAGCGGCCGGGGCTGAGCAGGCACGAGGCGAGGAGCAGGGGCGCCGCCAGCGCCGCGACCAGACGTGCGATCCGCATCTCTCTACCCCCCGTGAGTCCCCCCGGACGTTACGGCGGCGTATAGCGCGATCGCGGCGGCGTTGGAAACGTTGAGGCTCTCCATGCGCGCGCCGATGGGGAGGCGGGCGAGGGCGTCGCAATGCTGGGCGGTGTTGTGGCGCATGCCTTCGCCTTCGGCGCCGAGCACGAGCGCGACCCGCGCCGGCCCGAGCGCGTCGGCAAGCGTCATCTCCGCCTCGCCGGCGAGGCCGATGCGCCAGAAGCCGGCCGCGGCGATCTCGTCGAGCGCCCGCGCCAGATTGACCACCCGCACCCACGGGACGGTTTCCAATGCCCCGCTCGCCGCCTTGGCGAGGGCGCCGGATTCGGGCGGCGCGTGCCGATCCTGCGTCACCAGCGCCAGCGCGTCGAAGGCCGCCGCCGAGCGGAGGATCGCGCCGACATTGTGCGGGTCCGTCACCTGGTCGAGGACGAGGAGTGGGCGCCCGTCCCCGGCCTCGTCCAGCACGTCGGCGAGGAGGATGTCGGGGAGGCGCTCGACTTCGGCGACGATGCCCTGGTGCGGTGCGTCCCTCGGCACCAGCCGCCCGAGATCGGCGGCGTCGGCGAAAGTGACAGGCACGCTCTTCGGGATGTCGAAATCGTCCGCGGCCTCGCGCGTCAGCCAGATGCGCACGATCTCGCGGTCAGGGTTGGCGAGCGCCGCGGCAACCGCGTGGCGGCCCCAGAAGCGGGGACGGTTCTCGGGCTTCGTCTGCTGGCGGGCCTTGCGTCGCATCGTCCGGCTGCGGGTAGCGGGAATCCGGCGCACAGCACAAGTCGGCGGGCCGACCGCAGCCAAACTGGATGTAGAGCTGTTTGCAATCGTACCGGGAGGTGACATCCTCGCCTGTCGAACGGGGGGCGAATCGGTGAATCTGTCGCTGCGCTATCGCTACGACGATTCCCGACTGCGGGAACGCGCGTTGCTCGAACTGGCGCGGGCGCTGCGCAACGATCGCCTCGTCGCGATCACCGGATCGATGTCGGACGAAGCTCTGGGCTACTTTTCATGGACGGGATTCCAGAAGAAATTCGCGGCGGCGGCGAAGGAGATCGCCGGGCAATATGACAATGTCGTGAGCGGCCACGAGGCGGCAAAGACGCTCGTCGATACAATTTGCGGTCAGGCGGATCGGCTCCTGGAAGAGCGCACGCCCGTGGATCCGACGGTGAGGTTCGGCGTCATCCGCGATTGCTTCGAAGAATTGTCGCGGCTGCCGACGATCAAGCGCGAGGTCGAGTCTCGGTCGGCCGGCACATCCCGCAAGCTTTCGCCCCTGGAGCAATTTAGAACGACAGTGGCGGAGCTGTTCCGTCAGCGGCATAACAAGCGGAAGCCGCGCCCCGCCGCCATCCGGCCGCTGATCGAGGACCTCGGCCTCTTTCGCATTGCGACGCTCAATTACGATTTCGAGCTCGAGCGCGCATTCATGCTCCGGCGCGACGAACGCTGCCCGCGGTTTCTCGATCGCGTTGGCGAAGCCGGTTCCGGCCGCCCGGTGACATGCAATCGCATCGGGACAATGCACCGCTCGATGGGGGACGGGATGGCCGTCGAGAGCGACGTCGTGGACAGGGAGCGGCCGGACCGTCTCCTGGAATTCGCGATCGGCTCGCCGACGATCGATCGCCACATCCTCCACCTTCACGGCCGGGCCGATCGGCCGGAAACGATGGTCGTCACCGTCGCCGATTACGATCTTCGCTACCGCCGCGACGATCTGTTCCGGAATCCCTTCGAGCACGGGATGCGGGTGCTCTTCGCGGGCAATCCCGTGCTTTTTGTCGGGCTCGGGATGAACGAAAGGGAGCTGAACGACTTCCTGCGCTACTTTGTAAGCAACACTCCCTACCGACGCATGGCGCCTGCGTTCCTGATCTGGAACACGCTCGAAGGCGCCGATCGTGAGCCGCTCGACCTGCAGCAGCTCGAAACCTACATGAAAGAACGCCGGCTTGATTTTCTGCAGCGGTTGGGCGTGCACGTGATCTTCGACGAAGACTTGCTCGGTCCGCCGATCCAGCAATTCGGCGGCAAGGACGACAGGTGGCTGCGACAGCTCCGGCAGGAACGCCGTGCGGTCGACGAGAAGGACGCCGATGGCAAGCAGGACGTTGCGCTCAAAGCCTTGCGGGCGACGCTGGAGCGCATCCCCGCGGTCGCCGCAGAGCTGAAGGCCGCTTCGACACGGTCGGGCGACGGGACTTGGCGCGGGATCGGCTCACGGATACTTCCCGCCAAGCCCGGCACCACGGGTTCAGGCCAACCCGACGCGGTACGCTTATGGGGCACGCTGAGGCTGCAGGGGTGGGCGAGCGAGCAGCGAAGAGCGTTCGAGACTTCGCCCGGTGACGGGGCGGCCGAGCAGATTCTTGTCGGCATTTTCGAGCCCGGCTCCGGGCGAGGCGGCCTCGCCGAGGAGCTGGTGCAGCAGCGGGGCACCGAAAGCTTTAAGCTGCATTGCAAGGTTGTCCAGGGCACGAGACCGGACCACCGCCTGCTGGTGAATGCCGGATTCAGCTACGACAGCGACGCGATGCTCAACACGATTGCGTCGTTCCTCTTTCACCGACTGAAGGACCAGAGCAAGCCTTTGTCCAGGGAGCGCGATTTCGCCGACGGGCGCCTGTTCGATACCGACAGTCAGGCGCTCGTCATCATCAACGGAATCGACCGCTTCTTCGCTTTCGACGGCCAGCCGCTGAGCGCCGAGCTCGATCACCTTTTTCGCTGCGTCAAGGCACGCCCCCGCGAGGAGCAGAAGGTTCAGTGGCTCCTGCTGGGGACGGAGCGCATCAGCAAATATGCAGATCAGCTCGGCCTTCGGCCGTTCCGGCCTGCACGCCCCTCCAACACCGAGCTCGCCCGCCCCGAAGCGCTGTCGCCGATCGGAAACGAGACGCCGTTGCCGCGCGTGCACCTCGCTTCCTGCTATCTCGACAATGTATCCGACCGGTTCTCCCAGCGGGCGAGCGAGATCAATTCAAAGCGATCAGCCAATGAACCTTGCCGGTCCCCGCGCCTCAGCGAGGCGGCGATCGCCCGGATACGCGAGGCCGCCGGCGAGGACCGCTCCACGGTGCGGCGGGCATTCTTCGGAGGCTTCCTGGCGCCGCCCCTGATGCAGAGCCTGGGCTTCGAGTGCCCGGTCGTCTTCGAGGTGCTCCGAACGATGGCGTTCATCGGCTCCCCGGTCGAGGCCGAGGTGCTGCTCCACGCCCCGAAGATCCGCATCGTTCTGGACGAATGCTGCGAGCTTCACAACGACCCGGCGCTCGTCCTCCGCGCGCAACTGGCGGGACTGGAAGCGCTCGGCCTCATCGTGGAGATTGCACACACGGCCCACTCGACGATCGAGGTCTGCCCGCCCTCCGAAAACTGGAAGTGGCGGCGATACGGACTCCACCGTTCGCTCGCGAACGAGCTGAGGGAGCGACACGGCGCGCCAGTCTCGGAGGCGAAGCTCGCGGCAACTTTCAACATGTCACTCTTCGTTGCCCAGGCGACCGACAGCTACATGCCGAAGGAGAGCTTTCACGATGAGCTGGGCGAGCTCGTCGACCGCCTGGCGGGAGCCTGGAAGGACGAAGCCCCGGAGATGAGCGGATTCCCGGTTTCCCAGAAGCAGTTTCTGGAGACGGACAGCGCTCGGACCCTGCTGTTTCGGCCCGTCGACGGTGCCGATGCCTACGAGCAGTTCAGAAGGCTCTGCCTGCGCCGCAGCAGCGTCTGCCTGCGCGCCGCCCTGGCGGTCGTGCGCGGCTATTATTCGACGAGCGGGCTACTGACGCTCGGCCGCCACAGCGGTCTGGTCGCCGAGGGGCGCGACGGCGCGCTTACCGAGCATGCCGATCGACTCGATCGGCTGCTCAAGACCTTCGGCAAGATCGCGACCGCGCGGAAGGTCTTTCGCGACGCAACGAGATCGGCGGGCAAAGGACCGGAGACGCAGGCTGGAGAAGAGCACGCCAGGCGCTGGCTCGGTCCGGAGCCGCTTTATGCCGACGATCTCGTTTGGCTGCACAACGAACGTGGCGTGGTAAAGCTCGCGCAAGGGCATCTCTATGACGCGCGCCGCTCCTTCCGTCTCGCCGCGGACGCGAACAACCGGCATGTGGAACATGGCTACCCGGGGCACAATTGGCGACGGATTACCATGAACGAGGTGGGCCTGCTCATCGAGAGAGGACGCCTCGACCGCGCCGAGCGGCGCCTCGATGCAATCGAGGCAAGTGTCGACACCGCTCCGTGGGCCGAGCAGGTGCGTGGCGCCGCCGCTGCCGAAGCGGCGGCGGAGGACGCGCAAGGGCCCCAGACGATGAAACTGGAACCGCGGGAGCGGGTGCGCAGGATCCTCGATGCGTTCGGTAAGGATCTCTCGCCGCCGATGACGTGCGGGACTTGGGAATTTACCCGCGAGGAGATGCTCTTTGTCGCGCTCGCCACGTCCTATCGCGGGCTGATCGCCCATATGCGAGGCCAATATCGCGACGCCGATTCGCTCTACGCCCTGGGGACGCGGATGTTGCGTCATCTGCGGGAGACACGCGCCTATTCGATCTTCCAGCGCCACCTCGCAACACTCGGCCCGCACCTCGGCACCCGCGAGAACGCGCTTCGCGAAGCGGAGCTGGCCGTAGCCGCGGCCGATGCCGTGAAGCAGCTCGACGTCGCGCATCGCGCGCGGATCGTTCGTGCGTCCCAGGTCCGCAGCAATCCCGACAGCGGACCGGAGGACCGCAGGATGGCGCTGCAACAGCTGCACCGCGCGCTCGATTACGCTGCGGCGACCGATGCCTACCGAGTCCGCATCGAGGCGAGCAGCAGCCTCGCCAAGCAGATGCGGGAGAGCGGAGATTACGACGCTGCCCTGCGCTATGCCTCTGACGCGCTCGCGATCGCGTGCCGTTACGGTCATTCCCTGCACAAGATTTCGCTGCGGGTCGAGATCGGCCGGATTCTCGTCGAGCGCGGTGATCCGATCTCGGGCGACGCCCTTCTGCAGAGCGCTCTCGAGGCGGCGATGCTGAGCGGTTACCACCGTACCGTAGAGCGGGTGCAACGCGCGCGCCAGGTCGAGCGGCCGCCTCCGCCCGCCGGCTAGTCGTCGCGGCTGGGAACAACCGGCACGCGCTCGTGGCGGCGTTGACAGCGGCACACCCTTTCGCCATTTGGCGCCCTTCCCCCGAGGGGCGCCGCTGGACAGGTGGCCGAGTGGTTAAAGGCAGCAGACTGTAAATCTGCCGGACATGGTCCTACGCTGGTTCGAATCCAGCCCTGTCCACCAGGCGCCGCCCCTCGCGGGGCTGTGGCCGGCGAGCCAGCCGCCGCACGGCGCTCGTCCGACGCGCCGGCGGGAAGCCGGGCTTGCCCGCCGAAGCCCCCGCCGCTAGGCGAGGCGACCGTTCCGGCTGGAGGCCGAGGAGGCGGGCTTGCCCGCCGAAGCCCTCGCCGCTAGGCGAGGGCGCAGGCGGGTATAGCTCAATGGTAGAGCACTAGCCTTCCAAGCTTGTGATGCGGGTTCGATTCCCGCTACCCGCTCCAGCCTCCGCCAGATCGTGGTTATCGCGCCGTTAACGCCTGACGCGCGCGAGTCCCGTTTCGGAGCGCCCCAAATCGGCGTCTGGACGGCCTGCCGCCGTCCGACTTAGCCCCGCCGCCATGACCAACGCAGCCGCCTTGCGCGAGAAAGCCGAGCAGCTCCGGACGCTGGCGCGCGAATATGCGCCCGACGTCGGCTTTCCCCTGTCGCTGAAGGCGACGCGGCTCGAGCGCGAGGCCGCCGAGCTGGAGCGGCAGGGCCGCGAGCGCCGCCTGCCGCCGCTCACGCTCCGCGAGCGCGCCCTGTTCCCGTCGCCGCGGCCGTTCGGCCGCCGCGGCCTGCGCTAGAACTTCACCTCCGCCGAGATCGTGAACGAGCGCCCGCGCGGGTCGGCGACGCGCGGTTCCCACGAGCTGCCGGAGCCGGTGTTCGAATCGTAGGTGATCGCGAACGGCGGGTCCTTGTCGAACAGGTTCTTGATGCCGCCGACGATGGTGAAGCGGTTGTCGAACGTCTGGGCGATCGAGGCGTTGTAGATGATGTACGGCTTCACCCTCGGGTTGAAGTCCGGCCGCCCGGCGCTGCCCGGGAGGGCCTGGTTCTGGTAGCCATCCCGGTAGATTTGCGAGAAGGTCGCCGCGAAGCCGCCGCGGGTGTAGCTGATGAAGGCGTTGTGCTTCCACTTGAGGCCGAGGTCGCCGGCCAGCGTGAACACGCCCTTGGTGTTGGTGTAGGGCAGGTTCGGCAGCAGCTTTTCGCGCTTCACGAGGAGCAGGGTGCCGTCGAACCCGGCGAGCAGGTTGCCGCCCATCACCGGGAAGCTGGCACGGCCGGTGAAGTCGATGCCCTGCGTCCGGCGCGAGCCGAAATTGCCGTTGGTGAGGTCGATCAAGGTGATCACGCCGTTGGTGCGGGTGACGCGGGTCGAGAAGGCGTTGATGTTGGCGAGCAGCTGCTGGAGCGTGATCGTGCCGATCGTGTTGTCGACCGCGATCGACCAGAAGTCGGCGGTGAGGCTGATCCGCGGCGTCGGCTGCAGCACCACGCCGACGCTATATTCCTTCGCCGTCTCCGGCCCGAGATTCGGATTGCCGCCGGAGAGCGTGTCGGGGGTGATCGCGGCGCAGCCCGGATCGGTCGCGGATACCTTGCCCGACGGGCAGGTGGTCGGATCGACGAGGGTGTTGCCGGGGTTGGGCGACTGCAGGATGCCGTTGTAGATCTGGTTGAACGTCGGCACGCGGAAGGCGGTGTTGTAGGACGCCCGGAACATCACCTGCTCGATCGGCCTGAACTTGGCGGTGACCTTCGGGTTGGTCGTCGTGCCGAAGCCGGTATAGTCGTCGACACGGCCGGCGACGGAGATTTCCAGCTCCTTGAAGATGGGGAACAGGGCCTCGCCATAGGCCGCCTTCACCGTGCGCTTCGCCTGCTTCAGCGCGTTGGCGTTGTCGAAGGCCGCGTTGAAGATGTCCGGCTGGGTGCCGTCGCCGTAGGGCGAACCTTCGAAATGGTAGCTCTCGCGGCGGTAATCGGCGCCGAGCGCGACCTTCGCCATGCCGCCGGGCAGGGCGAACAGGCTGCCCGAGACGGAGGCGTCGACTTGGCGCGTCTCATACTTGCCGCCGTAGAGCTTGACGCCCCTCGCCGAGACGGCCTCGAGCGCGGCGAGCGCGGCGGGAGTCTGGGTCAGCGAGAAGGGGTTGAGGATGCCGCTGTTGAACAGCCCGACGATGCCCGGCGCGCTGGCCCCCGGCGCGGTCGGCGCGCGCGGGTCGACGCCGCCGATCACGGCGTTGGTGATGCCGGCCGCCTTGGCCGCCGCGACTTCCTGCGCGTTCCGGAACACGCCCGTATAGTGATAGCCGCCGCCGAGGACCGAATTGGCCCGGCTGGTGGCGTAGCTCGCGCCGGCGCGATAGTCCCAGCCGGCCCACAGCGGCCCATCGATGCCGAGCGCGGCGCGGAACGTCTTCGTGTCCGTGTCATATTCGCGGTTGCCGCAGTCGATGCAGCGCCAGCGGAAGGTGATCGGCTTGCCGTAATTGGCCGCGATCGCCGGCAGCACGGCGACCATGCTGCTGTAGACGGCATTGTAGGTCGCCGCGGTCAGCGGATTGAGCGGATAGGCGATCGGGAGACTGGAATTGTTCGAGCTGTACTGATTGTTCGAGAACAGCTTCGACGAATTGGCGTCGGAGCCGGTCACCTCGGCGTACAGTTCATGGCCGCCGAGCCGCGCGGTCGCCCGCGCATAATAGGTGAGGGTGTCGATCGGCTGCTGGATCGTCGCGGCGCGGCCGGTGTCCCACGAGCAGGCGAGGGCGGCGGTCGGGTTCGCCCACAGCACGGCATCGTAGTCCATTCCGCCCTCGACCGAGGCGCACCCGGCGCCGCCGGGCAGGCGGAGGACGTTGACGCCGCCGGTCGCCGGCGTCGTCGTTCCGGGGACGACGAAGCCCGGGTTGAAGCCGCCCGCCGGCGTGAGCGACGTCCCGCCGCTCGTCCCGCCGAGGAGGGTGCCGTTCTGGATGATGCCGATGCCGGCGCCCGACGGATTGATCGGGAAGGCGGTGGCGATCGGCGTGCCGCGCGTGTCGATCGACAGGCCGCGGTTCGGCTGGTTGCCGTTCACGAAGGCGCGGTCGCGGCCGAACAGGGCGCCGTTCCAGCTCTTGCTGACCGCGCCCATGATGTTGAAGCCGTTCTTCTCGAGCTTGCCCCAGCCGACGGTGGCGGAGACGCGGCGGATCGGCGCATCGCCGCGCTGGGTGATGTCGTTGAAGGCGGACACGTCGACGCCGGTGAAGTTGGTCTTGGTGATGAAGTTGATCACGCCGCCGACCGCGTCGGTGCCGTAGATGGCGGAGGCGCCGTCCTTGAGGATCTCGACCCGGTCGATCGCGGCGAACGGGATCTGGTTCACGTCGACCGCCGAGCCCTGCAGGCCGTGGGCGGCGACGCGGCGGCCGTTGAGCAGGATCAGCGTCGAGGCGCTGCCCTGGCCGCGCAGGTTGGCGGAGGAGAGGCCGTTGGTGCCGCGGGCGGCGCCGGTGACGACGTCGGAATTGGACGCGAGATTGTCGGCGCCGTTGCCGTTGTCGGTGAGGTAGGAGACGAGCTGTTCGGGATTGGCGATGCCTTCGCGCTGGAAGTCGCGGTTGGTGATGATCTGGAGCGGCAGCGCGCTGTTGTTCGGATCCTGGCGGATGCGCGATCCGGTGATGATGATCGCCTTGCCTTCCTGCTCGGTCGTGGCCGGGTTGCCGGGCCCGGGCGCCGCGTCCGTCTTCGGCGTCTCGGCGCCGGTAGGCGTGGGCGCTTCCTTGGTGGTGTCCTGCCCCGGTGGGGTGGTCTGCGCGGCCGCGGCGCCGGCCATGCCCAGCGCGGTCAGCGCGGTTCCGGAGACGAGGATCCGCCGCAGGCGCGTCCAATGTGCCATCTTATACCCCCTCTTCGTCACCGCCGCCCCGGCGGGTGTCGCATTCATGACCATTTTTTTTCAGCGCGCGCCAGAGCCTTTCTCGAACCTGTCCACAGCTTCAATTCTCCGCCGCGATCAGCTCCAGCGCCGCATCCATCGCCTTCGCCGCGCCGACGCCCTGCGGAATGTCGTTGGCATAAGCCGCGAAGGTGAGGGTGCGGCCGCTCCTCGCGACGAGATAGCCGGCAAGTGCCGACGTCTGGTTCAGCGTTCCGGTCTTGGCGGATATCCGCCCCTCGAGCGGCCCGCCGCGGAAGCGCCGGGCGAGGGTGCCGTCGACGCCGCCGACCGGCAGCGTCGCGCGCCACGCGCCGCCCCAGGGCTGCCCGGCCGCCCAGCGCAGCCACGCCACCACGCCGCGCGGCGTCACCCGGTTATAGGTGGACATGCCCGAGCCGTCGGAGAGGTCGACGGCCCGTTCGCTGATGCCGGCGCGGCTGAGGGCGGCCCGCACGGCGGTCAGGCCGTCGGCGATCGAGCCGGTGCCGGTCGTCGCGCCCAGCCGGCGCAGCAGCAACTCGGCATGGAGGTTCTGGCTCGCCTTCATCGTGCGGCGGAGGTCGAGGAGGAGGGGCGGCGGCGTCAGCTTCGCGACGAGGATCCGACCCGCCTGCGAGGGAGGCGCGGCGCCGCTCCGGTGCCGGACGGCCACCTTCCCCGTCACCCGCACGCCGCGCGCGGCGAGCAAGGCCGCGAGCCGGCTCGCGGCATAATCGGCCGGATCGTCGATGCCGAGGCGGAGCCGCTGCGGCGTCGCGCCGGCCGGGATGGTGCCGGTCAGGCGGAGCAGGCGGCTGCCGGGCAGCCGCTCCACGTCGAGCGTCGAAGGCTGACTCGCGGCGACGGTAGAGGCGTCGTTGCGAAGCGTGTAGTAGGTCGGCGTCTCGACATGCGGAGCCTGCCCGGGTGCCGCGGCGGTCACGACCAGCGCCAGCTCATTGTCGTCCAGGGTGAGCGCCGAGACGGCCGTGCCGGACTCGGTCGCCATGTTGTTCCAGCTCATTCCCGGGCTCCACCTCTGGTCCGGGAAGGCGCCATCGTCGCCGATCACGTCGCGCACCTTGCGCATCCGCGCCGCCACGGCGTCGGCAAGCGCGGCGAGGCAGTCCTCGCGGCAATCCGCGGCGCTGGAGAGGCGGGCGTCGCCATGCCCTTCGAGGACGACATCCGGCCTTGCGTTCTGCTTGCCCTCGAGCCACACGGCCGCGCCGCCCGTCGCATCGGCCGCCTCGATCCCGGGGAGGTCGGCGAAAACGGTGCCGACCGTGAACAGCTTGGTCGTCGAAGCGGGCACGAAGCGGCCCTCAGGGGCGATCGCCACCAGCTCCCGCCCGTCTTCCGCCGCCACGACCAGGCCGAACCGCGGCCCCGCTCCCGCCTCCGCCAGCTTCGCTTCGACCCGCGCCTGCAGCGGAGCCGGTGGCGGCGGCGGCGGCGCGGGCGCCGGCGCGGCGGCGACCAGCACGAGAGCGAAGGCGGCGGTTGCGGTGCGGCTGCTCAGCATCTGCCGGACTTAGACTCTGTGCCGAGCGACGGGAATCATCAATTCCCGTGCGGGCTGAGCCTGTCGAAGCCCCGTCCTTCCCGCTCCCCGCGAGAGAAAGGGCAGGGCTTCGACAGGCTCGGCCCGAACGGCGTTTGACAGGGACTCGGCGGAGTTTCGCGACGAGAGGCCCGCGAGCGCCCGAACCTCAGGCCATGGTCTCGCCCCGGAGCCAGGCCATCAACTCGCCGAACGGAATGAGCTGGTTGAAGGCGATGCCGGCAAGGCCGTCGCCGCACCAGCGCACCACGCCGTGGACCGGCCGGAAGCGGTCGAGGGTGAGGACGATCTCACGGCCGACTTCGAGCGGCTCGTCCGTCTCGACCTTGACGCCGCCCTGGCTGATGTCGCGGGTGTTGACGCCGTAGATGCGGGCGCCGCAGCGCAAGGTCGCAAGCCGGTCGACCTCGATGCGCGGCAGGCGCGGCCGCCAGCCATTTTCGAGCACCGCCTGGCTGGAGAGCATCTCGCCGACGTCGATCGGCGCCTCGAACTGGACGCCGATGTTGGAGCCTTCCGCCCAGATCACCGTCCCCGATATCTGGTGATTGGTCTTGAGCTCGATCGCGACGGCCGCCCCGGGCGCGTGGTGCGAATAGACGTGCGCCATCAGGCCGCCGGCCGAAATGTTGCGGATCAGGCAGAGCTCGCGCCCTTCGCGCCCGATCAGCGCGCCGACCCTCAATATGGTGAGGTGACGCGGCGCCTGGCGCCGCTCGGCGGCGGACGGCGGCAGCGGCGCGCGCTGCGAGAAGGAGATTATCGTCTCGTCGTGAAGATCGTTTGCCAGCATCGTCCCCGCCAATCCCCTGAAGTCCCCTTCGGCGATCCCCCACGATGCGAAAAACCATAGCAGGCGAGAGGTTTAAGAACTTGTTACGCGCGTCCGCGGCGGAGCGCGGCCCGATGCGGGCGAAGCGTTCACGGCTTGCTTACCATTCCCGCCTACGACCGCAGCCATGAACGCGGAGCTGAAGATCGCACGGCGGCTGCGCGAGGACGTTCGTCCCCGCTCCGCGGTCAGCGGCGGCGTCGGCCTCGTCGGCGTCGCGGGGCTGCTCGCCTGGGTAGTGGCCGCGCGGCTCTACGACTGGTCCGGCCCGCGCGCTTCGCTCTGTGCGGTCGCCGCCTGCGGTCTGCCCATGGTCGCCTGGTCGCTCCTTGTCGACAAGGTCCATCGCAGC
>Ga0213876_10001017_pt1 | contig 18186 bp, 14 predicted proteins | sample BarmaccomBMRX_R9_FD_160113 | JGI IMG/M metagenome (GOLD analysis project Ga0213876, IMG submission 160113) | Root-associated microbial communities from Barbacenia macrantha in rupestrian grasslands, the National Park of Serra do Cipo, Brazil - RX_R9 | ecosystem: Host-associated > Plants > Roots... | reverse complement strand
GGTATGGAGAAGCCTAAACGGGCACAAAGGCGAAAGCCGGCAACAGATCAAGGCGGACCTGCAGCCACCGTTTGGTTGTCCTGCGGAGGGCAGGGTGTCCATCGTGAGGTGGAATCCGAAGGGCTTGCGGAGAAGTTCCGGGCCGTAATCGATGGGGGCCACCCCGCTGATGAACCGGTCGGCCAAAGGTGGGACAAGGTCGAGCCTGCACTATGGAGGCGAAGGCGTTCTCATTCACCCACCGTACCAAGGTGTTTGCGGGCGGCACGGAACAGAAGAATTACACGTGACCTCAGGAGGACTGGCCGAGTCGGCGGCGGGCACCGCCGTAAGCGAGCCTATAAGCCTGCGGGCGAAAGGGCGGGTGATGCTTGGCCAGTAGTCGGACGGCTGCAGAGGTACCACAAGCGCGGTGAAAGCCGCGTGACCGAGCCAATCGGCGACCGGAATGGGTCGGGGAAGGCAGCCGGCGTTAGATGGTCGGGAAGGGTAAGAAAGTCAGAAGAGCAAAGTCGAGAAGGAGGAACAGTTCCATGAGCGAAAGACCCGTACATTTTCGGCCCAGGAGACTGGCGGACTGGCGCGAACCCGACGGCCGCAAAGAAGGTCCATTCTTTGGTGGACAAGGTGTATCAGCGAAAGAACCTGCAGATGGCCTGGGAGCGCGTCAAAGCCAACCGGGGCAGTGGGGGCGTGGACGGCCAGAGCCTGGAGGCCTTCGCGGCGCAAGCCGGTCAGCAGTTGGAGCGGCTGCAGCGAGAACTCCGGGAGGGCACCTACCAGCCCCAGCCGGTGCGGCAGGTGCAGATCCCGAAGGCCGGCAAGCCGGGGGAGTTTCGCGCGTTGGGCATCCCGACCATTTATGATCGGGTGTGTCAGCAAGCGTTGCTCAACCGGTTGGAGCCGATCTTTGAGCCGGTGTTCGATGAGGCCAACTTCGGCTACCGGTCCGGGCGATCGACGAAGGACGCCTTGAAGAAGGTGTGGAAGGAGATCCAGAGCGGCAGCGAGTGGATCGTGGACGCCGACCTCAAAGACTTCTTTGGGTCGGTGGATCACGAGAAACTGCTGACGCTGGTGGCTCAGAGGGTGTCCGATGGCCGCGTGCTGGCGCTGCTGCGAGCGATGCTCAAGGCAGGCCGCTACGGCCAGGGGCAACTCTTCCCCACCGAACGTGGCACCCCGCAGGGCGGGGTGGTCTCACCCTTGTTGAGTAATATCCTCCTGACGCCGTTTGATCAGGAGATGCGTCGCAGGGGCTATCAGCTCACGCGGTATGCCGATGACTGGGTAGTCACTTGTCGGTCGGCAGCGGAAGCGCGGGCGGCGATTCAAGCGGCTCGCCAGATCCTGGAGCAGTTGGGCGTGCAACTGCACCCGCAGAAGACGCGGGTGGTGCAGATCCAACACGGGTTTGAATTCCTGGGTTACAAGATTAAACGTGCCAGCCGGCGACTGCGGCTTCCTGCGCAGCAGCTGAGCAGCCACGTCACCTCTGGCGGGTTATACGCCATGCCTCGGGAGAAATCGATCCGCCGCTTTATGGATCAGGTGCGGGCGTTGAGCAAACGCAGCGTGCCGCTAACGACCCAAGAGCTGATTGAGGCCTTGAACCCGGTGATCCGCGGGTGGGGCCACTACTACAAGCGAGCCCACGTGCGAGGGCTCTTTCACCGACTCGACGGTTGGATCGTGCGGCGCCTGTGGTCGCACCGATGCAAGCGCTGGGCCAACCGGGGCTGGAAACAGCTACCCTCGGCCAAGCTCTACGGCGAGTACGGGCTGGTGAACCTGATTCAACTGATCCCTTCTATAGCGGCCCGCGACCGCGAGTCGACGTGAAAGCTGCATGCGGGAAAACTGCACGTGCAGTTTGAGCGGCGGACGGAGGTTAGCACCGTGAGGTGCGCCTCCTCCGACCCGACAGCGTTGAAGCGAGTAACGATCGTGGAGCAAAGGGGCCTTAGTTCAAGGGCAATGCCAAAAGTGGTGAGAGCGCGGAGATTGACGTGAGTCTACTAACTCCAGAAAGCGTTCGGAAACTGCAGCGGGCATTGTATGCCAAAGCGAAGGCAAATCCGGCCTATCGCTTCTACACGCTCGTGGACAAGATCCATCGTAAGGACGTGCTGCAAACGGCCTGGAACCGCTGCCGTGCCAACGGCGGTGGCCCGGGAGTCGATGGGCAAAGCTTTGCGGGGATCGAACACCACGGCGTCGAAGCGTGGCTGGAGCAATTGGCGCAGGAATTGCGCACCAAAACCTACCGCCCCCAAGCGGTGCGGCGGGTCCATATCCCCAAGCCGGATGGCAAGTCCACCCGCGCTTTGGGCATCCCGACCATCAAAGATCGGGTGGCGCAGATGGCGGCAGTCATCGTGCTGGAAGCGATCTTTGAGGCGGATCTGACCGACGAACAGTACGCCTATCGGCCGAAGCGAAGTGCACACGACGCCGTACGCAAAGTGCACCAACTTCTCAATCAAGGGTACACCGAGGTGGTGGATGCCGACCTGAAAGGCTACTTCGATACCATCCCGCACCATGAATTGATGAAAAGCGTGGCCCGGCGCGTAAGCGACGGGGCCATGCTGGCGTTGATCAAATCATGGCTGGAAATGGCCGTCGAGGAAACCGACCCGCGAGGCAACTGCCATCGAACGACCGTCAACAAGGACCGGGGCCGGGGGACTCCGCAGGGCGCTCCGGTCTCGCCGTTGTTGGCCAACCTGTACATGCGACGCTTCCTGTTGGGATGGAAGCACCAAGGCTGGCACCAAAAGCTGCAGGCGTACATCGTCAATTATGCCGATGACTTCGTGATCCTTTGCCGCCGCAAGGCGGCGGAGGCACAAGCCCAGATGGCCCAAATGATGGCGAAGCTGAAACTGGAGGTGAACCAGCAAAAGACGCGCCTTTGCCACGTGCCCGAGGAGTCGTTTGACTTCTTGGGTTACACGCTGGGGCGTTGTTACCGGGTCAAGACAGGCCAAGCCTACATCGGGACGAAACCCTCGAAGAAAAGCGTGCACAAAGTCTGTCAGAGCATTAGTCAAAAGACCCGACGCGAGGCCAATGGGCGGGATACTGAAGAACTGGTTGGGGAACTCAACCTGCTGTTAAAGGGTTGGGCCAACTATTTTCAGCTGGGTGCGGTGAGCAAAGCCTACGAAAGTGTGGATAGCCACGTTCGGGATCGGCTGCGCCAATGGTTGCGACGAAAGCACCAGATCAAGGGCCGGGCAGAGCAGCAGTTCCCTGACGGTTACCTTTATCAACAGCTCGGAGTAATCCGGCTGACCCACTCTCAGAGCAACCTGCCGTGGGCGAAAGCTAAGCAACACCCTTGTCCGAAAGCCGGATGCGGGAGACCCGCACGTCCGGTTTGATGAGCGGGATCTGGAAACGGAGCCTTCGGGCCACCGCGCCAGATCTCGACTCTACCCGGTTTATGCCGGATCGCAACCTTGCGCAAGCGGAGCGAGGGGAGAGGAGATGCGCAAACGGCCCGGCGATGCGGCCGGTCCTTTAGGACGGGTAGACGCGCATTCGGCCAGCCGCCGACTCGGGAGGCGGAACGCCCAACCACAAGGGTTAGAACTCGTGCCGGTGGCGGAACCTTTTCCCCAATCAAAAAGGGGCTGCCCGTGTCCAGGCAGTTGCAAAACAGGCAAGAGATAAAGAAGGATCCACGTCAACGAGCCCGGCCAGCTCGGGCGCTTTGACGACCAAAAAGTGCAGTACACGGATGCCCGGGGCCGCTGGGTGTGGATCGCCTATCACGCGCCATTGCGGCCGTGGAGTTTAAGGACAAACCTCTGATCCCGCCGGAACGGTGGATTTAAGCGCGGCTAGGCGCCAACCTCCGGACCTTTCCCGAGGCGATCTGCGGAGGCCTCGAGCGGCCCGAAAATCCCCGTTAAGGGGCCGAGAGGAATCCGATTGCGTTCCCCGGGATGGCACGGCACGCTCTGGCCATGCACTTCAGCGCCGAGCAGCTCGACCTTGCCTCCAGGATCGATGCCAAGGTGCAACGGCTTGTGGCTGAGGGCACGGATGACATCGCCATCTTCGTGGAGATGTCCGACGACATGCCCGCATTCAAACGATTGCTCGACTCGGGGCACCCCACCATGGACGGGCTGTGCCTGCGGTTTGGCGGGTTCTATCGCTACGCAAAGATCCTTGAGATGATCGCGGCCGGCATTGCGTCTGGCGAAATCCAGGTACCCAAGTAGCCCTTTACCATGACCAAAACCGGATTACAGGCGGCGCTCGCCGAAGTCACCCAGACCGACAAGAAAACTGCAGGGGCGTTTTTGAATGCGTTAGCCGCCATCGCTTACAAAGCGGTCAAAAAAGACGGTGAATTCGTGCTGCCCGGTTTTGGCAAGCTGACCAAAAGGAAACGCGCCGCCCGCACGCAGTTGGCCTTTGGGGAGCAACGGAACCATGGATGCAGTTAAGGCGCATCATCCGCAGGAGTACGCAACGGCCGGAGTTCGCCGCGGATCACCGAGTCCGGTACGACGAAGGAGTAACGGCCCAACAGGTTGATGTGCTCGTGGCTCAGCGGAGAAAGTCTGGCCACATCCGCCTCCCGAACCTCGTGCCCCTCCAACCGCAGCTGGCTCAGGGCCGCATCCATGTAGAGCGTGTTCCACAGCACAATGACGTTGAGCACCAGGCCTAAGGCATCTAACTGGTCCTCCTGGCCTTCGCGGTAATGTTGCCGCAACTCGCCCCGTCTGCCGTGGAAAACCGCTCGAGCCAGACTGTGCCGGCCTTCACCCCGGTTGAGTTGCGTCAGCGTCGCGCGACGCCGATTTTCGTCATCCAGGTAGGTCAACGTATGCAACGTTTTGTCAATGCGGCCGAACTCTGCCAAGGCTTGTGCCAGCCGGGTCGGGCGATCCTCCACTTGCAGTGTGCGCATGATGCCGGTGGCCGGCACCTTTCCCAGCTTGAGCGAGCCTACCAAGCGTAACAAGTCATCCCAATGCGCCGCGATCAACGCCAGATTGACCCGCTGCCGAGCGACCGCATTGAATTCGCCGTAATCCGCCTGGGGATCGATTCGCCAGAAACGCGTACCGCCGATATCGGCCAGTCGCGGGCTGAAGCGATAGCCCAGCAGCCGGAAGAGCCCAAAGACTACATCGCTGTAAGCGCCGGTATCCGTCATGATCTGGGTGGGGTGCAATTCGGTCGGCTGCTCCAGCAACGACGCGAGCAAGACCAGGCTGTCACGCAAGGTGCCCGGCACCACGATGCCGTTAAGGCCCGTAAACTGGTTGGAGGTGAGGTTGTAATACGTCACGCCGCGGCCGAAGCCGAAATACTTGGGATTGGGTCCGGCATGCACCGTACGCACCGGCACCACAAACCGCAGGCCGTCGGCGGAAGCCACTTCCCCGCCACCCCAGGCCCGCGCCAGCGCAATCCGATTCTGCGCCGAAACCAGTTTGGCATTGGCCGCGACCAAGGTCTCGTCGCGAACGTAGTTCTGATTGACCCAAGATAATCGATCCCGCCTTAGCGCGGGCACCTCGTGCTGGAGCAACGGTTCGACCCCCGTATTGCAAGCTTCGGCAAGCAAGACCGCGCACAAGCTGGTGCTCAAGTCAGCGGCACGGGCCGTGCGTTCGGCGATGTGCGTAAAAGCGTTGGTGAACCCCGTGCGTGCATTGATTTCCAGGAGGATCTCTGGCAAATCGACCCGGGGTAGTCTTGCGGCGACTGCCTCGCGCAATGCTAAGAGCGAGGGCGGGTCCTCCAGCTTGTCCAGAGGACTCAAAACAAGATCCTTTTTACCCTCGACGGTTTCGAATCGCACCGCGTCGTTAGTCGGCAGGCGTGCTGCCACCGCGCGGTAGGTCTGATCCAGTTCTTGGCTAAGGGCTGAAAGGATCGGTGCCGGATCGGAACTCAGGCCCAGGGTACGGCAAATGACCGGCCGTGTCGCCTCCCATTCCCTGCCGGTCAGTAGCCCGCTGCGCGGATCGGCGTAACGCCAGCTCGGACTGACGAAAACATCACGCCGGTGAAGGGCGATGCGCAATTGATCGAGCGTGCAGAAGGCGTAGGCGCGCGGGTCAATGCGCCCCTCCCCAAGCAGAACGTGACGTTGCCACGGCTTGCTGACGACGGCCAGCGGGGCGTCCTGATCGACTTGCTTCAGCTCCTTCAAGCGCAGGTAATCAAGTGCCTTGACGACGGGTTCCCCGCCGGGGCTTGCGCCGAATCGCAGGTGGTTGAGTACCGTGGGCAGGAACCGACGAACGCTGCGATAGCGTGCCACCAACTCGTGGTAAAACACGTCATCGGGCGGACGGGTCAACGTGTTTACAGCCCCCACGGCCTGGGTCAGCAGCGGGGGTGGGATGCGCGCGAAGACCGCCGCGCGCAACTCGCCATCGGGCAGCATCGGATCGAGCAGAAAACGGCAGGCTTCCGCCAGGGTGATCGCCGCCGAATCCAGATCCTTCAAGCTGCGCAGCCGGGCTTTTTTGTCGGCCTGCATCGCCGCCCCAAACAGCTCGTTCAAAAGCAGCTCGAGCACTTCCAGGGCGTCATCGTGGGCGGTGGCTTCGAGGCCATGAACGAAGGCCGCCAGCGTCGCGAGCCGGCGTGCCGCGGGCAGCCTGGCCACCGCGCTGACCTTGGCCGTATTGGCAAAACGCGCCAAGGATGCTAGACGGCTGGGCGGAATAGACGCCGTTGAGGGCAGCCTGATGCCCAGTTCGCGCACCGATTGTAGACGGCCGATCGCCTCCACCAGCGAGGGCCCGCTGACCCTCACCGGTCCCCGTCGCAACCGCTCGAGCCAAGAGGTGCGACCTCCCTGCGGGACCTGAAGCAAGTCCTCCAGGCACCAGCGGGGGTCATCGCAGAATCTGTTCTAAATCGTACGCTAAGGACTCACGTACCGCCCCGCGCCTCGATTTCGCGATGAGGCCTTGAGCGTCCGAGTCCAGTTTGGCGGGCTGCCCTTACCGACAACGGGGCGGCATTTGGGCCGCCATGCGGGAACCGGGCAATCAGGCGCCGTTCGAATTAAGGAACAGCCGTCCACAAAAACTTTGTGCCGTTGCGGGACGCAGGGGTCGCCGGTCATCAATCCGGCCATGACGCCTCGACAGCTCCTCTCGCCTCAAGCCCGCGCCGCCCTGTTTGACCCACCCCGGGAGGTCCACGCCATCGTGCGACACTACACCTTCTCCCGGGAGGACCTGACCCTCATCCGGCAACGGCGCCGCGAGGCCAACCGCCTCGGCTTTGCGGTGCATCTGGCCTACCTGCGCTTTCCCGGCCGCGTGCTTGGCCCGCGCGAAACCCCGCCCGCGCCCCTGCTGGCGTTTCTCGCTGACCAACTCCGGCTCGAGCCGAAGGCCTTCGGGGCCTACGCGCAGCGCGGCGAAACCCGCCGGGAGCACCTTGCCGAGTTGCAAGCCTACCTGGGGGTGCGGCCCTTTGGCCGCGAGGACGCCCGCGCCATGGCCCGGATTGCTTTGGGCGAGGCAATGGGGACCGACCGCGGCGAGGCCATCGTCGGCGCCATGGTGGTCTATCTGCGACAGCAGGCCATCCTTTTGCCCTCGGCGGCCGTGCTCGAAAGGATCGGGTTGGCCGAGCGGGCGCGCGCCCGCCAGCAGGCCTACAAGGCCTTGACGGCCGGGCTGGACCACGCCCTTCGCCACAAGCTGCACGCCCTGATTCAGGTCGCCGAAGGGCAGACGCGCACCCCGCTGGCCTGGCTGCGGGAATGGCCGCAGGCGCCCCGGCAGAAAAACCTCGCCGGCATCGTCGAACGGCTGGCGTTCGTCCGGGCGCTCGGCCTCGGGCCCGACCGGGAAGGGCGCATTCACCGGGCGCGCTATGCGATCCTTGCCCGCGAGACCGCCGTCTTAAGCGCCCAGCACCTCTACCGCTTCGATGCCCCCCGGCGGCTGGCCACCTTGGTGGTCTTCGCCCGCGAGATGGAAGCTGAGCTCACCGATGCGGCCCTTGGCCTGTTCGACAAGATGCTGGGCCGCGTGTTCCGCAAAGCGGACCGGCAGCACCAGGAACACCTCCTCGATCGGGCCAAGCTACTCGACCAAGGCGCCCGGGCGCTGGTCGGCGTGGCCAAGGCCTTGCTGAGCGCTCGGGCCAGTGGGACCGATCCGCTGGCCGCCGTCGAACAGGCCATCGGTTGGCAACGGCTCGAAACGCTGGTCGCCTCGTTAGAAGGCCTCGAGGCCAGCCGGGCGGACAACTTGGCCGAGGTCATTGAACGTTATGCCTGGGTGCACCGGGCTGCGACGGTCATCCTGGGGGCGTTTACCTTCTGCTCCTGGAAGCCGACCGACCCGGTGCTCCGGGCCCTGAAGGCCTTGCGCCAGTTCTACGCCTCTGGCCAGCGGAAGCTGCCGGCCGGGGTGCCGACCGCGTTCCTGGCCCCGGCGTGGCGAAAGCTGGTCGGCAGGGGAGCGGCCCTGGACCCGCGTGGCTGGGAGGTCGCCGTGATCGTGACGCTTCGGGATCGGCTTCGCGCCGGCGACCTCTGGGTGGAGGGCAGCCGGGCCTTCCGAGCCTTCGATGACTTCCTGCTGCCGCCGGCCGCGTTCGCGGCCAAGCGCCAGGCCGGGGAGTTGGGCCTGGCGGTGCCCGACCGCTTCGAGGCGTGGCGCGACGAGCGCCTGCAAACCCTCGAGCGGCGGCTGCGGGAAGTAGCCGCCCTGGCCGCCGCCGGCCAACTGCCCGAGGCGGTGATCACCGAAGCGGGCCTGTCGATCAGCCCGATCCGGCAGCAGGGCACGGAGGCCGAGGATCTTGCCCGGCGCCTCTACGGCATGCTGCCGCGGCTGCGCATCACCGAGTTGCTGGCCGAGGTCCAAGGCTGGACGGGTTTTGTCGAGCGCTTTGTCCACCTGCGCACCGGCGCGCCACCCGAAGACCCGGTCGCGGTGATGACGACGGTGCTGGCCGACGCGACCAACCTTGGCTTGGCGCGCATGGCGCACAGTTCCGGGCGCTTCAGCCCGAGCCGGCTGCTGTGGACCGCCGAATGGCACCTGCGCGATGAGACCTACCAAGCCGCGCTGGCTTGCTTAGTCGATGCCATCCATGCCCAACCGTTTAGCGCCCTTTGGGGAGAGGGCGACACTTCCTCCTCCGACGGCCAGTTTTTCCGGGCCGGCGGCCCGGGCTCTGGCCCGCGCCGAGCACAACGCCCATTACGGCTCAGAGCCCGGCCTCAAATTCTACACCCACCTCTCCGACCGCTTTGGGCCCTATTACACCCGGGTGATCGCGGCCAACGCGAGCGAGGCCCCCCCACGTGCTGGACGGGCTGATGCACCATGAAAGCTCCTTGGCCATTCGGGAACACTACACCGACACGGGCGGGGCGACCGAGCACGTCTTCGGGCTGTGCCACCTGCTGGGCTTCCGGTTTGCGCCGCGCCTGCGCGACTTGGCCGACCGCCGGCTCTACGTGGCCGAGGGCCGCGGGGACCCTGGCGCGCTGGCCCCCCTGATCGGCGGGGTGCTCAACCTGCGCAAGGTCGAGGCAAACTGGGACGAGACGCTGCGCATGGCGGCCTCCATCAAAGCCGGAACGGTGGTCCCCTCGGTGCTGATGCGCCGGTTGGCGGCCTACCCCCGGCAGAACGCCCTGGCCCGGGCCTTGCGCGAGATCGGTTGCCTGGAACGGACGTTGTTCATCCTCGACTGGCTGTCCGATCCGGCGCTGCGGCGCCGGTGCCACGCCGGGCTCAATAAAGGCGAGGCGCGCAACGCGTTGGCCCGCGCGTTGTTTTTCCACCGCCACGGCGAGATCCGGGACCGCACCTTCGAAAACCAGCGCTACCGGGCGTCGGGGCTGAATCTGACGATTGCGGCCATCATCCTCTGGAACACCGTCTACCTGGGCCGCGCCGTCGCCGAGCTGCGGGCCCAAGGCGAAAAGCTGCCCGATAGCCTGCTGGGCCATCTGGCCCCACTCGGCTGGGAACACATCAGCTTCAATGGCGACTACGTCTGGCCGACCGAACCGCTCAAGGAGGGGTTCCGGCCGCTGCGCCACCCGCGCTCCGTCTTCCTGGATGCCGGTTAGCGTACGATTTAGAACAGATTCTGCGTTGACCCCAAGTCACCCGCGCCCACCTGATCGCCTGGCGCAAAGACCTCGAGCGCCGCGGCCTGGCCCCCAGTTCCATCCAGCGCAAGCTGGCGGCCGTCGCTTCCTTATTTGATCACCTGTGCGAGGTCAACGCCGTCAGCCACAACCCAGTGCGCGGGGTCAAGCGCCCCAAGGCCGCGCGCTCTTGGAAGCGCCGCCGGAAAACACGCTGAAAGGCAAGCGCGACCGCGCTATTTTGGCGACGTTTCTTCATCACGGGCTGCGGTGCGAAGAGCTCTGCTCTTTGAGGGTGCGCGACCTCCAAAGCCGCCAGGGCGTGCCCCACCTGCGCATTTTCGGAAAAGGCGCCAAGGTCCGGTACGTGCCGGCCCATCCGCTGGCCCTGGAGCGCATCCACGATTACCTCCAAGCCGCCGGCCACGGGGAGGATGCGGACGGCCCGCTCTTTCGGCCCCTGAAGAACCCGGTGGGGCAGGGGCGCACGAACCGGCCGCTCACCCACGGGGCCGTGTACCACCGCGTCTTGCGCAAACACGCCAGGGTCGCCGGCATTGACATCGAAAGTTTTGGCCCGCACGCCCTGCGGGCCACGGCGGCCACCAACGCCCTGGACCGGGGCGCCGACTTGGGCAAAGCCCAGGAGTGGCTCTCGGCACGCGAACGTGTCGACCACCCGCCTCTACGACCGGCGCCGCTCCCGGCCCGAGGACAGCCCCACCTTCCGGGTGGCTTACTGACCGCGAGTCATGAAAGATACCCTACTAATTAAGCTTCGTCGGTCTTTACATGAGAGCCATGGTCGGTGTGCCTCCTGCGGGAGGAAGATTGAATTGGATGAGAAATTCAACCTGGGTTACACCAAGGATAGCAGCCCGCTTTGTGTGGGAGATTGTTGTGCCACCAAGCTGCGGGAGGTTGTGCTGCGTGTGATGAACTTCCCATTGCCATACGAAGTCCCTCCCAAAAATGCCCGGCTCTGGCGGTACATGGATTTCACGAAGTTCGTTTCTCTTCTTTCGAAGAAAGCTTTACAGAACTTACGCACCGTGACGCTTGAGGGGGCGTAGTTCTCGGCAGTATTGGGCGTTTTGATCATGCGTACGCTCAGCAAACTCTCGACGGCCAAATGCACCCTGGAGCATTACACGGCTTTCCTGTTGGCCTAAGTAGGCGTGCAATAGTTTTCGTACGAACGATGATGCCTTGTGGCTCCAGCAGACGCGTTTCACAGCGGATTTCCGAGTGTTGATTCGTACAAGGTGTACAAAAACTTTTGCTACACTACTTAGCCGCAAAGTGCGGGCTGCGTGCGCCTGGCCGAAGTGGCCGGTGGCGCGTTTGCCCATGATACGGCCAACCGGTTTCTGAACCGTGAGGACTTCAACGGCAAGGACTGTTCGAGGAGGCGCGTCCACTGCTGGATCGGACCAAGCGCTCCACCTGCCAATGTGCACACATCCCTGACGGCGGGCCTGCCGCTTGGCGTGCCTCAGATGAACCTGCGGAAGTTAGTCTGTCCGTGTGATTCGTATAACACTTTGGAGTAAGATTCGTCTTTTCTGCTTGTAAGGCACGGGCTTGCCGTGTAAGCGTTTAATCCTGTAATTGGTACGAACTTTCTTCGTCCGATTTCCTTCTCCCTCGTGATGCCGGTAATCTCAAGCGTCGCTCGGTCCAGGGATTCGCTCGATGTAAATGAATGCTGGATGCTCAGCATCCAACCCTTAACGGGGCACACTCATTTGCTGACGTCCTTTTGGGCAAAGCTGGTGGTTCAAGAAGGAGATCGCAATGACTATTCCATCCACAACTCGTCGCCACATAAGGCCCTAAAAAAGATATATCTATGCCAAACGAGTTCACATCTCCATTTTAGGTAACCTAGCAGCGTTCGGAACGCCTCGCACCAGGGGAAGCGTTTATGACTAACTGGATCTTCGTTAATCCGGTTCCGCCGTCGCCGGACGAAAGCTGTGACCGGAACAAAAATTACCTTGATGGCTTTTACGATCCGCCCGCCTCTTTGGTAGAGGCATCAACCGATGGGCGCCTGATCTGGCCACTCCGCGCAGCAGCACGAACCGACCCTGCGACGATGCTGGCGCTGTCGGCGGCGACGTTCGCACTGGCACAACTCCCCAGCGCCAGCCTGCCCGGTGCGCCCGCGCCGACGCCCCCCTTCCCGCCGGTGGCGCCGCCAACTGCCATCCTTCATGGCGGCCTAACCATCGCGGGGAATGACCGCGCAACGCTTGCGCAGGCCTTTGCAGACCTGAGCGTGAGCGGGCGAAACGGCTTTACGGCTTTTCGTAATTCACCCCCTGGTCAAGCATCGATAGCGGCGAGCGCGCAAGGCTTGCTCGCGGGAGTGGCGGGAGTGACAGCCGGTCTCGTTGCACAGGGCGCGCAACGGGCAGTCACCCGTGCCAACGCGGTTGCCGCCTATTTAGGGACTGTCATTCCGGACAAGAACCAGCGCCAGCTGCTCGGGTGGATCGCCGTTTCGGCTGAGGACGATCCGCCGCGGCGGCCGGTCAACATTTCATCGTTGGGCTACCCGCAATACGACCTGAGCGTGCCGGTCAGGACGCTCAACGGTACAACCGTGAACGTGGAAGCGCGGTACGCGGTCATTTCCAGTAACCCCGAGGCAACGCCGCAGCCACGTGTCCCGCTGGGAAGCACGATTCTGCTTTTCATTCACGGAGACGGGTCGCGGCTCGAGGAGGTAACCCCACTGGTCGATCCTCTGTTTGCTGTGGGTACGCGACACGGACGCTCGTACACGATTATCGCCATGGACCTCCCGTCTCACGGATGCAGCACCATGGTCGACCCGATGGGACCCGCATTCGCGGGGACTGCGCCGTGGGACAATCACGCTCCGGAGCCACCGCACCGGCCACCGAGCTACCCAATCCTCGAATTTCTTGAGGCGTTTATCGTAAACTTCGTCGCGGTGCTTGACGCGCAATACCACATCGGCCCACAAATCGCCGGTCCGATGGGGGGAAGCCTTGGCGGGAACATGTGCTTGCGCCTTGCACGACGCAGTGAGCCCTGGATCAAGCAGTCGGTTGCATGGTCACCCGCTTGCGTGTGGGACTCGCTTGCCGACGACTTGATCAAACAGGCGGGTCCCAATCACTGCAGCACTGAGGGGCATCGTCCCGAAGAGATCGGCACACGGGGGGCGTTCTTTCATGACGTATTTGAATCCTCGACGAGCGCTGGCCCCGTCCAAATCGTGGCCCCGCAGGGCGACTACTGGTACCGAGACGATTGGCAACCGTGCAAGGCAAACCTCCTGGCGGCAAGCCGCCGTGAGCGGCGCGAGTTATACAACCGGATTTACCGGCAGTGGCACTACCGGATGGACTGGGAGCAGCTGATTTACTCTTTCAACGATCCGGACCCGGGCAGTCAGCGGCCCCGCTATGAGTCTTTTCGATCGCGATTGCTCCTGGCAGCCGGCTCGCTCGATAACAATTCTCCAGCGACCCAAATCTATGGTAGCGCCGAGACGCTCGGACAACGCCTTATTTCAACGAACGTCAGCGGCAGGACATTGTTTGTTGAGCACACCGGCCACTCAATTCACGATGAGCGTCCCGGATTATTGGCGTCACAGATCGACGCCTTCCTGCATACGTTCACCACTGGCACGGTCGACCACACAACCTTCGAATACACGACCGACGGCGACATCCATCTCGCCGGAAAGATCGATGGCGGTAGCACGGTGAAATTAGTCAGCAATTATGGTTCGATCGTCATCGATGGTAAAATCGACGGACGGAGCAACGTCAACCTCTCGGCTGCAGGTGACGTGGTCATCGGTGTGGTGGGGGCGGACGGGGATAAGAAGATTGACGGAGGAAGCGCCGTTTCGGTGGTGTCAGGCGGCTCTGTGAGACTCGGGAACAAGATTGATAACGGAGCGACGGTGGTCTCATTCCGTGCAAGAACGGGAATCGACATTGGTGACAAGATCGACGGAGGCGCAAAGGTCAAGCTTCGCACGGACGCGGGGCAAATCCATGTGCACGGTAAGATCGACCACGGGAGCACCCGCGTTCAATACTGGCCGGGCAACAGTCTTGTCGTGGATGGTGGAATCCACGGCGGCGCGCAAGTCGTCGTCGGCCAGTGGTCCTAAACGTCAAGTGGCGTCGACCTGCGTTTGTTGACGGTAATCTCAGTATCAGTATAAGGGGTGGAACTATGAATCTCAGTGTGCGCGTGCCCGGCTTCCTACCAACCATCAATGGCCTGCATTTCACCAACAGCTTCCCTGCGGGGTTCGGCCCTGACTACACGTTCAAGGTTCTCGGGCAGACGATCACACTCGGTGACGCGAGCAACGGACTCTGCGGAGGTATGGTCTACACGGTGAAAGACTTGTTTGACACTGGCTTGCTACCGCCGGCGGATACGGCGCTGCCGGCGGAGGGGTCACCGCTCTTCAATTACCTCGTTGCGAGGCTGACGCGAAGCTTCGATGAGGACGATGTTAATCAGTACCTCTCGTGGATTCAGATGTCTGATCACGACACTGGTTTGGGCGGCATTGTGGTTGCACACGGGCTAGCTTGGCACGAAATCAGTGAGGAATGGCCTAAGATCAAGGGTGATCTGGACGCAGGCAGGCTGTCTCCACTTGGCTTGGTCCACGGGCAGGAGCCACCCACTGTCGGATTCTTTACCGGAATGCAGGACTTGGGCCGTTGTCACCAGGTCCTCGCTTGGGGATACGATCTAAACGGCTCTAGTCTCACACTTCGCATTTATGATCCGGATTCCATCAGCGATCAAAATACAATAACCCTGGACATAGGGAATCCGGGGCACACCACACCAATTTCCGTGTCCACTTGGTCGGAGGGCTCCTACCGCGGCTTTTTCCGAACCCACTATGCTTACCATGACCCGCGGAGGCCGGTCTCCGCAGCGTTTCTTGTCACGGTGGTCAACAGCCCCGGAATCACCTCTGCAGGTCCGATCAGGCCGACGCGGGAAAATCGTACTTGGATCGATGCAGCCGGTAACCCCTTGGTCCGCTTTACGGGTCACGTCCACGATTGGTCGAGCCCGCTGACAATCTCGGCGGCGGAGGCCGGCAAGGAGATCTTGCAATTGAACCTCACGGTCGTAACGGGCGATGACGATCTGCGCGGCGGAAACAGTCCCCACGACAACTGTGACGTTATCCTAACCCTCAGGCCGGGGAGAGCCTATACCCTTTCCAACATTAACCAAGGCAAGCACTGGAACAACGGGGAGACGCATACGGTCGCCTTGGCTTTGCCGGCGGGGACAAAAGCCGGGGACATCACGGGTCTTACCCTTCATACCCAATTCGGTGGCGGCATCGGCGGGGATAACTGGAACGTTAACCGTGTATCGCTCCAGGCTACCCTTTGACCTTCCGCTGGGCCACATAAGGAGGCTAAATGCCAGCGTCAGAACGAACGGTCGGAGGGTACGCCTTTTCGTAGGAGCGGCTGCAGGATACGGCCGATTTGAGTGCAACGGTTACTGCACTTAATTCGTGGATCCCCTCGAAGTACAGTGCGACAGCGATTCCCTGGCGATCTCCTTGGAACCGGGGGGCAAGCGCCTGAGCCGGACTGAGCTCCAGGGCTTGGGCGAGATCCCGCCCGAGCTGGAGTGGTTCGCTCGCCCTCGACACCCCCCGCACCCGGCGCGCCTACCGCCTGGACGTCCGGGACTTTACTTCTTTCGCCGGCGTCGAGCGTCCCGAGGAAATGCGCCAGGTCACCCGCGCGCACCGGAATCGCTTGGCGAAAGGACCTCGAGCGCCGCGGCCTGGCGCCCAGCTCCATCCGGCGCAAGCTGGCCGCGGTCGCCTCATTATTTGACCACCTGTGCGAGGCCAACGCGGTGAGCCACAACCCGGTCCGGGGCGTCAAGCGCCCCAAAGCCGAGGGAAACGAAGGCAAGACGCCGGTGCTCTCGCGACGGCCAGGCCCGGGCACTGCTGGAGGCTCCGCCGGTCGACACGCTCAAAGGTAAACGGGACCGCGCCATCCTGGCGACGTTTCTTCACCACGGCCTCCGGTGCGAGGAACTGTGCGGCCTGCGGGTGCGCGACCTCCAGAGCCGCCAGGGCGTGCCCCACCTGCGCGTCTGGGGCAAAGGCGCAAAGGTCCGGTACGTGCCGGCCCACCCGCTGGCGCTGGAGCGCATCCACGATTACCTGCAGGCCGCCGGCCACGGCGAAGACGCCGAGGGGCCGCTGTTCCGGCCGCTAAAGAACCCCGCGGGGCAGGGGAAGACCGACCGGCCGCTCACCCACGGGGCCGTTTACCACCGCGTGTTACGGAAACACGCCAAAGCGGCGGCGATCGATGGACAAAGTTTCGGTCCGCACGCCCTGCGGGCCACGGCGGCCACCAACGCCCTGGATCGCGGGGCCGATTTAGGCAAGGTGCAGGAATGGCTGGGGCACGCCAACGTGTCGACCACCCGGCTCTACGACCGGCGCCGCTCCCGCCCGGGAGACAGCCCCACCTTCCGCGTGGCGTACTGAAGGGAGGAATTTCCTTTCCAAGCTGCACAGATAAGCAAAAGCCTACCTTGCTTAATTCGGGCACTCCGCGCAACGGCTCGCCTCCGTCTCAAAACGGCCAATCTTAAGCCAGGATTGCACAATCCGTGGTGAGAACCTTGCCGGCGCAAACGTTTTCCTTACGGTGGTTAGGTGTCTACCGGAGCTGGGGCATGTCCACGTACAATTAACCCCGTCTCCGCCTTCACTTTTCCCTGGATTTGTAGCAACAACTGTGCTTGGATTGCCCGTTAGCGTCGTACGAACCTTTTCGTCCGATCTCCTTCACCCCCCAACGTCGGTGTCCTTGGCGTCGCTCGGTCCAAGGGTATCGCTCGATGATTCTTGGCGGAAGGCACCGATTCCACTAGTTGGGACGCCCTGTGCGTATGTTTTCGCCTTCTCTAACCGTTAAATCAACCAGGCCTAAACACGAGGCTTTTACAACGAGGAAATAAGGTATGCGTAAGCTCTGGATCGCTATTCTGATGATGGTCCCATGCATGTTTGCCCGTGGCGACGATCGTAATTGTAAGGAGGTCAGTGGGGGGATCGTGACTAACTTTCTCACCGAAAGCGGTATGGTAAAATTCGGTACCGGTACCGGCAATGGCCAATCATTCGTGTTTACAACTCTGGGCACCGCTACCGGTGATCTCGCAGGAGGGATTGGCGTTTACATCTTCAGCTTCACGCCGACAGGTACTACCGCCGTCGCACAAGTGCACCATCATTGGGTAACCGAGGCCGGCGACACAATCTTTGCGCAGGATGCAACAGCGAACGCGTATCAGGTTGGCCCTTTCTCTGGCGTTTACGCAGTCGCCAATGATAGCTACGTTGTAAAGGTCGTCGGTGGAACGGGCCGCTTTGCCGGCGCTACTGGAACCTTAAAAAACACGGGCGTGCTCGATACGAACCAAGGCAAGGTTATCCTTTGCTATCAGGGGACGATCTGCTTCGCACGGGCTAATCAGTAAGTACGGCAATAGAGCCGAGTGCGGTCCGGCAATGCTGGAGAGCATAAAAAAGCCGGTGCTCAAGCCGCCTTCTGGGCTTCGTCCTCCGCAGGGCGAAAGTTCGGATACCATCCCCGGAAAGTCTCTTCCAGAGGTAACGGTATCAGAGACGCCGCGATAAGGTGCGATGGCACAGCGTACCACCGAACCGGGGTAAGTCTCGGGGCCGTTTGCTCGGCGGCAGGTTCGAGGAGCGACGGGCGGTCCAGGTCGAGGCCAAACCGGCCATACGGATGGATGTGCCCGAGAAGACGGGTTATTGACAACCGCCTCCGACGAGCTGCACGGGGAAGCCCATTCTCGGCGGTTGGCTCCGCGTCCGCTTCGCCCCACATCGTTCGATCCCGCGCCTCCGCGCGGGCCAGGGGGTCAATAACCCCGCAATCCAAAGTGCGCCGCCCCTACGCCCAAGCGCTCCGGGTCGTCGAAAGCATACGCAAGGTTCGTCCTCCGAGCCCAAGGGGCTTTTA
>Ga0213876_10001016_pt1 | contig 18197 bp, 18 predicted proteins | sample BarmaccomBMRX_R9_FD_160113 | JGI IMG/M metagenome (GOLD analysis project Ga0213876, IMG submission 160113) | Root-associated microbial communities from Barbacenia macrantha in rupestrian grasslands, the National Park of Serra do Cipo, Brazil - RX_R9 | ecosystem: Host-associated > Plants > Roots... | reverse complement strand
CCGCGTGCGTGAATTCTTGTGCCGCCTGATCCGAATTCGCGTAAAGAACGTTCTGATCACCGCGTCAATGGCCACTACTGCCGCGGCTCGGTATCCCAAAGCGTATGTGGAAATGATGATGATGATGATCAGGCCACACGAACTCGTCCCGTCCGCACTTAGCGCGCACAACCGTCACGGCCTGGTACTTTCGGTGATCGAGGAGTATGAGTGCGACGGTCTTGCGCCTCCGCGATTTGAATCAGAGGGTCGCGCTTGGAGGGTCTCCAGCCCAACTGCCAACGCGATCGGCGCGTTCAGTCGTGAGCTGGCCGTGTTGGCGAATGAGCACCCCGATTACGCTTTTCACCTCGAATGGGCCAACGCCCACTTCTACAACACCGCGCACAACGTCCAGTCCGTACGCGAAGAGTGCATAGCACGCTGACTCCGTCATTCAAGGAGCGGCGGATCCGATCCGCCGCTCCTGCAATTGAAAGGAATCGCGTCTCGCACGTAATCAGAGTGAAAGGGAACAAAGTCATGAAATCTCGATTCACTCTGATTCCTCTCCTCATCACCTTGGCCTCGATCGGCGCCGTGATTACCACCGGACAGCACGTCCCTTCGCTGCGCGATGCGGAGCCGACGCATGCATCCGGGGTCCAGGCGCTCGTCCACGGACATCCTGACGCGCTCGCCGAGATGACAGTGCATGCTATTCGTCGCCTCGGCGACGTCACGATACGGCCGGAAACGTTCGGCGACGATCCACACTGGACGCCCGAGTACCGACTGCAGTGGGTACGGGCCGAGACGGCCGCCGGTCGCGGCTTCATCGTCTACCTGGCCACGGACAAGCAGCATCCCGAGTTCAGTTTCGTGGCAATCGCGGAGGTTGACGGGGCCGCGCCGATTTGGGAGCGGAATCATTGGCCCGCGAGTCTTTGAACGACCATCAATGACTGGCAATTGCAGATGTACGTTCCAGCAACGCTGGACGCGGGTTCTCATATCAGACTTCGATCGTCTTACGATAATCGGCAGAATCTGGCTGTGGCGGGAGGACTCGAACCTCCGACCACCGGATTAACAACTCCGCGTTTGTCTCGGGACATACGCGGATATCTCCTTTCCTCAGTAGTTTACCTCAATCTCGACTTGTCTGGACATGTCCGAAAGCGTGCAGATTAGACGCGCGTTAGACACGACTCGATCGAGGAGAAATTGGCGTGTAAGTCATCCCCGAAGTCTCGGCTATGGACGCAAAAGGCGTCGCTCTGCTACACACGGCCCATGAGACCTGACCCGCAGGCCGTTCCTGCCGACGCGAGAGAGCTACTTCATGCCCGAGGCGTCTATGACATCGACCATCACGGCTGGATAAACGAGGAGGAGATCGACCCCGAGTTCGCCGGTTACGTGATGTGGCTGCAAGATCCTCCCTACGAATACGACGTGATGGGATGGCAGTACAACACGCCACCCACGACCGCTCCAACCGAAAAACAACAACGCCTCATGGAACTCGGTAGTGACTTTTTCGGACTGATGAAGACGGCGCGACACTTCATCGGCCACGCGCTCCTCTACCAGCCTCACGTTCCGTGGCTCCGCTTGGAACCAACTGAGTTCGACTTCAGCGAGTTTGCCGCGCTTCGGGCTTTTGCAGCGTCAGGTGTCGAGCTTCACTACCTTGTCGAGAAACTCCGCATACTGCTCAAACTCTGCCTCCTGAGCGAACTCGGTTGCACACCTGAGAAGCGACAGGAGATCATTACCCGGCACCTTCGCTTCTCCGGCCTGCTGCAGGCTGGTCACCGAATCGAGTCTGCCAGCAACGAGGCTGCGACGGAACCGTCTAAATCTGAATAGGTTCACCGCACCTACTCGGTGGCGGTCGCGCATCAGAATCGACGATCAACTGTGGAAAAAAGCCCACGACGCATTGGACAAGATCGACGAAAGTTTAAAGAGCGATCTCGCCCGATATCGGAGGACACCGGCAGACCCATCACCGCTTGTGACCGCGTACACCGTCGTTCGATGTCGATGGAGTACACGCTCGGCCCGTTCCGGGACTACTTCCAAACAGTTCGAACTGACCGTGCGGGCTCAGACAGATTCAGCGGCGACTGGCCTGCTGATCCTTCGGCGGCAGGGCCGCCTCTTGACACCTCCCGGTTGGCTCGCATTGCACGGCTTGTTAATATCCGTCAACTTCTCTCGGCGCTAGGTCAGGACCGTCAACACCGATCCCGTATATGCCGAGATCTGTACGAAGCGCCAGTTCGAGAGTCTCGGCCGTATCAACCAAGCGCTCGGTGATCGCACTGGGCTCGTCAGCACTCATGTCGCGGACGATTTCAACCAGTGTCATTCTGAATGCGTGACACTTATTTGACGTCTCAGCTCCTAAGAAAACGGCATATTGAGAATCCCATTCATTAATCTTCCTGAGTAGCTCATGCAGGCTCAAAGTGACAGTAGCGGGCTGATCTAACGCCTTCTGAAGGTCACTCAGCAGCGCGTAAAGATGCGGATATTCTCTAATGCGCGCTTCTTGAAGCTTTGCAAAGGCCGCCTGTTGTGTCGTCAATCGAATTTTGTCGGTCTCGACGGCGATAATATCGGAGAGGTGTCGGAGCTCCGAGCGAAGTTTCGCCGTCTCCGCACGAAGCTTGTCCGTTTCCGCGCGCATTTTGTCCGTCTCGGCATTGGTCTTTCGCCGGTTGACCAGATAGGTCGCCACTGCTACAAGCAGGCCTGAGACCAACGCGGCGATAACGGTTGCCCAAGGTGGGGTCATTCTCAATCTCCCCTCTGCCCTACTACAGGAGTGTCTGGGCAGACGAAATCCACACCCCCGACCTCGCCCAGCTACTTCCGGCCTCGAACGCGCGTCTACTTCGCTCGTCTTCGGACATTGCGGTTGGCCGTCTATACGCATGTCCCCCGCTCCTCCCGTCAACCGTTCGCCGACTTCGCCGTCGGATTGACCAGACCGTCGAACCGGTGACGTCCTGAAAGACGCGACCCGATTGAGAAAGCTCTGACGAGACGCATGAACATCAGCGCCAGAACCCTCCGGCGCAGCGATCGGTAGGAATTGGGCCGAGGAAACGGTTGGCCGCCACGGTTTGAGGCGGCCAACCAATCCCACGGCTACTTCTTCTCGAAGAATGTCTTGGAGACGACAGCCCAGCCCACGAGCTCCTCGGTATCGAATCGGAGCTCAGCGGTGTGGGAGCGCTTGTCGTCGAGTCTTCGCCGGATGCAGCCTGGCACAGCGCCTTCTCTCCACGTCAGCCGGTAGAGTGTGCCCGCCTTCATCATCGCGATTGCGCGGGCTTCGTCGAATGTCAGTTCGTCTTTAACGGGTCGCCACCGTCCCGCGTCGTTGCGTCCGGGGATCACCAAGTATTCGAGTTCATCCTTGAGAGGTTTCGCCCGGGGTTCTGGCGCGGATGAGGTGGGATACATCAGCGGCTCGAAGAACGGCAGTCCGCGTTCCGGACCATCCATATGGCGCAAGATGCCACGCCGACGCCGCACTCGGAGACGTCGCGAGCCGGGCAATTCATCGACCAGACGGTCGCTATTCTCGAGCCAGTGGCGGAGGTGCGGCCAATCTTCCGTAAGGCGGTACGCCTCGATGCGCACGTCCGCGCCAGCGCGACGATTGCTGCGATCGAGTTCCGCGAGCGCTTCCATAACGCGGTTGAATTTCGGGGAAAAAGCGAAGGGAGTGAGACGAGCGTCGCTACTCACATTCACCTCCTGCGGCGAAAAGGCCGCAGCGGAGCGCGAACGTGAAGCGTTCAACCGCGTGAGCGGAAATTTCCACCCAAACAGTCGGTCCGCCGGGTTCCCTCGCAAAGGATTCGATGGCCGAAGGTCCGGCAGCAGCGAGCTCTTGCGTTGTTACGTTATTTGTAGTACATTTCGGGTGATCGGCGGTTTCGCCGCCTGTACGCGAATTCATTTCTACCTCTCCTTCGGGTACGGGCGCCCGGCACCGTTCGGGCGGGGGTTCGGCTCTGGTAAAGCCGACCCCGTTTATGGCCACTCCTCGCGAGTGGCCTCTTTCTCGTTACCCGCCTAGGTCCGAGCCGAGAAAGATGGATGCTGCCGCCTGTACGGTGGTGCTATTGGAGAGAAATCCGCGCCGGAAGAACCTGTATCGGAAGCAGGGTTATGAGCTACTCATAACCCATAATGTAATAACGGCGCATCGCTTTCTTCGGCAAGAAATGCCAGCGGCAGTCCGCAGCTAGCGTGTCGGAGTCTGTACTGGTTTCGCGGCGTGTTGCCGTGCGGCAAGGCGTTCGGCTACCTCGGCGGGTGGAAGCATCCAATCAGGCGGTTCAGAGTCATTGCGCGCTACCTTGAGCCTGCCAGCCTCCAACGTCAAACGAACGAGCGGACTTATGACAGCACCTTTGTCGTCGAAACTGGGGGTCGACTCGTCCTGAGCCCTCGGGGAGACGATTAGCCAAATATCGTATGTACCGTCAGACGCGTAGCGATGTGTTGGGGAGACCATCACCCTAGGCGCGTTATCACTTACCGGCCATCCCCGCATTTTCTGAACACCATGACCATCTCCCCAGTTGACCACAAAGGTCGTCTGCTTAATGGTCGCGCTCGGAAAGTAATTGCGGATATCGAGAAGAAACGCGCAGAGCACGCCCCGCTCGGCGTTGAGCGACGTGCACGTACCCTCTTTGTGTAAGATGATCTCCGGTTTCTCGCGCCATCGTTGCGGGATGTCAAAGTTAATGCCTAATTCATCGGTCTTAACGATCACTTCTGCGCCGCCAGGGATCTGCCGGCCCACCCGCATCGATCTCCCGCCTTCGTCAATGATAACGTCAACCCAATCGGACGTGCGTTTCCCTTGCGAAGTGAGCGCAATGTGCCCCGCAGCATCGACATCAACATTCATCAGGCCGCCTTTCTTGTCCGGCGAGATCTCAACAAAAGGCGTAATCCTCTCCGTGTAGAGGATCCGATACCCGATCATTCCGGCCGTGATGAATCCAAGTACCGCCGCCGCGATTTTTCGACGATTGTTACGATATCGGCGAAGCTCTCTAACCTCCTCTTCTATGAACTCGGTCGGACCTTTGGAAAGTTTGTCGAGATATTCCGTTTCAACCTTACGTACGAATTTTCGAGCCTCGCGAAGAAGGCGCGCCTTCTCTTCCTCGTCGTCGCCAGTTCCGCTCGTTTTGCTCGGCAAGCGGGTCACCGGCGAAAGCTCATCCTCTTGAAAGTCGAACGAAGCACCACTCGATAGTGTGAAATTAGCCACAGACGCTCGTAGAACTAGATCGTCACTCTCCGGATTTGGAGATTCAAGAAAGAACTCAACGAGGCCATCCTTACGCGATGCAGCCGCTCGTGAACGTCTGCTGAAGGCAGCTCGCCACTCATGGACCAGTATCTTTATGCTTTGTCGGCCATAGCCTGAACGCCCTCGCACGGCGGCGGGTTCGGAGCGCCACTTCGCGATTCGCGCTCTCGTAAATTCCCAAACCTCGGCATAGGTCCCGCCGGTTATCGGACTACCCGAGCGCAGGGTGTTCTCGATCAGAATCTCCAACAGCTCTCGGAAGTAAAAGTCCTGCTGTCGCGTCTTGCCGATCCGCTCGCCAGTTGGGAAAGCTTTTTCGGCCGCGCGCCAAATATGACTTGCTAGCCAGTTTTGATCTTCTTCCGAGAGGACGATCGCCGGAGAAGGCGTCGGCTCCGCGTGATCAGTTCCTTCATTCGGAGTGTTGACCTTCGACATTGGGATCGTGCTCGGGAGTTGGAATCGAGAGTTAACGTTTGTTCCGATTGCCGAACCCCATGCAGACAGGTTCGGTGTGCCCGCTATCGCGATCAGGCGGGCAAGCCCGGAGCACTCCGAGCGGCGACGAGGATAACACCCAGCAGTCCGTCATCAGTTGTCCGATACGGACGTGCAACCTGCTGTCGATGTTCGGCAGCCGCTGCGAAGTACGGCGCGGAGAGCACGTCAAGCTACCGAACGGCGCCTTAGAGCAGCATCTTCACCCGCGTCACCGTTTTCTGAGGGGCCGAGAACCAGAGGAAGAGAGAAGCTGCAAAGACTGGTTGATATGGCGGCACTTTCTATGTCACAATAACCTTAATCAATCGTCACAATATCTCGTAACCCCGTCGACCCCCGAACCCCACCTAGCCTCCTTCCAGCCCAACGGAGACCCCATTCGATGACTACCCCTAAACGAGCAATCGTCCTCGGAGCGGCCGCGCTTTTCCTTGCGATTGCGGCTTCAGAGCTTCGAGCACAACCGCCTGGCGGGAACCACGCGTCAGTCCCTACCCAATCGCCCCTCGCAGTACCTTCCGGGATCCATGACGATGTGACGACCGGCACCTTGTCGCGCACGACCGACGGCTTCACGGCGCGCCCCGGTTACGTCGGGCCGGACTTCCTCGGGACACCATCGGGCCGCGCCGTAGTGCTTACGGATACCGTTCGGACGACGACCGGCAGCAACTGGTCCGCCGCGGGACTGATCCGCAATGAAACACCTGCCATCATTCGAAACCCGCACGTAACCGCGCACCTTTTCGACGCCGGCCACCACGAACTTGCAACTGCTCAGGCTCCCGTGCCGCTCGTCACTATTCGCGCAGGCGAACCTGCGCCGTTTGATATTCAGTCAAATCTCTCCTCCGGTCTCGTGGCGTCGGTTGAATGGACGGTCAGTTACGACACCACCGCTCGCGTCGCGGCGCAATCATCATCTACGACGGGAGCAGCCTCTTCCGACGACGCCCAGAGGACGATTCAGTTCTCCGTCTTTTGGAAGAGAGCGTACGGATATACGGACCGGATGTACGGCTATCCCCAAAATGACGGCGCGAAGGGTCCTTACCCCTACGTCGTGTTCGGTGAGGTCCACAACATAGGTGCCCAAAAACTCACTGCGAGTCGCGTGCTCGCCGCATGGCTTGATGCAAACGGCGGCGTTCTCAACGTCGATTGGCTGACCATCCTCCCATCCGAGCAGGATGCGAAGCCGCAGTCTTCAGCGACGCTGCAACCTGACGGCTACGCCGACTTCATCTACCGCAACACTGACGCGAGCATCGCTCCGCGTCTGAACGATGCGCGCATCGTGCTCTGGGGGGTGGACAGTGTTCAGTAGAGCAACCCTCGTCACGTACGCCCTCCGTTCCTTCCTCAGTATCGTTGTCGCGGTATCTACGGGCGGTGCCATCGCGCAAACCGAACAAGAATCACTTCATGTCGTGCCGCTTGCGGTACAAAAACCGCGCTTTGGGCAGACGCCCTTTGCGGACGTGCTGAACGCCGCCGCAAGAAACAACCAATGCACCGCCCTCCTCACGACTAATCAGCTCGCGGCCCTGATGCTGTCCGTTACCTGGCCCGAAGACACCGGCAACAGCACGGCACTCACGCCGTCTCCGATGACGCTGGGACGCGCGGACACGAGCGCCTACCTCTACAACCAAAACTCAGTGAGCGGAGCGAACCGCCGGGCCTTCTGGCACGCCGGTGTCGGAGTTTGGCAGTTGGACGACTCCGGACTCGGCACGAACATCGGAGAAGGCAGGTTCGACACTGCTGCGTCAGGCGCTATCGTTGCCGCGGAAATCTCGCGCCGTTACTGCTCAAGCAAATCGTTCGATTCGGCAGTCGGACCGTGGGCTGCGTGTAAACGCACGCCGGGCATCTGTCAGCAGATCTACAACACGCTGCTGTCTCTGCCTCTACAGAACATCGATCAGGACTCCTCCACCACGAGCCTCGGCGGCGCGCAAGTACGAACCTGCCTTCGCGCCGGCGCCTCCGGTTCTTTCCCGTGCTATTACGTGAGCCCCGCGAACGCGCAGGGCTATACGGGCACGTGGCGCATCGGAGTGGACAACACGCCACCGCTCTCCTGGCCGTTCTACGTGTACACCGAAACCAATGGCAGCACGAAATATGAATGGCGCCACTGGCTCTCCACCGACAGCACCGGAACGTCTCCTACGAATATCGCCGCCCGTCGGACCTACGGCGCGGATTCGCGAAGCGGTCTCCAATGGTCGACCACGCCGCTCTGCGACATCACTGCGCAGCGTGGGGCATGTACGCTCCTCACGATTCGCACCGCGGGTACGGGCTCGGGAAGCGTTACCAGCCAGCCGTCTGGCATCAGCTGCGGATCGACCTGCAGCGCAACGTTCGCGACCACCAGCATCATCACGCTGACCGCGTCCCCGTCGAACGGGAACACTGCGACGTGGGCTGGTTGCGACTCGACGAGCGGTGGCATCTGCACCATCACGATGAGCGGCAACCGGACGCCGACCGTGACGTTCACGGCCACACAGCCGCAATCGCACACGCTCCAGGTCTACCGATCAGGAAACGGCAGCGGCACGATCACGAGCAACATCGGCGGCATCAACTGCGGCTCGACTTGCAACGTAACCTATGTCCACGGCGCCTTAGTGACGCTCACCGCATCGGCCGCGTCAGGTTCCGTTCCAGCCGGCTGGTCAGGGTGCGATTCTGTCTCCGGCAACACCTGTACGGTCTCCATGAATGCGAACCGCAGCGTTACGGCTTCCTTCAGCGCTGCACCGCCACCGCCTCGCGAGCGTCTCACGAACGGCAATTTCAGCTCCGGCTCGTATGGCTGGACGCTGATCGGTGACTTCTGGAGCGGCACGAACCTGTCGAACTACCGGTCAGCGCCAGGGTACGCCGCTGGCGGTGTTGATGGTGGTGGTTCGCCGAAGAACAACGCGGTCGGTTCCCTGTATCAGGCCGTCACCGTTCCAGCCAATGCCTCCTCCGCGAGTCTGTCGCTTTGGCTGAACGTCACCTCGGAAGACACGTCCCAGTACGCGTCCGATTTCATGAACGTGACCCTACAGGACAGCTCCGGCAGATATCTCACGACAGTGTGTTCGGTGAGCAATCTGAATCGCCGATCCGATCCGCGCGATTACTACTGGTCATGCGGGTTGAACCTCCTTCCTTGGAGGGGGCAAACGGTGCGGATCAATTTTCTCGCGACGACAAACGCGAGCTTGAAGACTACATTCCGGATCGATGACGTCAGCGTCATCGCCGACGGCAACTAGATCGCGGCATTCGAACGGCCGCCCGCCCAGGTTAGGGCGGGCGGCAAAGACGGATGATCTGGAAAGCGTGCTCCTCGATTCGAATCGCTGAGCATTCATGCGGGCCGCAGCAAACGCTACGGCGTATCGTCGATATCGAATGTCCGGGGTAGGCCGGCAGCGGTAACCTCGTTGGGACCTTCGGTCACCTTGCCATCCGCCTCGACCGTGAACTTCTTTCGACCATCGGCGTGAATTACGATATTTCCAACCGAGAACCCTGCCTTCGAGGTCTTGGGGCCGCGCGGTTTCCCTTCCTCCGTCTGAAGGATGAGCGGCGCATCTACTTTTATGCAGGGGACGGTGGCTTCCAGCACCTTCTCAATCACAATCTTTCGGGGAAGCTGAAAGTTCGGACTTTGCCCGTCGCCGGTCGAAATGACTGCTAGAGCCGGCGCAGCGCCGTTAACGAGGTTCGCGTTCGTGCTGCTTTCGCTGCCGTGATGGCTCACGTGAAGAACGTCGATGCCGCCTTTACTGACCATTGGAGAGGCGCCACCGGGCAAGATCGCCTTGATGATCGAGGACTCGACATCGACCTGACCGGTGTTGCGATGCGTGCAGCTAGCATCGCTCTTCCCTCCGCCCAAATCGCTTGCCCAGTAGTAGTCGAACCCTCCGTACTGAATGAGCACCGCGATCGAACGATCGTTTTCGTCGGTGACCGCAACCTTGCCGCCGCCGATCACTTTTCCATTCACGGCTATCGCGGTGAGGACCGCATCGTCGCCTAGGGAGATTCTCGTTCCCACCGGCATCACGATGGCCGCACCGGCGGTCGTCGACTTGGCTGCCTTCCGCCAATTTTTCACCGGCTTCCCTGTCGACCCATAGGTTGAGCCGTTGTAGTAGTTCTGGATATGGACGTCGTAGTTGTCCTCTCCGTTACCCACAACTTCGTCAAAACCGCCGAGATGATCGTTGTGCTGGTGGCCGACGATCGTGTAGTCCAGGCCATCCTCCGGATTGATGCCGATGCGCTTCAGGTAGGGCTTGACGAGATCTTCGCCCTTGCCGTCATCTCCCGAGTCCAGGAGTACGGTCGTTCCATCTGGCCCTCGGACGAGAACCGAACATCCCCAGCCTACGTCGATGACGTGGATTTCGAGATCAGCTCCGGAAAGAAACCCGGCAAACAGAAAGACGATGGAAATCGAGATCAACGATTTGAAGCGCATGAGTTCCTCCGCGCGCGGACTCGTTAGCTGATCGCCGAACCTGTACCCGTCGCGTTGTTTCGGTTAGTGCTTTGACTGGACCCACCGAAGGAGTGACGCCGGTTGGCTTTTCCCTACCCTCGCACGGAGCCGCCGATCTCGGAAAGCTTCCCAACTCCTTTACGTTTACGCTGACTCAATCTGAATTCTGCGTGTCCCGGGTAGGGAATGGCCCGGGACGGACACTCCTCACTAGCGGTCCATTTCAGCCGGGTTTTCGGGAGGAGTCATGCGGTTCACGCTTCCGCTAGTTTCGCTTTTAGCTTCGATATCCGCGTTCGCACAAAACGTCACGGTCGTCGATGTCGACCCCAACCCGGCGGTATGGGGTCAGCGCGTGATCATCACCGTCCGCGCGGATGAGGATCTCACGCTGCCCACGGTCATACTGCGCTCGCCGTCGCCCGGCCCAGACAAAGAAGGGAAGCTGATGGCCCGCATTCGGGCGATGCGCACATCAAGCAGCAGTGACGCCCAAGCGTACGCGTTCACCGTGCCCAATTACCTGCCCTTCGGGACGTATGACATAGGCCTGCAGTTCACGACGTCCGAGGGCCTGACCGAAGTGCCGATCAGCGGCGCGGAACGCTTGCGCGTAGGCCTCAAACAGGCGCCGACGATCAGCGCAATCCATCCTGGCGTGCTCTATCCGGACGACTCACAGAACAATTTGACGATCGTCGGCGAAGGCTTCAGTCCAGATCCGACTTCCCATACGCTGATTCTGAACGGGCAGGTCATCCCGCTCTGCACGAAGGAGCGGCCGAAAAACTGCGTGACCGCCACGCTTACCGCCGACGGACACGCGCTGCAGTTCGCCGGCGTCCCGCTCGCCGCCTCGCTCCACGGTCCGCAGGCCGTTCAAGTGCTCGTTGACGGCCGCTACGCGGCAATCGAAAAGCCGTTCATCCTCTCCTGGGCGCGCAGGGGAACGCCTCTCCGGATAGCGGTGCTCGTGACTCTTGGCGTGCTGTTTCTCATTCTCATGCCGGTTTTCTTCGCGCCGGGTCAGCAGACCTGGGTTGGGCGAGGCCACTCCGCGCTCCGAAGCATCCTGCTCGATTCGCAGACCAATACCTACAGCCTCAGCAAGTTCCAGTTCTATGCGTGGACAATTGCTGCGGTCTTCGGATACGTCTACCTCACCGCCTGCAAGAGTCTCGTCCAAGGCCAGTTCGCGTTTGCTGACATTCCTAGCAATCTGCCGGGCATTCTTCTGGTAAGCATTGGGACGAGCACGATCGCGCTCGGCGTATCGGGCTCTCGCCCGAAGGGCGCCGGTGGCCCGAATCCAAGCCTCGCCGATTTCCTTACGACTGGCGGGGTCGTCGTCCCGGAGCGCGTACAGTTTTTCACATGGACGATGTTGGGCGTCGCGGCATTCGTATTTCTCGTATCGAGCAGCGATCCAGGTACGATTAGCGAATTGCCACCCATTCCTGAGGGCTTTCTCGTTCTCATGGGAATCAGCAGCGCCGGATATTTGGGCGGCAAACTTGCGCGCGATCCGGGTCCCATCATCACGAGTGCCAGTATCAAGAACACAAACTCGGTCTTGATCGGTATTTCTGGGCGCAATCTCGCGGCCGAGGCGACGCTTTACCTGGGTGAGACCGTAATCCCAAGGTCATGGATTCGAGAAATGAAATCTCGCATCGTGGAAGCCGATGAGAAGCCCGGCTTTGCGAAGCAGCTTGAGGTGATTTTAAGCGACGCGTCCCTGATCCTTTTAACGCCTCCGCCGTTACCACGACCGGCAAACGACAATTGGTCATCGACGGAGACGAAGATCGTACAAAAAGTAAGAGTGAATCTTCCGGCTAATCAGTTCGAGGAAGGATCACCGCTTCGTCTACGAGTCGTGAATCCTGATGGTCAGAAGGCCGAGTATGATCTCACGCCAACTCCTGAAGTGCGACCACAGTAAGAGATCAATGACCGGTTCGGCGACGGGGGGTGTCGAAGGTGGTTTGACGCTGATGCCTGCGCCGACTAGAGGGTCGTATTGCAGAGCAACGACAGGAATGCGAGGATCAGTTCAGCAGATGTTCGCCACATTGACGCGTGATCTTTGCGAAGTGCAAATGGAACGACAAACACCGTGTGGACCGCTCGTCAAATAAAACCGCCGACGGACGAGGACTAGTTCCGCGTCTCTTCCAGCTCGACCGCCGACAGCCAATCGAACAACTCCTGCGCCTTCGCTCTGATCTCCAGCACGTGCCGCTTGGCTTCACGGCGGCCAGGTGAATGCTTCACTTCCTCAATTGCGATGAGCATCGCTGTCGTCTCTGCGGCGATGACGTCGAGGCTGGAGAGTAGGGTGGCGGTTGCGCGCATGGAGCGCATGGTAGCTCGCAAAAAACACGGGGCACCGCCTGTTGAATCTGGGGCATAAACGACGCGAGCAAAGTTCTCCCTATTTCCCGAGCGCGACCCGCATTTCGCTCATGGCTGCCTCTCGGCCTCTTTCCTTCGCAATTCTCTGATACTGGCTCCGCTTGTACTTAGGAAACTGGCTAATGAGCCCCAGGTAACGGCCTTGCAATTGCTGTGACGCTCGAACCTCTGCTGGCACAGCCTTTCTCGACCGCGGCCGCTTCACGCTCACAAAGCCCTTTCTTTCCTCCCGGCTCGATCGCACGGCAAGCCCGCCGCTCAATGCTGAGCGGAGTGAGTGGAGACGCTGCTCCAGATCGGCGATCTCATCGCGCATTGCAGAAACATACCTCTCGACCTCGTTCGATTCGATCCTGCGATCGACGACTAACCGCTCGATAACATACATCGCCTCGCCAGGGGAAAGCATTGGTGCGTGAACCATTTTGCGTGGTCTCATGTCGATTCCTCCTCCGTCCCTCGATGAAAGAGTGTCGTCCGAATCGAAAGCTTTCGCAATAAGGAGCGAATAGGTGCCCACTGCGCTGTCGTCGCGAAGGGCCGACCCGCACGCGCTGTCCGCGATCGTCAATGGCCTGAGCCGACAGCCGACAGGTGACCGAACCCTAGGACGGCGGCACAAAGGGAACTTCCGCTGTATCGGGCAACTCAGCGTACGTTCGTATGTACGCCACCAACTCCCTTGACGCGCGCTCTCCCTCTACCGCTTCGCGGAGATAGGCGTAAGCGGTTGCCGCGTGTAGCGAGGTCTCGAGTACCGTGAAAAGGCCGGCCAGGTGACGCGCGAGCGGCGCGGCATCTTTCCATTCACCGCGGCCGACCCGGATTTCCAGAATATCGAGCAAGGCCTCGCCCGCTTCTGCTCTCATCCCGAGTGCTTCAAACGTGCTCGCGACGGTACCGAGATCGTGGAGCGCTTCCTCCGCATGGCCTTGGCGAAGGAGCATGTGGGCAAGCGTCCATTGCACTCGCGTTTTCTCCGAAGGCTTTCCGAGTTCTTCGTACAACCGCATCGCCCGCACCGCGTGCGCACGCGCAATTTCCGTGCGATCCAAGCGCATCTCGCACTCCGCGCGGTTGGCCAGGATGCGTGCCGTGGTCTCAACATCGTCGAGACTCCAGAAGTACGACGTCAGCTCCTCGTAGATCCGAAGGGCAGTCTCCGCTTCGCCCATCTCATAGAGGATCCCCGCCTCAAGCGATCTTGCTTGCTGGGAGCGTGGCAGTTCACCGAAGCGCATCAGAACCGCACTCGCGACGCGGACGAGAGGCAACGCCTCTGAATACCGCGTCATGTAGAAGAGAACTGTGGCGCGCGCCCAATCTATCAGGGCGCGCTCGGCGCCGACGACCGCAACATCGTTCAGGAAGCGTTCCGCTTCGTTCAGCGAATCCAGAGCTTCCGGGTAGCGACTCAGCATCCGGAGCGCGTTCGCGCGTTCCTTTGCGAGTGTCGCGCGTTGCTCGGAGATCGCGCTCGCGTCGGAGAGAGCGTTCGCGATCGTGACACCAACGTCAAGCAATTTCAGAGCGTATTCGGCGCGGCGGTCATATTCCTTGCGAGCCTCCCGCACGATCCGCCGAATCAGCCCTTCCGTCCGCAACTCGGGCCTCGCCGCGAGACGGTCCCCCCACGTTTCGATAGGACAATCGAGCAGCGTAGCGAAGGTGTACTCGGCTGCAGCATCCTCGAGCGCGATCCGGCGCGCTACGTTCTGGGCGTCGGCTACGTGAGCCGCGAGCAGCCGCGTTGTTTTTCGCCGTGCGAATTCGTGCACGTCGCGATCGAAAAAAAGATCCATGAACCCGCGCCACTCGCGCATCGCAGCGCCGCAGATATCGCACGTCTCGATGTGCAGGGCTGCGGCATCGACATCAAGAATGTCGCGCGCCTCCTCGATAAAAGCGAGGAGTTCCCAGTTCTCATAGTGGCCGTCGATCAAGGCTGCGGCATCCTCCGAACGGTGATGCGCGTGAGGACGTCGCGGGCCGCACAGACGCACCGATACACCATCTTTCGGGCGTACTGAATCGTCGTCGCAAAGTGGTTTGCGATTTCCTCGGACGAGTATTCTTCGAAAAAGCGCAGGTGCAGAACCTCGCGGCAGCGCTGCGGCAACCGCCGCAACATCGTGCTCACGTCGACGCGCTTCGCGACATCGTCGGCATCGCACGCGCCTTCCTCTTCGAGTGGAAGCGCGCCGGCGTCTCTGCCGTGGGTTCGCCAATACAACCGGCAGTGGTTGCACATCGCGCCGACAAGCCACGCCCGCTCGTCGTACACCTTTTGGCCCGCTTTGATGAAGGCGAGGAAGACCTCGTGAATAAGTCCGCGCACGTCCTCGTCCGGGACGCGGAACTTCTGCGCCGCCACATATTCAAGCACTCGGTAGTGCTCGTGGTAGGCCGCCGCCACCCGCGCGTCCACATCGAGGAGCGGCGTATCTGTCGGTCCGGACATACGAAGGCGCAACCGCGGCGGTCGATGCGGCGCGGGAACCGCCGGAAGTATAGCGAGAACCCCATCCGATCCGGCGTCCGAGCGATTTTCAGGGTCATACATTTGCGTCATCGGTAATCCCTAGACGAGCGAGGGCCGGCCCTCTCCATCAACCATCGCTGCCGCGGAACCGCGGCGGCAAGAGGAGGGTCTGTCCGTGTTCGATCTCTTGTTAGACTTGCTGCTCGAAAGCCGCATTTCCGTTCCACATCCCTAAGCGCCCCGGCTTCACGCACCCGACGAGGAGCCTGCGGCCTGCTCGCTCCTCGCCGCGCCGCTCTTCTTCGGCCGTACGAACGGATCCTCTCGCCCGTCTTCTGCGTGATCGATAAAGATCTTCACTGAGCGAATGTTCTCCGCTGTTAGGTTGTGCGCGGCAGCTGCCTCCTGGAGGTATGCCACAGCCTTCCGGGCCTCTCGCGTTGCGCCGGCGCGTTCGAAGAGCTGAGGTAGCGAGTTGCAGATTTGCGCCGCCGCTCCTGGCCGGCGTGGTGAAAGGAGCAATGCCTCCGCCGCGTCGAGCATGACCATGCCACCATCGACGAGGAGTCCGCGTGCGTCGAAAGCGGCCCGCAGTCGGAACAGGCTTTCCAGCCCGGACTTGCGATTCTCGAAAAGCGCCTCGATACGCGCGAGCGCCCACTGGGTTCGAAGCACTTCCACTCCGCAGCGAGTGCGTTCAAACGCGTGAAGCGCTTTTTCGAGCCACGTCTTTGCCGATGCGATGCGATTCTGTTCCACGTCGCAGAGACCAAGGTTCAGCCACGTCACGGGCAGAGCGTGCCGCTCCTTGCCGGCGCTCAGAGCGGGTACCGCGTCGAGCCACAGCGAGCGCGCTCCATCGAAATCGCTCCGCTCGAAGAGCACGCCAGCTTGCACCATCCGAACCTTCGCGATGCGCAGCGGATCGTCGACCGCGGCGAAGATGTTCACCGCGCATCCGAGGTAGCGCTCCGCCCCGGCGAGATCGCCAATCTTCATGAGAACCGTGCCGCGCGCTAGCCATGCGCGGCCAAGCTCCTTCGTGCAGTACGGCTCGCCCTCGAAGCGGCGCTCTGCTTCATCAAGCGAACCCAACGCCTCCCGAACGAGACCGAGTTGTCGGAGCGCGTTCGCAAGCTCAAGCCAAGCTCTCCCCACGAGCGCGAGCCGGTATTCACGGCGGATGGCGGTCAGGCCTTCTGCCAGCTGGGCCGCCACGTCAAAAAGCGCACGCGCATGCCTGGGATCTTCATCGATCAGGCGGCGCCCTTCAAAGAGGAGAGCGCGCACAGCGGCGTCAGACCGCGCGCGCTTCTCGAAGAACAAGAGCCACTCGGCGGGATGCATCTTCCGCAGCGCGGCAAGGAGATCGCTTGCCGCGTCACGCTCGCGCTGCCATTCACTGATATCCGCCGTTAGTCGCTGCGCTCGTTGCCGCCGCCAAGGTCCGGATTCTTCGACCGTGAGCTCGATGACGTCTTCTGGCTGCACGTCTTCGAGCGAGAGCTGCCGGAGCGCGGAAACCACCGCCGCGATCATGTCGCGGCGGGGCTGTAGTTCGCCCTTGCGCATCCGGAGCAGGTGCTGGCGGCTGATGCGCGACTCCGCGATCAGATCTCCGACCTTGATGCCTCGCGACACCCTGAAGACTTCGAGGCGGGTCAGCACAACAGCCCTCGCGTGGTCACCGGCATAGGTCAACTCGCGAGTTGCATCTCCGGCAGCGGCACTGAATGACGCGCGAACCGTTCATCCATCGAGCGATAGCCCGCGATGAAATCCTTGAGGTTGAGCGGTCCAAAACATTCGCACATCACGCGATAGTCGATCATGAGCCATGCATCGGCAGTCGCCGGAGGGCACGTCGGTTTGGGATCGTCACTAGTCATTTTCCTTAAGGAGTGCGGCTACCGAAAGAAGTCCTACCCTTCCAAACTGATGACGCAGAAATGTGTCTGAGGCGTCCGGACGGTGTCGGTGACGCATATCTGCACCATCGTTGACCACACTGGATGAGGCGTGCTCTCCTGCTGCCGTTCGTAAACACGTCCATAACTATTTGAGCCGCGCAGCCCGAGGTCGTACCTTCGCTGTCGCAGAGAGCCCGAGAATGAATCCAACCCGTCGAGCACGATCGCTGAATCAAGAGGCCGACAGCGCGGCTCGGATCGACAGAACGCGCCGACATCACGTCCAAGCGACGGGCAGCGGACGGAACCCGATGCGCTCGAAAGAGTCGATGCACCAAACTGCAAATGCGCTTTCCTCTGTGGTTCACCAAGTCGTCGGGGCATTCATCGACTCGCTGCAGGCCACGGGCGAAGGGGTGTTGCCGATCGTACTCGCGCTGCAACCGGAACTGTCCACCCACGGCATCCCGGAGAGCGACTTCGAGTTCACGCGCCGCGGGCGTCGTCAAACTGCGGCAGAGAGACGATTCTTTAGAACAATAGAAACAACGCTTCGCGCTGCAATGGAAACGATTCTCAATCGCGCGGTGCATGCCGCGATCGGAAGGAGAGAGGGCAAGGACAGAAAACTTATGGCGGCTGGCGGCCGACCTCACCTGAACGGCACAACGGTAACTCCTCGTGCCCCTCTTGCTTTGGACGCGGAATGATGATGGACCGGACAATCTCTCTGCTTCTCGCCGCCAGCCGCCACCCGTCCGCTCCGACCATGCCAGCCGAGTGCGTCAATGCGGATGCGATTCGATACGCCGTTCGACCGATGGTTGCGCGTCAGCGGCATCACGCCCCGCCGACTGGCCCTCGAGGCGGATGTGAGTAGGCCGACCGTGCTCCGGATGCGCAAAGGCAGTATCGGCAGGGCGGCAACGAGAGCCAAGCTCGCTGCGGCATGTTCAGCGCTCATCGGACGACGGGTCACGGAGTCGGAACTCTTCTGGACGGGCAGCCAATGACCTTACCTTTGGTGAA
>Ga0213876_10001015_pt1 | contig 18223 bp, 18 predicted proteins | sample BarmaccomBMRX_R9_FD_160113 | JGI IMG/M metagenome (GOLD analysis project Ga0213876, IMG submission 160113) | Root-associated microbial communities from Barbacenia macrantha in rupestrian grasslands, the National Park of Serra do Cipo, Brazil - RX_R9 | ecosystem: Host-associated > Plants > Roots... | reverse complement strand
AAGCTTCTGCTCTGCCATTGAGCTACACCCGCAAGACTTTGAACTTCTTGCCTTTCCCACTCGGCGGAGGTGGGCCGTCCAACCATATTCCGTCGGAACGTCCAACGGCCGCCGCGACCTGGTCCGATTATCGCGACCGCACGGCGTTGGTCAACAGGGCCCGCCGTTCGGACCTCGGACCGCGCGCACGCCACGGACGTTTGCCCAGTTCCACGACTTTGTCATTTGCGGTGAAAGTAGCTCTAAATAACTATGGAAATCGATGAATATTTCTTCCCGAAGCCCCTCCGCTCACGAAGTATACCTCCAATCCGGCGGGAAATGTGTCGAAAATGCCACAAGCGCCGATACGCGGGTTTCCCGGTCTCCCCAAGGCCTTGCGCCTATTTGGTCGCCGGGCGATACCTCCCGTTCTCGACATACAGGGAGGGGGCTCACGTGAAAAAACTAATGGTGCTGCTGACGGCAGCTGCGGCGGCGAACCTTGGCGGTTGCGCGACAGTCGTCAATGGAACTCACACGTCTTTCGAAACGGACAGCCGGCCCAAGAGCGCTGCCGTGAAGTTCAGCAATGGTGCGACGTGCACCACGCCCTGCACGCTCAAGTTCCGCCGCAAGGACCATCTTCGCGCCGACATCAGCTTGCCGGGCTATAAGCCGACTTACGTGCTGATCCAGTCGAAGTTGGGCGGGGCGACCTTCGGCAACGTGATCATGGGCGGAATCGTCGGCGGCGTCGTCGACGCCAGCAACGGCGCCAGCAATCGGCTTTCCCCGAACCCGCTGATCGTCAAGCTCGCGCCCGAAGGATCGCCGGAAGGCGCCGTGCTTCTCGACAAGAAGGGCAACGTCATCAAGTCGGTGAAGGCGCACAACGACTCCGTCCGGGCTTCGGTCGCGAAGACGGTCGGGCCGCGCCTCGCCGGCCTCGAAGGCAACGATCCGCAGTAATTAAGTGTCAACGGGGCCCCGCCGCGTCCCGCGGCCGGGCCCCGTCGTCTATTCTCGGGCATCATGACCGACGCTGCGCGGGATCATCGCGCGGCGCCGGCGCTCGTTCGCGTCAGGCCGGCGTCCCGGCCGCCGCGGCGGGCGCGGGTGCCCCGGGCGCGGCCATGTCGTCGACGGCCTTCCAGCTGCCGTCCGCCTGCTTCTTGTAGGTGGTGAGGTAATTGCCGGTCTCGACGTGCGGCTGCTTGGTCTTCGGATCCGTCGTCTGCATCCGGTAGGTGCCGCGCGTGTAGGCAAGGTCGCCCGACGCCGCCACCTCGACCCGCTCGGCGGCGAAGGTCAGCTGGAAGTTCGGATCCTTGGTCAGCCCCTCGAGCCCGCCGCGGATCGCCTTGGAGCCGCTCATCCGGTCCATGCCCGCCGGCATCAGCATCGCGTCGCCGGCATAATGGGCGACGGCGCGGTTGACGTCGCGATTGGCATATTCCTTCACCCATTGCGCCTCGGTCGCCTTGATCTGGGCGGCGATCGCGGCGGTCTGGGCCGGGTCGGCGGCCTTGGCGGCCTGCTGGCTGCAGCCCGACAGGCCGATGGCGAGGCCGGCGGCGCCGCCGAGCAAGGTCAGTGTCTTCCTGGTCATCTGTGTTCCCCCTGGGTCGTTCGTTGCTACTGCTTCCTCGCCTTGTACGAGCTCATTGTGCCGTGGATGCGGTCATCCCAGGTGCAGTCGGCAACCCGGCCGCCCGGCTCGACCGTCACGGTCCAGACGCCGACGACCTTGCCGTCGCGCGTGTCGGTCTCCTGGAGCACGTTGGCCGAGAGGCGCTTCACCGCCGCCATCGTATGGCCGGGGTCGCCCTGGACGGGCACGGGCGGCCCACTGAGCTTGGCGTCGTAGCTCTGGCCGGTGGGCGTGCTCATGTGGACGACGTCCCCGGTCGTCCTCAGCGTGACGATGAGGCCGGCGTCGCTGATGTGCTCGACCTTGTCGTCGCGCCAGGCGCCCGAAATGGCGTGCGCGCCGGCCGGCCCGGGCCCCACCCGCCGCATTGTGCCGTGGCCGGTGACGACCTGTCCGTTGGGGTTGCCGGTGTCCTTGAAGGCGTAGGTGAGGAGCTTGCCGTCCGGCGAGACACGGCTCTCGCCGACGAACATCAGCTTGCCCTTCAGGCGGCGGGCGAAGCGGATGGTGCGGTCGTCGACGATGCGCACTGCGATCTGGTCGAAATAGGGATGGCCCGTCACGGCATGGTCGGCCTTGTCGGCCGGCACTTCGACACGCGGCACGCAGGTTTCGCAGGTGTAGATGCCGTTCCTGACGGCGAAAACGTCCGGCTTCTCGGGTGCCTTGTAGGTCGAAAGGTCCTCCTTCCAGGTCCCATCGAACGGACTTTGGGCAAGGGCCGGGGCGCCGGCGAAGGCGGAAACGAGCAAGGCAGCGGCGGCAACGCGCTTCATGAACCATCTCCCTGTTTGCACGACACAAAGAGGGGAAGCGACTCGCGGGCCCGGCACTGGTCCCCCGAACGGCCGGGCGGGCGCCGCGAGTTGAGGGCCGCGGCGAAGCGGAGTCAAGCCGTCACGGCTGCGGAAAGTGTGGAACGTCGCCCATCGCGAAGCTTTGAGCGGGCGGGAACCGGCGGCTTGATGATAATAAGCATGCTTATTATATGGCGAGAGGAATGGACAGCAATTTCGCCTTCGACGTGAGCGAGACGGCGCTGGCGCTGCGCCGCGCGTTCGACCGCCGGGCGGCGGCGCTGGGCGTGACGCGCGCGCAGTGGCGGGCGCTGGCACGCCTGTCGCGCGAGGACGGCATGCGCCAGGTCGACCTCGCCGATGCGCTGGACATCGAGCCGATCACCTTGTGCCGGATGGTCGACCGGCTCGCGGAAGCGGGTCTGGTCGAGCGTCGCGCCGACGAGAAGGACCGGCGGGCGTGGCGGATCCACCTCACCGCGGCCGCCGGGCCGATCCTCGAGCGGCTGCGCGGCCTGGCCGAGGACTTCCTCGCCGACGCGCTGGAGGGGATCGGGCCGGCCGAGCAGGCGGCCACCAGGAACATTCTCGCGCGGGTGCGGGCGAACGTCGCCGCCGGCGCGGCAGGTAAACGGAGAGCATGATGAAGGAAGGGGCCATCAAGGTCGCCGACGCGCAGCCCGCGGACCACCAGCCGCTGGGCGGGACGACGATCGTCGAGGCGCCGCCGAAGAAGAACCGGCTGCGGCTGGTCCTGCTCGTCTCGGTGCCGCTGCTTCTCCTCGCCATCGGCGCGTATTTCTACTTCACCGGCGGCCGATACGTGTCCACCGACAACGCCTATGTCCAGCAGGACAAGATCTCGGTCTCGGCCGAGGTAACCGGTCGCATCGTCGAGGTGGGGGTCAAGGAGAACCAGAAGGTCAAGGCCGGCGATCTCCTCTTCCGCATCGATCCGGCGCCGTTCCGGATCGCCCTCGAGCAGGCCGAGGCGCAGCTCGCCGCCGCCAAGGTCGGCGTCAACAAGCTCCAGGCCCAAGTCGCCGGCGGCGGCGCCGACATCCAGGCCGCGCAGGACAATCTCGTCGTCGCGCAACGCAATTTCGGCCGGTACGCCGAGCTCCTCAAGCGCGGCTTCACGACCCGCGTTCTCTACGACCAGGCGCTGCACGGGGTGCAGGAGGCGAAGCAGCGCCTCGCCGACGCGCGCAACACCGCGCAGGTCAATCAGGCCCAGCTCAGCGGCGGCGGCGTGCAGGACCAGCCGGCGGTGCAGGCGGCGCTTGCGGCGCGCGACAAGGCCCTCCTCGACTTGAAGCGTACCGAGGTGCGCGCGCCGGTCGACGGCTTCGCCAGCCAGACCGAGCGCCTCCAGCTCGGCAACATGGCCGTGCAGGGCCTCGGCATGGTGACGGTCGTGCGCAGCGGCGACACCTGGATCGAGGCGAACTACAAGGAGACCGACCTCAAGAACATGGCGCCGGGGCAGCCGGCCGAGATCAAGGTCGACGCCTATTCCGGCAAGCTCTGCGGCCACGTCGCCTCGATCGGCCGCGGCACCGGTTCGGAATTCTCGCTGCTGCCGGCGCAGAACGCCAACGGCAATTGGGTGAAGGTGACGCAGCGCGTGCCGGTCAGGATCGCCATCGACTGCCCGCCGGCGCGGCCGTTGCTCGCCGGCCTCTCGGTCGACGTGACGGTCGACACCAAGGAACGGCCGCTCGGCGCGCAACCCGCGCCGGCAACCGCCCAGCCGCAACCGCAGCGGTCCGCCGCGCGCTAGGACCATGGCCACCGCCGCGGCCCAGCCGCACCACGTCCCGACGCTGAAGCTCGACGCGATCGAGCACGGCATCCTCACCGTCGCCATCATGATGGCGGTGCTGCTCCAGGTGCTCGACACGACCATCGCCAACGTCGCGCTGCCGCACATGCGCGCGTCGATGTCGGCGACCCAGGAGACGATCAACTGGGTGCTGACCAGCTACATCGTCGCCTCGGCGATCGCGATCCCGATTACCGGCTGGCTCGCCGATCGGGTGGGGCGGCGGCGGCTGTTCATCTGGTCGGTGATCGCCTTCACCGCCGCCTCGGTGATGTGCGCGATGGCGCAGAACCTGCCCGAGATGGTGATCTTCCGCGCGCTCCAGGGCATTTCGGGCGCCTTCCTGGTGCCGATCGCGCAGGCGGTGATGTTCGACATCAATCCACCGAGCAAGCACGCGCGGGCGATGGCGATGTTCGGCATGGGCGTGATGATCGGGCCGATCCTCGGGCCCGTGCTCGGCGGCTGGCTGACCGAGAATTACAGCTGGCGCTGGGTATTCCTCGTCAACCTGCCGGTCGGCGTGCTCTGCACCCTGCTCCTCATCCGCTACATGCCGTCGAGCGACGTGAAGAGGCGGCAGTTCGACCTGTTCGGCTTCGGCCTCCTGGCCGTGGCGCTGGGTGCCTTCCAGATCATGCTCGACCGCGGCGCCGACCAGGACTGGTTCCAGAGCTGGGAGATCTGCATCGAAGCCGGGCTCGCCGCCGCCGGCGCCTGGATGTTCGTCGTCCAGCTCGCCACGGGCCGCAACCCGTTGTTCGACCCGAAGATGTTCGCCGACCGCAATTTCGGCTTCACCCTCTTCTTCATGGTGGTGACGGGCGTGCTGCTCCTCGCCGGCCTCGCTTTGCTGCCGCCGCTCCTCCAGCAGCTCTATGGCTATTCGGTGCTCGATTCGGGCTTCCTCACCGCGCCGCGCGGCATCGGCACCCTGATCTCGATGATGCTCGCCGGCCGCCTGACCGGCAAGGTCGACGCGCGCCTGCTCATCTTCACCGGCATCGGCTGCCTCGCCCTCTCGCTCTACCAGATGTCGGGCTTCACTTTGGTGATGAGCTCGCGGCCGATCATCATCAGCGGCGTCATCCAGGGGCTCGGCCTCGGCTTCATCTTCGTGCCGCTGCAGGCGCTCGCCTTCGCCTCGCTGCCGGCGAGCTACCGCACCACCGGCGCCTCGCTCTTGAACCTCGCCCGCAACATCGGCGGCTCGGTCGGCATCTCGGTCGTCACCTTCCTCCTCGCCCGCAACCTCCAGGTCAGCCACGCCGACATGGCGCAGCACATCACGCCCGCCGTGATTCCCGGCATGATGCCGCCCGGCGGCGGCGGCGACACGATGGCGATGCTCGGCGCCGCGGGCCAGGCGGCGCTGCAGATGGTCGACGCCGAAATCAACCGGCAGGCGCTGATGATCGCCTATATCGATGATTTCCGCCTGATGATGTGGGTGTGTATCTTTGCCATGCCTCTCGTCTGGCTGCTCCGCCCGGCGAAAAAGCAGGCCGGCGGCCCGCCGGTGATCGCGGATTAGACCGACACGGAAAACACCGTTCGGGCGGAGCTTGTCGAAGCCCTGTCCTTCTCGTGCACCGGAAGAACGAAGGCACGGCTTCGACAGGCGAGCCCCAGCGGGTGTGGGAACCGGTGTCGATCGCGACGCCTCAGTGCCGCCGCGTCGCCGCCAGCGTCCGCTCGACCGCGCTCGAGAGCTGTCGCGAACCGTAGGGCTTGGGCAGGAAGGTGCCGTCCTCCGGCAGCACGCCGTCGGGCACCGCGCCGCGGCCGGAGGTGACGAGCAGCTTCACGTCCGGCCTGAGCTCGCGGGCGCGGCGGGCGAGGGTGACGCCGTCCATGCCGGGCATGTTCACGTCGGTGAAGAGGAGGTCGATGTCCGGACGCGCGCCGAGGAGCGCCAGCGCCTCGCCGGCGTCGGCGGCTTCGTAGGGCGTTACCCCGAGATCGGCGACGATGTCGGCCGCCGCCATGCGGATGAAGGGCTCGTCCTCGACGATGAGGACGGCACGGTTGGTGTCGCGTAACATGGATCAACAACACGGCAAAATTGCCGGGGTTCCAGATTTTTCACCTGTGAAACAAGCGTTTACCTGGCTGGCGAGGTTGCGGCAGGAACCGGCGGCCGCGGCGTCACGTTGTTTGGACGGACACCAACCGCCTAGTGGAGTACCCGATGTCGCACATTCCCAATTCCGCCATGCCCCATGCCGGCCCGAGCCAGGACCAGGACGAGCAGGGCTCCTCGTCAAGCTTCTCGGACATGGCGTCGAACGTGATGGAGAAGGTGCGCGGCGCGCCGCGCGGCGCCGTCGCCGCCGGCGCGGCGGTGGCGGTCGGGGCGCTCGCCGCCGCGGCGATTCCCCTCGTCAAGGGCGCGCTCGCGGACAAGAAGAGCGGCGGCCGCAAGGCGAAGAAGAGCGCCTGATCCGGTTCACGCGCCTTGGCTGACAAGGGCCCCGACGCGATGCTCCGCGAGATGGCGGAGCATCGCGGGTGCAAGCTGGTCAAGTCGAGGCGGCGCACCCCCGGCGCCGGCGATTTCGGCCGCTACGGCCTCAAGGACGCGGCGACGGGCGAGGAAGTGCTCGGCTTCGGCGCGGCCGGCCTGACGGCCACCGCGGCGGAAGTCGAAGCCTATCTTCGCAAGGGTCTGGTCGCCGATTGGAAGAGCTCGCTCGCCGCCGAGCCGCTCGCGCCGCCGCTTCCGCCCGCGCGCAAGGCCCGGCGGACGGAGCCGGAGCGGCCGCGCAGCCGCCGCGCGCCGGCTCCGCCGCCGCCGCCGCCGTCCGCTCCCCCACCGCCTCCCAAGCCGCAGCTCAAGATCCGGGACGCGGCGCCGCGCGATGCCGAGGCGATCTCGGCGCTGCTGACGGAGCTCGGTTTTCCGACCGGGGCCCAGGACGTGCGCAGGCGTCTCTCCGCGTTGCGCAAGGCGGGCGAACCGCCGCTCGTCGCCGACGAGGGGGGAGTGCGCGGCTGCCTCACCTGGCACGTCACCCCCGTTCTCCACCGGCCGACGGCGGTCGGCCGCCTGACGATGCTGGTCGTCACGAAGAAGGCGCGCGGGCGGGGCGTCGGCACGGCGCTGGTCGAGGCTGCCGAGGGGCGGCTGTGCGAGGCCGGCTGCGCGCTGATCGAGGTCACCAGCAATATCGAGCTTGGCGGCGCCCACGAATTCTACAAGAGCCGCGGCTACCGGAGGACGTCGTACCGGTTCGTGAAGGAGTTCTGAGCCCGGTGCCCGATCGGGGGTCAACTTGCCTCCCCATCCGCAAGGATGGGGAGGGGGACCGCCAATCTTGGCGGTGGAGGGGTAGCTGGCGCTGAGCTCAGAGTTCCGGGCGCTGGACGGCGTAGGCTGGCGCTGGTCACCCCTCCACCACCTTCGGTGGTCCCCCTCCCCATCTGGCGACGGGGAGGCAGGTTCTGCCCGCGACTCTCGCGACCCAAGAACTCAGGGCAAGGCGCGCGCCGCCCCGAGCACCTCCTCCGCGTGCCCCGGCACCTTCACCTTGCGCCAGACCCTCTTCACCACGCCGTCGCGGTCGACGAGGAAGGTGGCGCGCTCGATGCCCATATATTTGCGGCCGTACATCGACTTCTCGGTCCAGGTGCCGAACGCCTCGCAGGCGGCGCCTTCGGGGTCGGCGGCGAGGGCGACCTTGAGGCCGTATTTGTCGATGAATTTCGCGTGGCTCGCGACGCTGTCCTTCGACACGCCGACCACCCAGGTTCCCGCGTTCTGGAATTCTTCCGCCAGCGCGGTGAATTGCTGCGCCTCGGCGGTGCAGCCGGAGGTGTCGTCCTTCGGGTAGAAATAGAGGACCAGCTTCTGGCCCGCGAAATCGGCCGGGCTGACCGGCTTGCCGTCGGCCCCTGCCATCTTCACGTCGGGGACCGGATCGCCTTCCTTGACCATGTTCAGCTCCCTTGCGCCTCGGCCGCGACGCGCGCCCACAGCTCGGCGATCCTCTGCCGCGCCTCGGCCTGCGCCGCAAGCAGCGAGTCCCAGTCGGCGAGGCCGCAGGCGCGCGCGACCAGCGGCCGCGTCGCTTCCGGCGGCGCGGCGGCGCGGGGGGAGACGAGGCGGAACATCACCAGCATCCGCGTCAGCAGGCGCAGCCCCGCGTCGATCTCCGCCGGCACCAGGCCCGCTGCCGCGAGCTCGGCGAGCGCCTCTTCGAGCCGCGGGCGAAGGCCGATGCCGCGGCCGAGCTGGAGTGTTTGAACCGCGAACTCGAGGTCGACGAGGCCGCCGGGCGCCTTCTTGATGTCGAAGGGCCCCGCCGGCGGCTTGTGCCGCCCCATCTCCGAGCGCATCCGGACCGCGTCGGCGGCGACCCGGGCAGGGTCGCGCGGGCGGCGGAGCACCGCGTCGACCGTCGCCGCGACGGCGGTCCGGCCGGCTTGCGAGCCGAACACCGGCCGTGCCCGTAGCAGCGCCATATGCTCCCACGTCCACGCCTGCCCCTGCTGGTATTGCTCGAATCCCTCGAGCGACACCGCCAGCATGCCGTCCGCGCCGGATGGCCGCAGGCGGGTGTCGACGTCGTAGAGCGGTCCGGCCGGGGTCGGCACGCTGAGCGCGGCGGTGATGCGCGGCGCGAGGCGATTGAAATAGTCGGTGGCGCGCAACGGCCGCGGCCCGTCCGATTCGGCGTCGTGGGTGCCGGTGAAGATGTAGACCAGGTCGAGGTCCGAAGCGTGCGTCAGCGCCTCGCCGCCGAGCCGGCCGAGGCCGAGGATGACGAGCTCGGAGCCGGGCACCTTGCCGTGCGCCGCCGCGAACGCCGCGACCGTCGCCGCGGCGAGCACCTGGATGGCGGCTTCGGCGATGCGGGCATAGCCCTCCGCCGCGGCGATCGGATCGATGGCGCAGGCGACGAGCTGCACGCCTTGGGCGAACCGCCGCTCGTTGACTCGGCGCCGGACCCGATCGAGCACCAGCTGGTAGTCCTCGTCCGTCCGCTCGGCCCGGCCGAACTCCGCCGCCAGCGCCGCCACCGGCGGCATCGGCGCGAGCGCGGTCGCGTCGATCAGCCCGTCGAGCAGCTGGGGACGGCGGGCGAGCTGGTCGGCGAGGGTGGGAGCATGGCTGAGGATGTCGCCGAGATGGGCGAGCAGCCCTGGCCGCGCCTCGATCAGCCGGAAGAAATTGACCCCGCTCGGCAGCCGCGCGACGACGTCGTCGAAGCGGTTGAGCGCGGCCATGGGATCCGGCGCGCGGCCGAGCGCCTCGACCAGGCGCGGCAGCATTGCCTCGAACGCCTCCCGCGCGGCCGGGCTGCGCAGCGACCGCGCTTTGCCCGTCCGCCATCCCTCGACCCGCGCCCGCGCCGACGCGGGATCGGGAAAGCCCGCCGCAGCGAGCTGCGCCTCGAGCGCGTCCGCCGCCAGGGGCAGGCGCCCCTCCTCCTCCTCTTCGGCGAGGCCGTCATAGAGGCGTCCCGCCTCGCGTACGTGGGGCGCGAGCGCCGCCAGCAGGTCCCCGCCCGCAGCCAGCCCGTGGAGCCGGGCCACATTATCGAGCGCGTCGGCGTCCGCGGGGATGCTGTGGGTCTGCCGGTCCTCGACCATCTGCAGCCGGTGCTCGATCGTGCGCAGCAGCCGGTAGCCCCCCGCCAGCGCCGCCGCGTCCGCCTCCGGCACGTGTCCCGCCTCGGCGAGAACGGCGAGCGCGTCGAGGGTCGCGGGGGCGCGCAGGCCGGGCTCGCGTCCGCCGTGGATCAGCTGATGGATCTGCGCGAAGAACTCGATCTCGCGGATACCGCCGCGGCCGCGCTTGAGATCGTAGCCGGGTCCGAAATCCTGCCCCCGGACATGATGGCCGCGGATCCGCCGGGTGATCGACCCGATCTCGCCGATCGCGCCGAAATCGAGGCTGCGGCGCCAGATGAACGGATGGATGGCATCGAGGAAGTAGCGGCCGAGCGCGGCGTCGCCGGCGGCGAAGCGGGCGCGGATGAACGCGGCGCGTTCCCAGGGCAGGGCCGAGGATTCGTAATAGGAGATGGCGGCGTCGACCGGCAGCGCGATCGGCGTGACCTCGCTCGAGGGCCTGAGGCGCAGGTCGACGCGGAAGGCGAAACCCTCGGGCTCGCGCTTCTGCAGCAGTTCCACGAGACGCTGGCCGATCCGCACGGCCGCCTGGCCCGGCTCCTCGCGCGGCCGGCACGGCAAGGTCGCCGGATCGAACAGGAAGATGGGATCGATGTCCGACGAGAAGTTGAGCTCGCGGCTGCCGTGCTTGCCGAGCGCGATGACGGCGAAGCCGCGCGGCGCCGCGTCGGGCGTGCGCTCGGCGATGGCGGCGGCGATGGCCTCCTCGAGGGTCGCGTCGGCAAGGTCGGAGAGCGCCGCCATCAGCCGCTCGAGCGGGATCGCACCGGCCAGATCCGCCACGGCGAGGGCGAGCGACAGCGCGTTGCGGCGGTGCCGGAGCCGCGCCGCCAAGGTCGGCGCCGCGCTCCTCGCCTCGCCCGCCGCGGCGATGGCGCCTTCGACGTCGCCGGCGGCAAGCCTCTCGGCAATCTCAGGGAAGCGTTCGCTCTGCAGCTTCAGGTAGGGCGCATGGGCGCAGGCCCGGCGGAGGGCGTCGTTAACACTCGCTTCACTTTGTGTTTCCCGCATACCACAGGCCAAAACAGTTCCGTTCGGGCGGCGCAACAGTTGAAACTCGCGCGTACCGTGCGCGTTCTGACCATGTGACTGAGATCAATCCGAGACGAGAAGCGATGGTGCATGCTTCCTCAAGGCGGTTCGTGAAGGTGGCGCCGCCCACCGTTCACGCCGGCGTGGGCAATGCGCTGCGCCAGGCCTTCGCCATGGATGGCGAAGTGCGCTCGCTCAAGATGTTCGAGGATCTTCTCTCCCGCCTCGACGAGGCGTGAGCGGCGCCTCCCCGGCGTAGGAATTCCCCAGCCCGAACGGGGTCGAACGAACCGAACCCCGCCAGCGCGTCCCCCGCTACCGCCGCAGCGCCGCCCCGACCGTGTAGAAATCCTCGACGAAGAGATGGCCGCGGAACCCGGCGGGCACCTTGTCGTATTGGGCGACGTCGGTGATGCCGACGAGGGCGCCGTCTTTCTCCTCGCCGAACATCATCGGCTTCGCCTCGGCGCCCGCCAGCCGGTCGAGGAAGCGATAGGGCCAGCCCCATAACTTCCAGCGGTCGGCCAGCGTGATCGCCACCGTCGCGCCGCGGCAGGAGGCCGGGACCCAGCTCGTCCAGCCGAGCCGGACATAATCGGCGAGGCAGGCGCCGTCCGGCCGCGGCGCGAACGTCCAGGCACCGGGCACGAGCTGGCGGACCCGCGCGGTGACCGCCGGCGGGCCCTCGAAGCCGAACCGCTCGGGCGTGGCCGCGCCGGCGCGCTTGAGGGCGGCGACCAGCGCGTCGGCCTCGGCTGGGTCGGCACGCACGAAGCGGAAGATGAGCTCCGAGCGCGGCACCTCGCGCAGCACCTCCTCGACGGTCGGCATCGCGCCGATGCCGCGGCCCCGCAGCGGGAAGGTGCGGCCGCCGTCGGGGCTGTAGCCCCAGGCGACGTCGAGGCGCTTGAGCTCGGCGAGCGTCCTGGCCCGGAGCGGCCCCTCGCCATTGGTGCGGCAGCCGAGGTCGGCGTCGCGGAACACCATCGCCTGGCCGTCGGCGCTCGCCTGCACGTCGATCTCGATCGCGTCGGCGCCGAGCCGCGCGGCCTTGTAGATCGCGGGAAGCGTATCTTCGACATAGACGTTCTCGGGATCGGCGCGCATCCGCTTCGTCTCGCAGCCGCTGCCCGGGGCGAATTGCTGGGTGACCCCGCGGCGGGCGACGACGATCAGGCGCCCCGGCGGCTGGGCCGCGATCCAGGAGGCGTTGACCAGCGACAGCAGGACCGATGCCGCCGCCACGCCGATCAGCGCATTGCGCCAGCCCCGCCCGATCCGCCGCCGCCGCGGCGGCGCGTCGTCTTCCCCTGCGTCCATGACGGGACGGTAGGCGAGCCGAAACCGCTTTGTCTACTGGGGTTTAGCGGCCGTCAGGAGCCAGCCTCGCGCGCGCCTCCTCGCAATCGCGCGCCATCTGGGCGACGAGCGCGTCGAGGCTGTCGAACTTCGCCTCGGGGCGGAGGAAAGACACCAACTCGACGGCGACTTCCTGCCCGTAAAGGTCGCCGGAGAAATTGAAGAAATAGGGTTCGAGCAGCTCCTTGGGCGGCTGGAAGGTCGGCCGGATGCCGAGATTGGCGGCGCCGCCGAGCAGCCGCCCGTCCGCGAGGCGGCCGCGGACCGCATAGACGCCGAAGCGCGGGCGCACGTAGCGGCCCAGCGCCAGGTTCGCGGTCGGATAGCCGATCGCCCGGCCGCGCTTGTCGCCATGCTCCACCACGCCCTCGATCGTGAACGGCCGGGTGAGGAGCCGGGCGGCCGTCTCGCAATCGCCCGCCCGCAGCGCGTCGCGGATGCGGGTCGACGAGACCGCCACCCCGTCCTGCGCGACCGGGGCGACCGTTTCCGCGGCAAAGCCGTGCGCCCGCCCGAGCTCCGCCAGAAGGCGCACGTCGCCGCCGCGGTTGCGCCCGAAGGTGAAGTCCTCGCCCGTGACGACGCCCGCGGCGCCGAGGCGTCCCGCCAGCCAATCGGAGACGAAAGCGTCCGGGGCGGCGGCGGCGAAGGCGGCGTCGAAGCGGAAGACGTACATCGCGTCCACCCCCGCGGCCTCCAGAAGGCGCGCCCGCTGGTCCATCGTCGTCAGCCGGAACCAGGGCGCGTCCGGCCGGAAGAAGCGCATCGGGTGCGGGTCGAAGGTGGCGACCAGCGCCGGCCGCCCTTCGGCGCGGGCGCGCGCGATCGCCCGCCCGACGACCGCCTGATGCCCTTGGTGAAACCCGTCGAAATTGCCGAGCGCGACGATGCCGTCCCTGAAGGGCGCCGGAACCGCCGAGCCGCCGTCCAGCCGCTCCATGGGGGCGCTATAGGAGGGGCGGGGCGGCGACTCCAGCCCCGCTAGGGTCGTGCGAGGGTGACGAAGCTGTAGGCGGGGCGGCCGCCTTCGGCCGCGTGGGTCTCGCGAGCGACTTCGCGCCAGTCTGCGGCCTCGAAGGCGGGGAGCGAGGTATCTCCCTCCACGTCGGCATGGACTTCGGTAAGCTCGACCCGGTCCGCCAGGGCGAGGAAGAGCCGGAAGATCTCGGCGCCGCCGATCACCGACACCCGCGGCTCGCCGGCGAGCGCGAGCGCCTCCGCGACCGTCGCTGCGCGCTCGGCCCCTTCCTCCCGCCATGCCGCGTCGCGGGTCAGCACGATATGGCGGCGGCCGGGGAGGAGCCCCGGAAGGCTCTCGAACGTCCGCCGCCCCATGATCATCGGCGCACCCATCGTCAGCGCCTTGAACCGCCTGAGATCCGCCGGGAGGTGCCAAGGCAGCCGGCCGTCGCGGCCGATGACGCCGTTCTCGGCGCGGGCGACGATGAGGGTGACGGCGCTCACACCGCTACGGGTGCGGCGATATGGGGATGGGGATCGTAGCCGACGATCTCGAAATCCTCATATTCGTACCGGTCGATGGCGTCCGGCCGGCGCCTGATGACGAGCGTCGGCAGCGGCCGCGGGTCCCGGCCGAGCTGGAGCCGCGCCTGGTCGAGATGATTCGAATAGAGGTGACAGTCGCCGCCGGTCCAGACGAACACGCCCGGCTCCAGCCCCGCCTGCTGCGCCAGCATGTGCGTCAGGAGCGCGTAGCTGGCGATGTTGAACGGCACGCCGAGGAAGACGTCGGCGCTACGCTGGTAGAGCTGGAGGTTCAGCCGGCCGTTCGCCACCTGCGTCTGGAACAGGCAATGGCAGGGCGCCAGCGCCATCTTGGGGAGGTCGGCCGGGTTCCAGGCGGAGACGATCTGCCGGCGCGAGGCGGGGTCGCGGTTGATGAGGTCGATGAGGGCCGCGATCTGGTCGATATGCCGCCCGTCCGGCGCCTCCCAGTCGCGCCATTGCTTGCCGTAGACGGGGCCGAGATCGCCTGCCTCGTCGGCCCATTCGTCCCAGATGCTGACCTTGCGCTCCTTGAGCCAGCCGACATTGGTGTCGCCGCGCAGGAACCAGAGCAGTTCGACGATGATCGAGCGCAGGTGCAGCTTCTTGGTGGTGACGAGCGGGAAGCCCTCGGCCAGGTCGAAGCGCATCTGGTGGCCGAACACCGACAAGGTGCCGGTGCCGGTCCGGTCGGCCTGCGCCACGCCCTCGTCGAGGATGCGGCGGAGGAGGGCGTGGTAGGGCTGCATGGGGATTGTATGGCGGGTGCGACGGCGGCGAGGCAAGGGCGGTGTAACGCTCCTCCCCGGAACGGGGAGGGGGACCATGCGAAGCATGGTGGAGGGGGCCCGGCCGTCTAGCCGGATCTGAATCTGGGCCCCCTCCACCACGCCGCTTCGCGTCGCGGTCCCCCTCCCCGTTCCGGGGAGGAGCTTTCCTAGACGAACACCGACCAGCCGGTGCGTTCGACCAGCCGCTCCAGCGCCACGGCGCCGGCGAGCGAGGTGCCGGCGGCGTTGAGGCCGGGCGACCAGACGCAGACGGCGCCGTGGCCCGGCGCGATGGCGAGGATCGCGCCGGAGACCGCGCTCTTGCCGGGGAGGCCGACCCGGAAGGCGAAGTCGCCGCTATTGTCGTAATGGCCGGCCGTCAGCATCAGGGCGTTGATGCGGCGCGAGCGCGACGGGATGGTCGCCGCCTCGCCGCTCACCGGATCGGTGCCGTCGAAGGCGAGGAACAGGGCCGCCCGCGCCAGCTGGCGGCAGGTCATCGCGATCGAGCATTGGCGGAAGTAGAAGGACAGCACGTCCTCGACCGGGTTGTTGAGGTTGCCGAAGGCGGCGATGAAATTGGCGAGGCTGCGGTTCAATGCGCCGGCGTGCGATTCGGACATGGCCAGCGTCTCGTCGACGGCGATCGCTTCGTCGGCCGCGCAGCGGCGGAGGAAGGCGAGCAGCTCGTCCAGCGCCTCGTCGGGCGCGCGCCGGCCGATCAGCTGGTCGCAGACGACGAGCGAGCCGGCGGCGGTCAGCGGGTTGCGCGGCCGGCCCTTCTCCATCTCGAGCTGGATGATCGAATTGACGGGAGAGCCCGCCGGCTCGCGGCCGACATGGTTCCACAAGGCCGATTTGTGGTGCTCGAGCGCGAGCGCGAGAGCGAACACGTAGGACAGGCTCTGGATCGAGAAGGCCTCGTCCGCGTCGCCAGCCGCATAGCTCCTGCCGTCCGAGAGCACGGCGGCGATGCCGAGCTTCTGCCCGTCGACCTTCGCCAGCGCCGGGATGTAGCCGGCGACCTTGCCCTGGCCGCGATAGGCGGAGATGTCGGCGAGCACCTCCTCCAGCACGTCCTGGAAGCTCATCAGACGCGGCCAGGATAGCTGGGCTGGATGTCGACCGGGATGTGGGTCATCGTCCCGATCACCGCCTGGGCGTCCGGGTCGAGCCGCCCGTAGCGGTCGAGGAAGGCCTTGGCGCCGGCATAATCGCCGTCGCCCTCGATCCGCACGATCTCGGCGACGAGCGCGGCGATCGCCGGCTCGAGCTTGTCGTAATCGAGCCGGAAGCGGCGCGCCGACGCGTCCCAGGCGATGCCGCCATGGTCCCTCAGGAACCCGTATTGCATCGCCGCGCCGCGGCCGTGGGCGTCGGCGGTGCCGAAGCGGAGGTGCCGGAACACGTCGGCCATGTAGCTGGAGAGGAGCTGGTCGCGCTCGGCGAGCGGCAGCTCGCCGCGGTGCATCAGGTAGAGGACCGCCCAGGCGCCCATCACGTCGGCCTTCGATTCCTCGATCGCGCTATACTGGTCCTTGAGCTCGGCGTTGACCGTCGTCTGGCGGCCATTGAGGGTGAGGATGCCCGGCCCGAGGCTGTGCGACAGCTCGTGGAACAAGGTCTCCTGGGTCATGTACTGCTTGGTCACGTTGCGCGCCTGCTCGGGCACGAAGACGAGGCCGGCGAGCGGGGCGACGATCCGCTCGTATTTGGCGCCGAGCACGTTGGCGAGGATCACCTTCTTCGCGCCCTTGGCGGCCCGCACCCGCTCGTCGTTGGGGAGGTTGAAAGCGATTGTCTGGATGCCCGGCTTGGCCTCGCCGCCGGCATGCACCTCCTCGGTCACCAAAATCGGGGAGGAGAAGGGGCGGTTCGCGTTCTTGTACTTGTCCGGGACCGGGAGGTTGCGCTCCATGTCGGGCAGCAGCGCCTTGTAGCGGGCGAGCGCCGCCGACTGGGCGGGATCGGCGACCGTCACATAGGCCTCGAACGCTGTCTTCTGTGCGTAGAGGTTGTCGGCATAGACTTCGTAGGGGCCGATCACGACCTCGATCGGCGTGCCGCTGACCTCCATCCACGCCATTTCCGACGGATAATAATCGTTGGAGCGGAAGGCCTCCGCGCGAAGCGTCAGGAAGCGCTTGAGGCTGGCGTTGCTGGTCCGCGCCGCGGCCTTCTCGAGCAGCTGGGCGGCGGGCTCCAGCCATTGCCGATATTCGACGCTGTACGGCACGGCGACCAGCCGGTCCCCGTCCCGCTTGACGACGGTGTAGGGGCTGGTCAGCGCCTCCTTCTCGGCCGGGTGGGCGGCGATATAGGCGTCGAGCGCCTCGCGCGTCAGGTCGACCGGATAGCCGCCGCCGCCCGGCGGCAGCGGTCTGTCCCCCCAGAATGGGCGGTTGTCGGCCAGCGTGTCCCAGGGGCCCGCGTTGAAGTCGAACCAGTCGAGCAGCAGCGCCCGATCCGGACGCGAGGAGCGGGCGATCTCGTCTCGGACCCGCGGATTGTCCGCATAGACCTGGCGCAGGAAGATCGGATCCAACAGGTCGGCGGCCCGGATCAGATCATTGACCACGTCCCGCTCCTCGGCGGAGAGGAAGCGCGTGTCCGGGTGCATGTCGATGCGGACGATCTTCGCGCGCTGCGCGGCGATGCTGTAACCCTCCGGCGCTGCGGCGGCCCGGTCGGGTGGGGGCGGGCCGGCAGGACCGGTTGTGCAGGCGGCCGTGGCGGCCAGCAAGGCGGCGAGGATCGCGATACGCATGGACACTCTCTCCCTTTGTCTTTGGCGCCCCTCTAGCCGCCGGCGGCGCTATTTGGAACGGGCGCGATACGGGCTGCCGGCAAGCATTGCCGGCCGCTGGTCCGCATCGGCGACGGCCTCGACCAGGCGATAGAAGAAGGCGTTGAACCTGGCTGCGGCGGCGAAGTCCATCGGCTGGGTCACGTCGTCGGCGGGGTGGTGGTAGCGGGTGCGGTACCAGAGCCGGTAGCGCCGCTCCGCCTCGGTGCCCGGCGCGTAGCCGAAGATGAAGCCGGTCGCCGGCACGCCCTGCTGGAGGAACGGCCAATGGTCGGCGCGCTGGAGGAGGCCGCGCTCGGGCTCCGGGTCGCGCTGGATGCGGATGCCCATCGGCGCGGCGACGGCGCGGGCGGTGGCGCCGAGGCTGGTGTCGTCGACCGCCAGCATGGTCAATATGTCCAGCGGGAAGAGCGGGCGGAGCTGGTCGAGGTTGATCATCGCCGCCGTCGCGCCGAGCGGCACCGCCGGGTGCTTCACGTACCAGCTCGAGCCGAGCAGCCCCTTCTCCTCGCCGGTGAACGCGGCGAACAGGATGGTGCGGCGGAAGCCGCGGCCGCGGCGATTGTCGGCGAGCTGGGCGAGCAAAGCCACATAAGCGGCATCGTCGAGCGCGCCGTTGTAAAGCCGGTCGCCGTTGACCGGCTCGCCATAGCCGTAGCCGTCGAGATGGGCGCCGAGCACCACGACCTCGTCCTTGAGGCGCGGATCGGTCCCGGGCAGCAGGCCGAGCACGTTGGGGGAGGAATAACGCGCGGCTTGGATGGCAAGATGGGCCTGGAGGCGTGCGGGAATGTCGAAGCTTGGGAGCGGCGCGTCACGCCCGCCGGCGCGCAGGATCGCCGCCGCATCCTGCCCGGA
>Ga0213876_10001014_pt1 | contig 18227 bp, 14 predicted proteins | sample BarmaccomBMRX_R9_FD_160113 | JGI IMG/M metagenome (GOLD analysis project Ga0213876, IMG submission 160113) | Root-associated microbial communities from Barbacenia macrantha in rupestrian grasslands, the National Park of Serra do Cipo, Brazil - RX_R9 | ecosystem: Host-associated > Plants > Roots... | reverse complement strand
GCCAAGCAGCAATTTGAGCGTCTGGCTCACGATCGCACCCCCGGAGGAGGCAAGCTCGCCCGCGCTCGGCAGGTTGCGCGGCAATCCCTGGCCGGACTGCTGCGCGCCCTGGCTGTCCGTCGCGTTCGTGGCCGCGTTGCCGAGGCCGAAATAATTGGTGTCGATGCCGTGCTGGTCGAGGAATGCCTTGGCATTGCCGAGCTGCGACTTGATGGTGTTGCTCAGCGCCTTCGCCTGGTCCGCGATGGTGGCGCCGCCGAGATACACCACGCCGGCCAGCAGCGCGGCGAGGATCAGGCAGACGATGACCAGCCGCAGCGGATGCGGCAGCTTGACCAGCTGCCCCAGGCGGCCCGTCATCGCATTGAGCGTGACCCCGAGCAGGATGCCGGCGAACATCAAAAACAGCGCCGTCGCAAAGGTCCAGGTGAACGTAAGAAGCGCCGCGAACAGCACAATGCCGATGCCGCCCACCGCGATCGCCCAGGCCAGATCGCTGCGCGCCTGCAGGCGCTCCTTGGCCGGAATTGTCACATCACGTCCTTTCGGTTGCGTCCTCGCAAGGATCCGGTCCCACTCTTCCGGCAAATGGGGCCCGCGATCAAGCCGGACGGCCGCGCTCCTTTGACGCCGCGGCAGGCTCGAGGCCACCGGATTGGCGAAAACAGCATTCCTTCCCCGCATCGAGGGATGTTGATCCGCGACCCGTCCGCGGGCATGATCGTAGAATGATTTGCTAGGGCTCGAAGGCGGACAAGGAGAGATGAGGAAGCCGGTGGTCGGTGTGATCGGGAACGCCCATCGCATCGAGAACAGATTTACGGTGCAGGCGGTGGGGGAGCGAAACCTGCGCGCGGTCGCGGAAGTCGCAGGCGCACTGCCGCTGATGTTCGCAGGCGAGCCCGACATCACCGATATCGCCGCGCTGCTGGACGTGGTCGACGGCATCGTGCTGACGGGGGCGCGCGCCAATGTGCATCCGACGCGCTTCAACACCGTGCCCAACCCCAAGCACGAGCCCTACGACATCTACCGCGACGAGGTCGCGCTCAGATTGTCGGAAGCTTGCGTCGAACGCGGCGTGCCGCTGTTCGGCATCTGTCGTGGCCTGCAGGAGATGAACGTCGCCTTCGGCGGCTCGCTGCATCCGGAAATCCGCGAGATCCCCGGGCGCATGAACCACCGCATGCCCAGGCTGGAAAACGGCGAGATTCATCCCGATCCCAAGGTGATCTTTGCCGATCGCCACGAGGTCGCGCTGACACCCGGCGGAGCATTCGCGACCATTCTCGGCTGCGATAAGATTCGCGTGAACTCGCTGCACGGCCAGGGCATTTTGCAGCCGGGCAGGCGCGTCGTGATCGAGGGCATCGCGGAAGACGGCACCATCGAGGCGATCCGGATTGCCGAAGCCTCGACCTTCGCGCTCGGCGTGCAGTGGCACGCCGAATATGACCCGCAGCGCAATCCGATCAACCGCGCGCTGTTTGTGGCCTTCGGCGAGGCTCTGCTTGCCCGCGCCAAGGCGGCGTAGGTTGATTTCGTCCGGCCGGTGAGGGGAGCGGATGCGCGCAGGGCGCCTCAGGATTGCTTCGGCGTTGACGACGCGGTGAGGGTGCCGCTCGATATGCAAGCTCCGTCATTGCGAGCGTAGCGAAGCAATCCAGCCCCTCCACGGCAACACTCTCTCTTGGCTTCGTACCGGTGCGCCTTACGACCTCCACAGCTGGTACAAACGAAACAGCGCCCGCGAGGAGCGCCTTGGTGTTGCGTCGATCCGCGTGCAGAGCGCGCGGCTCGGCTGGCCGGATGCCTAGGCCGGATGCCACCAGCCGCCCCTGAGCACGACACCGTCGATCTGGAGTTTCTTGCTCCCGATCATCTCCTCGCCGGTCGAATCGACCAGGGGAAACCGGCCTTCGCGGACCGAGAAGATCGTCGCATCGCCGGCTGAGCCCGTTCGCAGGGTCCCGAGCTCGGGGCGGCGAATGGCGGCTGCGGCGTTCGATGTCGTAGCGCGTATGACCTCGACGAGCGGCGTGCCCAGATTGAGGAATTTGGCAAGCGTGGTGGCCTGATCGAAGACGGGCCCGTCCAGATTGAGAACATGAAGATCGGACGAGATGGTATCGGGCATGAAGCCTGCAGCGAGCATGGCCCGTGCCGTCTTGAACGCGAACGAACCCATGCCGTGGCCGACATCGAACAAAATCCCGCGCTGACGCGCTTCGAGCACCGCCGATTTGATCGCGCCCTGGCCGGTCACCGGCGAATTCGGAAACGGGCGGAAACAGTGGGTCAGAACGTCGCCGGGCCGGAGCCTGTCCAAGACGTCCTCATAGCTCGGCGGCGGCTCGTCGATGTGAGCCATCAACGGCAGACCGAGTTCCTCGGCCACTTGCAGCGCGATGTCGAGCGGCGCAACGCCGGACGAGCCGCTCGCATTGCGGCCCACGCGGACCTTGATCCCCACGATGATGTCTCGATGCTCATTGGCGACGGCGATCGCATCGGCCGGGCTCAGCAATCGGAGGTCGCCGCTCTCGCCGACCATGATGCGCTTCGAAAAAGCGAATATGCCGGCAAACGAAACGTGCAGATAAGCGAGAACGCGAGGCTCGCTGGGTTCGATGACGTGCTTGCGAAATCCGCGGAAGTTGCCGGGCCCCGCGCTGCCGGCGTCAACCAGCGTCGTGACGCCACTTTGACGGGCGGCATCCGTCGGATCGACCCCAAGTGACGTGCCGCCCCAGTAGACGTGGGTATGCAGATCGATGAAGCCTGGCGCGACAAACCGTCCGCTCACATCGCGGCTTTCGGCCGCATCGATCGCCTTGATGTCATGTCCGATCGCGGCGACGCGCCCGTCGGCAAATGCAACATCGGCGATCGCGTCCAGGTCCTGGGCGGGATCAATGACATGGCCGCCTTTGAGAACGAGGTCGTAGGCCATGGTGCAACTATCCTGTTGTTCGAGTAGGGAGGCAGGCGGTGCTTCTCAAAATGCTTCGGCGCCGCGCCGCGAGGACGGCCGCTTGATGCGGACCTCCACGTCTGGAAGGTGGATCGCGGGGCTCAATCACCGAGGGGATCGTTGGCGCTGCCATCGGCTTTCATCAGCTCGTATTTGATGCGCCTCATGCGCGCTTGCGCTTCACGCGGCTTGCAATAGGCTGTCGCGGCCGCCAGCAGGTCGATCGCTGCAAGCAGCGCATATCGTGAGGCGGTCGGCTTGAGCGCGTCGGGTGCTTCTGCAACGTGCAGGCCGAGCGCAATGTCAGCGGTTGCGGCCAGCGGGCTGCCCGGCTTGGTGATGGCGATGATCAACGCGCCATATTGTCTTGCGACCGTCGCGGCTGCGATCACCTCGGCAGCGTTTCCCGTCGTCGAAATGGCGATCACGACGTCATTCCGGCCGAGCGTGGCCGCGACCATGCGCATCAGCTTCGGATCCGACGAATGTGAAACGGCGATCCCGAGGCGGAAGAAACGATGTTCAACCTCGATTGCTGCAATCGTCGAGCCGCCGCCAATGCCGAAGGCTGCGAGCCTGGAACAATTGGCAATCGCTTCGGCGGCCTTCTCGATGTCTTCCTTGTGCAGCTGCTGTTCGACCGCGCTGATGGCACCGCGGATTTCCCGGAAAACCGACTGCCAGAGCGCCGGCCGGGCAAGATCGGTGCCGACATGCGGCGGCAGTTCGAGATAGATGCGGCCGACGGCCATGGCCTGGGCAAGCCTCACCTTCAATTCACGCACGCCGCGGCAGCCCACCGAACGGCTGAAGCGCGTGACCGTCGGCTCGCTGACGCCGGCGCGGCGCGCGAGGTCGCCGTTGCTGGCGTGAACGGCGTAGTCGACGTCCGCGAGCACGGTCGTGGCGACGCGCTGTTCGCTCCGGCTGAGGGTCGGGGCGATCTGCCTGACAACAGCAATGATGTCGTCAGCTGCCACACCGCTCCCGCTTCCGGCCGTGTCATGGCCCGACGCCAACCGGGGCGGTTCCTGAGTTCGTTTCGCTGCTCGTGCCACCGGCCGTCATTCCTGTGCCGCTCGCGGTTCTCCAATGAGCCGGGCAGCCATGTGTCGTAAGAAACTTTCGCGCCCCGCGGCGCATCCAGCCAAGAATTTAGGCCATTTTGTTATGTCCAGCAAGAATGACCTTGAAATAAGCGTAGGTTTGTTTGTAACTTTCAAACACGGCCGGTCGCAGGAACTCAGGATGCGCGCGGCAATGCCCGGCCCTGGCTGCCCGGACGATGCGACGAACCCGAGGAGATGGGAGGAGGAACATGCGATCCGGAATGGGGGCTTTGATGCGCGGTGTCGTCACCATGGCTGTGGCATTGTTCCTGAATGTGCAAGCGAATGCAGCCGAGGTGCTGCGCGAAGCAACGATCGGCGAGCCACCGCCGCTCGACGTCATGGTCACCACCGCCGATGTCGCAGCGGTGATCGGCCGGCACATTTTCGAGACGCTGTATGCCTTGGATTCGACCTACAGCCCGCGTCCGCTTCTGGCCGAGAGCGATCGCGTGGATGAGGGCGGCAAGACCATCGTCATCAAGCTGCGTCAGGGCGTGCTGTTTCACAACGGCAAGGAACTGACCGCGGCCGACGTGGTCGCCTCGATGAAGCGCTGGGGCCAGTTCGGCGCACGCGGCAAGCTGCTGATGGGCAATGCCGTTTCGGTCGAGGCGACGGACAGATACGAAGTCACACTGAAGCTGTCGGCGCCCAATGGCGCATGGAAGACGCTGATCGCCGATGTCAACGGCGGCCTTGCGATCTATCCCGAAGAGATCGTCAGCAAGGCCGGGGCCCAGCCGATCGAGCAGAAGGACTACATCGGAACCGGACCGTACAAGTTCAAGGAATGGCGTCCGAACCGCTACGTCGAGCTGGAGAAATTCGACCGCTACAGCTCCTGCAAGGAAGCGGGTGATGGCTTCGCCGGCGCGCGTGTCGCCAATTTCGACGCGATCCGGTTCGTTCCGGTGCCCGATGTGGGCACGCGCGTGAGCGGCGTCCAGGCCGGCGACTACGACTACGCCGAGATGATCTCGGGCGATCTGTTCGACCAGCTGAGCGCCGACAAGTCCATCCATGTCGTGCGAAGCAACGCGCCGATCTTCGGCCTTTTCTTCATGAACTCGAAGGAGGGCATCCTCAAGGACAACTACAAGCTTCGGCGGGCGATCCAGATGGCTCTGGACAAGTCGCAGGCGCAACGCGTCGCGTTCGGCCCCAAGGGCCTGTGGGATGCACAGGGCTCGATCTTTCCGCAGGGCAGCTTCTGGTATTCGACGGCGGGCTCCGAGGCTTACAGCCAGCACGACGCGAAGAAGGCGAAAGAGCTTGCCAAGGAAGCCGGTTATACGGGGACGCCGATCCGCTTGCTGGTCTCGACCAACTATCAGGCTCACTTCGACGAGGCGACCGTGTTCACGCGGCAACTCGCGGAGGCCGGCATCAATGTCCAGATGATGGTCGTCGACTGGGCGACGCTACTCAAGATGCGCGCTCAATCCGAGCAGTGGGACATCTACGTGACCCATCACGGCTTTCAGCCCGATCCGATCCTCTTGACGTTCCTCAATCCAACCTATCCCGGGTGGTGGGACAATCCGGAGATCAACGCGCTACGGACCGAACTGACCAATTCATCGGATCAGACCGCGCGCAAAGCCGCATGGGAGAAAATCCAGGCTCTGTTCTACGAACAGGTTCCGGCAATGAAGGTCGGTGATGCCTACACCTACGACATCGCCTCGCCGAAGCTGAAGGGACTGAATCCGAACGGGCCGGCGTTCTGGAACGTGTCCGCCAAATAGTTGTGGACGAGATCATGGGACCTGGGCCCAAAGCTGTTCGAGATGAATAGATAGAACGTCATGTTTACCGCTGATCGGCGACCGGCAGGTGGCAGATGTGGTCTTATGCCTTGAAGCGCGGCGGTGCGACCGCGGTCACGCTCGTCGCAGCCTCGGTCGTGATCTTCGCGTTCATTCATCTCGTTCCCGGAGACCCGATCTACATCTTGCTTGGCGACACGGCGACACCGGATCAGATCGATGCGCTGCGCCGCCAGCTCGGTCTCGATCAGCCGATCATCGTCCAATATCTGCGGTGGGCCGGTCACGCGCTGAGCGGCGACCTCGGACGGTCGATCTTCTTTCAAGCACCGGTCCTGTCCGTGATCGCCGATGGCGTCGAGACGAGTACGCTGCTTGCCAGCATGACGATGATCTGGGTCCTGCTGATCGGCGTGCCGATCGGCACGATCGCCGCGATGCGGCACGGCAGCTGGCTGGATCAATGCCTGTCCGGCGCGGCCATGCTGATGGCCTCAGTGCCGACCTTCTGGGTCGGGCTCTACCTGATCCTGGTCTTTGCTGCCTGGCTCGGCTGGCTGCCGAGTTCGGGCTACCCCTCGATCTTCGAGGGCGGGATCGCCAACCTGCGCTACCTCATTCTCCCGAGTCTCACGCTGGCCGCCCCGAATGCAGCGCTGATCCTGCGACTGACGCGGGCCAGCATGCTCGACGTCTCTCGTGAGGACTATGTGCGGACCGCGCGCGCGAAGGGGATCCGTCCGTGGCAGGTCGTGCGCAGGCATATCCTGCGCAACGCGCTGCTGACGATCGTTTCCGCGTTCGGCTTTACGTTTGCGGCGCTGCTGTCGGAAGCGGTGGTGACCGAGACGGTTTTTGCATTGCCCGGAATCGGGCGTCTCGTGGTCCAGTCGATCCTGCGCCGGGATTATCCGGTGATTCAGGGTGTCATCCTGGTCGTCGTGGTGCTTTACCTTGCGATCAACCTCGTCGTCGATCTGTCGTATCGTCTGCTTGATCCGCGCGTGGAGCTCCAATGAACGGCAGGGGCACGGCATTGCTGCTTGCGCCGTTCACGGCCCGGCCGATCGCGATGATCGGCCTGAGCGTCCTTCTCGCCATGGTCGTCGCGGCGCTATTTGCGCCTCTGCTCGCACCCTACGATCCCTATGCGCTCGATCCGGCGATCCGTCTCACGCCCCCCAACGCCTTGCATTGGTTCGGCACCGATCAATATGGCCGCGATACGTTGTCGCGCGCGATCTATTCGGCGCGAATGGCGCTGCTGATCGGCGCCGGCGTGGTTTCGTTCGCGATGGCCACCGGCGTGCCGATCGGCGTGCTCTCGGCATTGTTCCCGCGCCTCGGCCACGTGCTGATGCGCGCCGTCGACGTGTTGATGGCGTTTCCTTCGCTTCTTCTCGCGCTCGGTCTGATCGTCATCCTCGGACCGAGCGTCGCCAATTCCATCATCGCGATCGGGGCAGCCTATCTGACCACGACCAGCCGCATCATTTATGGCCTCACACTCCGGTTGCGTGCCGAGACCTACGTCGAGGCGGCGCGCAGCATGGGAGCCAGGACACCCTGGCTGATCACAAGGCACATTCTGCCGAACCTCGTCTCGCCGCTTCTGGTGCAGGCCAGCTTTGTCTTTGCTTTCGCCCAGCTCGGCGCGGCATCGCTGGATTTTCTCGGCCTCGGCGCATCTCCGGACATCCCGAGCTGGGGCAACATGCTGGCCGAATCGCGAACGTTCATCACCCGCGCGCCGTGGCTGCTGTTCTTTCCCGGAATGATGATCGTGCTGACGGCGTTTTCGCTGAACCTCGTCGGCGATGCGCTGCGTGATCGGCTCGATCCGCGATTCCGCGAGATGTTCGGCGGGGAAGGCTGAGATGCTGGCAGTCCGCGATCTCACCATTTGCGTCGGCCCGGCAGCCAAGGCCGTCGACATCGTGTCCGCGGTGACGTTCTCGATCGACAAAGGAGAGGTTCTGGGTCTGGTCGGCGAATCCGGCAGCGGCAAAAGCCTGACATCGCTTGCCATCATGGGATTGTTGCCGACGCCCGGTCCGCGTGTGCGCGCCGGGCGTATCGAGCTCGACGGCAGCGATGTCACCGCGCTCCAACCATGGCAGCGCGTCGAGGCCGGTGCGGGCCGGCTCGCGATGATTTTTCAGGAGCCGATGACATCGCTCAATCCGGTCCTGCGCATTGGCGACCAGATCGAGGAGGCCGTTCGCGTTCACGACGGAACCTCGGGACGCCTCGCGCGGGAACGCGTGCGCGAGTTGCTGGACATGGTCCGGATACCCGACGCGGCCGTGCAACTCGCGGCCTTTCCGCACCAGCTCTCCGGCGGCATGCGCCAGCGCGTCATGATTGCGATCGCGCTCGCCTGTCGTCCGCAGGTCCTGATCGCGGACGAACCGACCACGGCGCTCGATGTCACGATACAGGTTCAGATCCTTGGCCTCTTGCGCGAGCTCTGCGACCGACTGGACATGGCCATGCTCTTCATCACCCACGATTTGGGCGTGATCGCTCAGCTCGTCGATCGCGTTGCCGTCATGTATGGCGGACGCGTCGTCGAGGCCGCGGACGTCGGCGAGCTGTTTGGTGCGCCGAGCCATCACTACACGCGTGCATTGATGGACTGCATGCCGGCGCCAAGCAGGCAGCGCCGCTTGCGACCGATACCGGGGCAGGCGCCAAGACCCGGGACCATCACCGCGGGATGTGTTTTCGCGCCGCGTTGCGTTGCCGCGCGCGATGTGTGCCGCGAGGCATTGCCGCCGCAGATTCGTATTTCGGAGCGTCATGAGGCGCTTTGCGCATTCCCGCTCGGCTCGGGGAGGTCACCTTGAGCCAGCAGGATTTTTTAGAGCTTCGCGATCTGAGGACGGCGTTCGATGTCACGCGGTTTGGACGCAGATTGCGGCTGCAGGCCGTCGACGGCGTGTCACTGTCCCTCGATGAGGGCGAGGTTCTCGGGATTGTCGGCGAATCCGGGTGCGGCAAGACCACAGTCGGCCGCTCCATCATTCGCCTGGCTCCCGCGCAAGGCGGCTCCGTCGTGTTCAAGGGCATCGATGTGCTTGCGGCGCGTGCCGCGAGCCTGCGCGAACTGCGCCTGCGGATCCGCATGGTCTTTCAGGATCCCTACGCCTCGCTCAACCCGCGTCGCTCGATCGGCGATTCGGTTGCGGAGGCCGGTGACATCAACGGCACCTTTCCAAGCCGCGCCGATCGCACCGGCCGAATAGCGGAAACGCTGTCCTCGGTGGGGCTGGATCCGTCATATGCCGATCGCTACCCGCACGAGCTCAGCGGCGGGCAGCGCCAGCGCGTCGGCATCGCGCGGGCCATCCTTCCCGCGCCCGAGGTGATCATTGCGGACGAGCCTGTTTCCGCGCTCGATGTTTCGGTGCAGGCCCAGGTCCTGAATCTGATGATGGATCTGAGGGAGCAGCTGAAGCTTTCGATGCTGTTCATTTCGCACGACATCAGCGTTATCGGCCAGATCAGCGACCGCGTCGCGGTGATGTATATGGGGCGGGTCGTGGAGCTCGACGCCACGCGAGCCGTACTCGACAGTCCCGTCCATCCCTATACCCGGGCCTTGATGAACGCGGTCCCGAAACCCGACCCCTCGCGACGAATTGCCGGCGCGATCGAGTTGGGAGAGCCGCCGAGCCAGTTCGATCGGCCGGTCGGCTGCGCGTACCGGCCGCGCTGTCCGCTGGCCAGCGGGCGATGTGCGACGGAAGCCCCAGAGCTCCGACCGGTCGGCCAACATGGCCGACGGGTCGCGTGCCACAATGTGTAGCAAGTGAGCGATGACGGCGGCGTTGAGGCTGGCGCGCGGAACGATGGAGGGTGCCACAGTGCTCCGATGCAGCAAAAAAGGCGCCCCGTAAGGGACGCCTTGGTGGTGTGTCGATCCGCCTGTAAGAGCCGTCAGGCTCAGCCGGAATAATACATGTCGAACTCGACCGGGTGCGGCGTCATCTCGAAGCGCAGCACTTCCGTCATCTTCAGCTCGATATAGCTGTCGATGAAGTCGTCGTCGAACACGCCGCCGGCCTTCAGGAAGGCGCGGTCCTTGTCCAGGCTTTCCAGCGCCTCGCGAAGCGAGCCGCAGACGGTCGGGATCGACTTCAGCTCCTCCTTCGGCAGGTCGTAAAGGTCCTTGTCCATCGCCGGGCCCGGATCGAGCTTGTTCTTCACGCCGTCGAGGCCCGCCATCAGCATCGCGGCAAAGCCGAGATAGGGATTGGCGAGCGGATCGGGGAAGCGCACCTCGACGCGCTTGGCCTTCGGCGACGCGGTGTAGGGGATGCGGCAGGAGGCCGAACGGTTGCGCGCCGAATAGGCGAGCAGCACGGGGGCTTCGAAACCCGGCACCAGGCGCTTGTAGGAGTTGGTGGTCGGGTTGGTGAAGGCGTTGATCGCCTTCGCGTGCTTGATGATGCCGGCGATGTAGGACAGGCAGATCTCGGACAGGTCGGAATATTTGTTGCCGGCGAACACCGGCTTGCCGTCCTTCCAGATCGATTGGTGGCAGTGCATGCCCGAGCCGTTGTCGCCATAGACCGGCTTTGGCATGAAGGTGGCGGTCTTGCCGTAGATGTGGGCGACCTGGTGGATGCAGTATTTGTAGATCTGCAGCTGGTCGGCCATCAGCGTCAGCGTGTCGAACTTCATGCCGAGCTCGTGCTGGGCGGAGGCGACCTCATGGTGATGCTTCTCGACCTTCACGCCCATCTTGGCCATCGCGCCCAGCATTTCCGAGCGCATGTCCTGCACCGAGTCCTGTGGGGGAACGGGGAAGTAGCCGGCCTTGGTGCGGATGCGATGACCGAGATTGCCGCCTTCATAGTCGGTGTCGGAGTTGGTCGGGAATTCCGAGGAATCGAGCTTGAAGCCGGTGTTGTAGGGGTCGGAGGCGTATTTCACGTCGTCGAACACGAAGAATTCGGCCTCGGGTCCGAAATACACGGTGTCGCCGATGCCCATCGACTTCACCATCGCCTCGGCGCGCTTTGCGATGCCGCGGGGGTCGCGGTTGTAGGGTTCGCCCGTGGTCGGCTCGAGCACGTCGCAGGTCAGGACCATCGTGGTCTCGGCGAAGAACGGATCGATCGTGGCCGTGACCGGGTCGGGCATCAGGCACATGTCGGATTCGTTGATCGCTTTCCAGCCGGCGATCGAGGAGCCGTCGAACATCAACCCCTCGGCGAAGGTGTCCTCTTCGATCATGCCGACATCGAAGGTCACGTGCTGCCACTTGCCGCGTGGATCGGTAAAACGCAGGTCGACGTATTTGACGTCGTTATCCTTGATCGATTTCAAGACGTCTTTTGCGGTCTTCATGAATACCCCTCTTGGCTAACGGTCACGACCCGGCCGCGGGCAGCGACCGCGGGTAGATGCTCAATACCGTCGGGTGGGGCTCAACACAAGGTATCGGAGGCGCCGGTAATGTAGGCACCGCCGCCCCGTATTTCTGGGCCTTTTTCGCGATCTGAAGTCCGGAGGAGGCGGTTGCCGCCTGCGCGTGCAGCGGCCAGGGTTAGATCGCGTCCAGCCCGGATTCACCGGTCCGGATGCGGATTGCTTCCTCGATGTTGGAGACGAAGATCTTGCCGTCGCCGATGCGCCCGGTCTGGGCCGCGCGGCGGATCGCCTCGATCGCCTTTTCGACCAGCTCGTCCGAGATCACGATCTCGATCTTCACCTTGGGCAGGAAATCGACGATGTATTCGGCGCCGCGATAGAGTTCGGCATGTCCCTTCTGCCGGCCGAAGCCCTTGGCCTCCGTGACGGTAATCCCCTGCAGTCCCACTTCCTGAAGCGCTTCCTTCACCTCGTCGAGCTTGAACGGCTTGATGATGGCTTCGATCTTCTTCACTGAGCGCCTCCCGGCCTTTCGAAATTCAAAAACTGCAACCTGTGGTCGGCCATCGCCTCGGCTCTCCGGCCGGCCGGGCTTTGACCCCGCCGACTGTTCCACCCGCGCGCCCGCCCTGGCCGTGCACGGCCAGTTAGCACGAAACACAACGAAGCGGCTCCACAAAAGCAGGGTCTGTGCCAAGTCATTAACTGACCGGTTTTTGAAACGCCGTCAGATATTTGTGCTGCATTTTGGGGGGCCGATTCCATCGTCGGCCAGAATGCCAGAGATTATCGAATAGGCAATTCGATTAATTCGTGTGCAATTGTCGTTCGCCTTCGCGTTGCCCACCTGCCTCAGGAAAAGGCGGCGCGAATGCCGCCCGACATCGGCCGATCCGGCCGCACACGCGACCTTGCCGTGCACATGGGTTCGGTGGTCCATGGGGCCACGTCTTGCCCTTGCCTGGAACGCTTCCTGTTTCCGAAGGTGGTGTAAGTCGGGCTGAAACGAATTGGCAGCTCCGCGATTGGACAGGGGGGACGAGGCAAATGGAAGTTTTGACCACGGCCGAAATGGAGCGGGCCGACCGGCTGACGATCGCGGCCGGCACGCCGGGCTTTGCGCTGATGCTGAGCGCGGGGCAGGCCGTGGCCGAGGCGGCAACCGACCTCGTGGAGGAGGGGCCGATCCTGGTGGTCTGCGGCCCTGGTAACAATGGCGGGGACGGGTTCGTGGCGGCCGCGGAGCTCGCAGCGCAGGGCCGCGAGGTCTCGGTGATCCTGATGTGCGAGCGGGAGGCGCTGCGCGGCGATGCCGCATCCGCCGCGCGCGGCTGGAAACATCCGGTGCTGCCGTTCAACCCGCAGGCGATCGGCCGGCCGGCGCTGATCATCGACGCGCTGTTCGGCGCAGGCCTGTCGCGGACTGTCACCGGTGAGGCCCAGGACATGATCGCGGCGATGAACGCGGCGGGCGCGCCGGTGCTCGCAGTCGACCTTCCGAGCGGCGTCAACGGCACTTCTGGTGCCATCATGGGGATCGCGATCAAGGCGGCCGAGACCGTCACCTTCTTCCGCAAGAAGCCGGCGCATCTGTTGTTGCCGGGACGCCTCCACTGCGGCCGGGTCCGCCTTGCCGACATCGGCATCGACGAGAAGGTATTGGACGAGATCCATCCGCTCGCCGCCGAAAACACCCCGCTGTGCTGGCGCAAGCATTTTCCGGTGCCGCGGACCGACGGCCACAAATACGCCCGCGGGCATGCGCTCGTGGTCTCCGGCGGCATCAGCGCGACGGGAGCGGCGCGGATGACGGCGCGAGGCGCGCTGCGCGCCGGCGCCGGTCTCGTGACGCTGGCGACGCCGCGCGATGCGCTGGCCGTCAACGCGGCCGCGCTCACAGCGGTCATGGTGCGCGCGATCGACACCGCGATCGAGTTCGCCGGCGAGTTGGAAGACAAGCGCTTCAATGCTGTCGCGATCGGGCCCGGCGCCGGCATCAGCGAGCGCACTCGCGATTTCGTGCACACCGCTCTGTCGGCCGAGCGGCATCTGGTGCTCGACGCCGACGCGCTGACGAGTTTTGCGGATGCGCCGGACCGCCTGTTCGAACAGATCAAGGCCTCGCCCGATCTCCATGTCGTCCTGACCCCGCATGAAGGCGAGTTTCCGCGGCTGTTCAGCGACATCTCCAACAAGCATCCCGGCCGCTCGAAACTCGAACGGGTGCGCGCCGCCGCCGAGCGCTCCGGCGCCGTGGTGCTGCTCAAGGGCGCCGATACCACGGTGGCCGCGCCGGACGGCCGCGCCACCATCGCCGCCAACGCGCCGCCCTGGCTTGCGACCGCCGGCTCCGGCGACGTGCTCGCCGGCATCATCGCCGGCCTGTTGGCGCAGGGCGTTGCGGCGTTCGAGGCGGCCAGCATCGGCGTGTGGATGCATGGCGAGGCCGCGCGCGAGGCGGGACCTGGTCTCATCGCGGAGGACCTCACCGAAACCCTGCCCGCGGTGTTCAGGCGCATCTACGACGAGTTCGGCATCGATTACTGACTGCGCGCGCGACCTCGCGCGGCGAGGGAATGCACGAGCGGGCGCTCATGCCACCTCGTACCATCGCACAAAACGCGGTGCGGCCCAGTCGGTTGCGACCGATTCAAGCAGGTAGCGTCCGGCATATTCGGCCGCAAACGCAATGCGCTGGGTCTGGCCGGGCTCGACCGCTAGCGTGTCGAGCCAGAACGGCTTCCAGCCGTCATCGAGCCGGTCGAGCAGGCGGAAATGGTGGCCGTGCAAATGGAAGACGGTTGCGGTTGGCGCGCGGTTGGCAAGCGCCAGCACGACCGTCCGGCCGGTTTTGGCGCGGAAGGCGGGTTCGAAGGAAGCGGTGAAGCTCGTCGGTCTCACCCAGTCAGGGCCGCTAAGCGGCAGATCGATCCGCTGCGCGTTTTTCAGGTCGAGTCTTTCCGGCAGGCCATTAGAAGGCAGAGGCGGCGCCGGTGGTAGCGGAGCGGGACGAAGCGGCGGCTCGTTTGCAGTGGCCAAGTAGGCAATTGGACGCGCCTCCTTGCCGTCGCTGAGGAGGATGGCGGCGCGCGACCCCGCCGGTGTTGTTGCATCCAAAAATCCATCGACCCGGCTACCTGGTGCCAGCACCAGGGCGCCGTTCCGGGCCCAAAAGGGTTCGGTCGGCTCTCCATCCATCGCCATCACGCGAATCTCGACGCCCTCGACTTTGATCGCAATCGCAGCGCGTTGGCAGGCGTTGATGATCCGAAGCCTGAGCCGTTCATGGGGACGAGTCCTGATTTCCGGTCCGATTTCGCCGTTCACGGTGAAGACGATGGCAGCGTCGCCTGCGTCGACCCCCGCGGCTATCACCGTTCCATCGGTGCCGAGCCGCCAGTCCTCGACCAAAAGCACCTCGTCGCGGTCGACCGGAACGGCCTCTTGCTCCTGCACAACCAGGGGGAGCGGCCGCGACGGTTGCGCCGCACCGTCAGCCAGTAGTCGGACGTCGCAAAGGGAGGTCCCGGCGTGACGCAGAGCGACCGACAGGTTCGCCGTGGTTCCGGCCGCCACTGCGGGCCGGGACGCTAGTGGTTCTGAGGTTGCCGCACCATCGATTCCTCGGAGGCTCAGAGCCACCGGGACGGGTAAATCATTCCGCAGTGCGATATCGAGCGAACCGCCGCGCTTGAAGCGAAGGATGGGGCCGGGCCCCCGCAGCGTCCAGGCCGAAGCCAGCGCGCGATGGACCGACCCCGTACCTTTCGCCGGCGGGGTGAGCACGACAGGCTCGGCCTTCGCCTGCACGGTTACCGATTGGACTACCTGTGCGGCTGCCGGGCGAAATGTCACCGGCATAAGCGCTGTCGCACCCAGTCCGGCCAGCAGGCCACGGCGGTCAGTCAGGGACATGCTACCTTGCCTTGATGTCTTGAAAGCTTGTTTTGGGGAGCGGTGCGGACCATCTGTAGATAAGACGTTGGCCGCCCGGACGGCCTCCCATTGCAGTCATTTTTTTGCTGCGGACGGAAACACGCGTGTTATAAGCCCGGCCGCCCGCGGGCATCGCGGCCGGATTTTGATGCACTTTCCAAGCGGGCGTGGCGGAACTGGTAGACGCGCTGGATTTAGGTTCCAGTGACGAAAGTTGTGGGGGTTCGAGTCCCTCCGCCCGCACCAAGCGCTCGCAGCGTGTGCTTTAAGATACCGGTGGAGCGGAGCCTGGTCATCCGCGGGACGAGGCGGGTTCGCCGAACACGAGGACAATGGAGGAGCCGGGCGAAAAGCCTGGCCACGCCGTAAAACGAAGATTGGACGCCATGCAGGTCACAGAAACCCTCTCGGAGGGATTGAAACACGAGTTCAAGATCAGCGTTCCCGCCGCGGACCTCGATGCCAAGGCCGGCGCGCGCCTTGTCGATCTGAAGGACAAAGTGCGGTTGAATGGTTTTCGCCCAGGCAAGGTGCCGGTCAGCCATCTCAAGAAGGTCTATGGCCGCTCTGTCATGGCCGAGACCATCGACGAGACCATCCGCGACACCAATACGCAGATCTTCACCGAGCGCGGCTTTCGCCTTGCGACCGAGCCCAAGATCACGATGCCGACCGAGAAGGCCGAGGTCGAGCAGATCCTGAACGGACAGTCGGATCTGACCTACACGGTGGCGATCGAGATCGTGCCGCCGATCCAGCTCGCCGACTTCAAGAGCTTTGCCGTGGAGAAGCCGGTCGCCGAAGTTACCGACGCCGAAGTCGACGAGGCGATCCAGCGCATCGCCGACCAGAACCGCAGCTATGCGGCCAAAGGCGAGGGCGCCAAGGCGGAGCAGGGCGACCGCGTCGCCGTGAATTTCAAGGGCACCATCGACGGCACCCCGTTCGAGGGCGGCACCGGCGAGAACATCCAGGTCGTGATCGGCTCCAAAACCTTCATCCCCGGATTCGAGGACCAGCTCGTCGGGATCGCGGCCGGCGAAAGCCGAACGGTGAAGGCCTCGTTCCCGAAAAACTATTTGACGGCGACGCTCGCCGGCAAGGACGCCGAATTCGAGACGACGGCGGTCACGATCGAGGCCCCGCAGGCGACCACCATCGATGACGAGTTCGCCAAATCGCTGGGGCTCGAGTCGCTCGACAAGTTGAAGGAGGCCGCGCGGGCGCGCCTTGCGGCCGAATTCACCGGCGCCACCCGCCAGCGCGTCAAGCGCGCGCTGCTCGACCGGCTTGACGAGACCCATAAATTCGAGGCGCCGCAGTCCCTGATCGACGAAGAGTTCAAGCTGATGTGGGGCTCGATCAAGGCCGAGATGGATTCCAGCGGCAAGACGTTTGCCGACGAGAACACCACCGAAGAGGATGCCAAGAAGGAATACCGCGCGATCGCCGATCGCCGCGTCCGGCTCGGTCTCGTGCTGTCGGAGATCGGCGAGAAGAACAAGATCAGCGTGACCGATGACGAGGTCAGCCGCGCCGTGATCGAGCGCGCGCGTTCGATGCCCGGCCGCGAGAAGGAGGTCTGGGAATATTATCGCAACAACGCGCAGGCGCTGGCCTCGCTGCGTGCGCCGATCTACGAGGACAAGGTCGTCGACTTCATCCTGGAGCTCGCGAGCGTGACCGAGAAGAAGGTCTCGAAGGAGGAGCTGTTCAAGGATGACGAGGACAAGACAGCGGCCTAAAGGCCGTCGGCGCATCGTTGCGCTGTCGCGTCAGCGCGTCGTTAATGATGAACCGTGAAAGCCTCGGGCGCTGCTTTGCGGCAGCGTCCGAATCGGCTTGAAGTGACCTAGCCATGTGGGCAATTGCCCCGGTCTTGTCGCCGGGAAAATGGCTCATATCTGTGAAACCGTCTTTGAAGTCCTGCACCATGGGACGGTCGTCGGCACCGCCAGTCGCAAGCCCGATCCGAACGATCGTCTCCGCCAACCCTTGGGTGAAACATGCGCGATCCCGTCGAAACCTACATGAATCTCGTGCCGATGGTGGTCGAACAGACCAATCGCGGTGAGCGCGCCTACGACATCTTCTCGCGCCTTCTGAAAGAGCGCATCGTGTTCGTCACCGGTCCGGTCGAGGACGGCATGTCGACGTTGATCGTCGCGCAGCTATTGTTTCTCGAAGCCGAGAATCCGAAGAAGGAGATCTCGATGTACATCAACTCGCCGGGTGGCGTGGTGACATCGGGGCTCGCGATCTACGACACCATGCAGTTCATCCGCCCGCCGGTCTCGACGCTGTGCACCGGGCAGGCGGCCTCGATGGGATCGCTGCTGCTCACCGCCGGCGCAAAGGACATGCGCTTCACGCTGCCGAACTCCCGCATCATGGTGCACCAGCCTTCCGGCGGCTTCCAGGGCCAGGCCACGGACATCATGCTGCACGCGCAGGAAATCCTGAACTTGAAGAAAAGGCTTAACGAAATTTACGTGAAGCACACCGGCCAGACCTACAAGGCCATCGAGGATGCGCTGGAGCGCGACAAGTTCCTGACCGCCGAGGACGCCAGAGTGTTCGGTCTTGTCGACAAGGTGATCGACAAGCGGCCGGAAGACGCCGCTGCAGCTGCGAAGAGCGCATGAGGTCGCCCCCGTAGCACTACTGGTGCATTTGGACCAAGACCGGGATGCATCGGAACAGCCGGTCCGGCCGGCTGGAAATCGGTCGGAGAGGCCTCCTTAATGCGAAAAGTTCCGGTTTCGTGCTCGCCGCGGGAACGTGGCAACGGCGCAACGCCGGGCGGATTTCGCAAGGTTTTCGCGTGCGTAAGGCCGAAATCACGGTATTGTCACGGTGCTGGCTACGCTGCCGGTTAGCGAATTCTTGATAGTCGGATGACAGCATGGTTGGCTATTGAGGATCTTATATGATCGCTGAGGAATTGAGGGCCATGATTCGCAAAGGAGTCTAGGCTGAGGCGTTATTGGTACAGGATTTGCTCCAGTCATAGGTCGGCACACAGCGTGCCGAAATGGAGCGACAGAGCGGGTG
>Ga0213876_10001013_pt1 | contig 18227 bp, 15 predicted proteins | sample BarmaccomBMRX_R9_FD_160113 | JGI IMG/M metagenome (GOLD analysis project Ga0213876, IMG submission 160113) | Root-associated microbial communities from Barbacenia macrantha in rupestrian grasslands, the National Park of Serra do Cipo, Brazil - RX_R9 | ecosystem: Host-associated > Plants > Roots... | reverse complement strand
ATGGCCGCATTGGCAGGACGGCCGGCTTCGTCAGTCTGACGTGCCACCACACGCGCTTTGCGACCTGGAGATGCAAGGCCGTCTACTGAACCACCCTGATCGCGTCGTCCCTCGGATCTGCGGCCGATACGCTGCCGAGGGACGACGCACCTCCTGGCCGTCCCGAGGCAGCTCGCCTGTTGCGGGCCGCCACTATCCCGGATTTGACGGCGCCTTCGCCTTCCGGGCGACGCACGTCAGTTATTGGAAGTGATCGTTCATTCATTTGCTGCTTGATCGCGCGGCGACAACGCTCCATTCTACGAAAATCCTGATAGGCCTGCGGGTTAGCAGGCCGATTGGAGCGAGATCGAACCTATGCGATCGGCGTGCGTTGATTCCAGTTTTGGTTCGACATCAAATCCCACCCCTGCTTTTCGACATCATGCCCGTCTCGTGGCATTCGTGCCGATGAGTGCATAGGCGCAGACCAGCGCCGAACCGCGGCGGAGCCCTAATGAACGAACACCACCCCATCGAGGTGCGCCATTTCGAGCACCCCGGCGCCGGGCGCAAGCGCGCGAAGCCTACGCCCAAAGGACGTCAGGTCGATCCCACAGCGCTCGCCGAGATCGAGGCGCTTCTGGGAGACAAGCCCCGCCGGCGCGACCTCCTCATCGAGCATCTGCACCTCATCCAGGACCGCTACCACCAGATCTCCGCGGCCCATCTCGCTGCGCTTGCCGAGCTGATGAAGCTCTCCTTCGCGGAAGTCTTCGAGACCGCGACCTTTTACGCGCATTTCGACATCGTGAAGGAAGGTGACCCCGACCTTCCGCCGCTCACCGTGCGCGTCTGCGACAGCCTCACCTGTGCTCTCTTCGGCTCGGAAAAGCTGCTCGCCGAGCTGCAAAGCTCGCTGGGTCCCTCGGTACGCGCGGTGCGTGCGCCCTGTGTCGGCCTTTGCGACCACGCACCCGCCGTCGAAGTTGGCCACAATTTCCTGCTCAAGGCAGATCGAAACACCGTGGAATCGGCGGTGAAGGCAAAGGATACGCATCCGCATCTGCCCGCCGATTACGTTGGCTACGACGCCTATGTGGCGAAAGGCGGCTATGAGCTCTTGCGGCGCTTGCGCGCAGGCGAGATCGACAAGGAGACGATCCTCAAGGCGCTCGACGATGGCGGCTTGCGCGGCCTCGGCGGCGCTGGTTTTCCCGCAGGCCGCAAATGGCGTTCGGTGATCGGTGAGCCGGGCCCTCGGCTCATGGCCGTGAATGCCGATGAGGGCGAGCCCGGCACCTTCAAGGACCGGGTTTATCTCGACAGCGATCCACATCGATTTCTTGAAGGCATGTTGATCGGGGCGCATGTGGTCGAGGCGGCCGAGGTCTACATCTACCTTCGAGACGAGTACCCGATCTCGCGGGAGATTCTCATCCGCGAAATGGCCAAACTGCCGCCGGGCGGCCCTGTCATTCATCTGCGGCGCGGCGCCGGGGCCTATATCTGCGGGGAGGAATCCTCGCTTCTCGAAAGCGTCGAGGGCAAGCGCGGCCTGCCACGACACAAGCCACCCTACCCGTTCCAGGTCGGTCTTTTCGGAAAACCGACCCTCATCAACAACGTCGAAACGCTCTTTTGGGTGCGCGATATCGTGGAGAAAGGCGCCGCTTGGTGGAAAAGCCATGGCCGCAACGGCCGTGTGGGCCTGCGAAGCTTCTCCGTGTCCGGGCGCGTCAAGGAGTCCGGCATGAAGGTTGCCCCTGCCGGTATCACGGTGCGTGAGCTCATCGCGGAGTTCTGCGGCGGCATGCAGGAAGGCCACGAATTTCACGCCTATCTGCCGGGCGGAGCCTCGGGCGGCATCCTGCCGGCTTCGATGGGCGATATCCCTCTCGATTTCGGCACGCTCGAGAAATATGGCTGTTTCATCGGCTCCGCCGCCATCGTGGTGCTCTCCGACAAGGACGACGTGAAGGAGGCCGCGCTCAACCTGATGCGCTTCTTCGAGGATGAGAGCTGTGGTCAATGCACGCCCTGCCGCGTCGGCACGCAAAAAGCGGTCAATCTCATGACGCGCAAATCGTGGGATCGCGAGCTCCTCGGTGAATTGTCCGATGCGATGCGCGATGCCTCGATTTGCGGCCTCGGCCAGGCGGCCTCGAATCCGCTGACGAGCGTGATTAAATACTTCCCTGAGGAATTCGGAGCCTGAGGAGGCCGCCGTATGACCGATATCACATTCGAGCTCGACGGCAGAGAGGTCGAGGCGAAGCCCGGCGAGACCATCTGGCAAGTGGCGCAGCGCCTCGGCACCGAGATCCCCCATCTTTGCTATTTGCCCGAACCCGGCTACCGCGCGGACGGCAATTGCCGCGTCTGCATGGTCGAGATCGAAGGCGAACGCGTGCTTGCCGCCTCCTGCATGCGCAAGCCAGCCGCAGGCATGAAGGTGAAGACCGCGACCGAGCGCGCCGCGAAGGCGCGAAAGATGGTGATGGAGCTCCTCGTCGCGGACCAGCCGGCTCGCGAGACCTCCCATGATCCGACCTCGAAATTGTGGAGCTGGGCGGACAAGACAGGCGTTACGGCGAGCCGCTTCCCTGCCGCCGAGCGCTGGGCGGCCGATCCGAGCCACGCGGCGATGCGCGTCAATCTCGATGCTTGCATCCAATGTGGGCTATGCGTCCGCGGCTGCCGCGAAGTGCAGGTCAACGATGTGATCGGCATGGCTTACCGGAACGCCGGGGCGAAGGTCGTGTTCGATTTCGACGATCCGATGGGAGAATCGACCTGCGTCGCATGCGGAGAATGCGTGCAAGCCTGCCCGACTGGCGCCTTGATGCCGGCCGCGTTCCTCGACGCAGAAGAGACCCGCACGGTCTGGCCGGATCGCAAGGTTGATTCGCTGTGCCCGTATTGCGGCGTCGGTTGCCAGGTCACTTACAACGTCAAGAACGAGAAGATCGTCTATGCGGAAGGCCGCAACGGGCCGGCGAACGAGAATCGACTCTGCGTCAAGGGGCGCTTCGGCTTCGATTACATCCACCACAAGGACCGACTGACGAAGCCCCTCATTCGTCTCCCCGGCAAGAAGAAAGATGCCAATGATCAGGTCGATCCGAAAAATCCTTTCACGCATTTTCGCGAGGCCACGTGGGAAGAGGCGCTCGACGTCGCGGCGTCGGGGCTGAAGCGGATCCGCGACGCTCATGGGCCGAAATCGCTGGCGGGCTTTGGTTCCGCGAAGGGATCGAACGAGGAGGCTTATCTTTTCCAGAAGCTCGTGCGCACCGGCTTCGGCTCGAACAATGTCGACCATTGCACGCGGCTTTGCCATGCCTCCTCCGTGGCTGCGCTGATGGAGGGGCTGAACTCGGGCGCGGTGTCCGCGCCGTTCTCGGCCGCGCTCGACGCCGAGGTGATCGTCGTCATCGGCGCCAATCCGGGCGTGAACCATCCGGTGGCCGCGAGCTTCATCAAGAACGCGGCGAAGAACGGCGCGAAGTTGATCGTCATGGATCCCCGCTTCCAGCAGCTCTCACGCCACGCCGTGCATCACCTGGCGTTCAAGCCCGGGACCGACGTCGCGCTTCTCAACGCCATGCTCCACACGATCATCACGGAGGGCTTGACCGACCAGCAATACATCGCGGGCTACACCGAGGGCTTTGAGGCGCTGAAAGAGCGCATCGCCGAGTTCGCGCCCGAGAAGATGGAGGCGGTCTGCGGCATCAAGGCCGCAACCATCAAGGAGGTGGCGCGACTCTACGCGAAATCGCGCGCCTCGATCATCTTCTGGGGCATGGGCATCAGCCAGCATGTCCACGGCACCGACAATGCGCGCTGCTTGATCGCGCTCGCGCTCGTCACCGGACAGGTCGGCCGGCCGGGAACGGGACTTCACCCGTTGCGCGGTCAGAACAATGTGCAAGGCGCGTCGGACGCTGGCCTCATTCCCATGTACTACCCGGACTACCAGCCGGTCGACCGCCAGCAATTCATCGAATTCTTCGAGGATTTCTGGCACCGCGAGCTCGATCACAAGCGCGGGCTCACCGTCGTCGAGATCATGAACGCGGTGCACGCGGGCGAAATCAGGGGCATGTATGTCGAAGGCGAAAACCCGGCGATGTCGGACCCCGATTTGCAGCATGCTCGCCAGGCGCTCGCCAAGCTCGAGCATCTCATCGTGCAGGATCTCTTTCTCACCGAGACTTCCTTCCACGCCGATGTGATCCTGCCGGCGTCCGCCTTCGCCGAGAAGAGCGGCAGCTTCACCAACACCGATAGGCGCGTGCAGCTTGCCCGACAGGTCATCGAGCCGCCGGGGGATGCGCGCCAGGACTGGTGGATCATCCAGGAGATCGCGCGTCGCATCGGCCTTGATTGGAATTATTCAGGACCCGCCGACGTTTTCGCCGAGATGGCGTCCACCATGCCTTCCTTGAAGAACATCTCCTGGGAACGATTGGAGCGCGAGGGTGCCGTGACCTATCCGGTCGATTCTCCCGACAAACCCGGCAATGAAATCATCTTCGCCAACGGTTTCCCGACACCGAGCGGGCGCGGCAAGATCGTGCCGGCGCGCCTGCTCGCGCCCGACGAGATCCCGGACGACGAGTATCCGATGGTGCTTTCGACCGGCCGGGTGCTCGAACATTGGCACACCGGCTCGATGACGAGGCGCGCCCAAGTGCTCGACACGCTCGAGCCGGAGGCTGTCGCCTTCATGTCGCCGCGCGAGCTCGGCCGCTTCGGCTTGCGTCCCGGCGATTTCATTCAGCTCGAGACGCGCCGAGGCGCCATCGAGGTGAAGGTGCGCGCCGACCGCGATGTGCCGCAAAACATGGTGTTCATGCCTTTCTGTTACGCGGAAGCTGCCGCCAATCTGCTGACCAATCCCGCGCTCGACCCCTTCGGAAAGATCCCGGAGTTCAAATTCTGCGCTGCGCGCGTAACTCGTGTCGCTGCCAAGGTCGCGGCGGAATAGAGGTCATTGCCCGACGCGCGGACAACGGCAAAAGAGGAGCTGATGCAGGTTCTCGCCTCCCCGATCGCGGCCGTCGTGCATGACGCACACGCGCCGGCGGTCGATCGGCTGATGCTCGACGCGGCAAGGCGCTTGCGGGCGCGCCGAATCAGGCTCGCTGGCCTCGTGCAGCACAATCTTGAAAAGCAAGGCTCTGACTGCGCGAGAATGTTCCTTGAGGATCTCGCGAGCGGAAAGCAGGTGCTGATCTCGCTCGAACGTCGTGGCGGGACGGGTTGCCGGCTCGATGCCGCCGGCCTTGCTGAGGCCGCCGCATTGGGCGCGCGCGGCATCGCGGGTGGCGCCCACTTCGTGATCATCTCCAAATTTGGTGCCCAGGAAGCTGCCGGCAAAGGCTTGCGCGAGGAGATCGCGCAAGCCGTCCTGCTCGCAAAGCCGCTTCTCACCTCGGTCAGCCTTCGCCTGCTCCCTGCCTTCGGGACCTTCATCGGGGAGAGCTGGACGCGGCTCCCGCCTGAGCTTGCAGCGATCGAGGCTTGGGCTCTGTCGACCGCGGCAACGCGCCAACCCGCGCTTGATCGGGCCGTCGGGGCTTGATGCGGGAGACGGACCTTCTCGATGGTTTCCTGGTCCGACCGGATCCGCTCGACCCGCGCCTGAGCGAAAGCGTTGCCGGCATCGACCAGACGGGCGCCAAGACCGAGACCCGGGTCGTCGTTGAGCGGCCGCTCACCCTCTATCTCAATTCCCGCGAGATCGTGACGATGATGACGATCGGCGATCATCCCGAATATCTCGCGCTCGGCTATCTGCTCAATCAAGGCATGCTCGAGGCGAATGCCGAGGTGACGAGCGTCGATTACGACCCCGAAATCGATGTGGTGGTGGTGCGAACGCCGGTTGAAACCGATTTCGAAGACAAGCTCCGCAAGAAGACGCTCACGTCAGGCTGCGCGCAAGGCACGGCGTTCGGCGATTTGATGGAGGTGATCGAAGGCGTCGAGCTGCCGCGCGCCGAGCTTCGCACCTCCTGGCTTTATGCGCTCACCCACACGATCAACAGCACGCCATCCCTTTATCTCGAAGCCGGCGCGATTCATGGATGCGTGCTCTGCAAGCATGGCCGGGCGCTCGTCTACATGGAGGATGTCGGGCGCCACAACGCGGCCGACAAGATCGCGGGCTATATGTTCAAGCATCGTGTCGAAGGCGGTGACAAGATCTTCTACACCACGGGACGCTTGACCTCGGAAATGGTGATCAAGACGGTACGCATGGGAATCCCGATCCTCGTCTCGCGTTCGGGCTTCACAGCCTGGGGAGTTGAGCTCGCCCGCAAAGCAGGGCTCACCCTCATCGGACGGGCGCGCGGCAAGCGCTTTCTGGCGCTCTCCGGCGCCGAGCGGATCGTCTTCGACCAGAACCTCGCCTATGTCGAGGAAGAAACCATGAAGCACCGGCGCAAGGGCGCCACGCATGACGGGTGAGCGGACGCTCGGCATCCTGTTGGCGGGTGGCCTTGCGCGCCGCATGGGCGGTGGTGACAAACCGCTTCGCGAGATCGGGGGCAAATCGTTGCTCGCCCATGTGATCGAAAGGATGCGACCGCAATGTGAGGCCTTGGTGCTCAACGCGAATGGCGCGGCTGAGCGCTTTTCCGAATTCGGCTTGCCGGTCGTCGCGGATAGCATCGAGGGCTTCGCCGGCCCGCTCGCGGGCGTGCTCGCGGGCCTCGATTGGGCCACCGCTCACGCCAAGGGCCTGAAATGGGCCGTGAGCATCGCGACCGATACGCCCTTTCTGCCACGCGATCTCGTCCAAAAGCTGCACGCCGCGCGGGTCGAGCGCAAGGCGCGCCTCGCCTCGGCGGCTTCGGGCGGGCGCACCCATCCGGTGATCGGACTCTGGCCCATCGACATCCGCGAGGAGTTGCGCGTTGCGCTCGAGGAGGGTTGGCGCAAGATCGACCTGTTCACCGCACGCCATACGCTCGCAATCGCCGAATGGTCGGTCCTGCCCTATGATCCTTTTTTCAACGCCAACGCGCCTGATGACCTTGCGCAAGCTGAAGGCATCGCGCGCACCGGCGCGGCCTGAACCATGGTCCCCGGGCAGAGAACGGAATTCGGTCAAGCCTTGCGGATGCGAAAGAGAAGCACGTCACCATCCTCCTCGATCGACTCGAGGCGGTCACGCGTCTCGTTGAGCAGATTGGGGATGTCGATGCGCGCGAGCGGATCGGTGCAGGCCGCCGTGATCTGCTCGCCGGGCGCCATGGTTTTCAGGGCCTTGCGGACGCGCAGCGCCGGCAAGGGACATTTGAGGCCTTTGAGATCGAGTAGAGCCATGACCGGCTTCTACCTTGCAAATGCGGGCGGAACCAGAGAACCCGGAATTTGCGCGGGCATGCGCGGGACGCGCATATGAAGCTTTTCGGGATTGCAGGGTGGAGCGGCGCGGGCAAGACGACGCTCATCGTGAAGCTCATCTCGTTCTTCGCATCGCGTGGCATTCGCGTCTCGACCGTGAAACATGCGCATCATGATTTCGATATCGATCAGCCGGGCAAGGATTCGTTTGTGCATCGCAAGGCTGGCGCGACCGAAGTCATCGTCTCGTCCGCGCGACGCTTTGCGCTGATCCACGAGCTTGGCGCGGATGACCCGGAGATGAGCCTTCCTCAGCTTCTTGCCCGCCTGTCGCCATGCGACCTTGTTCTCGTCGAAGGCTTCAAGACGCTCACGCATCCGAAGCTCGAGGTGTTTCGGGCCGCCAATGGCCGCGACGCGCTCCACCCTGCCGATCCTTGCATCGTGGCGGTCGCTTCGGACCAGGTGTTTCCGCAAGCTCGGATTCCCGTCGTGCCACTCGACGATGTCGCAGCGATCTGCGAACTCATTCTCACCAAGGCCATCTCGATCGACGAAGCCATGGCGAAGCTGACGGACAGTTTGCAGAACAAGGGCGGCGTAAGGCAAGCCTCATGACGCTCAGATCGCATAATCGCTACGACTACCACGCGCTGCACGGTCGCAAGCCATATGATTGGCCGAACGGCACGCGTCTCGCCGTATATATCGGCGTCAATCTCGAGCATTTCGCCTTCGGCGAGGGGCTCGGCGCAGAGCTCGTTCCGGGCGGAGCGCAACCCGACGTGCTCAATCATGCCTGGCGCGACTACGGCAATCGCGTCGGCGCTTGGCGCCTCCTCGACCTGTTCGAAGCGCTTGCCCTGCCCTCGAGTGTGCTCGTCAACTCTGCCCTTTACGACTACGCACCGCAATTGCCGAGAGCGTTCCGCGCGCGCGGCGACGAGATCATCGCACATGGTCGCAGCAACTCCGAACGCCAGGGCGGGCTCGACGAGGCGCACGAGGCCAAGCTGATCGCCGAAACCACCGCGACGATTTTGGCCCATGAGAGCGAACGGCCGAAAGGATGGCTCAGCCCCTGGATCTCGCAAAGCCCTTTGACGCCCGATCTTCTGCACGAAGAAGGCTACGAATACCTTCTCGACTGGTGCATGGACGACCAGCCCGTATGGATGCGCACCCGCAGCGGGCGCATTCTCGCTGTCCCCTATCCGCAGGAGATCAATGATGTTCCGGCGATCGTCCGCCGCAAGACCAGCGCCGACGAATTTGCCGAGATGATCATCGACAATTTCGACGAGATGCTCGAGCAATCGGCAGACATGCCGCTCGTGATGGGAATCGCGCTGCACGCCTATATCGTCGGCCAGCCTTTCCGGCTCCGGCACCTGCGTCGCGCGCTCCAGCACATCGCGCGACATCGCGACCGCATCTGGCTGACCACGCCCGGTGCGATCGCGGACCATGCGAGCAGCCTTCCCGAAGGGCTCGTCCCGGGGACAGAAGCACAATCGGGCAATGGCGGGTGATCGGATGGGCTTTTCCCTGAGACGCGTTGCCGATCATCGCAAGCGACTGGCGACACATGGCGCAGCTCACTGACGATTGTTTCGCTTTCGGCGGCGCGCTCATGCCGGTCGATGCGGCGTTGCGCTTGATCGCGGATCGCATCATGCCGGTCGCCGAAACGCAGGAAGTGCGGCTCTCGCACGCTGATGGCCGTGTCGTCGCCGCCGATATCCTGTCGCCGATCGCCCTGCCCCCCTTCGCGAACTCGGCGGTCGATGGTTATGCGGTGCGCCATGTCGATCTCGACCCCGACGCGCCGACGCAGCTGCCGCTTCGCGGGCGCATCGCCGCGGGCGGATCGGCAACCGGGCTCGCGGCTCGGCAAGTCGCGGTCCGGGTCTTCACCGGCGCGCCCCTCCCGGACGATGCCGACACGGTCTTCATGCAAGAGGATGCAAAGACGACCCCGAAGCATGTCATCCTGCCGCCCGGCTTGCGCAAAGGCGCCAATCTGCGTCGCGCCGGCGAGGATGTCGCGCGTGGCGCCGTCGTCCTGCCGGCGGGCCGAAGGATGAGACCTCAAGATGTCGCGCTTGCTGCCGCGGTCGGCATTGCGTCGCTTCCGGTGCGCCGTCAGCTCAAGGTCGCGCTCTTCTCGACGGGAGACGAGCTTGTCGAGTCGGGCGAGGTCCTCGCCGAGGGTGCCATCTACGATTCAAACCGCCTTTTGCTGGCCGCGTTGCTTCAGCGTTTCGGCGTCCAAGTCTCCGATCTCGGCATCTTGCGGGACGATCGCGACGAGCTCGCGGGGCGCCTTGAGGCCGCTGCGTCCGGCCATGATCTCATCCTCACGAGCGGAGGTGTTTCGACCGGCGAGGAAGATCATGTGAAAGCCGCCGTGGAAAGCATCGGCAAGCTCGTTTTCTGGCGCCTCGCGATCAAGCCCGGGAGGCCGGTCGCGTTGGGCATCATCGACGGCATCCCTTTCGCTGGCCTTCCGGGAAATCCGGTAGCGGTGTTCGTCACCTTTTGTCATGTGGTGCGCCCGCTCCTCGCCCGGTTGAGCGGCATGCAGCTTTCTCCACTCGCTCCGCTCGAAGTGCGAGCGGCATTCAGCTACAAGAAAAAACCGGGACGACGCGAATATGTGCGCGTGAGCTTGCGCATTTCCCCCGATGGAAAGGCCGAGGCGGTAAAGCATGCGCAAGAGGGCGCCGGCATCCTTACATCGCTCACCGAGACGCATGGGCTCGCCGAGCTTGCCGAGGACGTCAGCACGATCGCGCCAGGCGATGCCGTCGGCTTCCTGCCATACGCCATGATGTGGTGAGCAGGATCAAAGCGCCCAGGAAGGTCGCGCCTTGAGCCCATCGAACCAGCGCGCCACGTGGGTGCACTCCGGCGGCAGCTCGAGACGCGGCAAGCGCATGAACTCGACCGCCACGCCGGCGGTAATATCGGCGATCGTCAGGGCCTCGCCGCAAATATAGGGCGTGGTCGCAAGATGCGCGTCGAGCTCGCGCAGCTCTTTCGCCACCCGCTCCTTGTTGGCTTCACCCCAATCCCGAACCTGCGGCACTTCGAGATCGGCCATGAACGGATTTGTATGGCGAAACACCATCGACACCGAAAGAAACAGGCCGAGCTCCATGCGCCTGTTCCACATCTCGACCATTGCCTTGCCCTTCGCTCCCATGCCGAACAATGCCGGCTCGGGATGCTCCTCTTCGAAATAGCGGCAGATCGCGACCGATTCGGCAATCGCCGTGCCGTCATCGAGCAGAAGGGTGGGCACGCGACACTTGGGATTGAGCTTGGCGTAGGCAGGCTGCAGGTGATCCTTCTTGGCGATGTCGACGTCGACGACCTCCGGCATCGGAAGCTGCTTCTCCCGAATGAAAATCCGCGCACGCCTTCCATTCGGCGTGCGCTTTCCATCGTAAAGCTTCATCGTTTTCTCCGCAGCACGCCGAGGCACCTCGGCCCTATTCACCGAGCACCAAATCATTAATGGAGGAAAGGCGCGGGCGCAAAAGCGATCAAATCTTAACGAATGAAGGGAGCGTGGCAGCCGAAGCTCTGAAATGTCGCCGCGAACCCGCACAATCGCCTTTGTCCTCAATGCGGAGCTGCAAGGAGCGACTGCCGTTGCGCTCTGGAAAGCGGATCATCAAGTATTTCCAAAACAACGAAAAATTCAGGTTTGGGTGTGCAGCAGCGACCAGGCACGGTGCCGCTCGGCCGAAATGCCCGTCGCGCGCCGGTCCCTGGTTCACTCGACAAATCGGCCGAGAGCACCGATGTCCGCGGCCCCGCCGAATAAGCGAATGCCGCCATCTTTGTGAGCGGGGTATTAAGGTTTTCGCACGAAAATGAAGCGAACGTAAAAACCATAATTTGTGCCGAGTTTCGTTTTCGCCCCTCATGAGCGACCTGACCGCCGAACAGATTCAGCAAGGCCGAGGTCTCGATCGCAAGACGCTCGCGGCTCGTCGGCGGCTCGCGCACGAGATGCGCTCGGTACGCGAGCGCATCGCGTCGGCCTCCGGTCTCGGGCACGCCTTCGACGTCGAGCTGCTTCGCCAATTCGCGCATGCGCAGATCAGTGCGGTGCCGCTCGAGATGATCCTGCTCGCCTCCATCACGGCGATTGCAGCGTATTGGCTTGATCTCATCGTCGTTCTTCGCTGGGTGATCCTCGTCCTTGTCGGCCTTGCCATGATGGTCGCGACGGGACGACGGGTTCTCGCCGCGCCGCTCGACACACCTCAGAAGGTCAAGAGCTGGCGCTGGTGTCTCGTTCTCGCCCAGGCGCTGCTCGGCGCATGCTGGTCGATCATCGTCGGCGATCTGCTGACGATCGATTTGAGCCTCTCGCGCCTCTTCCTGCTCTTCGTCGTGATCATGGTGTCAGCGATTACCGCGATGCTCGCCGAGACCGTGCCGGTTGCGGTGGTCTTCGGGCTTTTGCCCATCTCCATCCGTCTCGCCACTCTCGCCATCACGCATGAAACCTTGCGTGATATCGCGCTTGCCCTCATGGCGGCGGGCGCCCAGCTCTTCTTCCTGCTCTTCTCGAGCCGGATGCATGAGACGACCGTGATGAGCCTCAAGCTGCGTGCCGAGAAGGAAGCCTTGCTGCTCGAGGTTCAGGAAGCCAAGGCGAATTCCGACGAAGCGCGGCGGCGTGCCGAGGAAGCCAATCTCGCCAAATCTCATTTTCTCGCAACGATGAGTCATGAGCTGCGGACGCCGCTCAATGCCATCCTCGGTTTTTCGGAGGTGATGAAGGGAGAGGTGTTCGGCCCGCACACCAACCCAGCCTATCGCGAATATGCGAACGACATTCACTCGAGCGGCCATCACCTGCTCACGCTGATCAACGAGATCCTCGATCTCTCGCGCATCGAGGCCGGCCGTTACGATTTGCGCGAAGAGGCGATCAGCATCGCGCACATCATCGACGATGCGAAGCACATGCTGTCGCTGCGAGCCAAGGCCAAGAACCAAACCGTACATTCCAAGATCGAGATGAGCTTGCCGCGGCTTTGGGCCGATGAAAGGGCGACACGGCAGATCGTGCTGAACATTCTCTCGAATGCCATCAAATTCACGCCGCCGGGGGGCGAGATCTGGATCAAGGCCGGCTGGACCGCCGGTTCGGGCCAATATATCTCCATCAAGGATTCGGGCCCGGGCATCCCCGAGGAGGAAATCCCCCTCGTGCTTTCCTCCTTCGGTCGCGGCTCCCTCGCGATCAAGACGGCGGAACAGGGCTCGGGTCTCGGATTGCCGATCGTCAAGGGACTGATCGACCTTCATGGAGGCAGCTTCACCTTGAAGGCGAAGCCGCGTGAAGGCACGGAAGTGATCGTGACCTTCCCGCCCGAACGCGTCATGGAAGCGTTGCCGCCGCTCGGCAAGCAAGTAGCGCGCGCGATCCCCTTGAGACGCGGAAAGGCGGCCTGAAATCGCTTCGACGGGGCTCCTGAATTCCTGAAATCTCGCATTCGATGGTCGCGGTTAACAGGACGTAAAGCATTGCGTCATCTCACTAATGATTGAAAAAATTAAATCTGTTTTGAAGCGCGGATGCGCCCGCGAGACTGGCGCGGACGAGGCAAGCAGGACAGGGGAGCAAAGTCGATGACGAATGGCGATGATGACGCCGTCGCGCGCGAGCGGGAGCGGCTTGCCGCACTCTACCGTTATGACGTGCTCGACACGCCGCCGGAAGAAGCGTTCGATCGGATCACGCGTCTCACCAAGCGCGTGTTGCAGATGGCGATCGTGACCGTGACTTTCATCGACAGTCATCGCCAATGGTTCAAATCCCGCCAGGGAATAGCTTTGACGGAAGCGCTGCGCGACACCGCATTCTGCAGTGAGGTGATCAAGCATGACGAGATCTTGATCGTCGAGGACGCGCTCAGCGATCCTCGCTTTGCCACGCATCCCGCGGTCGTCGGCGAACCTCATCTTCGCTTCTATTGCGGCGTTCCCCTCAAGACGAGGGACGGCCATGCGATCGGCACGCTATGTGCCATCGATCTGAAGCCGCGGCATCTCGAGCCGGACGAGATGTCGCTTTTCGCCGATCTCGGGCATCTCGTGATGGATGAGCTCGAGCTCAGGCTTGTGGCAAGTGTCGACAGTCTGACAGGCACGCTGTCGCGACGTACGCTGAGGCGCGAGGCAGCTCGAGATTTCTTGCACGCCCGCCGCCAAAAGCAGGAGCTGAGCTGCATCGTCTTCGATGTGGATCATTTCAAGCGCATCAACGACACTTACGGGCATGTCATTGGCGACTACGTCCTGCAAGAGCTCGTTTCGATCTGCCAGCGCAACCTGCGCGCCACCGACTATATCGGCCGCATCGGAGGGGAAGAGTTCATGATCATGCTGCCGCAGACGAACGACAAGGCGGCGTTCGAGGTTGCCGAGAGGTTGCGAGGCGCGATCGAGCAAGCCGAATTCAAGACGCGATCCGGACCGCTCAAGGTCACGGTGAGCTTCGGTGTCGCCAACTCCGACAAAAGCGTCGCCGACATCGACGCTCTGTTACGCCGTGCCGATGTCGCGCTCTACGGCGCCAAACGCGCCGGCCGCAATCGGGCGGTGAACTTCGCGACCCAAAATCTCGACCCGGGTTTGCGCGTCGCCTAGTACCCGGGCCAATTCCCCTCACTCCACGCGCTCGAGCATTGCGAGAAAAAAGCCGTCGGTTCCACAGCGCTCGGGCGTAAGGAGTAGACCGTCTTGCTGACGCGCCCCGAAAGCCGCGAGGGGCGCAAGCTCTGGAAAAAGCCCGGCGAGAAGGTGCTCGCGGGGACGGATGCGCCAACCCGGCCGACTTTGGAGGAAAGCGGTGATGCGCGCCTCGTTTTCCTCCGGCAGCAGCGAGCAGGTGATATAGGCGATGCGTCCTGACGGCTTGACGAACCGCGCGGCGCGTTCGAGCACGATCTCCTGCTCCTTTACGCGTCGGTCGAGACTTCCGCGCCTGACGCGCCACTTCGCGTCCGGATTGCGCCGCCAGGTGCCGATCCCGGTGCAAGGCGCGTCGACCAGGACGAGATCAGCCTCACCCTCGAGGCCCGCGAGCGGCTCGTCGCCGCGCCGGCGTGGGGTGCGGACCTCCACGCTTCTGGCGCCGGATCGCTGCAGCCTCGCATGGATGGGCGCCAGGCGACGCTGATCTTCGTCAGTCGCGATGATGCGGCCCTCGTCGCGCGTCAAGGCGGCAAGCGCCAATGTCTTGCCACCCCCGCCCGCGCATAAATCGATCGCGGTCTCCCCCGGCCGCATTCCGGCAAGGAGCGAGACGAGTTGCGAGCCCTCGTCCTGGATCTCGACGCCACCTTCGAGAAAAGCGGGCTCGGACTGTACGGAAGGCCCCCGTCCATCCTCTCCATGCGGGATATGCAATCCCCAGGGCGAGAAACGCGTCGCGGTGGGATGAAGATGCGACAGCGCGGCCATCGCCTCCTCGCGCGTACTCTTCAGCGCATTGACGCGCAGATCGAGCGGCGCTCGATGCGCGAGTGCTTGCATCTCCGCGACCAAGGAGGAGCCGAACTCGCTCTCGAGCGAAGGCGCGAGCCATTCGGGAAAATCGCCGGCGACCGGATCTGGCGCATCGGCGAGGCTCGACTCCGCAGTCTCGAGGCGTTGTCGCTCTTCGGCGCTCAGAGGCGCTGGCGCAAAGCGCGATCCATCACAAAGCTCGCCGATGTTTTGCGCGCTCATGCTACGTGCAAGGCGGAGCGTGCCGATGAGCACGGCGCGCGGCGATGCCTCCTCGAAATTCCGTGCGCCCATGATCCATGCGGCGGAAGCCCGGCGCCGCAAGGCATCGTAAACGAGGCTCGCGATCGCGGCACGATCCTTTGAGCCGGCAAAGCGGCGCGCCAGCCCCCAGTCCTTGAGCGCATCTGCCGCCGGGCGTCGCCGCGCCACGACGTCGCCGAGAACCTCGATCGCGGCGGAAAGTCGCGCGGCCGGCGTCATGGCGCCTCGAGGGGCTTTGCTAGTCTCGCCGCTCAGCCAAGAAGCACCCGGACGGCGAAGATGATCCACATGAGAACGAGGATGATGAGGCCTAACCCGTAGATCGGGCCTCGCACCCGAACGTCGTTCGACCCCGTGTGAACGAGAGTATGCGCGTAGCGGCTGATCACGAACAGCCAGGACATGATCACGAAGAGGAGATCGGTCTTGCGCGCGAGGATCGCCAGGATCACGAGCACGTAGAAAAGTACCGGCAACTGGAACTGATTGTCGAGGCTGTTGGCTATTTTCTGAAGACGCGGCGGCCAAGCTTTTTCGCCGAGCGCGATCTCCCGCGCTGCCACCTCATTGCGCCTGAGCGCGCCGACCCGCAAAGGGGCGAGCCAAAACAACAGACCGAAGGTCAGCGCCACCTGGACAAACAAGGGCGCCAAAACGGCTTGAAGGGTCATGATGGCTTCATCTCGCTGCGGTTCGAACCTTTGCCGATGGACGAGACCATCGGGCGAAGTTTTATGAGGTCACGAGGCGTGAAGATCTGAAGGGATGGCGTCGCGGGGCTCACCCGCGTGTCGGATAGTTCGGGGCCTCGCGCGTGATCATCACGTCGTGAACGTGGCTCTCGCGCAACCCGGCTCCGGAAATGCGCACGAAGCGCGCATTGGCGCGAAAAGCTGCAAGGTCGCGAGAGCCAGTGTAGCCCATCGCGGCGCGCAAGCCGCCGATGAGCTGGTGCACGACATTCGCCGCAGGCCCCTTATAGGGCACTTGACCCTCGACGCCCTCAGGCACGAGCTTCATCGCGTCGCGCACCTCTTGCTGGAAATAACGGTCCGCCGACCCTTGAGCCATCGCGCCGACCGAGCCCATGCCGCGATAGGATTTGTAGGAGCGTCCCTGATACAGGAAGACCTCGCCGGGCGTCTCATCCGTTCCCGCAAGTAGCGATCCCACCATGGCGCAGGATGCACCCGCCGCGAGGGCCTTGGCGAGATCGCCGGAAAATTTGATGCCACCATCGGCGATCACGGGAACGTCCGAAGCGGATGCCGCCTCGGCGCAATCGAGAATGGCCGAAAGCTGCGGCACGCCAACGCCCGAGACCATTCGCGTCGTGCAGATCGAGCCGGGCCCGATGCCGATCTTCACCGCGTCCGCCCCCGCATCGATCAGCGCTTTCGTTCCTTCAGCCGTCGCGACATTTCCGCCAACGACCTGCACCGAGTTCGACAATTTCTTCACCCGTTCCACGGCGGCGAGCACGCGCGCCGAATGGCCGTGAGCGGTGTCGACCACAATGACGTCGACGCCGGCATCGACCAACATCGCCGAGCGCTCGAACCCGTCCTCTCCCGTCGTCGTCGCAGCGGCCACAAGAAGGCGTCCGGCCGCATCCTTGGCGGCGTTCGGATAGGCGACTTGTTTCTCGATGTCCTTGACCGTGATCAGGCCGATGCAGCGATAGTGCTCGTCGACGACAAGGAGCTTCTCGATCCGGAACTGATGCAGAAGGCGCTTGGCCTCGCTCTCCTCCACACCCTCGCGGACCGTGATCAACCGGTCCTTGGTCATCAGCTCGGCGACAAGCTGGCGCGGATTGGTGGCGAAGCGCACGTCACGATTGGTGAGGATGCCAACGAGCTTTCCCTTCTGCTCGGCGGGCCCGCGCTCGACGACCGGCACGCCCGAGATTCCATGCTGCTTCATGAGCGCGAAGGCGTCGGCGAGCGTCTCGTCGGGGAAGATGGTAATCGGGTTCGCCACCATTCCGGACTCGAATTTCTTCACCTGGCGCACCTGCTCGGCCTGATCCTTCGGCGAGAGGTTGCGATGAATGACGCCGAGCCCGCCGATCTGCGCCATGGCGATCGCCATGCGCGCTTCCGTGACCGTGTCCATGGCGGAAGCGAGGAGAGGAATATTGAGCCTGAGCTGGCGCGTGAGGCGGGAGCGGACCTCCACCTCTGTCGGCAGCACGTCGGATGCCGCGGGCTCGAGAAGCACGTCGTCGAAAGCGAGCCCCTCGCGGAAAGCTCCCCCGTTGACGAAGGGGCCGTGCTTCACCGCTCGGTCCGTGGTGAGCGAGTTCTTCGGCTGGGAAGTCATGGTCAACTCCGGCTGCCGCGCAGCTTGAGAAAACAAAGGCTCTTCGCGAATCGCGACAGCCTGATGGAATTGACGCAGTTGCGTATCACGCCCGTGAGCGGACGGGAAGAGCGCCTTTCATACGATCCGCTATTACCCGCGACCGATGACGATGGGCGCCCTTCCTGTGGTCCTGAGGGAAGGGGCGCGCTTCCGTCACGGCTTCGCGGGCGACCCCATTTTTTGACCGTTCACGCTCACCGCTCCACCCGCGTATCCGATGACCCAGACGGAGCGGCCATTGGCGCCCGGTTTCGCAAGCCCCTTCGCCACGTTCAGCCCCAGGACCGCTTGCTGAAGCTCGGGGTCGCTCTTCGCCGCGTCCTGAAGACGTTTGATCGTCTTGTCGAGCCCTTCGGCTTCGAGTGTGAGCGTGCCCGCTGGTTGCGGCAGGAGCGCCATGTCACCGTGATAGTAAAGCTCGAGGCTCGGTGAGGATAAATGGCCGGGCGCGAGCGTGAGCTTGGGCTCGCTGCCCATCGCCATTGCCATGAGGGTCGCCAGCTTGGCGGGATCTGACGTCTGATCGGGACGAAGATCCAAATTGGCGAGCGCCGCATGGGTGATCTTGTCGAAATCCTTCATTTCGAATTTGATTTTGAGGTTGGCTGCGCTCGGCACGAGCGGTATCGCCCAGGCGGGCACAACTCCTTGAGGCAGGCTCAACCCCTCGATGGTGAAGCCGAGTTCCGTCACCTCTTGCGCAACAAACCCTG
>Ga0213876_10001012_pt1 | contig 18233 bp, 24 predicted proteins | sample BarmaccomBMRX_R9_FD_160113 | JGI IMG/M metagenome (GOLD analysis project Ga0213876, IMG submission 160113) | Root-associated microbial communities from Barbacenia macrantha in rupestrian grasslands, the National Park of Serra do Cipo, Brazil - RX_R9 | ecosystem: Host-associated > Plants > Roots... | reverse complement strand
GCCGGTTGCAGTCCCGTCTCATGGCAGAAGATCGCGACGGCTTTCAGGGCGCGGTTGCACTGCGCCTTGTTCCTCTCATCCTCGCTCAGCCCCTCGTCGCTGGCATCCGGGTAGTCCTTGCCCTCGACATCGAACCACAGGCAGGCGACCTGATGGACGTTCTCCTGCGTGCGACCTCCTGAAGCGGTTCCCTTCTTCTTGTAGCTCGCGCACGCGTGATACACGGTGTGACCCGCAGCGTCCTGTGCCAGCATGAACGCAGCCAGCTCGTCGACCGTGTCGAACCAATGGTGCTCGGGCGCCTTGCGACCGACATTGAAGACGGCGGCGCAGTAATATCCCTCAGGCGGCAGGGCGAGACGGAGGAAGTTCTTTAGCTCGTGCACGGCATTGGGGTTGACGGTCATGACACCCTCCTTGGCCGGAGGCAGAGTATCCGCCATGCGTCCCGCAGGTATTGGCGGAGCGCGCGTGGATGAAGGATCGTGATGCCGTGCTTGCAAAACGCAGGCAGGCGGGGCGGCCTGCCCGTGCGACCAAGCGGCAGGCTGAAATATCTCGCAGGCTCGCCTCGCCAGGGCACAAAGATGAAGTCGAGCTGCGGGTGTCTATCGTCGTCGAGATGGGCACCGATGAGCGAGAGAGGCTGCAACGTGATCTGGAGGGCAGGCTTGTTCCAACCCCGATATTTGAACAACCCGTTTTCCGAGACGTAGAAGTGCTCGGGCATTGGGAGAATGTTATCGTGGCCGAGCACATCTTTTTCAGCACGCTCACGAGGGTCGCGCGCAGTGTGAGGCCGATCCGGCGTCGCGAGCGGCGGCGGCCTGTCCAAGTCAGGGCGGCATCGAGATACCGCTTGCCGTTCCCTGTCACGCGAATTGTCGCTGGCAAGGGAGGGGGCTTGTCTCTTAGGCTGGTCATCTCTATTATAGTCACACATATCGGTATTCCTTCTTGGTGATCCCGGTATTCGCCTGTGAAGTGTTGGTTCCCTTCACTAGGTCGAGGTTTGCTAGCTCTTCAGACACTTCTTTGGCCTCGGGGCACTCCACTCCGGGGCCAATTTCATTTTGACGTTGTGCTGACCTCCCCATAGACGTGGACGCCCATCGTCCGAAGCTCATCCTCGGTCACCTCGAGCACGTCGCGATCTTCATGCAGCATCTTGCCGATTACGCTCATTGGCGCGCCTTGCTTCAGGGCGAGTTGAGCGAGGTCGAGCTCGTGGCCTTGGCATCGTCATCAAGCCGACCGCTATCGGCGTTGACCACGGCGTGCACGCCGATGAGGGCCTGCCGGTCAGCCCATCTGCCATCCCCGGCGAGGAAGATGAAGAAGCACGCGGATGCGCACTCGTCTCCGGCGCCGACCAGCGTCGCGAGCTTCAAGCGCTTGACGACCTCAACGAGGTCGAGTGCCCCTTCAACATTGCCGCCTGGGGAGTTGAGACGGAGCACGTCCACGCTCAGGCCCTCGCGATGGAGCTTGCTCGCAAATCGCGAAAGGTCTTTTGCGTCACCTTGCTCGATCTCGCCGTTGAACTCGACTGCGGCCATCTTGTCGAGCAGGCGGACCACCGAGAACTTGCCGATTGAGGCAGGCGCGACCTTCACGGGTGCCGGGGTCGAGTGTGCAGTCGAGTGCGCCGAGCCCGGCCGATCAGCGAGCGCCGCGAAGGCGAAGATCGCGAGCGAGGCGACGGGCGCGAGATTGATCAGGCGCATGGCGCGGCCTCCGCACCAGCTTCGGCCTTCGCCGTCCGCGCCATGCGGGCGCGCGCATGATGCAGTCGGGCGTTCTTTGCGAGTTCGGCAAGGCGGGCGCGCTCCTCCAGAACCTCAGGCTTCGTCTCGCTGGCGAGCTTCTCGATGTAGTCGAGGATTGTTGAGAGCTTCCAAGCTCGCTTACGAAGGCCAACGTAGAATGGCTCGGGGAACTCTCCTTCATCGATCAGTCGCTTGATATGGGATGGCGAGAAAGGCACCAACCCAGGCTTGTCGCGCGTCGTCGCGACCTCATCCATAGCGACGAGACGGTGCTGCCGAATATCAGATGCGCTGTGGCTCATGGCCTATTCCTGGGTTCAAAACTCTAGTCTCCGAAGCAGAAGGCACGTCGAGCAGGCATCCACGCCGGAGCGGACGCACTTCCTGACGAATGTTCCCACTGTTGGAGACCGAGCCGCTCACTGAGCTAACCCGGAATAGACCGGCAGATTGTCCCTGCCGTCGCTTGGCCAACAATTATATACTGTCCGCAACTCTTGCAAAGGGGGTCAATACTTAGAGGCTTGTTCGGGAACCAAATTAGTTGAAGCTTAAAAGATTTTTTGTCGAAGTGTGGGGGTTAGCGCTCTCGGAGAGCACGAGCTGAAACTGTCATAAATGCCGTCACAATGTGACAAAAAATATTTTTGGAAAATCGCTTTTGCACCCTTTGCGGCACCGAGGCGAGCTGCGACTGCGGCCCGGATCAGCGCAAACAGAAGGGCCGCCCCCTTGCCAAGAGCGGCCCCGTGCACACTGTCCGGCAGGAGCCGGTGAAGAGCGTTTCAGGCTCCTCTCGTGCGATCAGAAGATGGTGTGCGCAGTGTGCGAGGGGAAGGTCCTGCGTCGGCCGGGATCAGCGAGGTCAGATCGGAGGACCCCGTGGCGGCGCACACGAGAAAGAGGAAAACCCGTGCCCGTGTGGGTATGCAGGAACACCGCCGTAACGTTACGGCGGTCGAAAATGCGGAGCGCCGGTTACCGGCGGTCGGAATTCCGCCGAGCGAGAAGCCCGCCCCTTTGTTGAAGCTGGCTGCTTCGGGCTCCTGTCACGAGGCGCGGCGGCGCAGGGACAGCAAGCGGTCCCACTCTGCGCTTGTGTCGGGGACGCGCATGGCGGGCTTGGCAGTGGTCGAGGTTGGCGGCTCCGGCGACGGCCTTGCGGTCGAGATAGATGACATGGGTGCAGACGTTGTGCTGGACGGTTGCGGCTTCGAGGGGAGCGAGGGAGCTAGCAAGGGCTCCCTGGACCTGTAAACCGAGCCACTGCCCTCCCGGTCGAGCAGCGCTTCCACCTCCTGCAACGAGAGACAGAAGAGACGCGAGGTCACGGGGTGCACAGGCGTGCCGGTATCGGCATGAACGAGGGCATAGAGGCCGAACCCGGTCGCACGCTCGTCCCGTATCGGGTTGCGCTTCAACACGAGGTCCTGGCGGGCCGCAGCCCGTCGCGCATTCCTCTCGCGTGAGCGAGGCTTGATCGGCATGAGAAGCTCCCTTCGAGGGGGCATTGAGTGTCACTGGAATTGTCGCGAGAGGTAGGCGGCAGGAAGCGCATGGGCAAGGGTTCGAGGGGGTTTGGCGGGGTGGAAAATCGCGCATTGCCGGTCGAGATCAGGGGCAGCTCGGAAGGGTGTTCGAGGTCGGTTTCGAGGGGACCGGAAGGGGTGGATTTCGGGCTCGGCAGGGGTGCGACAAGTCGTGCAGGGGGATGCCGGAAGTTGGGTTTGCTGGGTTGTCTTCCCTGCTCACCGGGAGATTGCAGGCTTGGTTCGGAGGGGCAGGTGAGGCAGCATCGGGAGCTTGGAAGTGAGCTGAAAATGAAATGTGGTTGAGATGTGGCAGGATTTGAAAAGTGGTAGGAATGCGAGATACAGCTTAAGTGCATGGATCGAATATAGCAAAGGCTATACTTTGGACGCCTCGGACGCCTCCTGGACGGGGGTTTGGACGGCTAAAGCGCAATGATTTCAAGGGGATTGCCGCCTTGGACGCCAGTTGGATATAACTTCTTATATACGCGTAGCATGAGGAAAGTTATATACACCTAGCGTCCGAGCCGTCATTCTTCTGCAATTTCAAGGGTTTGACCCGTCCAACTACCCGTCCACGACCCGTCCAAGGCGTCCACGCGATCTCTGCAAGTCATTGATCTAAAAAGGAAGCGGGGGTATCACCGCCACCACATCTTCATAATCAGCGAATATTCACCCCCTCCTGCCCATCGCCACCACGTTCGACGCCCGCCCCGTGATCACCCGCATCCGTTCGGCCCACAGGTCGAGCGCCTGCCGCTTCTCATTCGCATAGACCGCCCGATTGTAGATGCCCGCGACGCCAGCCTTGTGCCCGCTCACGTGATTGAGAACGGCCTCGACCACATGCGGCTGCACACCAAGATCAATCATTCTGGTCGCGGCCGTCCGCCTGCAATCGTGCAGCCGCCATGCTTCGACCTTGCCCCCTGCCTTCGCTATCGCCGCGCCCAGCTCGCGCTTGGCTTTCGACCATCCTGAGAACGGACCTTCGCGGGAACCGAACAAAAGCTCACGCTCATCGCGCCGTGGAACTCCTGCCAGAATGGCGAGCGCCTCGCCGGACAACGGCACATCATGGGCTCGTCGGTTCTTGCTGCGCGTGGCGGGGATGGTCCACGTCGCCTTGTCAAGATCAACCTCGCCCCATGCCATCGCGCCTACCTCCTCGCGGCGCTGACCTGTCACGATCAACAGCCGGACAATCGCCCCATAGTCGCCATCGCCCGCGCAATCCCAAACGAGCTTCAGCTCCGCATCGGTGAGCACGCGGTCCCGCTGCACCTCGTCTGTGGCGCGGTTGGTTCCGATCACAGGGTTCATGTCGGCGAGCCCCTCGCCTATCGCCCAGGCATACAGCGCTGACAGCGCGGCTCGTGCCCGGTTCGCGGCGAAGCCGCCTTCGATCTCGCCGAGCCGCTTGGCCACATCGGCGCGCGTGAGCTTGGTGAGCCCCGCCTTGTGCAACGGCGCCCAATGCACGAGCAGGTATCGCCGCAACTCCCGCAGGCTCTTCGGACGCAGCCGCGTCTCGGCTCGCGCGAGGAACCGCTTTGCCGCCTCCCCCAGAGTGATGGGGCTTGGCGCATCGCGCGCCTCGCGCGCAGCTTCGATGCGCTTGCGCTTGTCGCCTGCCGGGTCATGCCCCAGCCTGACTTCGGCAAGCAGCCGACCGGCTTCCTTGCGCGCATCAGGAAGGGACAGTTGCTCGGCTGTCGCAAACGAGAGACGGCGCTGCGTCGCTGCACCCTTGGCGCGATACTGCACAACCCATGACTTGCGTGCGCCTTGGATACGCAAGCCGAACGCGGGCAGCGCGTCATCCCAGAAAATCTTATCGCTCTTGCCAGCTGGCAGCTTCAGCCGCGCGACGCCTTCAGTCGTGAGCTTCATGACGGAGTTCCCTTCCTGGCAATCATCAGGCGACGCATCACGACGCGACGCGGGGCAGGTTCCCCGCGTTTCGGCCTATCGAGCTTCGTTCAGATGCCAGCGCGCGACCGTGCGGATATCGCGCCCTAAGTCGCGCCAGTTGCCTGCACGCTCATCCCAGGTCGCAATGCCCGTGGTCACGTCACGTGCCTTGGGATGCCGCGCAAACAGCTCTCTGGCGGCTTGCTCGCGCGTGCCAGCGAATGCCTCATCGACGCGGCCTTGGCGCGAGTAGATCGCGGCAACGAACATGGGGGCGCTCATGACCAGCCCTCCGAAAGATCGGATGGGTTCCAAACGCGGCAGGTGATCGGACGCGGATCGCCCTGCCGCGCACGGTCGGCCGCACGCTCGGCTTTGGTCTTGGCAATCGCCCACATGCGCCGACGCACGAGCTTCGAGGTTGGTGCGCCTTGCGTGAGCAGGAGCCCGTGGAAGTGGAACTTCAGGGCGCCGAGATAGGTGTCGCGAACGCACTGCGCCGTGGCTCGCTCGTGATGCAGCGCCTCGAAGCCGGAAGGCGCGCGATCAAAGTCATTCGGTTCCGGCGCGAACACGAACCTGTAGCCATCGCCCGTGACATCACCGCCTTGGTGCCACGAGCCTTGCCAGCCTTCGCCAGTCCAGCCAAGCGCCGTGATCAGCGCGCGGGCGGCCTCGCGATGGTTCATCTCGACACCAAGCGAGTGGTCCCATGCTTGCGAGTGCGAGCCCGCAAGGCAGCGTGCCATGACGCGCGAGCCCCTGTGATTGCGCGGGCCGATGTAGCTCGTCTCGATTGCCTGCCGGACGCAGGTAGCGAAGCGAGGCGTGGCGGTGATATGCGTTGCTGTAGCCATCATGGAACTATCCTTCCGTTGGTGGTCAGAGCCCGTCGCGCCATTGCCGTGGTTCGGCGGGCTCGCTTGCTTCCTAAGTCCGCGTAGTCAGCATATAGGAAGCAAGCTTGTGCTTAAATTTGATTACGCGTGCTGCCTAAATACAGCGGGTCTCGTGATGCGTCAAGGGGTTGGAAGCATCTAATGCTTAGATATGATTAGCTGTGATGGCCTATTTGGAGGGCCGTTCGCTTCCTCTTAATCAGCGGGTCCAAGGTTCGAATCCTTGTGCGCCCACCAGAAAAATCAAACTTCTGCTTCACGTCTCCCACGGTCTTGCTTGCTGAGTTGCAGCTCAGTAGGCCCGCAGGAAGCGCGCCCTCTCGGCGCATATGTGAGCCGTTCCTTTGCTCGATCGCCGCTCTCACCTGCTTCCGGCGCCGCCTCGACCGTGGCGAAGTCGATTTTCGCCATCTTCATCATCGCCTCGAATTCTCGCTCTGCCTTGCCTCGGTCGGCTTCGCCCTGAGCGAACCAAGGCGTGTAACGAGATCAGCCATATCCCTTCTCCTTGCGCAGATTGGTTCGATGCTCAGGCATCAAAAAAGTCGCCGTTCCCGCCGTCCCCGGATTTCCATGAACAAAGCCGGATAGCCTGTTTTCGCCTTCCGCTACGACGTCGAGCGCCGCCCCGATTGCGAATACCGCTTGCTTCGACATTATGCCGTCCAGGCCCAGGCACATCTCCGCGCGGATCGTGCAACTATTTTTCTGGCCTGGCGAAGGATCTCTGCGACGACGATGCGGTTCGCCCTTGCCGTGACGTTCACTCCCTTTAGGCGCGCCGCATCTGCCAAAGTAACTGTTTCTGCAAACGCTTTTACCTCTTCTTCAAATAACGGACTTCGCCTCTACTGTCTAACTTATGTTAATGACGCTCCCATCCTAGGTGATCTATTGTTGCGTTTCATTTCAGACCCCGGTTCGCGGCCAGCGAACGCGCGGCATTCGATCGGCAAATGGATCGGTCACGCGCGTCGGGTCCGGATGGCTTGCGCCGCACCGCGAGCGTCCATTCCGAAAGGAAGGAACTTTCGGTGGGAGATGAAATTTGATCGAGGCTAGCTGCTGAGCAGCGCCTTCACTGAGGGGGGTTCATGCCTGCACGATTTGCGACTGTCGGCACAAGCCGTGATCCTGCACGACGCCGGTCAATCGGAACGAGCGAACGATGCGACTCAAAGCCGACAACGCTGAACACGCCAAACCCGGAGTTCTTTCAAGTCCGGTCTCAAAGCAGATTACCTGGAGATCAGTGATGCGCAGACGAAATGTCTCGTCGGAGCTGAGCCCTGGAGAAAAGGCTCGAGCGGGTGCTGCGAGCGCGCTTTGCGCCGACAGCCCGAAGGCCTCGACAAAAAAGCGCGGAAAGCAAAAGAGAGCGGCGCCGAGTACCCAGCTCAATGGCCTCAGGGCCGATGACGATCAGCGAACCGCTTCGGCTATTGCCGTTCTGTTGGTTGCACCGCGATTGCTCATCCGCGAAGGTATTGCCAGAATTCTCGCGCCTCACTTTTCCATCCTGGAATCTGTCTCGAACATAGATGATGTGGCACCGAACGTATTTCTGAAATGCGAATCGTTGTTGCTCATCATCGACGCCAGTGGCGACATGGAAGCTGCGATCGCGCAGATGTCCGAATTCAAGGCGCGAGTCCCCGCCGGGCGCATCGCCGTGATAAGCGAAGGGCATCAAGTGAGAGAAATGGTCTTGGCCTTGCGGAATGGGGCGAATGCCTTTGTCCGCGACATTGAGGATCCCGACGCCTTCGTCAAGTCGCTTGAACTTGTGATGTGCGGCGAAACAATCTTGAGGCAGGGAATTTTGTCCCACATCCTCGAGTATTCGCCGCTTCAAAGCCCCCCGCCCGAGCACCCCAACCAAATTACACCGGCTACGTCCCATGACGTGCGCGCATTGCGTCTTTCTGAGCGACAGCAAGATATTCTGCGTTACCTCGCAAAAGGCGCGACGAACCGGATAATAGCGCGCAGATTCGACGTTGATGTCGTCACCGTAAAAAGTCACGTGCGCGCAGTTCTTCAGAAAATTCGGGCGCAAAACCGTACGCAAGCCGCGGTCTGGGCCCTCAAGCGCTGGAATGACTTGCAGAGAAGCTCAAGCGTCTGAACCGGAGCTATTTCAAATGCAAGCGCTGCTTGCGTGGATCCAGGTCGGCACTCTGCTTTCTTGATGATCGCTGGGGACAAGTCACGCAGGATTTCGCCATGGGATGGTCGATCTCGGGCCTGTTGGCTTCTGGCTTGGTCATGGGACTGTTGCTGCTCGTCCAGCAAGACAATCCCTCTCGTTCTTCTGGAGCGCAATGCAGTGGCAGGAGTGGGGAAATCTGCGGCCCCACCGTCGCCTCCGGTGTTTTCAAAACCTCGGGCCCAATCGTCAGCATCCGGGAAACCGGACGGGTAATCACCGGTTTGGCAATCTCATCGACTGTTGGTCCGTGCGTGTTGATAAAGAGCGGGACCGACATTTCAATCCAAGGAAACCAAATCGGTCCATGCGGAATCGATTCAACTAACCTCCCGAGCCAGGGCGTGATGGTGAATGGAGGCCATGGCGTAAACGTGTATGACAATTATATCCACATCGATACTTCGGCATCGGCTTGCTGCGATTCCCATGACGGCATCGAATACGATGGAGTCGGAGGGGGAACAATACAGGGAAACATAATTTGCTACGGAGAAAGCAACATCGAACTGCAGGGACCCGCAAGTCGCGACATCACCATCCGCGGCAATTTCCTTTGCAACCCACAAGGTCCATTTCCCCGGGGCCAGAATATCCAAGTTTGGCCCAAAGCGGGGGTCAGCAACAACCTGACGGTAACCGATAACTACGCCTTCAGTTGCATTCGAGAACCGGGGGGCGGCATTCCGTGCCCGGCCAACCCTATCTACCCGCTTGCCGAGGTTCAGGAAGACTCCATCAACATCGGACATAGCGACGGCGTGCTCGTGACCGGCAACTATGTGGCCGGCGGCCATTCTGCTTCCGGGTGCGGCATCCTTGTGGATGAGGCCGCCAACAACGTTCGAATATCGGGCAATACCTTGTCGGATACAGGTCAGTGCGGGATCGGCATCGCGTCCGGGACCGGGCACAAAGTCATCGGCAATGATGTGCTCAATACCAAACCGGTCACGGGAGCCGGCAACACCGCGATTTACGTTTGGAACCAGTACCCTTCCTGGCCTTGTGGACCGGTCGAGATCTCAAGCAACATCGCTGATGAGAAACGGCCTGACGGAAATTCCGGTTTTTGGGACGGCGGCGGCTGTAAAGCAGTGACCGGCACGGGAAACCTGTATGGCTCATCTCTGTCGAGAGCAATCTCCTCGCCTCCCGCAATCCCACCATCACCGAAGAACTGCGTGGCCGTCGCCCCCTACAGCACCAACACATCCTTACCCAGATGTGGTTAAGCTCGGGTATGCGTCGCCCACCATCGGTTTTGTCCGGATGGCCAACCGGCTCAGATCTTGGACGCGGCTTGCTCAGTCGATCCAGGAACGAGCGTGATTTCATCCTCGTCGAATGCGACTTCAGCCGCTCCTTCAGCATCCACGGCCATGACGAGGTGAACTGGGCGATGGTCGACAACACTGTGCCATTCGTCTTGAGGCAGCGACTTGGAACCTGGACTGGGGCAGGTACACGCTAAGTACAAGCCCAAAGCCGTCGTCCCATTGTGGTCTTTGCCTCCAAGTCGCTCAAGTAGCCGCACGAAATGTTGGACCTGCTCGCGCCACGACAGATGGTCGAAGGCTTCGGGCAGATTTCGTGCCACCGTCTCCAACAACGGGTGAACGGCGTCAAAACGACAGTAAAGACGCATCGGCGCGAACCCGTCGACTTCCACGGAAAATCCAAACTGATTTTCTGCGCGCCTCCCCTTAAGCTCAAGAGTGACGTTAAGGCGGGATCTGTGATCAGGGTCGAGGCGCATCTCTTTACGGAACTTGCTTAACTCAATTTCCAAGTCAACCCGGCTTTTTCAGGGCCGCCAGTCTCACCGACTTTGTGTCGCACCTTCTTCGCTCGTTCCGCCTTCACTGCGACGCAAGGTCCGTTGGAAAGCATGCCGTATTGAACGAACGAACCGCCCTGCATGCCACCCGAACCTCCTTGCACGGATTAGGCCACGTCTCCCGGGGCAGGAATACAGGTTTCGGACAGTTTTCGATCAGGATGGCCGTCCGTTCACCCAAAATGTTTCGATCATTGAATGAGTGAAACGTCCATCGCTCGGTTTGCCCGAGGGGTACCTCACATGTGCGAAAATTGTCCAGAAACATCTGCATGCCCCTCGTTCTTTACTGACATCACGTCAGTTCAGGAAATGTCGTGGAATTATCTCAGCCGAGTAGAATGGGAAAAATATGGACGCGTGTGGGTTTCGTGCTTCTTGCCTCAACCTTAGCTTCCGTCACGCTTGCCTGGGCTACGTTTCTGGGCTGGTTGATCATGAAGGTCGCAGTGTTGTTCTGATGGGCCGTCGTCGACATTTGCCCAGGGTTCCAAGACCAGTGATCGGTCATTGATCTTTCAAACTCGCAAGCACGGTCAGCTTGCGGCGTGCCGGCAGCCGCTACGGTGGACGACTGATCAAGCTTGTCTCAGATGACCATTTCGGCCCCGCCCTACGGTCGGCCGGAATCCCGCTGTCGCCCATTTCTCTCTATCGCGACTGCCGGATCCCTTTGCGCGCTCGAAAGGAAAAAACATCACATGGATGTTCCAGCATATCCCTCCGCGGTTCCCACAACTACGTTGGGAACAGCCGACGGTCCGTGGCCGGAGGCAGGTTCGCCGGCTCGAACACGGCGCCGCTCAAGCAACAGGGCGAGCCAAACCCCAACCACCAGCGCCGCCCCGAGCGAAACGCCAATCACCAAAAGGATGTTGGGACTTGACGGAATGACGACAGTCTCCGCTGGGATCAATGCCTTTCCCACGAGGGTCTGAAGCGTGTCCTGCGTCGCAGCGGTCTTGAGCGCGTTCAGGCGAGCATTAATTTCTTCCAATCGCGTCTGACCATTCACGTAACTCGGATGACGCGCGCCATATACCGAAGAAAGGTCGGCCACCTCGCGCTCGACCACGGCTTTCGCGCCGATGAGCCGTTGAATCATTTGGGTCCGCAGGTATTCAAGGGCAATCGCGTTGGCCAGTTTGGCAGCCTCTTCGGGTTCCTCGCTGCTGGCCGCGACGGTGACCAAGTAGGAACGCAATTCGTTCGTGACCGTTATGCGCCTCATAAGTGCGTTCACCGCAAGATCGTGAGGAGATGGACGACGGCTCGGGCTGAGGCCCAGAGTTGATTGCACCGTGGCGAGCAAGTGCAACAGGCTCAGGGGCCGCGTGAAAGTCGGATCCTTGTCGAGTTCGAGATGCGTGACGACGGCGCTAGCGACCGAACGCGACCGCAATATACGCGCGGCGCTGTCAACGAGAGATGCCGTATCGGTAGAAGGAGACGGTTGGCTGTTGGCGGTTGCCGCCGGCTCCACTCGGTTGCCAGCTCGAGCGACTGGCTCCTCTGCTTTGAAATCCGGCACGATCAAAGCTTCAGCCGTGTAATGCGGCCTGATTATCAGGAGTACCGATGCGGCAAGCAATAATGCCGTGCAGAGTACCGCCGCGATCAGCCATTTGCGGCGCCATAAGAGCCATAAAGTATCTGACGCGATCTGCTCATAATGCGCCCGATGATGCGCCTGTGCGCGAACCGGCTCAGCTTTCTTGAAATCACCCAATTTGAGGAGCGGAGTCATCGCAATCTCCCGGCGCGAGAGCCTTGAAGTCGCCCCTCTCGTCACGCAGGCATGCTCGCCGCGCGTCGCCCACTTCCTCGGTCCTCACCAAACACCCGAACCATAGGGATGAAAAGGTGTTACCTGGAGTAATCCCTAAGCGTCGGACGGGCGATCCGTTCTCGACGTAAATGTAAGAGGATCTCGCACGAGACGTGGCTGAAATGGTGAGCTCTGGGCGAGATGCTAAATCGGCAGCAAAGTCAGCTCAGAGTAAAGTTTGTCAAACTCGTGGGCACTGAACAAAGATGAGCGAAAAAGCTCCGGCGCTTCGAAAGACCATCCCTTCGGTTGCTCTGAAAAGAGCCTCTCATCACATACGAGGAGAACGGTCCGTTGCCGTTGCAAGATTGACAGCTTGACCCTTTCAAGATGTCGCGCGACAAGAGATGGGTTGCTGCAGTATAAAATTTCAGAATAAGGCACCCCGGCTGATGTCGAAATAAATCGATTTAGCCTTGTAGTTCCTGCCTTACGCCTTTTGACGACGAGAAACCCGTGCTCCGATCCATCGGTGAGTGAAAATAGCAGGCAGGCATGAGGTGTATGATCATCGAAGATCACACGATGTTCCTCATCAAGAGACTCGCGCACTATTTTCAAATCGAAGTTGATCGATATTTTCCGCTCGGGAAACGTCCTCATGTGAAGAAGCGGCGGCATTGCAAGTTTGCGCGAATTGAATCGCGTGAAGCCCATTGCCTCTAGAATGTTCACTACGGTCGGCGCCGGAGTAAGCGCCGTAAAGCTCATCTGCTCGTTTTGCAGCACCTCCCGGAGCAGCTCAACGCTCCAGCCTCTATATTCTGGAAGCACGTACCAAGACGTATAGTTGCATACCGGTCCGATCTTTCCTCCCAATTTTCGCGTGGCATAAATCGTCCCGAGAAAGCCGACGATCTCGTCACGCACCGTCAGGACATGTCCCAGGTCCGGCTTCCGATCAAGCCACCTGTAGTCGAACAGCGTCTTCCATGCCTCGGACGGTACCCCATGTTTGTTGAAGCCATGCTGCAAAAATCGGCAGATAAGTTCAACGTCGCGAGGCCCGGCCGCACGAACGTCCGGCCAGCTTCGGCAGTGGCTCGCCTGTCCTCCATTTTTGGAATCGCTGCGCCAGTTCACGTCCGACATTTCTTGCCGCCGAAGAAAGGCAGCGAGTTGCTCGATCGTCGGCGCTAGCAACAGGGCGGTGAGCGGCAGTTCGCGTTTGATGCGCTTCGCGATCTCAAATCGCAAATTCAGGAGCGCTAGCGAGTCGATTCCAAGGTCAAAAAAGTTATCAGACCATTTGATCGAAGATATGCTCGTCGTTTTCCGAAAAATAGCATGAAGCTCATGTTCAAGCTGGTGACTCGCGTCTAAGTCGACTTCAGGCTGCGGCTGTTCGGCATCGATAGTGACGCGTAGGGCCGGATGGTTGCCGATCGCAACCAGGCACTCTGGGTTGCGCAAGGCGTCCTTGTTCCGCACGGGGCGGCCATTCACTGCGTCACATATCGCAGTTTCGGATTGCTTGCCGCTGTACGTAACCGGAAGCGCGTCAACTTGGGCGATGCGTGCTGGCACAAGCGCAGGCGAGCCGCGGCTGCGCAACTCCGCTCGAATACGCGCCATAAGAGCCTCGTCGAGCGATAGACGAGGTGCCAAGACGACCAGGAGGAGCAAACGTGACCCGCCTGGTACATCGCAGGTCTGCTCGACCGCAGCCGCGCCGACAATTTCAGGAATGTTCTGCAGAATCTGATATATTTCCGCTGGCCCGACTCGGACCCCCCTAACGTTGAGTACCCCGTCGGAACGGCCATGCATGATCGCGCCGCCTTGCGGTGTAAATTCGATCAGATCGCCATGCGTCCATACGCCCGGGTTTTTGCTGAAATACGCTTGGTGAAATCGGTCGCCGGTCTCATCGCCGTAAAAGCCCAAGGGACGAGAGGGGAACGGATTCGCGCAAATTAGCTCGCCTATGCGCCGATCCCCTTCGGGAAGCGCCGCAACGTCCAGCCCCAGGCTGCGACATTGCGCCTGCCCCCGATAGACGGGGCGATTGGGATTCCCCAAAACAAAGCACCCAATAATGTCCGTACCACCGGAAATCGACTGCACGGGTAGGGATTTCACGTGCTGCCTTATCCAATCATATTGTCGCGGAAACAGGATCGAGCCCGTGGAAAGAATACTTCGGAGCGGCCCATAGTCGGCCATTTCACGAGGGGAAAAACCGGTCGACTCGCAGAACTGCAGGTAGGCTGGGTTTGTACCGAAGACCGTTACGCGCTCATCAGCGACGATGCGCCAGAATGTCTCCGGACCCTCCAGTGGACCGTCATAGACCACGATTTCCGCGCCGGCAACGAGAGCGGAGAGCTGCCAATTCCACATCATCCAACCGCAGGAAGTCTGGAATAAAAGTTTGTCGCCGGGGCGCAAATCACAGTGGAGCCGGTGTTCCTTTGCGTGCTCCAGCAACGTCCCGCCAGCACCGTGAACGATGCACTTCGGCTGCCCCGTAGTACCTGAGGAAAAAAGAATGAATAGTGATTGATTAAACGGCCAGCGGTGCCAGGTGAAATGACTGTCCGCGAGAAAGCAATCCAGGAATGGGATTGTTCGGACAGTGGATAGGCCGACCGGAGCTGGCCCGTCATCTAAAGAAATCATGGCAGAAAGGGTCGGCAGGCCCTTTACCACCTCCGCTACCCGGGCGGAGATGGAAAAGCCGAGGTCGCATGGCTCTGAAGCAATGTTGGCGAATAAAACGGACGGGCTTAGCGGCGCAAAACGTGCCAGAATGGAAAATGCTCCCATGTCGGGCGAGCAGCTTGAAAAGGTTGCGCCGATCGCACTTGCCGCCAACGCAGCGATGACTACTTCCAAGTTATTGCGGGCGATCGCGACAATTCGGTCGCCCTTTTGCAAGCCTAATTTCTTGAGATATTTGGCAAGTTGAGCAACCTTCGCGGCCAATTCTCCGCGCGTCAACTGGCGGCGCTGTCCGTTCCTGCGGCAAGCAGTTATTGCCGGGCTCTGCTCGTCGCCGAGGAGGAGGTTCTCCGCATAGTTAAGCCTCAGGTTTGGAAAAAATTGTGAATCCGCGCAAGTGGTTCCTCTCCATGTAGGATTCTTGTCGCCCTCCCACCAAAGCTTTGACCAGTCCAGGAAGAGATCCCAGAAAGATGAGAAATCTTGCATCGAAAATTGCTCGAAGGAAGCATAGTCGCGGAAACTTCGGCTCGTCGCTTTCTGACAGAAATCGATGAAGGAGCTTAGCTGTGAATTTGCGATGGACTGCGGGTCAGGTGCGAACGTTTCCATCACCTCGGGAAGCGCGCTTAGCGGCTTGGCATTCTTCATCATCTACTTCGTCCTTCAGCTATTAGGACCGAAAGCGGCCCAATTCGCCTTTGAGAGGACAGCTTCTCTAATGTTCCGAAGCTGACGGTCGCCGCTCACGATGTCGTCTGGACTGGAGCCAGGCAATTTATGCGACTGCAAGGCAGCATTAACCTTCACAAATCAGAGTGCCGTTTCAGTGCGTGTTGATAAATGGCCAGCAACGCCTTGATGTTGATGTCTGCGGTGTATTTGTTCTCGAATTCCTCGCGGGCAGCCCGCCGCATGCGCTGTCGGCCGTCTGGATCTCCAACCATTCGACAGATTTTCGCGACGAGGTCCCTCGAATCCCCAGGCTTGAAATGCAGCCCTGTGCGGCCATTCTCGACGATTTCGGCCATGGACCCGATTTTGGAAGCGATGACAGGAGTGCCTTTTGCGAAAGCTTCGATGATGACGCGAGGAAAATTCTCGTAGCATTCGGAGGGAACAATTAGAAAATCTGCCCGCCCGATCAACGAGTAGACACAGTCGAGGGATTTGGCTCCGAGCCACTCGATTCTGCGGTCTTCACCGACCGTCTTTTTCACGACACACGACAAAGGACCATCGCCCACCAGCTTGAGTGCTACCGTGCGGCCGAGGCTACGCCAGGCATCGAGCAGCGTGTGCACGCCCTTTTCGGCGGAGAGCCGTCCTACGAAGAGCCCATAGCCACCGCCCCCTCCTTCCGGCCCGGGGTCGGGGTAAGCAAAGTTTGGCTTGATAACGATCTTCCCCGCCGGCAGCCCCCCTTCCACGAACTTGCTGCGACTGAACGGCGTGAGCGCAACATAGACGTCCACGACATCGCGCCAAGTGCCGAGCGCACGGTGGACCGTCAACATCGCCGCGACACCGAGGCTGGCGGCGCGGTTGTCGCGATAGCAGCCGTGCACAATTCCCGGCCATGGAACGGCCCTTGCGAGGCAATCCTCACAAATCTCGCCGTCGCGAAAAAGCAATGCGTTGGGGCAGCAAAGCCGGAAATTGTGCAGGGTCTGTACTATGGGGACGTTTTCCGCGCGCGCGGCGTAGTATGCGGCTGGGGAGATCAGAGGAAACGAGTTGTGGAAATGAACGACCTGCGGGCGATGCGTTCGAAACAGCGCGCGCAGCTCCCTGAACGACGCTCGATTCCAAATGGTATCCGACGCGAGCCGGAGCTTGCTCATTCGGTCAATCGCTTCATTGCGCAGGCAGTATTGGGCGACGTTGTGTCCATGCGCCCTCAGCATTGCGACCTCGGCCAACATGCACTGATCTTCGCCGCCGGGCTGCTTATAAAAATTATGCGCTACGACAATATCCATTTGCTTCAGGCCTACCTGCGAGACAGGAGCGATCGATGATCACTTGCCCCAGGAAAGGCGGTCACGCCACCCTAATTGGCTGCTCAATAACTGCGACCGCGGACGCAGGCAGATCTGCCCATTGGTGTAGGGGGGCGCGTCGCCCTTGCATGCGGCCATGAATCGCAACACGGCATCCAGCCGCTGCCACTGCCCCGTTCCCTCCAGCTCCCATGAATGCCCCCACAGATGAAACACTCCACCGCATTTGAGTGCGCGTTGCAGTAACGAAGCAGCCAATGTGGGCCAATCGGTCGAACGACCGTGAGCGACAAACCGCCAAAGGCTCTCGAATGCCGCGCGTTTGATCGCATTTCTGACGAATGCAAGATGCCCATGCGAATAGGCCTGAATGGTTGTTGGCAGCAGCATGATTCCCCCGCACGGCCTTGGAAAGTCCAGGGATCCCAGCTCCGCGTGGCGAAGCCCGATGAAGCCGGCTCGGCGAACCATCTCCACGTGCTTCCCCAGGTACTTGCCTTTCGGCGGACAAAACATCGTGCACGATTGGCCCGTAACGTCCTCGAGCCAATGCCGCGAATTGAAGATCTCGTCCTTCGCCTGCTGTTCCGTTGTGCTCGTGAGCACCGTGTGATTCACCGTGTGACCACCAATTTCGAACGCACAACTGAGCTCTCGGATCTGGGCCGCTGCCATAGTCCCATTCTCGGCTTTCATGGGAACGTAAAACGTTCCGCTCAGCCCATGTTTTGAGAGGAGTTCGGCCACACGCAGGTCCAACGGGTGTCCATCATCCCAACTCGTCGTGATGTATGTCTCGGGCATCTTGATCACTGCTCAGCGTTGCCGACGCTTGTGTTGTTTGAGTTCCACTCTTTCAAGCAACTCCGCCCATGCGATCCATTTCATTTCTCAGCCGGGCCAAGACAAGGCCGATCCGACGCCTCGCAATCTTTTTCACGAGGGCGCGCCAAACTCCGCGAACCGACCAAGGGCTTGCAAGTCCATCCAGATGATGCTGTGCGCAGGCTTGGACTTCGTCGAGGAGCCGGCGCTTCTCTCCGTGCTCGCGAATGGTCTCGATGAACGATCGCAACGCGTTCTCGGCGAATACTTGCTTGCGTAGCAAGGCTCTCGGTCTGCCCACGTTTTCCTTAACCGTGACGCCCGTGCAGTACAGCATGTATGCCAAGTCGTGCGAAGCGGGATACCAATGCGTGGTAATGTTTTCGGGGAAAGGCTGTTCTTCGGGAACGCCCGGGTCCACCAGAGACAGTCTCCTCGCCGAGATGTCGCAAAGGATATTGTTGAAGTCCAGATCGCCATGGATATGCGAATTGATCCACCAATATTGCCGCATGGCCGCGACGACGGCCCGCGGAGCGGACTCCAATACTTCAGGCGTCACGTCAGACGCCGCTTCGAGGCACAAATTGAGCTTTCGCCCGGGAACGGCCGTCATGACGATCGCCAGCGGCCACTCGGACAAATACACCGGCGCGGGGGTCGAGATTTTCCAGCCGCTGATTTTGTTGCCATGCAGCGCCGCATGTATCCTGGACATTGCTTCAAACTGTGCCCGGACCGCACCGA
>Ga0213876_10001011_pt1 | contig 18237 bp, 15 predicted proteins | sample BarmaccomBMRX_R9_FD_160113 | JGI IMG/M metagenome (GOLD analysis project Ga0213876, IMG submission 160113) | Root-associated microbial communities from Barbacenia macrantha in rupestrian grasslands, the National Park of Serra do Cipo, Brazil - RX_R9 | ecosystem: Host-associated > Plants > Roots... | reverse complement strand
GACGTGCGGGCGCCAACGTCGCGATCGCCAGCCGTAAGGAAGAGCATCGCAGCGCCGGGGTTTCCGCCGTCGAAGCGGTCGGCGCACGAGCCGTCGGGGTGGAGGTCGACGTACGGTCGCCGGAGGCGATCAGTGCCGCGTTCGATCAGGTCGCAGCCGAGCTCGGCAACGTCAGCATCCTCATCAACAACGCGGCCGCCAACTTCCCGGTGCCCGCAGCTGACCTCTCCCCCAACGGCTGGCGGGCGGTCGAGCAGATCGTCCTCGACGGCACGTTCTTCTGCTCCCAGGAGTTGCACCGGCGCGCGGCCGGCTCGGGCTCGATCGTGAACATCGTGTCAACCGCCGCGGCTACCGGCGGGCCGGGCATGGCGCATTCGGCTGCCGCGAAGGCAGGCGTCGTCAGCCTCACCAAGACGCTCGCCGTGGAGTGGGCGTCCGAGGGGATCCGCGTCAACGCGATCGCCCCCGGGCTGTTCCCACACGATGACATGCCCGACGCGATCCGCGCCGTACGAAACGAGGCGATCGACGACTCGCGGCAACCAGCCGGCCGTGCCGGCCGACCGCACGAGCTCGGCTGGGCCGCCACCTACCTCTGCTCGCCGTTCGCGTCCTTCATCACCGGACATGTCCTTGTCGTCGATGGGGGAAACTGGCTTCGACGGGACTTCGCGATGCCGCCATTCACCTCGATCAAGGAGCAGCTGGGTCGATGATGACCACCCTCCCCTACGCCGTCACCGACGCAGTCGGCCTGCCCGAGACCCGGCTCCCCGAGGACCTGCTCACACAGCTGCCCGAGACCGTCGCGGCTGCCCCCTGGCACACTCGCGACTGCCGCGTCATGAACTGGCTGCACCCGGTCGCCGCCGAGGCACTTTCCTGCTTCCCGGAGCAAATCCGTCCGACCGGTGACGTAATCGTGGCGTGGGCGCTGGTGGAGTACGGCGACACTCCTGTCGGTCCCTACTCCGAGATCGCCGCGACGCTGCTGCCGACCGAGGGCGACGGCTACGGTCACATCCCGTTCATCGTGGTCGACTCACCCGCCAGCGTCGTCGGGGGCCGCGCGAACTGGCTGCTTCCCAAGGCGCTCGCTCGCTTCGACTGGTCCGAGGGCGGGCACTCCGTCACCGTCACCAACGAGCAGCCGGAAGCTCCCGCCTGGTCGATCACCGTCGCGGTGACACCGACCGGCAACACCACGGCACTCACGGTCCCCAATCACATCCAGCAAGTGAGCGCCGACGGCGACGTCCGCCGCTTCGACGGCGAGCTCAACGGCAAGATGCAGAGCGCCACTTTCGACGTCGCCGGGCAAGCCGATGGGCCACTGGGCGCGCTGCTCAAGTCTGGCCGGTTCGACGGCACGATCCTGACGGACTGTGACTTCCTGGTCGGTCCGCTCAACTCGTGACCGGTACCCCGAGGGACGTCGTCGCGGACCTGCGCGAGATCGCCTACCTGCTCGAGCGAACCGCGGCAGCAACGCCGAAGGTCAAGGCGTTCCGCAACGCCGCCAACGTCGTCGAGGCGATGGATGCGAGGGAGCTCGAGGAGAGAGTCGAGAGCCGGACCCTGACGAAGATCTCCGGCATCGGTGACTCGACCGCGACGGCGATCACGGAGTCGCTCGCCGGCAAGCGCCCGTCGTACTTCGACAAGGTCGAAGCCGACCTGCCACCAGAGGCACCGCCCACCAAGATGCAGCAGGCGTTGCGCGGCGACCTGCACATGCACAGTGACTGGAGCGACGGCGGCTCGCCGATCGAGGAGATGATGCAGGCCGCAAAGGACCACGGGCACGAGTACGTCGCCCTGACCGACCACTCGCCGCGCCTGACCGTGGCGCGAGGCCTGACCGCGGAACGGCTGCGGGAGCAGATCAAGATCGTCCGCCGGCTCAACGAGGAGATGGCGCCGTTTCGAATCCTCACCGGCATCGAGGTGGACATCCTCGACGACGGGTCGTTGGACCAGGAGGAGGATCTGCTCGCCGAGCTCGACATCGTCGTGGCATCGGTTCACTCCAAGCTGCGGATGGACGCCGACGCCATGACGCGCCGGATGGTCACCGCAGTGGCCAACCCACACACCGATGTGCTCGGACACTGCACCGGACGCCTGCTGTCGGGCCGCGGCCGCGCCGAGTCGGAGTTCAACGCCGAGATCGTGTTCGAAGCCTGCAAGCAGTTCGGGGTCGCCGTTGAGATCAACTCACGACCCGAGCGCCTCGACCCGCCGATGCGCCTGCTCGAGCTCGCGATGGAGCGTGACTGCATCTTCTCGATCGACACGGACGCCCACGCGCCGGGTCAGCTCGAGTGGCAGAGCAATGGCTGCGAGCGCGCCGAGAAGGCGGGGCTCGACCCCAACCGGGTGATCAACACGATGACGGTCGACGACCTGCTGAACCGGGAGCGCCCCGAACCCACGTTGTGAGGAAATGATGTGACAGCGTTATCGCGATAGCCGTAACGCTGTCACATCGTTCGGGAGGAATTAGCTGGTCGCGACCGTCACGGTGTCGCGGCCGGATCGCAGCACGGTCCCCGGCCGGGCGCCGGTCTGCTTGCCGTCCCGGATGGTCTCGACGCCGTTGACCAGCACGGCCTTCACGCCGATCGCGCCGGCGGTCAGCCGTGGCGCATCACCGGGCAGGTCGAAGTGCAGCGACGCATCTTCCGCCGCGATCTCCTGGGGATCGAACACGACGAGATCGGCGTGGTACCCCTCGCGGATGTAGCCGCGGTCGACGAGGCCGAACACGTCCGCCTGCGCGCCGCTGATCATTCGGACGCCGTCCTCGAGCGTCGTCAGCTTGCGGCCTCGGATGACGTCACCGAGGAAGCGGGTCGGGAAGGGCGCACCAGCCATGCGGTCGAGGTGCGCACCGGCGTCCGAGCCGCCGAGCATGATGTCGTCCTCCTGCCACGCCTGCTGACGGAGCGACCAGGTGTCGGCATCGTTGTCGTTCGGCATCGGCCACAGGATCGTGCGCAGGTCGTCGTTGATGCAGATCTCGAGCAGCGTGTCGAACGCGTCCTGTCCGCGCTCGGCAGCGATGTCCTTCACGACCCGGCCCTTCAGGCCCTGGTTCGCTTCGGAGTACGTGTCCCCGATCACGTATCGGCCGAAGTTGCCGAGCCGCCGGAAGACCCCGGCCTCCTTGCTGTTGACGCGCTCGAGCATGTGCGCGCGGACCTCGGGGTCCTGCAGCTTCTCGATGCGCTCCGGCACCGGCCGGGCGAGGATCTCGTTCCACCCCGGGATCAGCCACAGCCCACAGAAGTTCAGCAGGCTCATGTTCATCGGCACCAGCACCGGCATCGTCAGGCCGATCACGCGGCCGCCGAGCTCGCGGGCGCGCTTGGAAGCCTCGAGCTGCCGCGGGATCCGATCCGGCTCGGCGGAGTCCACCGTGAGCAGGTTCCAGTTCAGTGATCGCTTCGCCGCCGCCGACATCTCCGCGAGCAGCTCGATCTCGTCGTCCGCGAACTTGTCGAGGCAGCCAGGCACGATGCCCTCGAGGAACGTCCCCTCGTGCTCGCCCACCGCGGTGCACAGCGCGATCAGCTCGTCCTTGCCGGCCTTGCGAGACGCCACGGGCTTGCCGTCGCCGTCGGAGTGCGTGTTCGACAGCGTCGTCGAGAACCCGAGGCCACCCGCCTCGATCGACTCATGGAGCAGCGCGACGATCCTGTCGATCTCCTCCGGCGTCGCCTCTCGGTCGGTCGCCTCAGCGCCCATGACGTAGCGACGAATCGCGCAATGGCCGACGAGGAACCCAGCATTGATCGCCGGCTGGGACTCCTCGACGGCGTCGAGATACTCGGCGAAGGTCTCCCAGCCCCACTTCACCCCGGTCTCCAGCGCCTCGAGCGGCATGCCTTCGACCTTCTGCATCATGCGGCGCGTGTAGTCGGCGTCCTCCGAGCGAAGCGGTGCCAGCGTGAACCCGCAGTTGCCGCCGAGCACCGTGGTCACGCCGTGCTCGTTGGAGGGCGTCATCCACGCATCCCAGAACACCTGCGCGTCGTAGTGCGTGTGATTGTCGATGAACCCGGGCGTGACGACGAGGCCGGTCGCGTCGAGCGTCTCCGCTGCCGCTTCCGTCACCTCCCCGACAGCAACGATGCGACCGTCACGTACGCCGACATCACCGACGTACGACGGAGAACCGCTGCCATCGACGATCGTCGCGCCTTTGACGAGGTAGTCGAGCATTGCGAAGAACTCAGCCCTTCCAGCGGCCTTCAGGGGACAGGTCGTAGAACCGGATCGCGTTGCCGCGCACGATCTTCTCGACGACGTCGCGGTCGAGGTGCTTCATCTGCTCCTCGGCGACCGCGCGGGTGTTCGGCCACGTCGAGTCGGAGTGCGGGTAGTCGCTTTCGTACGCCACGTTGTTGACACCGATCGCGTCGAGGTTGAGCAGGCCGTGCGGGTCGTCGAAGAAGCAGCCCAGCACGTGCTCGTAGTACAACTCGCTCGGCGGTCGCTTGACCGTGTCCGCGACGCCGCCCCAGCCGCGGTTCTCCTCCCACACCACGTCAGCGCGGTGCAGCACGTAGGGGATCCAACCGATCGACCCCTCCGAGAACGCGATCTTGAGGTCGTCGAAGCGTTCGAGCGCACCACACATCAGCCAGTCGACGAGGGCGTAGCAGGAGTTCGCGAACGTCAACGTCGATCCGACCGCCGCGGGGGCGTCGGCGGACGTGGACGGCATCTTCGACGACGAGCCGATGTGCATGTTGATGACGGTGCCGGTCTCGTTGCACGCCTCGAAGAACGGATCCCAGTAGCGGTTCTTGTCGTGGACACTCGGCAACCCGAGGAACGGGGGGATCTCGGAGAAGCAGGTCGCTCGTACGCCGCGCGCGGCGTTGCGTCGTACCTCGGCAGCCGCCAGCTCGGCGTCCCACAACGGCACGATGATCAGCGGGATCAGCCGCCCGTCGGCCTGCCCGCACCACTCCTCGACCTGGAAGTCGTTGTAGGCCTTCACACACTCGAGCGCCACGTCTTTGTCGGTGGCTTCGAGGAACGTTTGGCCGCAGAATCGCGGGAACGTCGGGAAGCACATCTGTGCCTCCGTCCAGTTCTCGTCCATGTCGGCGATCCGGTCGGCAACGGACCACGCGCCCTTGCGCATCTGGTCGTAGTTGACGAGTCGTAGATCGACCTCGTCGCGTTCGTACCCGACCGACGCGTCGAGCCGCATCAGCGGGCGCTTGAGATCCTCGTAGAGCCACCAGGCGACGTCCGGGCCGCTGCCGGGCTCGCCCATCGACACCGTGAGCTTGCCGCCGACGAACGTAACGTCGCCCTTCGGGGCGAAGACGACCTTCGGCGCCGTCTCCTTCATGGCCGCGGGCACCCGGTCCTGCCACAGGTTGGGCGGCTCGATGACGTGGTCGTCGATCGACACGATCTTCGGGAACTCGTCCATACCGACAACCTTACGCGAAACCTGACGGGGCGTCAGAAACCGGTTCGGGCCAACAGGAAGGCCCTTGGCCGCGTCGAATGCCTGTCTCATCATGCGCGGTCCCCTCGTCGTCATTCTCAGTGGCGCGACCACTGTCCTGGTTGTCACAGCGGCACCGTCGGCGGCAGCGGCCCCGCGCCACCATCGCCTTCCGTCCGTGCCTCAGTGCGCGGCCCATCACTGTCACGGGCTGCCCGATGACGCCCCTCTTGCGTTCTATGCGTCCGAGCCGCGGCTGCCCAAGCCAAACGGCTGGCCATCGAGCAACACGGTCTTCCCGCGGACCTCCGGTACCGGCCGCGTAGCGCACGGCGCCTTCTACTGGACCGACTTCCTGTACGACGACCACGGGACGGTGACCGCCTCGACCGGCGGCATCTCGGTCACCGCCGGCACGCCGAGCTTCGGCACCTACACCTACCCGGCCGGGGCGGCCCGCAACAACGGTGCCGACATCTTCCGGGCCGCCGTCGCGCGCACGAAGCGGGCGTCGTACTGGCGGGTCGACTGGACGACACTCAAAGACCCGCGCATCCCGGTCGCCGAGTGGACGTTGGACCGAGACGACAACTCGGCCACCGGCACGTCGGATTGGGCAGGCGCGGCTGGCGCGACTTCCGCCGGGATCGACACCGCACTCATCATGAGCGCCAAGGGTGCAAGGCTCATCGACCTCTCGAACGGGCACAGCACGCCGGTGCCGATGACCGTGGACCGCCGAGCCTCCTCGTTCATCGCGCGAATCCCCCGATCCGTCCTCCGAACGTCAGGCGACTGGCGCGTGCGGCTCGGTTCGGGCCTGGCGGACGCGAGCGGCAGCGGCTTCGCGCCGGCGGCTGACTCGGCGCCCGGCCAGACGGCGATCTACAACGCTGCGTTCCGGACCCGCACGCAGGAACCGGTTGCCAAGAACTACTGGGACGACGAGACACAGAGCATGCGCCTCGCAACCGGTGACATGACACCGTTCTCCAAGGTGATTCGCTGGCGGCAGCTGCGGAAGCGAATTCGCACCCCCGAGCCGCGCCCACGCGGGTGGAGCGATCGCTGGTACGTCTCATCGATCCGGCCGGGCAACGGTGTCCGCACGGACCCCGCGACCATCGCCGACGGCAAGGCCAACTATCTGGGAAGCGTGCAGCCCTACGCGATCTACGTACCGCACAACCACCACCGCCGCGCCGCGCCGCCCCTCACCTTCCTGCTTCATTCCTCCGACCAGAACCACAACCAGTACGCCGCCACGACCCCGAACTTCGTGAAGGGCGCCTGCGAGCAACGCGGATCGATCTGCGTCACGCCGCTCGGTCGTGGGCCGGACGGCAGCTACTGGGACAGCGCCGAACTCGACTTCTGGCAGGTCTGGCACGCGGTCGCGGCGAGCTACCACCCCGACCCGACCAGCACGATCCTGGCCGGCTACTCCATGGGTGGGACCGGCTCCAACCAGCTCGCGATGGAGCATCCGGACCTGTTCGCGCGATCGATCACGCTCGCCGGCGGCATCGGCGACATCGACTCACTGGTCAACCTGCGGTGGGTGCCGACGTACCTTGCCGGCGGCGCCGAGGACGAGCTCGTACCGGTCACGTTGCAGGCCGGCGAAGCGAACGAGCTGGAGCGGCTGGGCTACCGGTTCCGCTGGGCCGTGGTGTCGGCGATCGACCATGTGTCGTACGAGCTCGCCGACAGCTTTGCGGACGCCGTTCGGTACATGAGCCTCGGCGCACCCGTCGTCGCCCATCCCGGAAGGATCGACTTCACCTGGACCCCGTCGAACACCGGGCCGCCGACAGGTCAAACGGAATCGGGCATCGGCTGGACCCAACGGCCGAAGCTCGGTGTCATGACGACCGGCGCCTACTGGCTGCGACAACTCCGAGCCCGCAATCGCCGTCATGACGCCTCGATCGTCGCGAAATCGGGCGAACGCCCCGACCGCGCCGTGACGGCGATCCCCTCCCAGAAGATCGACCCGACCTTCGCACCCGAACCGGCGGTTGTCACGACGCAGCGCTGGACGCTGGGATCGCGGCATCACGCCCGCCCGATCCTTCGGCTGCGGCTGCGCAACGTCGGATCGCTCCGGGTCCTGCTTCGAAGCGCCGGCTTCAGGGCCGGCATGGCCGGCCGCCTGATCGTGACCACCAGGACGCCAGTGACGATCTCGCTCGGTCACCGGATCCGCCACGTGCCGCGCGGCCATCACGTCATACGGTTCGTGGCATGAACCGGCGCCTTGTCAGCGGATTGGCGCTGATCGTGACGACCGTCGTCGCCGCTCCAGCCACTGACGCGATCGCCCTGGGGCATCACCGCGCGAAGGTGCGCAACAGCCTGCCGGCCGACGCGCCGCAAGCGCTGTACCGCACTCAGCCCAGACTGCCCACCCCGCACGGCTGGCCGGGTGTGAACAACGCGTTCTCGCAGACGTCCGGCACCGGCCGGTACGCACGCGGTGGCTACTTCTGGTCCGACTACATCTACGACGACCACGGCGCGACCACCACGTCGACCGGCGGAATCTCAGTGACAGCGGGCTCGCCGAGCTTCGGCCTTTACACATACCCGGACGGTGCTGCGAGCCAGAACGGCGCCGACATTTTTCGTGCGGCCGTGCTTCGCCGCGCGCACGCCACTTATTGGCGGGTGGACTGGAACACGCTTGTCAAACGCCGTGTGCCGATCGCCGAGTGGACCTTCGACACGGACAACAAGTCCTCGACCGGGGGCTCGTCGTGGCCGGCCGGCGCCGGCGCCAGCTCACCCGGCATCGAACGCGCATTGGTGATGTCCAGCCACGGCGCTCGGCTGATCAACACGCTGACCGGCAAGGTTCTGATCAAACGGCCGGTCACCTCCGACCTCCGCGCCCAGTCGTTCGTCGCTCGGATCCCCAACCGAGTCCTGCATCCCCGCGGGCGCTGGCGGATCCGCCTCGCCGCCGGACTCGCCGACTCGCGTGGCACCGGCTTCAGGTCCGCACCCAATGCGCTTTCTTCCCAGACCCACGTCTACAACGTGACGTTCCGTACCCGAGCTCAGGAGAAGCCGGCCAACAACTTCTGGAACGACATGAAGCAGACCTCGAGTCTCGATGCGGGCAACGTTGCGGAGTTCTCCCGCGTCCTGCGATGGAAGGCCCTGCACCGACACCGTCGTACCCGGGTTCCCGTACTCCGTGGCTGGAGCGATCGCTGGTACGTGTCGCGAGTGTCGCTCGGTCCCGGCATCGTCACAGCTCCCCGGACCATTGAAGACAACCAGGCGAACTACCTGGGTCGCGTGCAGCCGTACGCCGTCTACGTCCCGAAGTCCTACTCCCGAAAGCGGCCATCGCCGCTCACGTTCTTGCTGCATTCGCTGACCCAGAATCAGAATCAGTACGCCGCGACCACCCCGCATTTCGTGCAAGAAGCCTGCGAGCAGCGGCATTCGATCTGCGCGACCACGCTCGGCCGCGGCCCGGACGGCTTCTATTACGGAACCGCCCAGCTCGACTTCTGGCAGGTCTGGCATCAAGTGGCCGCCGCCTTCCGGCTCGACCCGAACCGCACAATCCTCGCCGGCTACTCCATGGGGGGCATCGGCACCAACGAGATCGCGATGGCGCACCCGGACCTGTTTGCCCGGGCCGTCACCCTCGCCGGCGCCGTCGGCCAGGTGCCCTCGCTCGCGAACCTGCGGTGGGTCCCGATGTATCTCGCCGGCGGCGCCGAGGACGAGCTCGTACCTGTCAACGTCGAGCGATCCGAGGCGAACTACCTCGACGGCCTCGGGCAGCGCTATCGCTGGATCCTCTATCCGGCGATGGACCACGTGTTCTACGAGCTCGCCGACAAGTTTTCAGATGCAGCCAGGTTCATGGGTCGCGCGCATCGGGTCCGCCATCCCGCGCGGTTCAGCTTCACCTGGGTGCCGCACGACGCCACCGCGGCCTTCCCATCAAGCCACAAGGGTCTCGGCGGCTTCCGCTGGACGCAACAACCCAGGCTGGGCATCACGACAACCGGTGCGTACTGGCTTCGCCACCTGCACGCGCGCAATCGCAAGGCTGAGCGCGCGGGGATCAAGGCATTCACCGGTGCACGACCGGATCGAAAGATCACCGTGAGCCGAACGAGCGGCGTCCGGCCCGACGTGAGTGGCCTCGGCCCGGCGCAGGTGCAGGCGCTGACGTGGCATCGCGGAGCCCGGCCACCCAAGCGGCCGGTGATCCGGCTGCGGTTGCACAACGTTCGGTCGCTCCGGCTGCTCCTGCGCGCCGCGGGGTTCCCAGGCGGCCAACCCGGGCGGCTCAAGGTCCACACCGACGGACCGGTGACGATCCGGCTCGGAAGTCGAACCGTCCATGTCGCGAAGGGCGCTCACGTCGTACCGTTCCTGGCATGACGGCTACCCAAGAACTCCCGCTCGCGGTGCACATCGGTGTCGACGACCTGCCCTTCGTCGACATCGGTGACGGCAACAAGCTCAAGGTGATCTGCGTCGACGAGGCCGAGGGCCTCTGGATCGTCGAGAACATCTTCCAGAAGAACTTCGAGGTGCAGACGCACCGGCACACTGGACCGGTTTTCGGCTACACGACCTCCGGCGCGTGGAAGTACAAGGAATACGAGTACGTGAATCGAGCGGGCTCGTTCCTCTACGAGCCGGCCGGGTCCGTGCACACGCTGATGTGCGTTGAGGACGACACGCGGGTGTGGTTCCAGATGTACGGGTCCAACCTCAACCTCCGCGAGGACGGCAGCGTCGAGTCCGTCACGGACGGAGCGGGCACCCTCGCCGCGTACTACGCGCTCTGCGAGATGCAGGGCCTGCCGCGACCCAACGTCCTCGTCAAGTAGTGACGAGCACCACCGCCGTCGACCTGTCCCACCCCGACACCTATCTCGGGGGGCCGCCGCACGAGTACCTCACCGAGCTGCGGGAGACCGACCCCGTCCACTGGCAGGAGATGTGGAACGGCGACCCCGGGTACTGGGCGGTTCTCACGCATGAGGGCGTCGAATCAGTCGCGCGGCAACCGACGGTGTTCTCGTCCTCACGTGGCGGGGTCGTGCTCGAAGATCTCGGACCGACCCAGCTCGAGCAGATGCAGGGCATGTTGCTCGCGATGGACCCGCCGCGGCACCGGGTGGTTCGAAAACCCCTCACGCAGCGGATGACGCCGCGCGGCATCGCGACGATCGAAGCCGACATCGTCGCGATCTGCCGCGAGGTCTTCGACGAAGCCCGCGAGAGCGGGGAGGTCTGCTTCGTGCACGACGTCGCCGCGCATCTTCCGACGAGGGTGATCGGGAAGCTGATGGGGCTGCCCGAGGCGGACTGGGAGGCAGTTCACCTGATGGCCGAGAAGGTCACGCACGGCCAGGACCCGGAGTACGCGAGCAGCGAGGCGGACGCCGGTGCCGCGAGCGCCGAGATGGGCATGTACGGCTACCAGTTCGCCGTCGACCGGCTCGCCGCCGAGCCGCGTGACGACCTCACGGCCGTGCTGCTCGCGAACAACGACCCGGTCGAGTTCGCCAAGCTGTTCATCCAGCTGGTGACGGCCGGACAGGACACGACACAGACGATGCTGTCCTCCGGACTGCACGCACTGATGGCGCATCCGGAGCAGTTCACGGAGCTGCGCGCTGACGCGAGCCTCGTTCCCGATGCCGTCGAGGAGATCCTGCGCTGGGCGAACCCGCTGCACTATTTCCGCCGTACGGCGGCCGAGGACACCGAGCTCCAGGGCAAGACCATCCGAGCTGGCGACAAGGTCGCGATGTACTACACGTCAGCGAACCGGGACGAGAAGGTCTTTGAGAACAGTCAGGCTTTCGACATCCGCCGATCGCCCAACAAGCACCTGTCCTTCGGCCAGGCCGAGCACTTCTGCCTCGGCGTCCACCTCGCTCGGCTGGAGGGCAAGATCTTCTTCACCGAGCTGATGCGGACGTTCCCGACCATCGAGCTCACCGGCGAGCCACAACGCGTGCGGTCGAACCTCAACAACGCGCTGCGCACCCTGCCGGTCCGGCTCGACGCCTGAGGCGATTCACCCGTTTAGCCGCGTTTGATCTGACCACTCGCCCTGGTCCATGACGGAGTGACTCATATCGACGGATGGTCACTTATGCCCGTTTCCGGCCGAAACGCTCAAACCGCACTTTCCCGGGTCCGAAGCCTCTCGCAGAGCGGAACGACGACGTAGCCGCCACGAGGGTGGGAGACAGAGATGGGCGCAGCAGCACAGGTCGACTCGGTTGGGGCGAAGACGGCACGTGCCGAGGACGCACCCGAGCGGCGCCGGGTCCGCCGGCCGTGGTTCCTCCCGGAAGGGCGACTCCTGTCAGGGGAACTCTGGCAACAGCGGCACCGCGGCCTGACGATCCTGCTCTGGATCCACGTCCCGGCGCTGTTCGTCTACGGGGTGTTCCGCGACGCCACGCCGCAGGACGCCGCGTTGCAGGTCGCCATCCTCGTCGTACCGGCAACGATCGCGCTCGTCCCGATGCTCGGGCGCAACGTGCAGTCGGCCAGCACGTCTCTCGGCCTGGTGATCGCCGCGTCGATTCTCGTGCACATGTCCGGGGGCTCGATCGAGGCACACTTCCAGTTCTTCGTCGTCATCGCGTTCCTCACCCTCTACCAGGCGTGGCTCCCGTTCCTGCTCGCTCTGGCGTACGTCATCGGTGAACATGGCGTGCTCGGCGCGATCGACCCGCGTGCGGTCTACAACAACCCTTCCGACATCGCGCACCCGTGGAAGTTCGCTCTCATCCATGGCGGCTTCGTCCTCGCCGCGAGCGTCGCCAATGTGCTCAGCTGGCGGCTCACCGAGCAGGAGGCGCTTCACGACGGGTTGACCGGCCTGCCGAACCGAGCCTTCCTGCTCGACTCGCTCACCAAGCTGCTGGGGAGCCGCGGCCGCCGCAACAGCGCCGTGCTGTACGTGGACCTCGACAACTTCAAGAACGCGAACGACGCCTTCGGCCACCAGGTCGGCGACGAGCTGCTGATCGCGCTCGCGCGTCGGCTCGAGGGTCAGCTCCGTGCCGGCGACGTGATCGCCCGGCTCGGCGGTGACGAGTTCGCCATCCTGCTCACGGACACGGAAGACCGCGCACAGGTGCACGCGACTGCCAAACGGCTCCTCACGGCCTTCGGAAGCCCCGTCCGGATCAACGACCTGACGATCGTCGCTGGCGCAAGCATCGGCGTTGCCTTCACGGAAGACGCCGACACCGCGGAGAACGTCCTGCGCGATGCGGACCTGGCGATGTATGAGGCCAAGCGCGATGGCGGTGGCCGAGTGGCCGAGTACCGGCCACAGCTGCACTCGGCCGCGGTGCGCCGCGCCGAGCTCGAGGTCGAGCTGCGGGCCGCCCTGTCCGAGGACCAGTTCGTTCTGCACTACCAGCCCATCGTCGACCTCCGGACCGAGCGCATCGTCGGCACCGAGGCCCTCGTTCGTTGGCAGCATCCGGTGCACGGCCTCCTCGGCCCGGACGAATTCATCACGGCGGCAGAGATGTCCGGGCTCATCGTCCCGCTCGGTGGCTGGGTGGTGCGCGAGGCGTGCCGACAGACCGCCGCCTGGGCCCTGCTCACCCCCGACCGCGCGCCGCTGTCGGTTGCCGTGAACCTCTCACCCGTGCAGCTGCTGGACCGGACCCTCGTCGGAACCGTTGCGGAGGCGCTGCACGACAGCGGCCTTGAGCCGTCGCGGCTCTGCCTGGAGATAACCGAAGGATCCGTGATCAAGGACTTCGACGCGATCATGCCGACGCTGTGTGCGCTGCGAACCCTCGGTGTATCGCTGGCACTCGACGACTTCGGGACCGGGTACTCGTCGTTGAGCTACCTCAAGGAGCTACCGGTCAACAGCGTCAAGATCGACCGCTCGTTCGTCCACGACCTCGATGCCAGCACCCACAACGGCAAGATCGTGCTCGCGATCATCGAGCTCGCCCACGCGCTCGGAATGTCAGTAACCGCAGAGGGCGCTGAGACGAACGGCCAGCTCGACACCTTGAAGGCGATGCGGAGCGACCACGCGCAGGGCTACCTGCTCGGCCGCCCCGTCGAGCACTGGCACATCGAGCGACGCCTCGACGAACAACGACCGCAGTCCTGCTCGACGACGGCTGGATTGCCAACGCAGAGGAATCCGGGCCGCGAGTCGGTCGTGTCGCCCGGAGGCAACCGATGACCGCGTCTGTCGTTCTCGCGGATCCTGCCGATCGCAGTCTCACGACTGTTCATTTCTGGCACGGCGTCGAGGCCCTGGGGTTCCTGGTGATCGTCCTCGGCGGGATTGCCGCCGTCGAGTGGTGGCAGCGGCGACCGCGGCCTGCGCCTCGCACTTGCGATGCGCCGGGGTATGCGGCCGGGTCGGATCGCCGCAGCCTGTTGGCCATCACAGCATTGCTGAGCGTGGCGGCGGCTGGTGTTCATTTCACCGTCGCGCCCGAGCATTTCGACGAGTCGGCGCTCTACGGCACGTTCTTCCTCGTCACCGCGACGGCACAGGTCGCATACGCCGTCCTGCTGCTGGTTCGGCCATCGCGCCCGCTGCTCGCCGTGGGCTGGCTTGCCAACGCGTTGGTCGTAGGGCTCTGGCTCGTAACCCGGCTGGTCGCGATACCGCTCGGACCGGCGGCAGGTGAGCGGGAAGCGTTCAGTGGTCTGGACGTCCTCGCAAGCAGCTTCGAACTGCTGTTCCTCGTCGCTGCATCAATCCTCATCTTCAAGGGGCCGGCGAGCATGGCGAAGCGACGCATCCGTCCACTCCTTCTGCAGCCCGCCTCGATGTCGTTCGCCGTGACGGCAGGGGTGCTCATCGGCGTCACTGCTCACACCTGGCCGGCTGCCTGACACCGACCTCAGCGAGTCACGCCGCCGCCAGCCGAGACGAAGATGCAGAAGGGATGGCCCGCTGGGTCGGCGTAGACACGCAGCGGCTCATCTTCGTCGTCCGAGCGGTCGAGGAGCAGCCGTGCGCCGAGGGCCTGGGCTCGCTCGTGCTGCTCGAGGAACTCGTCGTACGTCGCGACCGTGAGGTCGAGGTGGAGCTGCTGCGGAACCGTCACGTCTGGCCAGGTCGGCGCCGGAAGCTGATCCACCTTCTGGAAGGCGAGCTCGCTGCCCCCGTTCGGGTCGCGCAGCACGAGCCAGTCCTCGTCCGGGTTCGGCTCCTCGTCACCCGGACGGTAGGTGAGCCCGAGCAACTCGCGGTAGAACTCCGCGAGCGGGCGGACGTCCAGGCAGTCGAGCACGGTCTGCGCCAGCAAGGGGTAGCGGCGTCCCTCGGCCATCGTGCCTCCAGAAATCCGACCCGGTCATGCACTACTGCAATCCTGACAAACCGGCTACAAAGAAGTCATGTTCGACGTCGATACGTTGATTGCCGATTGTCACATCGCGATCGCGGACCCTGACCCGCGAGGCGCGATCCGAGAGCTCCTGGTCACCACCGTCGAGAACCACGGTGACGTCGCGGACGTCCTGGCCAAGGATGAGGCCGGCATCAACGTGCTGTTCAACTCGCCGGAGCTCACCGTGCTCAACGTCATTTGGGCGCCGAACATGACGCTGCTCCCGCACGAGCATCGAATGTGGGCAGCGATCGGCATCTACGGTGGCGCGGAGCAGAACATCTTCTACCGCCGCGGCACCGGCGGGATCCAGGCGGCCGGCGAGAAACTCCTCGAGACCGGCGACGTCTTCGGGCTAGGGGTCGATGCGATCCACTCGATCGACAATCCACGTGGGACCCCGACCGGTGCCATCCACGTCTACGGCGGCGACTTCGTCAACACGCCACGGAGCCTCTGGGATCCGGACACGCTCGTCGAGGAGGCCTACAGCATGGCCAAGGTGCAGGCGATCTTCGCGCGCGCCAACGAGGAATGGCACGCCCAGCTCGGCACCGACCTTGACGAGTCCGCACACTGAGTTGTCCGTGCCTCAGGCGGGGCGCAGCTCGACCAGTCGGACCAGCGGGATCTTGCGCGCCGTCTTCGCTTTGTAGTCCTCGTAGTGCGGTCGGTCTGCGACCAGCGCGGCCCAGGTCTCGTCGTACTCGTCACCGTCGAGGATCTGTGCATCCATCCACCACAGCCCGCCTTGCACGCGTGCCTTGATCTCGGGATTTACGGTCTTGTCGGCGAGGTTCAGGAACCATGCCGGGTCCTTCGCCGCGCCTGCGAAAGATGCCACGACGACCCGCCGGCCTTGAGCATCCAGCCAGTACGGAAGCGCAACCTTGTGCTCCTTGCCGCTGCGGCGTCCGATCGTGTGCAGCAGGACGTGATGCATGTTGACCCAGATCCATGCGTCGTCCGCGTCTGAGGACTCCATCAACGCGACGTGCTGAGCACTGATCTGAACGATCTCGTCACGAGTCGGCGTCGTGAAATCCGAGGATCGTTGTGAGGTCACGCGAAGCACCGTACTCTGCAACAGTTAGAACCTGACGACCCGTCAGATTTAGTTGCGAAACTAAACAGTCGTGTCAGCGGAGGCAGACGAGTGCGCACGCCGGTGTGTGACATGTTCGGGATCGAGTTCCCGATCTTCGCGTTCTCGCACTGTCGCGACGTCGTCGCCGCCGTGAGCCGGGCCGGTGGGCTTGGCGTGCTCGGCGCACTGGCCTTCACCCCCGATGAGCTCGAGATCGAGCTCAAGTGGATCGACGACAACATCGACGGAAAGCCCTACGGGGTCGACCTCGTGATGCCCGCCAACTACATCGGCAAGGGCGGGAAGCAGCCGGACGCAGACGAGCTGCGCGCCATGATCCCCCAGGAGTACTGGGACTTCGTCGACAAGATCTTGGCTGCCTACGACGTGCCACCGCTGCCCGATGACTACGACGAGCGTGCTCGCGCCGCCGGCCTCGGCGTCGACGACCAGGCGACTCGAGCCGTCGATGTCGCCTTGAGTCACGACGGCGTGAAGCTGCTCGTCAACGCGCTGGGGCCGCCACCGAAGGAGGTCGTCGACAAAGCCCACGAGCACGGCCGACTGGTGGCCGCCCTGATCGGCAACAAGAAGCACGCGCAGGCGCAGATCGACATCGGTGTCGACGTCCTCGTCGCACAAGGGGGCGAGGCCGGGGGGCACACCGGCGACGTCGCGACCATGGTGCTCGTGCCCGAGATCGTCGACGCGGTCGGGCCCGACGTGCCAGTCCTGGCCGCCGGCGGCATCGGGACCGGACGGCAGATGGCGGCTGGTCTCGCCCTCGGAGCGCAGGGAGCCTGGACCGGATCGATCTGGCTCACGGTCGCCGAGGCCGACACCAAGCCAGAGCCGCTCGCCAACCTGCTCGCCGCAGACTCTCGCGGGACGGTGCGCTCGCGCGCCATGACGGGAAAGCCGGCCCGCCAGCTCCGCACCGCGTGGACCGATGCGTGGGAAGCGGAGGACGCACCGAAGACGCTGCCGATGCCCCTACAGGGCATCCTCTTCGGTGAGATGGCGCGCCGGGTGACCCGAGCGCACGTCCGGGAGCTCTCGGGCTTCCCCGTCGGTCAGATCGTCGGCCGGATGAACTCCGTCCGTCCCGCGCATGAGGTCTTGTTCGAGATCGTCCAGGAATGGATCGCCACCACCGAGCGCCTCGCGGCGATGCTCGACGAGTCCGATTGAGGGCCTGATGGGAACCAACCAGCGAGCAACGATCGTCCTATCCGAGGAGGAGATCCAGCAGTTCCTCGAAGGGAGCCGGTCGATGACGCTCGCGACTGTGGGTCCGACCGGCCATCCGCATCTCGTCGCGATGTGGTTCGCCCTGATTGACGGCGATATCTGCTTCGAGACCAAAGCGAAGTCGCAGAAGGCCGCCAACCTGCGCCGCGACCCGAAGGTCAGTTGCCTCATCGAGGACGGCATGACGTACGAGGAGCTCCGCGGGGTCGCCATCGAGGGGACGGCGGAGGTGGTGGACGATGCCGACTTCCTGTGGCGAATCGGAGTGAACGTCTTCGAGCGCTACTACGGTCCCTACACGGACGACCTCAAGCCGATGGTCGAAGCGATGCTCAACAAGCGCGTAGCGGTGCGAGTGAAGGCCGAACGGATCCGCTCCTGGGATCACGCGAAATTGCAGATGGGGTCGACAGGGTCCCCAGCAGGCACGACGATGACTGTCCCTGGACGACGCGCTCGATGAGTCGTCAAGGGCCGCCGAGCAGACAAAGGAGTCTCATGCGCACCCCCCGGGCTTTCGCCATCGTTCTCCTCTGCGGCCTGATCGGGACCGCCTGCGGCGCGCGCGTGCCGTCCGATGTTCGGAACGCCGCAAGCAACGCCATCCTGAGCAGTAGCGGCGGAGCCGGCACGGGAACCGGCACCGGGACTGGGACCGGAACAGGGACCGGCACCGGCACGGGGACCGGAACAGGGACCGGCACCGGCACGGGGACCGGAACAGGGACCGGCACCGGCACGGGGACCGGCACCGGCACCGGAACGGGCACCGGCACGGGGACCGGCACTGGCACTGGATCGGGTGGCGGCGGTGGCGGGGGTGGCGGCGGCGGTGGCGGGGGTGGCGGCGGCGGTGGCGGCAGCCACACCAGCGCAGCCTGCCCGTCGAAGATCTCCGGTCCGGGCGTGACCAGCACCACGATCACCCTCGGCACGATCGCCGATAAGACCGGACCGGTCGCCGGGCTGTTCGCAGGGGCGCAGCAAGGTGCGGCAGCCGTCGCGGCATACCTCAACGCGAACGGTGGCCTGTG